>Ga0315290_10000175_pt1 | contig 39009 bp, 42 predicted proteins | sample YL17G12_0_MG_FD_203627 | JGI IMG/M metagenome (GOLD analysis project Ga0315290, IMG submission 203627) | Sediment microbial communities from Yellowstone Lake, YNP, Wyoming, USA - YL17G12_0 | ecosystem: Environmental > Aquatic > Freshwater > Lake > Sediment | place: USA: Wyoming | collected... | reverse complement strand
GACACCAATGACACTAACGACACCAATGACACTAACGACACCCGATTTCGATTACATTGTAATCACGTGTTTCATAAAGATTGTTTACAAAGTCACGTTGATGCGAATAATAATATTTGTCCAATGTGTAGAACAGAATTAAACACGCAAGATACAATACAATTAAGTAATGTTCAAGGTCAAGTTCAAGTTCAAGGTCAAGTTCAAGTTCAAGGTCAAGGTGTGTGGATAATAAATCCATTAACTAGAAGACGTGTAAAGATAGGTAGTAGGACTTGGAAGTATTTGCGAGAAAATGATGTAATATAAGGGGGGGGGGTATCGGTCTAAGGGACGTAATCAAAGTTGATGTAATCATTTATATTTACATTATCATGTGTTTTGTTTAATTCATCTATAAAAATTTCATAATAATTTGGCAATGCTTTGTATGATATTATTTCTTCAAAGATTAATTTAAAATCGCGTTTATAAAAGATTGCATTCATAAAATATAGTCTGATAAGATTACGGAGTCTTGTTTCAATTTGTGATTTATTTTCTATAAAATATTGCAAATTATATTTATTAATATGCATCATAACTCGTGAAGGTAATACACCAAGTGTTTGTATATATGTTAAAAAACGTTTAATAGTTGAATCAATTTGTTGAGGTGTTTCTTTTGTAATAATTTCATTAATTGTTTGTGATATGTTTTTTCCAATTGGTACAAAATTAAAATTTAGAATTCTTACCATTATAAAATATAAACTCCAAGCAAGACAATGTCCAGCACTAGCGTTGTAAATACCTTGTATTGTTTGGGCTCCAATAGGGCAACTATTTGATACATTTACAAAAGAATAATTATCTATACTAGAAAATGATGTTTTTAGAAATTTTTCTAAAATTTGTGGTATTTGTATAAAGTCAGAATATGCATGTCCTAAAGTAATTCCATGTGGTTCGTAAAATTCTATAGTTTTCCAAGTATTATCTATAATAATTAAATTGGAATGCGCTGTGTGGACGTCATCATTAACATCTTCTTTACTTAAATCTAGATTATATTCTTGCTGGATATTTAAGAAATCCAGTCTGACTGGTAAGATTATTATACCACTAGGATTATTATTTATACAATTTTGTATTTGAATCATTATATCATGTGATATGTATATTTGAAATGTTATCAAATTTAAATGTATAAAGAATTCTTCTATTTTATTAAAAAACATTGTACAAACTTTTCCACCAGATTGTGATAAAATATTAAAATTAAATAACAGCAAATCTAAACATTCTGAAAATGTCGTATCATCCAGTACGTTTATATTAGATAATTTTAAATTATCTAATTTTGGTAATACAATTGTATTTGAGTCTTTATCTGTTATCTCAGAATATGGATTGTATGGATCTACATATTTTACATTTGTAATGACTTGTGGGGGTATTATATATTGTGAAAAATCATCTGTATATAAATCAGATATACTTGTATATTGTGCAAATTCATCTGTGTATAAATCAGACATACTTGTATATTCTAAATAAAAAAAAAACTGAATTTAATATTTTATATTTCTTTTTATATTGTAAATGCCTTTCGCAAATAACATAAACAAGACCACATATAATATAGAATATGTGGAAAAATGGAGTAATATAGTCAAAATAGAAAATGTGGAAAATATCATTAAAGTAGAAGATATACAATATTTGGATAATATTGTTAAAATGGAAAATATAAATGAAGAAAAAATTTTTAAATATAAAAATAAAATTCAAAGATTTAATAATGATGCTTACAAATACGGAGTTGGTTGGATAGACCATTGGGTTATAAAAAGAATAGTTAAAAAATTAAATTTTATATTAGTTAAATATAATACTCGAGTAATCTTGTAAAACCATTATACAGTATTAAATTTACTATATCAAGATTTTGTATTTATGTTTTTGTATTTATGTTTTTGTTTTATGTTTTATGTTTTATGATATTTATAAAAAATTGCAAAATTTTGTAAATATTTAGAATCAAATGTTAAATGTAGTTATTTAATTTAATGCATAAAAATCTATACCTGGACTACTACCTAATGGTTGATTAAATGTTTTATAGCAACATCCACTGTTCTGACCCCAAGCAGTATTTTTATGAATATAATTATAAGCTTTACATGTTGTATCACTATCACATTTTGCTTTACAAAAATCAGCTGAACTTCCATCCTCATAACATTTTATATCACTACCACTTAAATCCATGTTAACACTCTTCGTATATGTTCGAGTAGGTGTGGAAGGAAGTTGTGTGGAAGGAAGTTGTGTGGAAGGAAGTTGTGTGGAAGGAAGTTGTGTGGAAGGAAGTTGTGTAGAAGAAGGTTCTGTGGAAGATGCGGAAGAGTTATACATTACTACACCGACTATACTTATACTTATACTTATAACAACAATGCCTACTATAATTATAGTTGAACTCATTATATATTATATATATATATATATTAAATTTTTCAAAAAAAGTTAAATATAATACTAGTTTAAATTATATTAATCTTGTAATTGCAACTATTTTTATTAAGTTTACTGACCGTTTCATTATATGCTTGACAAGCTTGTAATTCTGTATTAAAAGTTCCAATGTGTATTTTTTTTCTATTTAGCATATAACTAGCGGCCCATTTTTTTGTTGTAGTTATAGATACACCATAAAACTTGCTTGATTTTTTATCATTTTTATTATTTATTATGTCATTACGAAAATCTTTTGGTACAGTTATATAATTAGATATATCGTTTAATATATATTTTGTATTTAAAGTATTGTTAAGAAATAGAGCTTGTTGATTATATAATTTTGCACATTCGACTTCTTGATGATTATTTCCTAAATTGTAAGTTTTACCAGATAGTTTAATACTAGTTACATATAATTTTCGTTTAGAATCATAACTGACACCTGTATATTTTGAAGTCTTCTTTTCTGTACTTTCTTGTTTGTTTTCTTCTGGTATGTTTCTTGCTACTGTGACATACCCAGGTATATCATTTAACAAAAAGTTTGTCATTTCATTTTCGTTAAGAAAAAGTATATAATCATTATATACTTTAGCTGCATCTATTTCATCAGTGAAATACCCAAGAAAGACTCTTTTATTATTATGTTGAACTTCAGCTTTCCATAATTGTTTATCTTTAGTAAAAGTAGTACCTTTAAAATTACCTGAACGATTTTTTCCCTTTTCAGCATTAGTTTTATTTATAATTTTTCGTTTGTCTTTTTGCAATTCTTTAAGTTGATTAGCTTTTTCAATATTTTCTTTATTTAATTCAATTAAAAATTCTTGTAAATTTATAGTTCCCTTTTCTTTAATTTTTATTATATCAAATTTTTTTATAAATTCTATACAACTTTTAATGGTATTCAATGCATATACCATTTCATTTTGATTTTTAAAATAAAACCATTCTTTTCTATTTTTAATTCTAAATGGATTTAATGAATAATGTACAATCTTTTCAGCAAATTCTTTATCAAATGTTTCAAATGTTACCAAGTTTTTTAATGAATAAGTGCTAGAACTTACATTTAATGAACTTACTCTATTATTTGGTGTCGTAGCATATCCTAATTTAATATGGCCTGGTTTTGTAGTATCTTCTACAAAATAGATATATCCAGGTACTCTTTCAAATCCGTAAGTTTCTGGTTTATTTTCCAATTGTTTAATTGTCTCGTCTTTTTCTTGCAATTGAGTTTCTTGTTCAATTAATAGTTGTTCTTTTTCTAACAACATTTTTTCATTATGATGTAGTTGACGTTTTAATTCGATACTTTCGTTAAAAATTATATCATCTAAAATATTTCCTGCCCATTTTCTAAACTTTTTGGCTACTTCTTTTTTACTATTGTAAAGTAAACGATAAACTCCTTGTGAACTTAGAAATATAGTGTCTTGTATACGTTTTTCGGTGTCATAGGCTTTACGTATAACACGCTCATCATCTTCTTCGTAATTTTGTATTGTTGAATGTATATTTACAATACCTAATACTTTACCTACATCAGATGCTTTAAAATAGTATATTTTTTTATTATTAATATCTTCGTGTAAGATTGATATCGGGTTATTTTCAAATGCTTTAATTATACAATTGTTGTCTGTTTTTATTTCTTCTATCATTTTTATTTGCGCTATATATTGTCTATAGCATCTTATAGTGTATTGTTTTTAAATTAAAAACGCATTTAATTAATAGAAAAGGGTATTCTACCAACTTGTGGAGCCTTATTTCTTCGGTAAAGTTATGTTTAATCGTCTTGTTTATAACCAACAATATCGCCTTGTCTTGAAACAATGACTTTAAGTTTGCGTGTTTTTGCAAATTTACGTTTTAATTTATCAAATTCTTCCTTGTCTTTATCATCTTCTTCTTCGTAACGTTCGTTGTAATTTGTCGAGTGAAATTTCCATAATTGAGAATGTCCTACTCGAAAATTACTATGTGCTTCAGCTTTATACCAAAACACTTGTTCTCGTAAATCAGAGGTATTACCTGACGTTTTTATGACCAGACATTCGTGATTTTGTGTACAAGCATCTAATATGTTACAATAATGCTCGAAGCTCGGGATCATACCAGCATAAGCGTCATAGATTCTTTTTCTATTAGCAACAGATGGTTCGTTGAATATAAATACGTAATCGATATTGCTTCTTAGTTCAGGTGGGATACCTTGTGCATATTGCATAGTTAGTATAAAAAGAAAGTTGTAATGTCTACCATTAAAAAAGATACTTTTGATAGTTTTTTCCTTTTTCCAATTTGCAGCATCGTGTAACATATCATCTAATACTATAAATAAATTATTACTTTGATGTTTTCCTGTTTCTGAAAGACCTTTTCCTTTTGCCTCTCTTATTTTACGTTTTTGTCTATTCATTATACTTTCAATTAAATCAGGGTCGTATTCAGAATGTATAAAACAATCTGGAATGAAATCTCCGAAAAATGGAGATGCTTCTTCTGTACCAGAAAAAACTACACCTGATGGTATCTCTCGGTGGTGGAAAAAGATGTCTCTTGCTAGAAAACTTTTGCCGCTCCGCCTTTTCCCGAGTATAAGTATTGTAGCATCTGGTAAAATACTTTTAATTTTAAATTTACGAAGTGAAAGTTTTTCAAAATCGTTGATAAGCATAGTTAATTATATACGTTTAAATTTATTTTAATTTTAAACGTGTTAAAAAAGTGATTTTAAATAATATATATATATTAATAATGAGACAATACACTATTGTAACGCAAACAGAAACAAGACAATTAAATCGCAGCTTAAATTTTGATAAAGCGTCACAACGTGTAAAATTTAATAATCAAGTTGTATGTTATTATTATTATTATAAACCTATAAATATTTATAAATCCGGTATTAATTACGCCCTAAGTTATGTAAAACGAGTATCCAATATTATAAAAAAAATAATGTAAACGGTATGTGTGTATTTTTGTTATTTTATACATTTCCCCCTTTTATTTGTAATTTGTTTTTTTGGTATACCAGTTATAGCATTGATACACATCAATCCGCTGTCTCCCATATCGTCTTTCTTTGTATGTGATAAGAATATCGGTAACCATTTTTCTCGTTGTTCTTTTGAAAATTTATTTTCTAAAAACCAACGTATATACTGAACACTTAAAAATTTTCTCTGAGCATATTTACCTTTTAATTTACACTCAATTTGCGGGCCTGTATAAGCACGTAATTTTTGGGATGCTCTAATAAATCTAATAGGAATAGTGTTTTTATACAATTCAACAAATTTACCATAAAGTATATGACTTACAAATAATGATTTAGGATTACACTTCGGTTGCAATTCTATAAGAATACTCGTTAATGTTTTAAATACAGGATTTTGATCATATATTTCTTGTAATCTGTTTATAAAAGTATTAGCTATATCTTGTAAAAGATAATCATCAATACTTTTCTTTTTAAAATCATTAAGTTTTGTTTTCTTGATTTCTTTAGGGAAATGCGTCTTACAAGTATAAATTAATGTATTGTCATCTTTATCATCTTTACCATTCTTATCATTCTTATATTTCATACAACATTTTCTACCACATACTTTACCATTTTTAAATAAACCTTGACAATGATAATCATCACCATCTAATATATTAAATGTATCCCATAGTAAAATATTATATTCAGAATTCATTATACACAGTGACAAATTTCTCAAGCCTGGATCGCAACAAAGTGTTATCATCTAATATAATGTAATTTAAAAATTAAAAAATTTTAACTTAATAAGTAAAATAGAAATCAATCAAATAAACATATTTGGCGATTTTGATATATTATAAGTTATGGCACTGATTCCTTCTAGTATTGTTCGATTAGGCCTCTCAGCCCGTCCATTTTGCTGTGGAGTATATGGGGTTGACGATTGCTGTGTAGTTCCATACCTTTACCGATAGATTATAACTTTTATTTAATTGCGCAATTCGTATAAATCTGTATATAAACAACAAAAATTAACCCAGTCATTATAAGAAACAGAATATTTAAATGTAGATCTTAGAAATTTATCAATGTCATTATAAGATATTTGCAATTCATTATGGTAGTATTCGGAAAAATTATTACACGTATTTTTGTTTTTATATGTAAATGTAAATTTGTTTTTTAATATACATTTTTCAATGATATATTCTGTCAAGTGATAAGAAACTAGGTAACTTAAAAAAAATGGTGATGACATGTGAAATCTTTGTTTAATAGATTCGTATAAATCTATAACATCATCTGTTTTACGGTAAAGAAAAATATCTATGGTATTGTTAATGTCTTCTTCAAAATCACTTGTATAATAATCGTAATCCATATGACAAAGTATTTTTACATGAATTGTAATGTAAAATATTTTTAAATAAAAAAACTATTTATTTTAGGTGTTTTTTCAATTTTTAAACATTAAATTTTTTTATTTTATTATACTATATTAAAACAAAACTATGGCTAATATTTTAGAACTCATTCAATCAAATGATATGATTAAAGTAGCATTGATCTTACTTGGAGTATACATTTTTTTTAATTATACTAAATGGGGTACTAAAAGAACAGAAAAAATGCAAAATTATTATGGAATTATGCCTGAACAATTAGAAAATGTTCAAGGTGAAGAAAAACCTTTTGCAAAACCCGAACTACAAACAATTGAACAAGAACAGATTGGTAAAAAAACTGAACAAGAACAGATTGATAAAATTGTAGCTGGAGAAGATCAAGTTAAAGCTGGTGATTTATTGCCAAAATACGATGCTGAAAATGAATTTGCAAAGGAAAATCCTGTTTCTAAATTATTAAAGGAACAAAACTTCTTAATCAGTGGATATCACGTTGGAATCAATACAGTTATGCAATCTAACAAAATTCCTTATCACGATATTCGATCGCTACCTCCTATTCCAAAAGAAAATGCAGGACCTTGGAATCAAAGCAGTTACGAACAAAGTCCTGCTCAAATGAGAAGATTCTTTGAAATCGGTGTATGATACCTCTTTTGAACAAAAGAAGCAAACATAAATAATAATTCTAGCAAAAAAAACAATTATAAAATTCTTAATGAAATTTATTTATCATTAAGACAAGCAATTAAAGACAAGCAATTAAAGACAAGCAATTAAAGACAAGCAATTAAAGACAAGTAATTAAAGACAAGCAATTAAAGACAAGCAATTAAAGACAAGCAATTAAAGACAAGCAAAAAAAACAATTATAAAATTCTTAATGAAATTTATTTATCATTAAGAGCAATTAAAGACAAGCAATTTAACAAATGTAATTTTTATTTGTTTGGTAATGCGCAAGTTTTTGCACGTTTTGAACATACAGCTCTTATGCTTTCGTATTTATCTAATACTTCTTCAAATGAAGGCGAAGGTGTGGTGACAAATGTTTTTTGACGAAAAGTTTGTAAATTTTTATAATATATTCTTTTGGATTCGTCTGATAGTTTAGAACTTAGTTTAGAACTTAGTTTAGAATGATATAATTTTTTCAGGCGTTTTTTTTCATCGTTATAACATTTTTGTTCTTGTGCTATTAATTTTTGATTGACTTTGTTTCTGATTTCATATAGCCATTTCATAAGATCTATTCTACCAGATAAAAAATTATCTATTGGTATTTCTTTGCAAAACTCTTGAAATGATTGTCTGCAAAAAATACAAGGCATTGTATAACCTAAACTTAACAACATGTTTTTAAAATGACGTCTTATTATACGGTGCTCTTTATTTTTATTATCTAATTTTACAGGATATCCGCCCATTATACATGAAAATAAAAAGTACCAACCACTAGGCCCCCAAGATTTGGTAGATAAACCAGATGTTGAATTGTATTTTGAAAAGTCTTTCATATAAAATACTGTTTAAAAAAAGTTTTATTAATTAAGGTAAAAAATCAATTAAAAAACCTGGACATATATAAAAGAATATGTATAACAATTCGACCGGAGATATTGATATTGGTAATTTAAATATAAATAATACAAATAATACAAATAATACAAATAATAAAAATAATACAAAACAACTTTTAGATGTATATTATTATATAGATTTAGACGATACACAAGATAAAGAATATATAACGCGTTGTTTAAAATTAAATATTAGAGTTAATCAAAAACATTTTGAACTCGATAAATTCGAATATTGTAATGTACTAACAAACGAAGATGATGTGATAAAACGAGGTCTTTTAACTTTTAACAAGATGTTTAAACAATTAAAACTTAAGGGTAATAATAAAATTTGGTTTGTTTATATTTCCAGGGGAGATATAAAACAAATATATAAACAAGCATTTGTAACATTGGTAAATAAAAATCCTAGTATTAAGTCTTGTTCTTATGCTATAAATAAAAGCGATATAATAATCAACAAAACCGATGATAAATATCTTAAATTAAATGTTATAAAAGAAATAAACAAAACTTTTATGGAACTTTTTTGTTCTGAAAACAATATAACTTATACTAATTTATTTGAAACTTAATCTATTTTTATAGAACTTTTTTGTTCTGAAAACAATATAACTTATACTAATTTATTTGAAACTTAATCTATTTTTATAAAATGTTCTATAGGAAATCTTATGTTATTACTTGAAGATATTGCGTGTAAAAATATAATCGCATAATTTTGGTCTTTTCTGTATTCTCTAATGTCTCCAACGTATCCTTTATAAATATTAAAATTACTATTTTTTAAGTATATTATTTTTACAAAATCACCTCGTTTGATGTTTTTGTATACTGTGATTTCTTGATTCTGTTGTTGGTTGTCTTGTTCTTGGTCTTGTGTTTGGTCTTGTGTTTGGTCTTGTGTTTTTACAATATTTTTTTTGTTGGGTTTTTTATTAGTAGTGTCGGATGAGTTTTGTAAAAATTGAAAAAAGTCCATTGTTATACAAATTTAAAAATAAAAGTATTTAGTTTTTTAAATTAAAAATGTTTTATTTATACTTGTTATGTTTTGTTAGTATTTTGTATTATAGGAAATTTTTAATCCGAAAGATTTTTAAATTATTTGTAAAGTTAATAAAGTGGAAAATTGACAATTTTAATTATATAAAACAAGATTGTTTTACATCGACTAGATGTGATATTGTAGGTAAATATAATATACAAAGATATGATGTTGTACATAATAACAAGACTCACAATATAATATTTGTAAACGAAACTGGGAACGAAACTGGAAACGAAAGTGAAACTGTAAACGAAATAAACGATTTTAGATCAAATATAGATAATTATTTATTAAATAAAAACATGATAGTTCATTGTAGTATAACTGGCAAAGTAACTGGCAAAGTAACTGGCAAAGTAACTGGCAAAGTAACTGAAAAAGTAACTGAAACTGGCAAAGATGATATTATAGATACGACGGAAGAATTTAGAAAATTTTGTTATTATTATGAAAAAGGGGTTATATTATTACCTTTTTTTAATCATATTCAGAATTATGTTAGGAATAAAGGTGACAAGGATATGAATATTTTTGAGTATGATTTTACAATTTATTTAAATGATTCTGAATTTACAGAATATACGTATAGTATTCGAGACATTTTACATTGTAGTTTTGATATGTTGTTTGAATCAAAAAAATTTATATAATGATTATTTTGTTTATTATTTTGTTTAATGTGAAAAAAAATAATAAAAATATAATACAAGTGTTTGGATGAAAAGAACAATAAAACAATTAATATTAAGTGGTGGTGGTGTAAAGGGGATTGCGTATATAGGTGCTTTTAAATACATTGATGAATTGAGACAAAAAAGAATATTGGAGGAAAAATTAGGGGGTTTTGATAAAGAAAAGTGTATGATCCCAGAGTTTGATATAAAAGAAGTGTGTTGTGTATCAGTTGGTAGTATTGTGGGGTTATTATATATATTAGGATATACATATGAAGAATTTTTAGATGAAATAATCACAAAAGATTTACATAATCTTAAAGATTTTAAAATAAGAAATTTTTTAAATAAATATGGTCTTGATAGTGGGAAAATGATTATAAATTGGATAGAGACATTAATTATTAAAAAGGGTTATTCTAAAGATTTGACGTTAAAGGATATTTGGGATTTGTTGGGAGTAAATTTCAGGGTAGTTGCTAGTAATTTAAATAAATACGAATTGGATATTTTTGATTATAAAAAGAATCCGGATTTAAAGGTTGTGAAGGCTATTAGAATGTCTATAAGTATACCTCTAATTTTTTCTGTGGAAAAGTATCAAAATACAATATACGTGGATGGCGGTATAATAAATAACTATCCTATAAAAATATATGAAAATGAATTGGATACTTTATTGGGATTAAAGTTGGTAACAAGAGGGGAATTTACAAGTCATATAATAGATGAAAAGATTGATACGTTTGACAATTATTTATTTCATTTAATGACTTGTTTTTTAGTTCAAAAAGAAAAGGAAACTACATTATCGTATAAATATATTGATCATACAATTTGTATAGAAGCACAAAGTGTTACACACACAGTTAATTTTTCTTTAAGTGAAGATGATAAGCGTCGTTTAATTGAAATCGGTTATGAATCTGCTAGTAATTATTTTAAATCGTCGATTGTTATTGAAGAATAATTATTTTCGTGGTATAATATTAGAGAATATGAACGATGATTACGAAGTCATTAAACAAATAGGACAGGGTTCCTTTTCTAATGTATATTTGTGCAAACAGGAAATTCCATTATTTATAAGTGAATCGGGTCATCACGATGAATTATTTATAATTAAAGAAATTAATATAAATAAACTAGTAAAAAGTTATATTTTAAAAAATGGTGGTAGTAATGTTAAGAGGGTACCTCGTAAGGTAGGAAGAGTAAAAGAAAACAATGATAATATAGGAGTTAATATAACTCCTTATGAAACGGATGATGTTTTGGATAATGCTGAACAAAATTATTATTATAAAAGATTACAGGAATTAATAGAAAGCGAAATAGAAATATTATCAAATTTGGATCATCAAAATGTAATAAAATTTTATGGGTATACCCATCAACATGGTATTTATTATTTACGTATGGAATATTGTAATGGAGGTGATGTGTACGAATTTTTAAAGGAAACTTCGACGGTTTCCGAGTTTAATTTGTTAATAGATAGAAATAGTTCAGGTGGTTTTACAAATACATTTTTGTATGAATTTTGTTGTCAAATTGTAAATGGATTGGATTATATTCACAACAAAAATATTATACATAGAGACATAAAGTTACATAATATATTGATTAAAAATGTTAATAATAAACTAGAATTTAAAATATCAGATTTTGGATTTGCTTGTTATGATTTGTCAGATTTGTCAGATTTGTCAGATCAAGAAAACCCCATAAGTGAATCAATGTGTAAAAAATATTACAAGTTATGTGGTACGCCATATTATATGGCTCCGGAAATCATTTTAAATATTAATAATATGGAAAATATAACACGTTATAAAAATGGTAACCCTACCCTACCCATTTCTGATGTTTATGATAAAGGAATAGACATATGGAGTTTGGGGATATGTATATATGAATTGATGTTTAATATACTTCCATTTTCAAACATTAAAAATATTAATGATTTGGAACGTTTTTACAGTTTGGAAATGATTCAGGAAATAATGGATAAAAAAATTACGAGGAGATCTTGTTTAAAACCAGATTTTAAAAATATGTTGTTTTCTATGTTAAAAATAGATAAAAACCAAAGATGTTCTGTTTCAGATATAGAATTTTTTCTAAAAAATTGTAATGGAATATCTTTTTTGATAAAGGATAAAAATCAAGAACAAATAAATATACAAGATATTGTAAATTGTAGGGAAAATATGTTTGTAAAAAATGAAGATATGAAGCAGCATATTATTAAAAATCCAGTTATAAAAGAATCCAAAATAAATAACGAATTGAATTTGTCTTGGGAAAAGATTAACAAGTCGAGTTCATTGATAATGAAAATGAGTGTACAGGGTGGTTTTTTAAAATGGTTATTTAATAAAAAATAATAAAAATATTGTATTTACATATAAAATGAGTTTATGTAAATACAAGACAATTTTGGGTGAACCTGGGATAGGAATTCATTCGTATAGAATTTTTGACATTGCGGTAATAGATTTATTGTTTACTATAATTGTAGCACGTTATATTAGTGATAAAGTTAGTAATTTTATATTACTATTTATATCTGGTATATTTTTACATCGTATATTTTGTGTAAATACTACTATAAACAAGTATATTTTTGGGGTAGTTTAAAACGTTAAAATATGTTGGTTTAAAACGTTAAAATATGTTGGTTTAAAAGTTAAAATATGTTGGTTTAAAAGTTAAAATATTTTAGAAATTTAATATAATAGTGTATATTAAGCAATGGATTATATAATCATTATTATTACAGCAATTGTTTTGCATTTTTTATGTACTCGTTTTGTATGGAAAACTGGTACAATGCATTACACAACTAATAACAATACAAATATTTATGATATAATTCATAATAATACTCCTGATTATTCGAGATTTAATTATACAAAAAATTGGTACTTGTTATTGTTTATAATTCCAGTAGTTTTAAATACTAGTTTGATAACATCTGGTATAGTGTTGGAATTTGTAATCAAATTTTGCATCATATTAATATTTAGAAGTATTTTTATGGTAACAACTATATTGCCCAAACAAAATGGGTGTTCTGTAAAGAATTTAGGTTTGTTTGATATGACAATAGGTGGTACGTGTTATGATAAGATTTTGTCTGGACATTTTGCATTTGGTTTGCTATTAACATTAATAATGTTCAAGTATGATTTTGTAAAACCTAAATATTATTATTATTTTGTAGTACTTAACGTTATTCACGCAATTATACTAACGGTTACGAGATCTCATTATACATTAGATATTGTATTAGCATTATTTGTGACATTAGTTATTCATTATACAGATGGGTTAGGTATGGAAATATAAAAAATAATCCCATCTAAAACACAAATTGTACGCAGCGTGTTTAAAAACAGAAATATGGACATTGTGTTTAAAAAGTGTAATTAATTATATAAATAAACGTTTTTTTTTTATATAAAATATAATACGTATGTTTAATGAAAAGTTCGGAAAGTATTTTTTTAGAAATAATAAAATATGTTATGGAAAATAAAAATGATTGTATAGACAATTCTGAAATTATTTCTGTACATAGTGTTAATTATTATAAAACACATTTTTTAAGTAATACTTGTAGTTATGTATATAGTTCTGAAATAGTGATAGATGAACCGTCTGGTATAAGTTTGTATTTTTATTTTTCAAATAAGAGGAGTTATTTAGGATTATATAAAGATAATATGACAGATCTTGATTTTTCACGATTTCAATATTATTTATTAAAATATAGTGAAAAGATTTTCTTTAAATATCGTTTACACGAGTTCATTTATGGTTTGAATAATGAAGAAATCTAAGGTTTTTTTAAACTGGTTGTATACGCGTATTTTTTATTAGGTTAATTATGGAAATTTTTTTTCTTTTTGTATATTATAAAAACAAAAAACAATGGGTGGTGGATTAATGCAATTAGTAGCCTATGGAGCTTAAATATCTGGGCTCGAATAGTAAGCTGCTAGTATGGTTTGTATATATACCATACTAGATAAACAGTATTAAATATACAAATAAGGAATACATTTATTTCTTATTATATAACTTGCTAGTGAAAAATTTTTAAAAGTTTTTTGCGAAACTTTCAAATTGCGGGAACATCTTTAGAGCTTTAACTACTACTTGTTTTGTAGTGATACTTAACAATACCAAAGGGTAATGACCTGAGGCATAGTAAAAATGTTAAAGATTAGACAATCCGCAGCCAAGCTTCTTATATTGTTAAAAATATTATTCTAGGTAAATATAAGAAGAAGGTTCAACGAGTAGACGGAAGTTGGGATTTAATGATGATACTAGCCATATCTGAAAAATTCTTAAGGTGTACTCTATTCCTAATAGAGATATTAGGGCTAACGATCTAAAAGATCGTAAGCAAGATATATACCTTACTGGTAATCCTTAATAACATGGGGAAGAAAAGTAGTCAGCTATAACTATTAGGATATGTTATAGAAAAATCTGTTATTATTCCTATATTAATCACTGTAGTCTTCACCGATTTATTTTTATCCATTGATTAATAATAAAACTGCTAGTGATTTTAAGAAATTAGAATTGCAACACTATCAAATTGCGGCGACATCCTAAAGATATTAAAAAATGAATAAAAGTTTATTTGAATGTATTTTTAATGAAATGTAAAGATTGTCAGATTGAAAAAGATATTTACGAATTCTATTTTAGAAAAGAATCAAGTAAATACAGAACAAATTGTAAAGAATGTGTTAAAAATGACAAAATAGACATTGATTTAATATATAATCATAAAAATATAGTAAATTCATTTGCTACTAAGGTAAATTTGAAAAAATTTACTGGCCCAGAATACACTGGGGTATAGTAAAAATGCAATATATGATAAAATTAACATTTGTTAATTTTTGAAATGGACAAGCACGCAGCCAAATCCTAAGGAATGTTATACAATAACATTCTATGGTATCAGTTCAACGACTAAACGGTAGTGGGCGAAAATTTCGCTTAAGATATAGTCTATTCCCTTATAAATATACCGAAAGGTAGGGTACAAAAGCAAATTACTTTTTTCAAAGTTGTCTATCGAAGACATACGAATTTTGCTATTGAATCTATTGAACAAACCTTCAATGGAACTGTAGATTTTGGTAAATTTACTGCCAAGAAAAGCAATCGGAATCAAATAAAAAAGGATATTTTGATTATAAAACCGTTTTATACACCTTTATTAATACTTACATGTTAATCCACCAGTTTTTATCAGTATTAATAGTATAATTGCTAGTATTTAAAAAAATGAATAAATCAAATTTTAATGAAATTCAAACACATAATAATTTAATTGAAAAATTTTTAAATGCGACATCATCAAATTGCGGGGACCTCCTTAGAGCCTAAACTACCACTTTTATTTGGAAACATATAAAAGGAACTCGGTTAATAATCGAACCCAATGGTAATAATGTTTAGGATTGGACAATCCGCAGCCAAGAATCCTAATTTTCAAAAGAAAATGGATTAAGGTTCAACGACTAAATGGTGATGGGTAATTCTTTATGAATTGCTTAAGATATAGTCTATTCCCTATTTCCATATGGAAATTTAAATATACCGAAAGGTAGGGTATAAAAGCGCAAAGTTTCTTGCACCGTTTCTCGCAACGGTGATCTTATTCACAAGGTCTACCTTCAAGCTGACCTTCCAGCATTAGGTCACGCTACCAGTATTAACTGGTATCCTTATGTTGGTCATAATTTGATTGAAGAAGTTTCTATTGAAATCGGAGGTCAAACTATTGATAAACATTATGGTTCTTGGTTAAACATCTGGAACGAACTTACTCAAACTGCTGAAAAAGAAGATGGTTACAAGACTATGGTTGGTAACACTGCTCTTTTAACATCAACTGATGCTGGTAACCCAGATAGCACCCCAGCTACTACTCTTTATATTCCTCTTCAATTCTGGTTCTGCAGAAACCCTGGTCTTGCTCTCCCATTGATTGCTCTTCAATATCACGAAGTCAAGTTCAACATTACATTTGCTTCTTTAGCTAGTCTATGTGATGCTACTTCAACCGGAAGTCCTACTCTTAATGCTTCATTGTATGTTGATTATATCTATCTTGATACTGATGAACGTCGTCAATTTGCTCAAGTTCAACACGAATATCTCATTGAACAATTGCAATACACTGGAGCTGAATCAGTTGGATCTGGTGCTGTCAAGAGCAAGCTTGCTTTGAACCATCCTTGCAAGGAACTTGTTTGGGTTGTTCAACCTTCTGGAAATCAACCTGCTGCATTCGATAACGCTGGTGCTCAAACCGTTACCACTGCTAAACTCCAACTTAATGGTCAAGACCGATTTGCAGAAAGACCTGGTGCTTACTTCAATCTTGTACAACCATACCAACATCATACCAACATTCCATCTGTCGGTATCTATGTTTACTCCTTTGCTCTTAACCCAGAGCAACATCAACCAAGTGGCACGGTTAACATGTCTCGTATCGACAATGCTACCCTTCAGCTCACCACCGGTGTTGCTGGATCCCTCAAGGTCTTTGCTGTGAACTACAATGTGTTTAATTTTTGGACACAAAAAGTAAATCGAGAAATCGATTTGCTAGTGGAATGTTTTTGACTATGTCAAAGATATTTTGCGACACTTTCAAACTGCGGGAACCTCCTTAACAAAGAAACTAAAGTTTACTTTAGTTTTATAGCCTTCACTACCACTTTTATTTGGAAACATTTAAAAGGATCTCGGTTAATAGCCGAACCCGATGGTAAAAATGTGAAGGATTGGACAATCCGCATCCAAGCGCCCTACCAAATAGTTTATAACTATTTGCGGGCGAAGGTTCAACGACTAAATGTTAGTGGGCTAATTCGTACGAATTTGCTTAAGATATAGTCTAGCCCCTTTTAAATTCACCGAAAGGTGGGGTATTTACGAAGAATTATGGCAGGAATGGGTGGATTAGCTTTGAGAATAGTAATACTATTTATAGAGCTTAAAAGTAAATTTTTAAAAGAATTTGCTAGTGAATTATTAAATACAAATAATTTGCGACACTTCCAAATTGACGGGAAACTCCTTAGAGCCTAAACTACCACTTTTATTTGGAAACATTTAAAAGGACCACGGTTAATAGCCGTTCCCAATGGTAATAAAGTTTAGGATTGGACAATCCGCAGCCAAGCACCTAAAATCATTATGATAAGATTATGGTGAAGGTTCAACGACTAAATGCTAGTGGGTTTGAGAAGTCTAATCAACTTCCATGATAACTTAAGATATAGTCTAGACCCTTGTGTTTAAAACACAATTAAATATATCGAAAGATAGGGTATAAACGACTCCAATTAAATAAATTAAAAATGAAAATAATATCTATTTTAATAATTTCAAATTATTATTAATATGGGAAATAGAGTTAAAATGAAAAGGTTTATTACTGAAAAATATGAATTAAGAGAAGGTTTATTGTTTCAAAGCATCAGATATAGGCAAGGCATTAAAATTAACAAATATTGCTGTATCTATACAAAGTTATGAACAAAGTTATGATGAAGATGAGCGTGTCATAAGGAAAGCTTATGACACGACAAAACGATTACAAGATACTACATTTTTAACGAGTCAAGGAGTTTATCGTTTACTTTACAACTCCAAAAAAGAAATAGCTAAGAAGTTTAGAAAATGGGCAGGGAATATTCTTGACGACATTATATTTAATGAAAGTGCTGAATTGAAACTTCAAATAGAAAATCAAAAATTACTTTTAAAACAAGAAAAAGAAACTACTACAAAATTAATTGAAGAAAAGGATAAAAATATTAAAAAAAAATACTAAATAAAAATACTAAATAAAAATACTAAATAAAAATACTAAATAAAATCGCAAATTATACTATTACCATTTGGTTTACAAGCAGTCCCGCTTGCACAATCCCTGTATACCCACGAATCATATACGCACGTATCAAACCCTGTACCGCTACAACTCATTTCTCCTGAATTACAAGAAGATGATTTACTATCATCCTTGTTATCGCTATTTTCATCGTTATTTTCATCGTTATTTTCATCGTCATCACATTTAACTTGTTTGTTAGTTGGTCGTATCTTAGAAGGTAGTATTGGTTGTTTTGTAGGAGTTGGTTGTAGATATGTTACAGATGGTACAGATGGTACAGATGGTACAGATGGTTGTTGATTATTCTTTTGTATGTTTTTCGTATTCTTTTTTGTGTATTGTATGTCTTTTCTAGAAGCTAATAGATCTCTTCCATCTATTGAACTCGGGGAATCGGGTTCCCATTCTGGAACTCTTGGATATCCAGGTAAATTAACAATTAAAAGTTCTTTACCTGGAATTTTTGTATTGTTACCATTTGTATTAACGGTAATATCTGCACATTCCATATAATATTCCCTATTACCTATTCTATTGATCCAAGTCCAAAAAATTGTCATATCACCTCCTTTAGAATTTTGTGGTAAATCAAATGAATATGATTTGGTATCTAATAAACAATTACCAATAACAGTTCGTAATACAACAAATGTTTTATCATCATATGAAACGCCAAATTGACAATGTCCACCACCGTGTACCGCAATTCCTTCTAATGTAACTGTTAATTTAGAATCATTAAAAGTAGCTACCGATGGACCTTTTGGAAATCCTTTACAAGGAAATGTAAAATGATCATCTGTTACTAGTAATGGTGATCTTAAATTGTAATTTACTAGTCCCGAATCTAGGTAATATTTACTTAGTTGATTTCTTCTTGATGGTGGAAAACTCAATGAGATATGTGCAATGCACGTTTTTATTAATAATAATAATAATATTTCCATTTTATTATTAAAATAAATATATTTTTAAATTCTTTTCAAATTTGATTAAATACATAAAATAAACGGGTCATCTGTTAAAAAAAATTTACCACCTTCAACATAACCAACACGTTCTAAAGAATTTGTATCATAGACAAATGAATCATCGGTATAATAAAATGTATCTTCTATCAATGTTTTATTTAATTTACTTTTATCAACGTTTAAATTGTTTTTGTTGTCGTTTTCAATAACAAAAAGTACATCGGGTTGTTCAGATGAACTTGTTTGTTGTCGAAATGCTAAATAACTATGCGTTTTACAATATTCTGATCCATCTTGTGCCTTACGACAACACTTGTTACCATTTTGTGAAATACCCTTGCAAATAACATCTTCGCGAGGACCTCCTAAAAGTGATAAAAAACGATTCAAAATTATAGCCTTTTGCACTTGTGTACTTGTATCTTTATAATGAATATCGTATTCTAGAAATAAATTGTCAATTACAACAGCAATATCCTTTTTATATGCTCTTTCAAAACTACTTGGGATATTACCTATTCGTTTATGCAAACGTTCAAGTTCCATTATCCTATTTTTCTTTCCTTTTTATATCTGCAAAAATATTTTGATTTTTTTCAAAACTTTGAATTTTATATTCGGATTCTTTATTCGTTGTTAGTATTTTTTGAAATGACAAGTCCAATTCACTAAATGAATTACCTTTTTCAAGATGAATATAATATGAATAACATAATCCTCTTTTGTCCATTTCTGTAATTAAAACGACAACGACATTAGTCTGTTCGTTTATAAATAAATTTAAAGTATTTTTCTTTTTAGAATATTTTATTTCAATTTCTTCACATTCTAGTTGTCCCGAATTATCTATTGATGAAATTGATTCCATTTTTATATAATTAACTTGTGTAAAACTAATATCGAAATGTAATATTACTGTATTATTCGAAATTTCATATGAATTGATTTTCATAATCCTTGTTTATTTAATTGTAAATTATGTTTAAATAAAGTAAATGTTTCTAAAAATACATAAAAAAATGAAATTTTAACAATAATAAATACAAGTAAACAATGATTAATTTAAAAATATATGTTGATGAAAATGACAAAGAGTATGATATTTTAATAGGACAATCGCAAGGGGAAAATGATAATATAATAAGATCAAGTAACCAAAACGACACTTGGTTTCATTTGGACAAAATTAGTGGACCACATATTATTTTTCAAAACAATGGTGACAAAATACCTAAACGTTATTTTAATCAAATAGCTGGTATGTTTCCACAATACAAATCTAAATTGTCTAATCGTTATTCTGTTATATATACAGAACTAAAAAATGTAAAACTAACCATTACCCCTGGACAAGTAAATGTATCAAATACAAAAATTATCAAAATTTAGTTTAAAATTATCAAAACTTTTAAATTAAATATGTTGGGTGAAATATTATCTTGGACATTTAGTACAATTTCTAATATTGCTTGGTTATTTGTATTCCTTCCACAATTAATGGAAAATTACAATAAAAAGTCATCAGATGCGGTTAGTTTTTACTTGATAGCGCTATGGTATATCGGAGATACGGAGATACACTTTCAGTAGTTTCTGCAATTTATAAATCAATACATCCAGTTCTTATATATATGGGTACTTATCATATTATTTTTGACGTGATATTTCTTATACAAGTAATATACTATAGATTGCCTAGATACCTTACAAGATACGCACTTCTTTTAGACGAAACACTTTATAGATATGATTCCATGTTGTATTATGCAAAAGATGTATTATTACTTCACGAAACTAGTTTGTTACTTGGTTATTCTATATTATTATTATTATTATTATTATTATTATTATTATCAAGTCAAGCTATATTCGGATTATTTTCACATATTATTGTAGGTGATATTTTTGCTTGGACATCTACTGTAATATTTTTTTTATCAAGATTACCACAGATTTTATTAAATTACAAACGTCGTAGTGTTGAGGGATTGTCATTTACAGCATTTGTAAATATTATAATTGCAAATCAATTATTCCTTGCATCTATCTTGGTAAAATTAATAGATATAGACGATTCAAATCGTGTAAAATAACGTTATTCCGTGGATTGTAGGATCATCCGGAATAACGTTATTTGATATAATTATATTTATACAATTTTTTATTTACAAATAAATAAAGAATACCAAGTGTATAAATTTCAATTATTTCATAGATTGTGTATATTTTATTTATTGTATATATTATATACAATAACGCAATAATGAGTTTAAATATGATATTTGATTACGAATTTGTTTTTAATACAAATGATATAAATATTAATTTCGATACAATTTACAACCAATGTACTTTAGAAGATCCATCTGGAAATAGACGGGAATTAATCTATAACAAATGTTTAGAAATATTACAAGTTTTAACAAGAACACCAGGAATTCACATATGTGCATCATTTGTTAATTACCTTTTTCAACGATACAAAGTAACCATTCATAATATGTCATGGACCGGTGACACCTAGTAATCAACCTAGTTACACAAAGTAATCAACCTAGTTACACCTATATGCATTATTTGATTCTTTGTTTTTATTCTTTTTATTTTGTATATTTTGATTATTTTATTTTATTGCACAATGTTATAAACATAATAAACGCAAAAATGAGTTTGAACACAATATTTGATTACGATTACGAATTTGTATTTTTCACAGATGATATAACAGATATTGATAAATTTGATATTATTTATAATCAATGCACGATAGAAGATATATCTGGAAATAGACGCGCATCAATTTATGATAAATGTTTACAAATTTTACAAATTTTATCGATAACAGCAGGGATTCATGTATTCGCATCGTTTGTTACTTATAATAATACACAATACAAAATAACTATTCATAATAAATCATGGTCTGGCGATATAATACCTTAAATAAATTCATATTATTACAATATAGTTATTTTATTTGTATATATTAAATGCAAGACTTGCCACCGGAAATTATTGAAGAAATATTAAAAAAACAAGATAGTATAAAAGATATTACACGATTATGCAATAGTAATTCTAAAAATAGAAATGTATGTGAAAATTATTTTACACACGAAATTAAAAGCAAATTTAATAATTCAGTACAAATATTTGCAGAATTAATTATGAAATTTAATATAATTGAAATAAGATACGCTGGGAAAACAAGATTTGCAAGAAATGCTGGATCACAAAGTGATTCATTAATAATTAAATCACATAAAGTATATGGTAAAAAATCATTTATGAAAAAATTTAAACATTTACTTTCAGAATGGTTAAAATATGATGATAATGCTGGTACTGCTTTTCCAAATAGGCCATTTAATGAAGACGGAAATATTGATGGTGAATTATTAGATAGAGAAGAGCACGAGTTTTCATTGCAAAATGATGGAGAAAATCTTTTTTTACAAACACAAGGTAATAATTGCTATAGATTAATAATATCAACACCAAATAATAAATTATATGAAAAAATTATATATGATTATTTATATAGCAAATTTGAAAAGGGAGACGTTTCTTTTAAACCAACCAACCCTAACAAAGGTAGTTTCCCACCTGAAATGTAATTTAAATTAAAAATTCCATTGATAATATGCCATTTTCTATAGTTAAGATATTATAAGATATGGCAAAAACATGGATTTTTATTTCTGGATTGTTTTGTATTAACTTTAAAGCTAACGTAACGTCATTAAATCTAGATAAATTTAACGAACCTGTTGGTTGATTATCTTCTGGTCTTATACTAAACGGCATAGTATATATATAGTTCATTGGGATAACAGAATGAACGTTATCTGGGAATATTGTTCTATAATAAAATTCTGATAATTTTTCAAAACGATATTTTCCATCTAATAATAAAGATGCTTCTGTAAATAATGGTGATTCTTCTGGAGTTTTAGAATAAACAAAATAATTATTATTATCAATATTTGCCTTTTCAACCCCGAAAAATATAATTTCTTTACAAGGATGTAAAAATCTAAGATCGCAATTATAAGACGAAATATTAGCTGGTATTAATTCGTCGCCGTTATATTGAATTTGTTCAATAACATACTTGTGAGAATTTTCTTGAAATTGTTTTAATATAACATCATCTAAAAATATATATTCTGCATAAACATTTGAACTAATTATTGATGCGTATCCTGGTTCGTCTCCATCGTAATTTACACATTCTGAAAAATTTCGAAGTTTAAAATTAACTTTTATATCTTGTTGAAACATACTTAATAATGGTAAAGCAGAACTATATTGCTTAGTAAACCAAAAATCAAGAGGTATTACTAAATCGACTTCTTTTTTAGCATTTGTATAATTATTTACATATGTATCAGATTTTAACAACATAAAATTTTTACCTAATTTATCAGTATTTGTTAATTCATCCCAAGCATTCATAAATTGAGGATATAATCTATCTACTACAACTCCACCTATCTGTAATTCTATAGGTTCTGAAAAAATAGAATATCCTAATGTATCATTCCAACAAACATAATTTCCAGATATTTTATTTAATCGTGGTAATCGGATATGCAAATGTAATTTAGAAAGAAGATGTCCTCTTTTTGGTATTTCACAAGTAGTCTTTTGTCCAAATGTGGCCACGGTATTCATATTTAACTTTACTGTTTCTGTAGCAAAGTTAACATATCTATAATAGTTGTACTTGAAAATGTTTATTTGTGGATCTTTTGTCAAATACACATCTTGTATACCAATTGCTTGTAATTGAAGAATACTTGGTGACATCTATATTAATAATATCGATATAAAAAAAAAGTAAAATTAAAACTAAACTAAAAAAAAAAGTAAAATTAAAACTAAACTAAAAAACATAAATTTATTTAAAAAAATAATATATATATATATAATTATGGCATCTAAATTATGTCTTAAAAGGTTGTCTAAAGAAATATTAATGTACCAAAAGGAAAATTTCAAGTTTCCTAATCTAATATTACGATATCAAGAAGATGACATATTACTTTGGTATTTCGTAGTATATGATTTAAAAGAAACTCCTTTTGAAAATGGTGTATATTTTGGAAAAATATTATTAGACGAACAATATCCGTTAAAACCACCCAATTTTATTTTCATAACACCAAATGGGCGTTTTGAAACGAATAAGAAAATTTGTACTACATTTTCAGCTTACCATCAAGAAACTTATACAAGCACTTGGAATATAATGTCAATGATGACAGGTATGATTTCATTTATGACAGATATTGCACCAGATACTGGTATAGGTTCTATAAACACATCTGATACAGAACGGATTAATTTAGCAAAGATGTCATTGAATTGGAATAAACACAACGAATGTTTTAATAAAATTTTCCTTGATATAGACAATTTAATTTTACTTTAATCTAATTTTTTACGTTTTGTAATCCTTAGACCTAAATTAGGTTTTGATAATTTATCCCTTAGTTCAGCGTTAATAGCATCTTGAAACAAGTTATTTTCCTGACAATCGTATTTTAAAAATGGATTTCCATTGTTTATTGGATTAAATGGGTTGACAGCATAACCTTCATTTCCGATATTTAATTGACCAATTTTTTCAATAACTGGTTCTAATTCATTAGAAAACCAATCAGAGAAATTATTTGTAACAGTTGTAAAAAAATCACATTCATCCCCTTGAGGATTACATTTGTATAATTTTTTCAATGTATCTTTTTTATCTGAATAATTATAGTTATCTTTATTTGTATCTGAAGAATTGTCAGTTTGAACACAGCCATCTGCTTTTAGATTTGGATTTGTCATTGTTTCTATAGATTTAGTTTCCTTAACAATTAAAACTGGGATCATTGTTAATTCGTACATTACGTTTCTTTTAGTATCTTTTGAATTCCATACCCAACCATGTAAAATAACTTCTTCATCGCAAAATATATCACAACGATCCTTTGTAATTATATATCTAAGATCTACTAAAGATTCTGTATATTTAGTTTTATATTTAGTTTTATATTGTTCGCGTAATAATTCATAACATTTTACAAACCCGTACTCTTCTGTTAAATCATTTGTATAAATACAATGTGTATTTTCAATATTATCTTTGACATAAATTAATGATTGTATATTTTCCATTTTATATATTATACATAATATAAAATAAATTTTCAATTAAATCGTTTGTAAACTTTTCTGTTACTTGTAAGTTTTATTTAAAAAAAAATTGAAAAACAAATATGGTATATAAATAAGGGAAATAATATATAAAATGTCTTTTTCTAAATATTTGCTTCAATTTACAAAAAACGCTGCTAATGAACAAACTCATTTATCATTTAGCAATGGTAAATACAATGTTCCTGATAATAAATACGAAGAATTTTACAAACGTTATTACAACATTATTTCTGATAATACAAATACGGAAAAGGATTCTCTTTATTTGATTGAAAAAGTATATAATTCAAAATTTGCATTTTTTATTGATTTAGATGTACCTAAAAAATCATGTTACAATTTGTCAGACAATGATGTTTTGGACATTATTACTGCAACACAAACTGCAATTTCCAAGATGTTTGTTGAAAATCAACTATTGTTAGAGTATATTGTATCAAAGAGAATCACTGCCAAAGGTAGTAATTATCATATTAATTTTTATAATTTGATCGTTAATAACACTGTTGCTAAACGTTTAATTACTACTATTTTGGAAAACAACACTGTATTGACTGATGATATTAAAAATTCAATTGATGTTTCTGTTTATAGAACAGGATTGCGCTTACTTGGTTCTAAAAAAATTGTAAAATCTAAAAATGCGGATAAGAACTCGGATAAGAACTCGGATAAGAACTCGGATAAGAACTCGGATAAGAACTCGGATAAGAACTCGGATAAGAACTCGGATAAGAACTCGGATAAGAACTCGGATAAGAACTCGGATACAGAAAAGGATGCCGACGGTGTAGAAGCAGTGTATAAGATTTATGATTTAAATATTGGAAAATTTACAGAACTTGAAAATACAACATTTGAAAACTTTTCTAAAACAATTGTAAAAAGAAAAAGTACTATTGATGTTTCAGAATTGCAACAAAATAATATTACTGATACTACTAACTCAATTGAAAAACAAATTCCAGTACGAGGAATTAATAATGACAAAATTCAAACAGAATTAACTAAACTTTTAACAAGTATAAAAGAACAAAACGAATGCTTATCAAATTTTGACGTATCAATTAAAAGAATTTATCTAAAACCAAACAAAATGGGAATTTATTGTTATTATGTATCCATTAACAGTAAACATTGTCCTTTTAAAGATCGTGAACATTCTAGAGACGTTAGCCCGATTTATTTTGAAATTAGTATAAATGGAATCTATATAAAATGTCACGACGAAGAATGTAGAAGACGTGTATTTCCAGATTCTGGGTTTAGTCTACCAGATGATTTTGAAACTGTATATCCTGAAATTTACGTAAGTATGACAACAAAATATTGGCGTTCAGAAGTTGTATTGACAGATGAAATGAGATCTGCTTTAGAAACAAGTTTAACTGGTTCACATTATTCTATTGCAAAAGCAGTTTTCCAAATCTATAAGGGTAGATTTCGTGTAGATGATGTAAGAAATACAGAATGGTTTGAATTTGGAGGAGTTAGATGGAAAAAGAGTCATTTGATGAATATTTTAATATCTGAAGAATTACCAAAATATTATAGAAGTATCAAGATAAGTGATACATCTGTTCAAACTAAAAATTTGCAAGATTTTTTAGTAAACACAGACAAAGTTGATGCGAATATGCGTAATCAAATGGTTGATAACATTATTTCAAAATTAGAAAATGTGGGTTTTAAAAATAATATTTTAACACAAATCGTTTATCTTTTTAAAACATACGACAATGATTTTTATACAAATTTAGATTCTACTCCACATTTACTTGGATTTAAAAATGGTATTTATGATTTCAGAGATCATCGTTTTAGAAATGGTACCCAAAATGATTACATTACATTTTCAACAGGTTATGATTACATTGATTATGATGAAACTTGTCAACATACACAAGATATTTATACTTTTCTCGGACAAATAATTCCAAATACACGTGTATTAGAATATACATTAAAGGTACTTGGAAAAGCACTTATTGGAGCACCAGATGAAAGATTCTATATTTGGACAGGTTTATCAGGTGCTAATGGTAAATCTACATTGGTAAATTTTTTGGAAAATACATTAGGAGATTACATCACTGGCGTTGACGTTTCTCTGTTAACAAACAAACGAGGTAGTTCTAGCAATGCATCACCTGATGTTGTTAGACTTCGAGGAAAACGTATTTTTACTTTTCAAGAACCAGAACACGACGATAAACTTAGAACTGGTATTTTAAAACAATACACTGGAGGCGATACTATTATTGCAAGAGAATTATTCAAAGCTCCCGTTACATTTAAATTACAAGGAACTATGATTATGTGCTGTAATGATTTACCTACAGTCACGAGTTGTGACGGGGGAACTTGGCGAAGAATACGTGTGGTGGAGTTTAAATCAAGATTTTGCGATAATCCAATCAAAGATAACGAATTCAAAATTGATCCTTCCATCAAATACAAAATTAAAATGTGGAGACCATACTTTATGAGTATTCTAATTCATTGGTACCAACGATTTTTGAATGAAGGAATGAATGAACCAGATGAAGTGAAGAAAGCAACTGCAAAATACAAAGATGACAATGATAAATTCAACGAATTCTTTGATCAAATCCTCGAAGAAACATCAAATGACTTTGAATCAAATAAGAACATTTATAGTCATTTTTCTACTTGGTGGTCTAATAATTACCCAAATTCAAGAGTTCCAGATATCAAAGACCTCAGACGTGCTATGAAAATTAAATACGGAAATGAAAAAGAATCTGTTATCAATGGTTGTATGAATTATGGTTTTAATATTCGTATTAAACAAAGTTTTAATGACGATATCCACGAAAACAATGAAGATTTGTAATTGACACCTCCATCTATGTAATTTTTAATAAAAATATTAAATATATGTTCAAAATTTTATTTAAAAATAATTATCTTATAATATTATAAGATAATGACCCAAATTATAAAACCTGAAAGTGTAGATTTTAATGCACTTATAAAAAACAGTACAACATTGACCTTAAATACACAATCTAAAATGGTAGAAAATCTAAACAAAGAATTCACACAAGAAGAAAGTCGTTGGTATATTGCTAATTTATATATTTATATAAAAGTTGTATATATATTATTTTTTTATAATATATAGACATATATGAGTGAGATCAATATTGAAGATGTCAATTTTGAAAATCATGATCCACAAGAAAAAGATACTTTTATTTGGGAACCATTACAACCAGAATGGCAATCTAAATTACTTTGCAACACATTTGTTATAAAAAATTGTTTAGGAGATGGCAATTGCCAATTTAGGTCTATAGAAACAGCTTTATCAAATGCTGGGTGTAAAACTGACCACGAACGATTACGAAAATCACTTGTAAAATATATTAATAGTTTAGATAATAAGGATTTTTTTGATATTATTCAACTTTATAGAATTGAAAAACAAAATGGCGAATTTGTTGGAAACTGGGATCCGTTTAGTATTAAAAATAAAAGACAATTTAACAATGAATTAAAAAAACCTGGTTTTAATTTTCAAGGAGATCATATAACATTATCTCTTGTTTCAAAGGCACTGGGTTTAGATATTATTCTTCTTGATAATTATTTTAATATTACAGATTTAAGTAATCCCGATCAATTACAACCAAAAGTAATTGTTTTATATTATGATAATAAAGGTACCTTTAACTTTAGCGGACAAGGTACCTTTAACTTTAGCGGGCAAGGTACCTTTAACGCAGAGCGCGTAAGCGGGCAAGGTACCTCCGGGCATTATCAAACAATTGGAATTATAACAAAAAGAAAAAAGGTATATACAATGTTTAAAAGATCAGAACTCCCTGAAGAAATAGACAGGTTATTAGATAAACATAATTTTTTTTTACAACATATTCGAGATATTTGCAACAAAGATCTTGGTTGTAACAAATTACAACTAAATAATATAATTAAACAAGTAGAAGATAGAATTAAAACTAAAATATCAAAACACGATAAAATAAAAATTATACAAATAATAAGAACTATCTTGGAAAATGAAAATTACTTTAATGAAATAAAAACTAAAACTACAAAGATTTAACCCCGGATCTACGCAGACAAGGCGTAGACAAGGCGTAGACAAGGCGTAGACAAGGCGTAGACAAGGCGTAGACAAGGCGTAGACAAGGCGTAGACAAGGCGTAGACAAGGCGTAGACAAGGCGTAGACAAGGCGTAGACAAGGCGTAGACAAGGCGTAGACAAGGCGTAGACAAGGCGCCTTTTTATTTTCTTGTTTTTCTTGGTGGTTTCATTTATAACTTAAAAAAAAAAATTTTTTTTTTTGATGGCATAGAATTTTCGTATCTATGCAAACATAATTATTAAAGGTACCTTAATTTATAATTTTTTTTTATAAGATACAATATATATAATGAAACTTGATATAACAATAGAACATTTAGTAATGTTAGTAGCTATTCTTTACATACTTTATTTTATGATGACTGCTAAAGAAAACTTTGAACAAATTACAAATTCAAATTCTAAACCAAAAGACCGAGCTTGTGCACAAGAATCGATAAATTACGCATATTTAGATTATGTATTTGGTGGAATTAAAAGTCCTAGACAATAATGTTTTTTTATATTCTATATTATAATTAATGATAATATTGGATATTAGGTCTTTATTATTATTGCCAATAATATGTTATTTGTTTACAAAAAATTGGTATATTGTTTTTGTTGCGTTGTTATTTTGTACAAGATTTATGAATAGTCCAGATAGATTACAAGAGGATATTAAACACGATTGTTTTTATTCGCCTGCATCAGGATATATAAAATTTATAAATACAGATAAAGAATTTGTTACTATTTCCATGTTTTTAAATATTTTTGATAATCATACACAATATATACCAACTGTTAGTTATTTAAAAAATATTGAACACAAGCACGGAATATTTGAACCAGCTTATTTAGAACATTCTGTTAATAATGAACGTGTTGTAAATACACTTTATAACCCAACTTATAACTTTGATTTTACAATTACACAAATAACAGGAATACTTACAAGAAGAATATTATCTTTACAAATTCCCAACAATAATAAATTGTTATACCCAGGTGAACGCTTGGGTTTCATTAAATTAGGCTCTCGTGTAGATATATCTATCCCGACAAAAAATATAAAACAAATATTAGTAAATCCAAATACACACATATCAGAAATGACCCCCTTATTTATATTAAAAGCTTGATATTAAAAGCTTGATTATATTATACATTTCGTTTTTTAATTGTATTCGTAATGTATAATATAATATATATGTCTTTGATAAATACTACCTTTCTAGGATCTGTTTTTAAACAAGATCCAAAACCAGAATGGATAAAAATAGATGGTGTTGTAATGGGAGAATCTCGGCAATATGGATATAAAGTAATAAATTCTCCAAGTATTGGTGCAATTTTGGATTCATTAATTAATGACCAGAATGCAAAATGTGTTGTTTACAATTGGAAAACTGCAACTGCATATGTTAAGATTGGTTTTGATATGAAAAATTCACTTGATAGTGCAAAAAATCTAGATTACACTACATTTATTCCAAAAAGAGCAATTGCACCTGCACCTGCACCTGTACCTGTACCTGTACCTGCACCTGCACCTGTACCTGTACCTGCACTTGCACCTGTACCTGTACCTGTACCTGTACCTGTACCTGCACCTGTACCTGTACCTGTACCTGCACCTGTACCTGTACCTGCACCTGCAAATTTTAGTAAATTTATGCCATATGTGGATGTTGGTGCTTGGCCACCACCTGATCTTGTTGATATATATAAAAAATCAGGTGTTAAAGCATTTACATTAGCATTTATAATTGCAGGAAATGATAATCAACCATCTGTTGCTGGAGCATATAGTTTAAATACATCGTTTTACTTGGATAAAATTAATGCAATTAGAGCAAGTGGTGGGGATGTATGTTTTAGTTTTGGGGGAGCAAGTGGTAGAGAAATGGCTCAAGTTATAACAAATGTAAATAGTTTAGTACAAGCTTACCAATCAGTTATCAATAAATATTCATTGAAATATGTTGATTTTGATATAGAAGGTAATGCATTAGTAGATCAATCAAGTATTGATAGAAGAAATCAGGCTTTAGTTATTTTACGAAAAAACAATCCCAATTTATATATAGCATATTGTTTACCAGCGACAACTACTGGATTAGATGGCAATGGGTTAAATGTATTGAGTAGTGCTAAAAAATTTGGATTTGTACCAAATGAATTACGCATAATGACTATGGATTACGGTTCACCTGCTATAAATGGGTTGATGGGACAATATGCTATTGCAGGTGCTCAGGGTACACGTAATCAGTTGATTAATTTAGGAATGTCAAATGTTACAGTTGGTATAATTCCAATGATTGGGCAAAATGATACACCCACAGAGATTTTTGATTTACAAGATGCTCAGGCAGTAGTAGATTTTGCTAAAAAAAATAGTTGGGTTAGCAGACTTAGTTTTTGGAGCATTAATAGAGATATTGTAAATAATACAGTATCATCTATTGCTAGTGGAAGTCATAGTGGAATACGTCAAGTAGCGTATGCATTTTCAAATATTTTTAAACAAGTAAATGTATAAAAGAAAATGTATAAAAGAAAATGTATAAAAGAAAATGAAAATAATTGAAATTATAATATATATAAATGGCATCGAGGAAATCATTTGAAATATTCGTTTATAAAAATAAATTAAATACGAAAACATTAATTGATATTCTACCAGAATTATCAAGTAAAACGATTGAATTACTTGGTAAAGATCTAAATATAAATCTAAATATAAATGCAAATGTCTCAGATTTTTATATTTTCAGTGATGGTGGATGCAAAGGAAATGGTAAAAAAAATGCTAAAGCTGGGTATTCTGTATTTTTTACAGATGATCTGGATTCACCATTTTATAATTTTAATACAACACGATTAGTTGTAACAGATCCTACAAATAATAAAGCAGAATTGTCTGGTATTAAATGTATTTTTAAAACTATTAATGAAAATTTAGATTTATTCAAGAATCTAAATATAATTATTTGTACAGATAGTATGTATTCTATAAATTGTCTTGAAAAATGGTACAAGTCTTGGATTAAAAACAATTGGAAAAATTCAAAAGGAGAACCTGTTAAAAATCAAGACTTGATTAAACAAATTTTAGAATACAAAACAAACATTGATAAAAATGATATCAAAACAACATTAAAACACGTATTTTCACATACACAGGAACCAAGTGATAAAACATCACTACAGCATAAATTGTGGTATGGAAATAATCTTGTTGATGAAAATATTAACAAAATATTAAATTTAGAATGTTAGTTTAAAAATATAAATTAAAATAAATTACAATTTTAAATGATTTGCTTAGTTATTTCAATTGCTCACCCCTGTTATAAACGACCAAGTGTTGAAACTAGTATTTATTTTTTTGAAACTGAACAAGAAGCTCTTTCTAAATTAAAAGACTCTAAAATTACATTTATTGCCGATTTTGATACAAGTGAAGATCCTAGAATTCAAACTTTGACGACAGATAGTTCTGATGAATTAATTGACGAATTCTTTAAAGAAGTATCTGACATTGACAATTTCTATCGTAATAGTTATATGGATAATCCACCATTTTTTTGGGAAATAACTAAAGTTGCAGCTGGTACAAGTATAAACTTTTAAAAGTTATTTTGATAAAACTTTTAAAAATACAAAAATACAAAAATACAAAAATACAAAATTATTTACTTGTAAAAATACAAAAATACAAAATTACAAAATTATTTACTTCTAAAATACAAATTTCTTTTGTCAACACAAGATGCAAGATCATTTGATAGTCCTAGTTCTTGTTGTAATTTAATTAAAGCTCTTATTTCTTTCGGAAGACAACTTCTTGTATATCCAAAACCATCCATTCCTGGAACTACTGTACCATAATCACCAATTCTTTTATCTAGTTTAAATAAACTTTTTAAATTTTGATAATCAACACCCATTGTATCACAAAGATCGTATATTTCATTAAAAAATGTAATTTTTGTAGCAAAAAATGTATTCAAAGTATATTTAAATAATTCACATTCTTCAAATGTTTTAAAATAAAATTCAAAAGGTGTTGTAGTTGTAGTTTCGTCGAGGTACTTGTGTTTATAAAGATAATTTGTAAAAAGATCTTTCAAGTCATTTACCAAACCCCTTTGATTTTCATGAATCCCAAACAATACAAATTTAGCAGAATATATATCTTGTTTAAAAGAAACTTCCCTTAAAAATTCTGGGCAAAATACTATATCTAATTTTTCATTATTATATTTATTATAAAGATCCCTAGTAGTACCTGGTTTAATAGTAGATTTTAGAATAATAATTGATCTTTTGTTAACAGCCAATGATAATTGTCCAATAACATTTTCAACAATGGATGTATTGCACTTTCCTTCAGAATCACTTGGTGTAGGAACACAAATGAAATAATAGTTAATATCTGATGTACTTTCACTAAAATTAACAATGTCTGGTATATTATTAAAATAATTGAAATCTCCAGTTTTTAATTGTGTATCACATACATTAAAAACTACATTATTTTTTTCACATAGGAATCCACACGCAGAGCCCACAAAACCATAACCTAAAATATTCACAGAAATTTTTTCTTTATTCATTTTAATTATTAGTTAAAATGATATTAAAAATCAGTTTTTAACTAATGGTTTTGTTGCTTCAACTACTTTTTACATTTTGTGCAAATTCAAGTGTTTCCATTGTTTGGTCGCAATAGTTTTCTTCTTGTCGTACGCAACATAATGTAATAAATTTAGTAGGTCTCCATGTAGTATCAGATTTATTTTTATTAGAAAGATTATCTAAAAACTTTAGTATAGGTATCATTAATGAATTATTTGACCCATCTATCTTTTCATCTTCATCTTTTGGTTGTACAAAGTAATTTTTGACTTTATACACTACATTGTACCTTTTATCAATCTTTTGTTTCGAAGTTTCCGTTTGCTTTCCATTTTTAAGATTAAAATAATAAATCAAATGATTAATAGTTTCATTAATGTAAAACCCTTCATTTAAAATCTCAAATACATCACTTGGATCATAAGTATCTTTATATTCTGGTTTTAATGACCGTTCTACATTGCTTACCCCACCTACAGGAGATGGTGCCATAACACTTTGAATAGTATTACCTCTGGATGTATCAATGAAAGTATTAAATATATCTATGGGAGATTCTCTTCCAGCAGTATCAACTATTGTTATATATCCAATTTTACCGTTTGTAAATTGTATTTCAAATACAAAATACAAGTGAGATCTACTTGAAACTTGATTATTTGGTGTCATTTTAATTCTTTTATGTTCAATTCTATACTTATCAATGATATCTGTAAGGGCATATATGTCAGCTACTTTAAGATCTTTAATATTGATATAACTTGGTATACTTTTTTCAAAAACATTTTCATCTCGGGATACGTCTTTTAATTGGGGGACCTTGTTTATTAAATTATGTATGTTACCAGATACTTGACGATTATTGAAATTAACACGGTTATAATATTGTTCAAATAAATATTTTAGTTTAATATTTGAAACACCTTCTAAATTAGCTAATCCATAATGTAATATACCAGGTGATCCCTTACTTCCTAATAGACTAAAACTTTTTCCGCTACCACTTAGCCCATACCCAAATAAGACGATAGAATAACCATCTTCTACTTGTTTAAATGTACTGTACAAACCAGGGCTTATAGAATCTGATGATTCAATTATATTATTTATATTTACTTGTAATGAATCTGAATCTGGTATAATAGTTCCTTGTTGACCAGTATATATATCCAAATTAGTATAATCTTCTTCAAATATACCATAAAAATCTCCAAATGAACGCCTTTCTTTATATTTTGTATCTGGATTAGATGAACAATCTATATTTAATGATTTCAACTTTTTATTTTCAACTGTTTGTAATTCTACTGTGTGATTTTTACTTTCTTTTCCTATTAATGGTTTGATTCTTATATAAATTCTTACGGCACCAGATAAATCTTCATAAATATTTGTTAAAAGTCTATCTTGTTCTCTGTAATCTAGCTTATTAACATTCCAATATTCTAATAAATTACTTAGGTCTCGACAAAAACTCTCAGGAACTCTATTTCTACTAGTTTTTGATTTTAAATATTCAAAATTAGGACTCTTTATATAATCTGACAAGTTTAAAAATCTAATATGGTTTGTAATTTCAGTTTTTATTTTTTCAAAATTTGTTTTTATAGATGTTTTAATAGTATCATTTAAATTATTAAAAGATCCCAAATTATTACCAATAATATCATCTAGAATTTTTATAATTTCTTGTTTCCTAAAGAAAATATTATTTAGGGCTACAAAATTGGTAATAATACTATAACAATTATCATAATCAACTTGTGTTTCTATACGAGTATTGTTATTTTGTAATAATAATTTCTCAACTTCTTGTAATCGTTTTTGTAATGTTGCAATTTCCAATCCTTGTTGTTTTTTTTGTTGTTGTAATGTATTTATTTCAGAATCCATTTTAGAATTACGTTCTGCAAAAGATGATTTTTCAGACGTAAGATCTTGAATATTTTTATCCATTGATTTTATTTGCTCATCTTTTTCTGATAAATGTATCATTTGCTCATTTATCGTTTGTTTTAATGCAGTTTCGATATCAACTATATTTTGTTTTAAACGTTGTATTTCTTTATCTGATAAATTGCTTGATTCAATATTGGTATTTAAAACACCCTTTAGATTTTCCTGTACAGTTTTTAATTCTAATAACAGTTTTCGTTTATACTCTGTAACATCATAATTTATATTTTTAGACCACTCATTCCATTTCTTGTTGTAATCTTGTATAGCATTTATAATTTCTGTTTTTTCATTTAAAACTTTATCTTTACAACGTGTTTTATAACCACTCAATAATTGATTTTGTAATTCATTTTGAGTTAACTCTTTTTTAACATTTGATAATTCGGATTTTATCATTTCAATAGCATTTTGTAATTCAGAAATAGTTTCGGTTTTTTCTTTTAATTTATTATCATATTCTGAAATAGTATCTTTATTGGACAATATATTATTCATCGACTCCTTTTCATTTTGTAATAATAAATCCAAACGTTCTTGTAATACTTTCCGTTCTTCTATATATTGTTTACTAATTCGTTCCAAATCTTGTATTTGTAAATCTTTGGATGTTACAAATTCCTTAATTTCATCTTTATACTTGTTAATTCCTTCTAAAATAGCATCTTTTTGATTTATAATTTGAGATTTACATTCATCTAATTGCTTTAAAGTTAAAAGATACTGATCATTAATAATTTTAATTTTATCTTCGTATTGAGATTGGATAAAAATTACTTGATTTGATTTACTATCAAATAACGTTTTATATTCCATAGATTTTTTATTATCCTCTTCCATTTTAATTTTTTTAAGATCATTTTCAGATTTTTCAAGATCTACAGATTTTTCAAGATCATTTACAGATTTTTCATAATTGTTTACAGATTTTTCAAGATCATTTATTCTCATTTCAAGATCGTTTACGATTTTTTTATGTTCAGATTTTGAAACGGTTTCTTCTTTATTTTCAAATAATCGTAATAATCGTTGTTTGTCTTTTTCAGCAAAACCCCTTACAATTGGTAATTTTTGTATAATAGTCTGCATATTTTCATTGGAAAGTAAACTTGTATCTATTGGTTCTATTAATTTACAAAGCGTACCATTTGAATTAATAAATCCAATTACCAAGTTATTATCATCAAGTATAAATGCAAGTGCCCTAGATTGTTGAAATTTAAATGGCGTAAATATTACTTGTGGATAATTTTTCTTTATGTAATCTATAATAGATGTAGAATCCATGTTTATTATAGTTTATATAGAAATTAATTGTTTTTAAAAAACTTTAAATAACAGTAATAGTCAAAGAACCAAGATGACCTACAAGTTAATGTAACCTATAATGTTATTTTTTTGATCTGATATTAAATTTAAATTATTTATAATCATACCATCTGTCAATAAATGTTTTTCTTGTTCTTTTATAATTTCTTCCTTTAACATTGGTTTACATACCTTATGTTCTGTATCCCATACTAAATTATAATGCGTACAAGGTAAGCATCTGTTTTCATTTGGATCTAGTTGCTCTCCTTCTAAGCATTGAATTTGTCTGATAATGTGATCACCTTCCTTTTCTGTTAAAACAGGAGCATCGACAATAGATTTTTCAAGATCTTTAAAATCAGATGGTTTTACAATTGTTATTGTAGGTAATGTATCCACTATTTTTTCTTCAATTACCGGTTCCGGTTTAATTGGTTCAGAATCAGTTGTTAGATCAGTTGTTAGATCAGTTGTTAGATCAGTTGTTAGATCAGTTGTTAGATCAGTTGTTAGATCAGTTGTTAGATCAGTTGTTAGATCAGTTGTTAGATCAGTTGTTAGATCAGTTGTTGTCGGTTCAGGTTTAACTGTTTGTTCAGAAACAATTGTTGGTTCAGGTTCAGGTTTAACTGTTTGTTCAGAAACAATTGTTGGTTCAGGTTCAGAAACAGTTGTAACTACTGGCTCAGAAACAGTTGTTAGATCGGTTGTTAGATCAGTTGTTAGATCAGTTGTTAGATCAGTTGTTAGATCAGTTGTTAGATCAGTTGTTAGATCAGTTGTTAGATCAGTTGTTAGATCAGGTTCAGTAACTATCGGTTCAGGTTCAGTAACTATCGGTTCAGGTTCAGAAACAATTGTTGGTTCAGAAACAGTAACTATCGGTTCAGAAACAGTAACTATCGGTTCAGAAACAGTAACTATCGGTTCAGAAACAGTAACTATCGGTTCAGAAACAGTAACTATCGGTTCAGGTTCAGAAACAGTAACTATCGGTTCAGAAACGGTTGTTAGATCGGTTGTTAGATCAGTTGTTAGATCAGTTGTTGTCGGTTCAGAAACAGTAACTATCGGTTCAGGTTCAGAAACAATTGTTGTCGGTTCAGGCTCAGAAACAGTTGTAACTATCGGTTCAGAAACGGTTGTTAGATCGGTTGTCGGTTCAGGTTTAATTGGTTCAGAAAGAGTTGTAACTGTTGGTTCAGGTTTACTTTTTTCACCTTGTATTCCTTGTAGTCCTTGTAGTCCTTGTTCTCCTTGTTCTCCTTGTAGTCCTTGTAGTCCTTGTTCTCCTTGTTCTCCTTGTAGTCCTTGTAGTCCTTGTTCTCCTTGTTCTCCTTGTAGTCCTTGTAGTCCAGTGTCTCCTTTTTCACCAGCTTTGCCTTGTTCTCCTTGTTCTCCTTGTAGTCCTTGTAGTCCTTGTAATCCAGGAGGCCCTTGTTCGCCTTGTAGTCCTAGTCCAGGAGGCCCTTGTTCGCCTTGTAGTCCTTGTTCGCCTTGTAGTCCTAGTCCAGGAGACCCTTGTTCGCCTTGTAGTCCTAGTCCAGGAGGCCCTTGTTCGCCTTGTAGTCCTTGTTCGCCTTGTAGTCCTTGTTCGCCTTGTAGTCCTAGTCCAGGAGGCC
>Ga0315290_10000174_pt1 | contig 39078 bp, 28 predicted proteins | sample YL17G12_0_MG_FD_203627 | JGI IMG/M metagenome (GOLD analysis project Ga0315290, IMG submission 203627) | Sediment microbial communities from Yellowstone Lake, YNP, Wyoming, USA - YL17G12_0 | ecosystem: Environmental > Aquatic > Freshwater > Lake > Sediment | place: USA: Wyoming | collected... | reverse complement strand
AGCTTGCCCAGGCGCCACGGTACGCCACCTGCGCGAACTTGAGAGACGGGTTCGCGTAGAACATCTCTTTCCCGGTGGCCTTGTCCACCGCGCTCAGGAGGTGCCCGCCCAGATCGGGAATCACTGTGACCGCCAGGTACTCGTTCTCCAGGTGCAGTGTCCGCCACAGGCGCGGTGCGCGCTTGTCGGTGAGGCGCGTCCGCATCGTGTACGGATAGTTGAACCGCGTGCTCGAGAAGAGGTCGAACGGGGGATTCGGATCAGGCGCGCTCTCTTCATAGGTCGGAATCGTCCGCGCGGCCTCCCACACGCGGACCGTCGAGCCTGAACGCGGTGCGCACGACAACGCGACCGATGCGGCACCCAAGCCCACGACGCAGAGGAGAGCGCGACGCGCGGTCATCTTGCCTCCTTCCCGCCGGGCGTCGTCAGCGCTGCGCTGCGGGCGCCTGCCAGGAACGCGAACCACTCCTTCGCCAGCAGGCGGTGGTAGGGCTCGGTCATGTGGATGCCGTCCAGGCACAGGAAGCGCTCCCGATCGGGCGACGCCTCGAGCACGCGCCCGACCTCCACGATGGTGATGCCGGCCGCCCTTGCCACCTCGTGCTGGCGCGCGAGCGTTGCCGGGTCCTGAGCTTGCGAGTCGAGCAGATTGTCGAAGATGAAAACGCGGGCCCCGGCGGCCTTGAAGCCCTGTCCCATGGTCCTGAGCGCGTCGAAATCTTCGCCGGTCCGGTTCATCAGAACGAGGAGCACCTCGTCGGGCTTCCAGGCGAGAGCGTCGTTGTAGAAACGGGCGAACGCCCGCGACGATGTCAGCCCGCCGGCCTGGAAGAGGCGAACCTTCACCGCCGGGTTCACGGCGTCGAGCATCGCCGCGGTCACGGGCGCGAACGCGGAAGGCGACGACCAGTGCAGCCCCATGATGAACGAGTGGCCGATCACGGCGATTCGCTGCCTCGGCATCGCCTTCGCTTTCGGGATCAGCGGGCCAACCCCGGGCTCGGCGAGCAGTTCCTTCGCGAGCACGCGCTCGTCGCGGATGTGCAAGTTCTTCTCGCCCCAGTTCCAGATCTTCCGGCCCGCGATCTGCCACTCCGCGGCGGTCAGGCCGAAGGGCGACTCGCAGGCCTTGCCCTCGAGCCTCCGACCGGTCTCCAGCAGGTCGGCGTCCGAGCCGGGCAGGCCGAACTGGCCGATGTACACCGGCAGACCGATCGGGATGTAGAACTTGTAGAGATCCTGGAGCCTCTCGCCGTCGCGTTCGACCTCGAGCACGGTCTGATACAGGTTCGCGACGGCTCGCGCCTGCACCCGAGGCATGGTGCGTCGCGCCGCGACGTCCGCGGCAAACACGTTCACGGGCAACCCGCTGCTCAGGGCCAGCCCGCCCGAGAGCAGCGCCTCGAGGTCTCTGGCCGGTTCGAATGCGGACGGCTGGCCTGCGGCCCACGCCTTGACGGCCAGCGGGTCCGAGGCGAGCAGCGCGGCCTGATGCGCGACGAGCCTCTCCAACTGGCCGTCCGCCAGGCCGGGTGCGCTGTAGCACCGCGCGTCGCCCTTGTTCTGCCGGCGGGCCAGCAACACCTGGTAGGCGTGGATGCCGACGATGTTCGCCTCGACGAGACGCTCGAGGCGGTCGCCCGACGGCGACGGCACCACCGTCGCGGCAGGCCGCGGCGGGGCCGCGTCCGCAGATGGCCCACTCACCACGTCCTCGGTTGACGACTGGTCGCCCGCGGCCGGCCCGTGCCACACGCCGCCGCCGAACGTGGTGACGTAGATCCGCGCCGGGTCAGCCGGGTCGGTCGCGACACGCTGCCCCCACTTGAAGTTGAAGCCCCGAATGCGATGCCACGTTTCCCCGCGGTCCGGGGATCGGTAGACGCCCTGGTCGAATCCGCACGCATACATCACGTCCGGCGTGCGGGCGTCGATCGTCACATCGTAGACGTGCTGCGCGTCGATGACGGCGCGCTTCCAGGTCTGCCCGCCGTCGGTGCTCACGAAGACGCCGCCGCCGGTGTCGCCGCCTGGTGTCGCGACCGCCCACGCCGAGAGGTACAGTCGCTTCGGGTCGCGCGGGTCCACGGCGAGGCCGTTCGGTCCGTTCGTGCCTGTGGGCAGCGGGAGCGGCGCCCAGTGTTCCGCACCGTCGGTGGATTTGTAGATCGCCCCGTCGTCCCCATCACCGATTCGACCGCGTTCACTGCGTCGCGCGACGACCAGGTAGAGCGAACCGGCCTGGTCGAGGCTCAGCCGCCAGGCGAACGGCTGCTGGCGCTGATCGGGCGCGAGACCGCTGTTCTTGAGCGCCCAGGTCCGGCCGTTGTCGATCGACTTGTAGACGCCGCGCCCGAACGCGGACGCGTACAGGGTGCGGCTGCCATTCGCGCTGCGGGGATCCAGCAGGATGTGCGTGATGGCCGACTCCGCCATGCCGGCGTTGGACGGCGTCCAGTGGCGGCCGCCGTCGGTCGACACCGCAACACCCCCACGAAAGGTCGCCGGGTCGGTGCGCCGGAACATCTTCGGCCGCGGCAGATCGTGCGTGCCGCTGAAGGCGCCCCACATCAGGTCCTTGACCCCGGGGTCGAACGCCACCCAGTAGGCGGTGTTCCGCCACGAGCGCGGGACGCCGGTGCTCGATCCGAACCACGTGGCGCCGCCGTCCTCGCTTCTGAACAGCCCGATGTCCGTGCTCGGCACGAACACGCGCTTGGGGTCGAACGGATCCCACACGAGACCGTAATGGTTGGTGACGTCGAGACCGCGGCTCACCCAGGCGCCATTGCCGGCCGGCGCGGAGTTGACCTGCGCCCAGGTGCGCCCGCCGTCGAGCGTGCGGTATGTGCGGAACAGGTCCGTGACGTAGCAGATCCGGGGATCGGACGGCGCGGCCGCAAGATCGTAGGGCGCATCGAGCCAGACCGAGTGCCCGTCCTCCATCGTGCGCGTCTCGATCCACGACGTACTGAAGTTCGCGGCGGGCCGGTCGGACTCGCGGTGGACGATGCTCCACGTGCGGCCGCCGTCGCCCGTGTAGGCGACGCCGTTGAACGGCTTCGTATCGCCGGTTGGCGACCGAAGTCCGCGCACGCCGACGTAGGCGGACAGGCCGTGGCGTGCGGACGCGCTGATCGGCCCCACGTGCGCTCGCGAGCCTTCGGCCGGACCCCACACCTCACCCTGCGGCGAGCCGGATCCGAAGAAGCCGTCGAGCCCCGAGTTGGACGGGCGCCAGGTGGTGCCCGAGTCGGTGGACACGTAGATCCCACCGGCCAGTTGGCCGGCTATTTGCTGCAACGGTGCCGTCGCGTAGGCGACAGTCCCGCGGCTGGCAGGGTCGCGACCGACGCTGCCCGACTCGAACCGTACGCCAGCCGGGCCGGTCAGGAGCCGCCAGGTCCCGGCGCGACGCTCGTGGACGCCACTCTCGCCGAGCGCGCGGACGACGGCTGCCTCGCCGGCTCCTCCAACCCAGATCGAGAAGATTCGCTCGGGCGGAAAATCGGTCAGGCGCATCCAGGTGCGGCCGCCGTCCGGCGAGGCCAGCACGGCAGTGGTCTCGGGCGACGAACTGCCGGGCGGCCCGGGCTTCCTCGCCTGCATCGCGATGTAGACGTGCGACGGGTCGGCCTCGTCGACCGTGACCGCGTGGATCGTGACGTCCTGGCCGCTCGGGTACGAGGGGTCTTCCGTGGTGTAGATCGTCTCCGCGTGGTCGCCCCAGCCGTTCTTCACCGTCCTGCGCGCGGGGTCCGGAAAGACCATCCGCCACGTCCGCCCCGCGTCGTCGCTCCGGAACAGCGCCGAGGCGGCCGCGTAGATGACGTTCGCGTCCTCGGGATCAAAGGCGAACGCCGACGGCACCGTGCCAAGATTGAACATCCGCCACGTGTCACCGCCGTTACTGGTGATGTAGGCGCCGGTCATGTCGCACGCTTCGACGACCACCTTCGGATCGTGCGGGCTGATGGTCGGATGAGTCATCGTACCGCCGCCACCCGGGCCGAGAATGCGCCACGCATCGAGGCGGGCGGACGGCTGATCCTGGCCAGCCAGTGAGGCGACCGCGCACACCAGGCCAATGAGGACACGCCGCGTGGTAGAGAGTGTCATGTTCAGAACTCGCTTCTTCGCGCGCGCATCGCTTCGGCGACCTCGACCGACTGCCGCGTCGCGCTCAAGCCCGGCTCGGGCTGCCGACCTTCGGCGATGGCATCGAAAAACGCCTCGTACTCGCCGTAGAAACCGCACTGCTCGAACATCGCCGCACCGTCACCGCTCGTCGGCCCCCGCAGGTCCTCGACGACACGCGCCCGCTCGATGTGGAGGAGGCGTCCCGGGGCATCGAAGGCGCTCCACATCGGGATGTCCAGGAAGAACGTGTGGTCACGCGCGTGAAGCTCCGCCCGCTCGACAACCACGCCAGCTACCGGGCAGAAACTGAGGTGGGCGGTCGCGCCGGAACTCATCACGGCGTCCATGAAGATATTGGCCACACCGCTTCCAAACGCTGGCAGGTCCTGGTACCGAAAGCGAATCTCGGCGAAATCGGCGACGGCGATGAAGCGAACCGCATCGATCGCGTGCACCGCCGTGGTCGAAAAGTCCGGATCGCGCCGGTTCACGCGGACCATCTCGTACCGAATATGCTGGATCGGTGAGTCGGGTTCGAGTGCATCGAGGCGTCGGCGCAACGCGGCCACGAGCGGAATGTAGCGGCGATTGAATGCGACCTGGTGAGGCACGTCCCGGCCGTCGCGGCCGCCGGCGCGGGCAGCCGCGGCCAGGCGGTCCACCTCGGCGACCGTCTCGCCTGGTGGTTTCTCCAGAAGCAGCGGAAACCCGCGCTCCAGGATCCGACTTCCGAGCTGGCACGTGAGCGAGACCGGCACGACGAGCGCCACGGCGTCAGGCCGCTCGGCGTCGAGCATGTCGAACGCGTCGGTGTAGCTGCGGGCGAAGCCGAACCGCTCGCGATACCGCTCAGCCCGCGCCCGGTCCACGTCACAGCAGCCGACCGGCTCGAGCCCATGGTGCGCCGCCGCGTACCTGGCCTGCGCGGGACCGTGGGAGCTGAAGGCGTGCTCCCCGCAGCCAACCATGCACAGCTTCATCGCAGCCTCGCCTACTTGCCTTCCACCGAGCGCGCGCCGGTGTCCACGACTTCGAAGTCGGATCCCTTGATCCGGTTCAGCGTCTCGAGCCCCTTCAACCGCCGGTCGGGCGCGATCGACATGTACCAGTCGCTGCCGTTGTCAGCCATGAACATGCCGTATTTCTTCAGTCCCTTGAGGATCGCCTGGACGTGCGGCGGAAACGCGGACACATCGAAGTCCTTCCGGAGACGGAACCGCTCGCCCATCCGCGGCAGCGACGGGTCGAGGCTCGAACTGGCCCAGTGCGTCGCCGGCAGCACGTAGGCCCTTCGGGACTTCCTCACCGTGAAGCGCATCGCATGTTCCACCAGTCCTCGCTCGCACTCCTCGTAGCGGACGACAGCCGGGAAGATGGGCAGGCCGGCGGCATCGGCCGACGTCCAGCGTTCCGGGCGTAGCGCGCCGGTCTTCAGGTCGAACGTTGCGTTGTTCGACGCCTGCCAGCCGGCGTCGGTCTTTCGCGCCTGCCAGAACTCGTAGAGCTTGCCGTTCACCGGATCAACGACAATCACGTGGCGATCGCCGGTTCCTTCCTGCTGGAGCTGCTCGAGTGTCTGCCCCGGTTTCGGCAGCGCGTTCTTGTCCTCGTTCCGCGTGAGCGGCCAGTTCTCGATGGGTGCGTTGTCGGGAACTGGGTAGGGCCCGGGATCAGACTCGGCCGGGTAATCGATGAGCTTCACCGGCACGCGCTTCTGGTTGGGCGGCACGATGATGAAGCCCATGTCGAGGTTGTACGTGAGGGGCCTGTCGGGACCGATGGACGCGACGATCTTCATGGAGTTCGGATGCACGGGCATTGCCGAGATGTCCTGGTTCCACGCGTTGTCGGGCGGGAACACCTGCAGGGCGGCCAGGATTCGATCGGCCTCGGCGGTGTCGAACATCACGGGCGCCTTAATCGGCGGCATCGGCGGCCGCTGGCGCGAGACAGCCAGCCCCGCCACCACGACGGTGACAGCGGCGACGCAGACCAGGACGGCGAGGCAGCGTTTGAGAGTCGGGGCGGTGACCAGATGCATGGACGTCTCCTGCTTCGTGCTGTAGGACCTTCAATCGACCCGGCGCATCCGCAACCGCACGTTGCGCCGTTCTCCAAGGGTCAACCGGACCAATCCCGCGTCACTCGCTCGCGCGGACATCTGCGCGACGGGCGATCCCGGGGCGAAGTTCGACGTGAACTGGAACGTGTAGGGGTGCCCGGGCTCGAGGCCCCCGACGATCACGAGAGGCGACGCCAGATCGGGCAGCGTCACCTCGGCCTCGGCCGGAGGCGTCCCGCTGGTCGTAAAGACGACGGCCGCCTCGCCCGCCACCACGGCGCCGGCAAGATTGTGACCGTACACCGGTTCGATGCGACGCGGGGCCGCGTGTCGGTCGCCGATGTCCAGGACGTGCAGGAACCGGTCGTCGCGTGCGGCCGCCGCCGGCGACACCTCGAGGCGCCACGAGCCCGGCACGACGGCCCGCCGGTTCGACGGGGACAGCCTGTTGAAATCGGCGCCCCAGAACGTGCGCCACATCCGTTGAAGCGTGAGGTCCGCCGGTAGCGGACCGCCTTCCGGCGGGTCCAGCGGCCAGTTGGCGCCCGATCCCCAAGGGCCGCCGCGGTCGTCGCCGGGCGTCCAGAACTCCCAGCCAGGCCCGCCCCGGACGATGAGCTCGCGGTCCCGCGGCAGCACGGGATAGACACGCAGGCGGCCATCGCCGTCCTCGAAGGTCGCAGACGTCGCGTTCGTCCACGCGGTGCCGCCCTGCCCGACTGAGCGCGACCCGCTGCCGGGCGCGGCATCCACCTTCGGTTCGCTCACGCCGTGCAGTAGCCAGGCTTTCCGGTACGCGGCATCGGTCGCGCGCACGTCGTCGGACACGACGAGCACGTTGGCGCCCTCGAGCCACACGAGGTCGCGCACGAAGCGCGTCACCTTCGACGGTTGGTATGAGGCCGTCCCGTTGCCGCGCGCGTAGACGAACTCACCTTCCCTGGCCTCGAATGCCTCGATGCGACCGCGGTCCCAGAGGTCGCGCGTCCGCTCCCAGTCCTCGAGGCTGCGCACCGAGTTCCAGAATCGCGACGAGTCCATCCGCTGGCCGCCGTCGTTGGCGGCCGGCCACAGGTTCTCGCCCCAGAAGAACCGTTCGCCCGGCTGGTACACGAGCACCGTGTTGTGCGCGACCGTCCGCCGGTAGTAGTTCAGATAGTGCGGGCTCTCGGTGTCGGTATAATCGGCGCCCGTGTCGAGGGCGAGGTGGCCCTTGTGGAAGATCGTGAACTGGTTAGTGTCGAGGTGGTCGTGCTTGGCGAAGTAGGGGCCGCACGTGAACTCGATCCAGGTGGCGCCCGGGTCCCAGCCGCTCCTCATCAGGAGGTGCCCGACCCCCGTGAACAGGCGGTGCCGCGGCAGTTCCTCGGGCCGCGCGAGGGTCGGATCGCGTGCAACTACGGAGCGGTCGCTCCAGAGGAACTCGAGCACCGGGAAGCGCCACTTTGCCGGAAGCCACCCGCTCTTCTGCAGGTACCACGCAGCAAACGGATCCTTGAACCGGTGGATCGCGTAGCCAAGGACGATGTCGTCCGTCGCGTCCAGATGGGGATACTCGTTGTCGTCGTCGCGGGCCGTGGAGCCGTCGGGCATGACCTTGTAGAGGTAGGTCGGCCCCATGTTCGCGAACACGCCGAACCGGCGCGCCGGGTCCTCCCCGGTCGTCGTCCGCCGCAACTCGGCCAGCATCGCGAGCGGCGCGAAGGTGATCCGCATGTAGTCCATCGACTCGTGGTAGCCGCCGGTTGGCGCGACCAGTTCGGAGGTCTCCAGCATGTTGTCGAGCGCACGCCACATGCTGACGACGAGGGGCGCCGCCTGGACGGCCGTTGACGGATGCCCCTCGATGGCGGTGACGGCAAACGTCGCGAGCGCGAGCTCGCGTATCGAGTGGTTGTGATAGGAGGCCTGCGCGGGATCGGCCAGGCCCTGCAGCGCCGCGATGCGCGTGGCTCCTGCCAGCAGTTCGACCGCCACCTGGTCCTTGAGCGCGGCGTCGAACAGCGGGCAGTCATACAGCCAGTCGAACGCCAGCGCGCGCTGCACGTACTCGAGATACGGGCGGGAGTTCGACGCCTGCGGCAATCGGACCCGCCGCATCTCATCCACCGCGCGCCGGGCGAAGGTCTCATCGCCGCTCATCAGGTACGACAGCGCCCAGCCCGCGAGGTCGTCGGACGGACGCTCGCCTGCCGTGTACTTGACCTTGAGCGTGGCGAGGCTGGTGAGAGGATCCGCGCTCGCGATCAGCATGCGCGGGTGGGCCGAGGCGCCGGCGGGCGCCGGCGCGACACGAGCACTCTCCGCCGCCAGCGGCCGTGCGGGCCCGAACGTTCCGGCTGCCAGGCTTGCGGCGAGGGCCACGATCATTACGGGAAAGGAGCGCCTCATCGTCTTCATCCCTTTCTCACACGACCTTCACCACGCCCCGCCCGGACGCGTCGGTGTTCCGGACGAGAATGACCACGACGAGAGCCGCGAGCAGCGGCACGACGCTCGCGACCATCAGGATCGGTGTGAACGAGAACCGATCGGCCACGATGCCGATCGCGTAGGTGGACCCGATGGCGCCAAGCCCGGCCGCCGTGCCCGCCATGCCCGCAACCGACGCCACCGCCCGGTTCTCGAACAGGTCGGCAGGCAGCGAGAGCGCCATTGTCGACATCGCCGCATAGGAGAACGTGGCCACGGCAAAGCACGCCACGAGCGGCGCCAGCGCCGACATGTACGCGGCCGGGATCAGTGCGAGCACGCCCACGGCCGATCCGACGAAGACCGCGCGCCGCGCGCGGCCCACCGGCCAGCCTCGGCTGATGAGCGCGCTCGACAGGCCGCCGCCGAAGAAGTTGCCCAGGTCGGCGCCCAGGAAGGGCAGCCAGAACCCCGCGACCGTGTCTTCCAGCCGAAAGCCCCTTGTGACCAGGTAGATGGCGAACCAGTCGGTGATCATGTACCAGACGGGGTCGGTCAAACCGCGCGCGAGAATTGCGCCCCACGTCTGGCGGAACCCGAACAGACGCAGTCCGCTAATCGCCCCACCGGTCGCCCCCGCCTCCGGAGCACTGAGGCTCTCCGCCGCCCGGTCGTCGAGGATCAGGCGCAACTCCTCTGCCGAGAGTCCCGGGTGGTCCTCGGGCGCGTGATAGAAGCGTCGCCAGGCGAACATCCATACAAAGCCGAGGGCCCCGACAGCAATGAATGCGGGGCGCCACCCGCCAAACGCGCGGTAGAGCCACGGCACGAGCACCACGGCGATCGCCGCGCCGACCGACGACCCGCTGTCGAAGAGCGCCACGGCCCAGCCGCGCTCGCGCCGCGGGAACCACTCCCCGACCGCCTTGGTGGCGGCTGGCCAGTTCGCCGCCTCGCCCGCGCCCAGCAGGAACCGGAACGCGCAGAAACTGCGCAGGCCGGTGGCGAGCGGCGTGAGCATGGCGACCAGCGAGTAGCCGGTGACCGCCACGGTTAGGCCGCGCCGGACTCCGCCCTTGTCAATCAGCCGGCCGGACACCGTCTGGCCCACCGCGTAGGCGAGGCGAAACGAAATCACGACTAGGGCGAAGTCCCGGTTCGACCAGTGGAAATCGGCCTTGAGGTAGGGCGCGAGCACACTGAGGGTCTGACGGTCGAGGTAGTTGATGACCGTCGAGGCGAAGAGGAGGCCGCCGATCCACCAGCGCACGCGTTTCTTCATGGACGGGGCGACGGGCGCCGCGAAAGCAAAAAGAGTATAAACGAAACATCTATTTCTTGCTATAGTTTGTTTTTAGTGCTGGATCTGGCCGCCCGGCCTGACGGGCGGCGCAAACGAGGAGCCCGAGTGTGACGTCGCGCGAGCGGGTGCTGACGGCGTTGAACCACCGCGAAGCCGACCGCGTGCCGTTCGATCTGGGCGCGACGGTCGTTACGGGCATCCACGAGCGCGCGCATCGCGCACTGCGCGCGCGTCTCGGCCTGCCGCCCGCCGCCCCGTGGATCCTGGATCTGGTGCAGCAGCTCGCGCCAGTCGGCGACGACCTCGCCGAGCGGCTCGGCGTGGACGTCCGCGGCGTGTGGCCGGGCCTCCCCTCGGCGTGGCGCCCGGCGATCTCGCGCGACAAAACCGGCGAGCACTACCGCGACGAGTTCGGCATCGGCTGGCGCAAGCCGCGCGAGTGCGGGTGGTACTTCGACATGGTGGACCACCCGCTCGCTGGCAGCATCAGCGAAGCGGACATCGAGCGCTTCGCGTGGCCGGACCCGCGCGATCCCGCCCGCTTCGCGGGCATGCGCGAGGCCGCCCGTCGTGTCGTGGCGGAGGAGCAGCGGGCGCTGGTCGTGGGCGGAATGTGCGCCGGCACCCTCGAGGTCTACTCGTGGGTCCGCGGGTACACCGACTTCTTCACGGACCTGCACCTCGACCATCGGCGCGCCGCGAAGGTGATGGACCGGGTGCTCGACTTGCAGCTCGGGTACTGGGAGCGCGCGCTCGACGTGGTCGGCGACTTCGCCGACGTCGCGTTCACCGCCGACGACTTCGCGGGTCAGCAGCGGTTGCTGATCTCGCCCGACACGTACCGGGCACTGGTGAAGCCGCGCCATCGCGAGCTGTTCGGATTCATCCACGCCAAGAGCCGCGCCCGGGTGTTCTTCCACTCGTGCGGCGCCATTCGCGGCGTGATCCCGGACCTCATCGAGGCCGGCGTGGACATCCTCAACCCGGTGCAGGTGAGTGCCGACGGGATGGACACCGCCGCGCTCAAGCGTGAGTACGGAGCCGACCTGACGTTCTGGGGCGGTGGCGTGGACACGCAGCACGTGCTCGGGCGGGGCACGCCGTCCGAGGTCCGCGACGAGGTGCGTCGGCGCGTGACCGACCTGAAGGCCGGAGGCGGGTTCGTCTTCAGCGCCGTGCACAACGTCCAGCCCGACGTACCTGCCGCCAATATCGTGGCGATGCGGCAGGCGCTCGCGGAGTTCGGTGCCTACGGGGGAGCGGGTGATGGTGAGGCCTGATCGGGCGGACCGGCCCGAGTGAAGACGGCGTCAATGGCTGAATGGGGAGGAAGGCATGCATGGGCCCGGCTTCTATTGGATGGGCGAGGAAGAGACACGCGAGGTGCTGGACGTCCTCGAGTCGGGCTACCTGTTTCGTTGTGGTCAGCTCGGTGACCCGGCGTTCAAGGCCAAGACCTACACGCTCGAGCAGGAGTTCGCCCGGCACTGCGGCGTCGCGCACTGCGTGGCGAGCGTGTCCGGCACCTCGTCGCTGCTGATGGCCCTGCACGCGCTCGGCTTCTCTCCCGGCGATGAAGTCATCGTGCCTGCCTATACCTTCGTCGCGACGTACAGCGCGATCGTCTTCGCGGGAGGCATCCCCGTGCTCGCGGAGATCGACGAGAGCCTGACCTTGGACCCCGCCGACGTCGAGCGGCGCATCACGCCACGGACGCGCGCCGTCATGCCGGTGCACATGCTCGGCAACCCGTGCGATATGGATGCCATCATGGACATCGCGAGGCGCCACGGCCTCGTAGTCGTGGAGGACGCGTGCCAGGCCAACGGCGCGTCCTAGCACGGGCGGCCGATCGGCTCGATCGGCGCGGTCGGGTGCTTCTCGCTGAACATCTTCAAGATCATCAGCGCCGGTGACGGCGGCCTGCTCGTGACCAACAGCCGGGAGCTCTACGAACGGGCCTTCGCGTTCCACGATCAGGGCCACACGCCGCACCGGGCCGGCGTCGAGATCGGTCACCGCAAGACGCTCGGGTTGAACTTCCGGATGAACGAGCTGACGGCAGCGATCGCGCTCGCGCAACTGCGGAAGTTGGATCGACTGGTCGCCACGCTTCGGGACAAGAAGCGTCGCTTCCGTGAGGCCCTCGGCGATGTGCCGGGTGTGCGGTATCGAACGCTGCCGGACCCCGATGGTGAGTGCGCGACGCTCCTGGCCGTGCTCTTCGAATCGGCCGACCAGGCTGCCGAGGTTGCTGCCCGGCTGAACACTACGACGGTCGCTCAGAGCGGCTGGCACGTCTACGGCAACATGGAGCACGTGCTGGAGTTCCTGAAGGATCACGGACGGCCCCACGAGAAGGGGTCCTACCCGCGCACCGACGACATCCTCGCCCGCGCCATCAACCTCAGCGTCGGCGTGGTGGACCGCGGCATCGGAGCCGGGTTCGGCATCAATGTGAACTCCACCGAGGACGAGATTCGGCACGCGGCCTCGACGTTCCGGGATGCGGCTGCCGCCGCGGTCCAGTAACCTGCCTGGGCGAGGAGATGAACGACCTGACAGCACCCTCGCACCGTCCGATAGACGAGGGCGACTGGAACATGGCATACCTGTTCCCGTCGGAGGTGGCGGAGGCGCGCGATCGCAACGGCCTCGTCATCCTGCCCCTCGCCCCTATCGAGTGGCACGGCCCACATCTGGCCATGGGGTGCGACGGGCTGCTGGCGCATGCCTTCGCTCGTCGCCTGGCCTCAGAGTTCCGCTGCGCGTACTACCCGCCACTGTTCGTCGGAACCGAGCGCGAGCGTTCTCCGCACATGCTCGAAGCTCTCGGCTTCGATCGATCGAGCTTCATCGAAGGCATGGACTTTCCGCGCCACCAGGTGGCGAGCGCTTACTATCGCGAAGAGGTCTTCGCGCTCGTCGTCCGCGAAACACTGAGCGTCCTGCTTGGTCGGATGCGGTACGCGCGCGTGCTGATCGTCAACGGCCACGGCGCCGAGAACCAGAAGGCGGTCCTCGACCGGCTGTGCCGGGAGTTCAACGCCAACCATGCTGGCGGGGCGCGCGTGATGTGGGTCTATGCCGGCTTTCCGCGGTCGGCGGTGGCTGGCTCGATCGGCCACGCTGCATCGGAAGAGACCTCGATGCTCGCGGCCACGTGGCCGTCCTGTGTCGACTTGTCGAAGCTTCCCACGTCCGGGCCGCTCCGGAATACTGACTACGGCATCGTGGACGGCGAGACATTCGATGGGACGCCGACCGAACACCACGCGCTGCGTGCCGACAATGACCCGCGGCAGCACACCGACGAGGCGTGGGGCCGCACCCAGATCGAGCGCGCGGCCCACGAGGTCATCGAGGAGGTGAGAAGCGCCTGGTTCAACGGCCCGGGCCCGGCGCAATGACCCGGCCGGTCGTTCCGAGGCTAGCGCGGATACTCCCTGGCCGCCTGGGCGATCATGTCGACCAACTGGAGGGGAATCTCCTTCCGACTGATCCAGTGCTCCTTGAGGAAGACCTCTTTGTCGAATTCGGCTGTCACGACCGCTTCGGTGAACGGCTGTCCCGCAGCCACGCACACGCCGTTCATGTCCCAGATGTTGCTGTCGCCGGCGCCGAGGTGATCTTCGGTCACCATCACGATGTTGGAGCGCACGACCACCATCTTCAGCAGCGCGGCCAGAGCCGCCTGGTTGTTCAGAATCATCGTGCGGTGTTCCCAGAACGTGTGATGGTCCCCAGACTCCGTGATGCCGCCAGGCGGGATGTCGTTGTAGTGCGGCGTGAAGAGGAGGCGCGCGCCTTTCCACCGCAGGTAGAGCGACGGTTCCACGAACGACGTCGTGTGGCAGATGGCCACGCCGAACTTGATGCCTTTGGCCTCCATGACCGGCAACTCCAAGTCGGTGGCGAAGAGCGCGGTGTCGTAGGCCGGGACCAGCATGGTCTTGTGGGGAAGACCCAGCACCTGACCCTTGTGGGCCACCAAGACCGTGTTGAAGACCTTGCCCCCCTTCAGCTCGGCGAAGCCCACCAGCATCACGGTGTCGTCTCCGCGGGTGATATCCACCAGGTCGGCGATGGCCGGATCGGTGGCGGGAATCGCGCTCTTCTTGATCGACTCTGGTCGGTACCCCGAGAGATAGCATTCGGGAAAACACAGGAAATCGAGCTTCAGTGGCCTGGTCTGCCCGATGACTTCCTTCACTTTGGCGGCGTTCTTCGCGAAGTTCCCCTCCACGATAGGGCCCTGCCACGACCCGATCCGAATCGTCTCCTGTCCCCGGTTCGACAGCGGCGACGCTGCGGAGGTCGCCGCAGAGGTCGAGGCGCCGGCGGCGAAAAGCGAGGCTGCGGCAGACATCTGCGAACCCTTTCTGAGGAACGTGCGGCGCGTGAGAGGCCTGCTCATGGCCTATTCTCCCAGCGTCAACGGGCAGGATCCGGCGGTCTGATCTCGAACGGCGTCTCGCGCACAACCTGGGTCTTCGTCACGTCGTCGGCGATTTCGACGCGCGCCAGGTAGCGTCCCGGCGGAAACGCCGTCAGCGCGATCGGGCCGACCGACGGCGCGGCGTTCGCCGAGTCGAACGACTGTTCCTTTCCGCTCGCCACGAGCGTCCCGTCCTGCAGCACGGAGAATCGAGCGCGCAACGAGGACTTTCCCGAGGTCGAATCGGGCGCGGCGTTGTGGACCAGGACCAGCAGCCGAAGGGACTCGGACTGTCCAAGAACGTTACCGGGCCTGGCAGGCAGGCGCTCCGCGCCGACGGCGAAGGCCGCAAACGGGTCGGCGGCTGGAACCGTCACGGGCGCCTCCTCCCCCGACAGCACCACGAGCGGTCCCACGACCAGAGCGCCGCCCCCGTAGTCGGGGACGTCCACCGTGCTCGTGGTCACGGCGCCTCTGCCGCTCGACGGCTCGAACAGGCTGATGCTGATGGTGCAGCGGCCCGGCGGCAGCGCGAAGCCGTACGACGTCACGAACGAGCCATCCGGCTGTACGAGCCCGACGATCTCGCGTTCGGCGAAGACTACCCGGTCGTCAGCTCCGCGCGTTGCGCGCGCGGCGACCTTGAGGGGCACGGTCCGGCCGCCGCCAGGCACCGCCGGCAAAGCCCCCGCACCGCCGCGCAGGATGCCGGCGGTGTAGGCCCCGCCCTGGCCGGGCATCTGGATCTTCTGCTCGAACTCAGCTGTGAAATCGGAGCGCGACTCGTCCAGCAGAGCGGCAGTCTTCGACGCCGGCGCCGCCTCGGCGGCCAACGAGCGCAGGCGGCCGTTGGGCCCGAACTCGTACCGCACGTCCGGGTGGAGGACACGGCTCGCCGCCACGCGGGTGATCTCCTCCATCACGCGCACACCTTCCGCGAACTCGCACGCGCTGTCGAATTGCAGCCGCAGCTCGCCACGGGGCATCAGGAACGTCCGCTGGGTGTTGCTCTTGTAGGTCCAGGTCTCCGGGCGCCGGGCGCCATCCCGGGTGGCGTTGTTCCCGGCAGGCTCCGGCCGCCGCCAGGCGTCCGCGCCCCGGACGGGCCGATCTTCGAAGGTGGTGCGGATCTCAGTGCCCACGACCTCGTCCGGGTCGCCGAGCAGCATGAAGACCTGACCGCACCCAGTGACGGAACCCTTCCGGCCCGAATCGCTGAAGCGAACGTCGGCGGTGAGGTGGGCCTTGTCGATGGTGGCTTTGTACGGGTTCTCGGCGCCCTGCGGCGCGGGGTTCCGGCGCGCCCAGAAGATCCGATCGAACTCGGCGACGTCAGCGGGGTCTTTGATCTGACGCAGAACCTGCACTTCGTCGGGCACGACGAGCATCCGGTACTGCTTCAGCCAGGCGTCCGCTGCCTTGTCGGTCTTCTGTCCGAGGGCGATCGCGCTGGTGCCGGCGACGAGCAGGCAGAAGAGAGCGACGGCGAACCGCCCGGCACCGTCTCGGGTGGCCCAGAGGGAAGGACCCCAACGAGCGTGCATGTCAGCCTCCAGCTATGTTGGGATTATACGACCCCGCGGCGGCACGTGAAGGTGAGACAGGACAGAGAGGGCCCCCGGCCACCACCTGGCCGGGGGCCCCTGACTTGAGGCCGTCAGAATCTTAATCGAACCCCTAGTCGTAACTGACGTGCGAGCGCAAAGCCCTCCGGGTTCCCCTCCGCGGTCGATCCGAGCACGCCCAGCGAGGCGTTGCTCTCGATGCCGTTGATGAGATAGTCGGTCAGGTTGAGGTAATCGCTCCCCGGGCTTGGGAAGAACTGCGCATGGTTGAAGGCGTTGTCCAGCACCGCGGTGAACTGCACGTTCAGGCCGCCTCTCACATAGACGTCCTTGTAGAACGCGAGGTTGACGATCCAGTTACTTGGACCCTGGAGGCTGTTGCGCTTCGTGGTCCCCGGGAACACGCCGTCGGGCGGCAGCTCGTAGGCGGCGGGGTTGAACTGGAGGCCGGCCGGGATGTTGGCCTTCGGGTTCCCCACCTGGTTGGGACGCCACGTGTCGCCGGTCCAGACCCCCGTCGTATCGGGGAAGAAACCCACGTTGTACGGTGTGTAGGACGAGTACCCGAGCGAGAAGAACGGCGTCAGGTTGGCGCCGGTGCGCGCCTGGAAGATCGCCGACACCGTCCACCCGCCGAAGAGCGCGTTGGTCCACGACGGCATGTCCGCCCCGAAGTGGCGATTCTTGCCGACGGGGACGTCCACGGTCGCGTTCAGAATGAAACGGTGCTTCACGACATACGGGTCGGGCCCCCGGTCGGCCTCGATGTTGTACGGGTCGTACTGGATGACGCCGAGGCTCGAGTTGCCCGAGTCGGGGGCGTTGCTGCTGGAATGCGCGTACGTGTAGACCGCGTTGAGGGCGAAGCCGTTCTTCCACCGACGCTGGAGCTCGAACTGCGCGGCGTGGAACTGCCCCTCGCCGGTGTTCTTGGTCATATTCATCCAAGCGCCGTAAAGCGGGAACGGACGCTCGTAGTTCTGCTCGGGGCAGCCCGAGCAGAACCAGTAGGCGGGCTCGCTCGCCGGCAGGCTGTTGAACTCGTTCAGCGTCAGCAGGTTCCGCATGGTCGACCCGAGGTAGCTGGCGCGAATGCCGAGGCTCCACGGCAGCTCCCGCTCCACGGTGATGTTGTACTGGTAGATGTCCGGCATCTGCACGTCCGGCGGGATGCCCTGGGTGCCGAAATCATCGTTGCTTGGAATCCCCACGCCCCGCGAATACGCGTGAGCGAAGGGCCCCGGCGACCGCTGGATCGTGTACCGGAACTCGTTCGCCGCGAGCAGGTCGCGCATGCCCTGCACGGCCGCGGTCGGATGGAAGAGGCCGAAGCCGCCGCGCAGGACCGTCCTGCCCTCCTGATCGAGGCGCTGGGCGAAGCCCACCCGCGGGCTCCAGTTGTTCTTGTCCGCGTTCACCAGCGTGTCGGGTGCGCCCACCGCGCTCGCCAGCTTCACGTGGCTGTACCAGGGGCTCGACGGGTCGCTCAGGCCCGGTGGCAGCTTCGCCCACACCTCCTGGTTGGGGACGATGTGGTAGCCGCCGTCCGCGGCCTGGAAATTCGCGAGCATCTGGCTCTTCTCGTGCCAGGCGCCGGCGAGTTCATAGCGCAGGCCGAGGAACAGCGTCAGTTTCTTGTTCACCCGCCAGTCGTCCTGGAAGTAGGCGGCGAAGTCGGTGGAGTAGCCGTCCAGATCGCCGCGCGTGCTGACGTGCTCGTCCACGCGGTTGGGGAGGCCGAGCAGGAAATCCGCCATCCCGTTGCCCGTCTGGTTGCCGAAGCGGTAGCGGCCGCGGTGGTTCAGGCCCCGCCCAAACCCGTCAACCGCCGAGTTCCGCACCGCCAGGAACCCTGTCCGGATCGAGTGGGACCCCTTCAGCCACGACAGGTTGTCCGAGATCGAGAACGAGTTCTGGTTCTGAAGGCGGTTGGTGCTGCGCCCGGCGTCGTTGATGTTCGTCGGCCGGTTCGTGCCCGAGACGAACTGGAACGACGGGAACCCGGGCACGTCGGGCCCGATGCTCGGCGGCGCCTCGACGCCGAGCTGGGCGGCGACCTCTGTCGCCCGGTAATTGCTCAGACGGTTCGAGTGGTCGTAGTTGTAGCCGACCCGCAGCTCGTTGACCAGGGCGTTCGAGAAGATCGACGTCCAGCCGACGATCACCGCGTAGGTCGTCAGCTTGTCCTCGATGAAGCCGAGGCCGGTCAGCGCGTTCCCGCTGACCTCGGTGGTGAACGAGCGGGGAGAGCGCACCTGGTAGCTGCCGCGGGCGAAGATTGTGTTGTTGCGGCCCGCCTCGTGATCCCCTCGCAGATCGAAGCGCTCGCGCATGCGCCCTTCCGGCACGTACTTCTGGTAGACGCCCAGACCGTTCGCCTGGATCGTCCCGGTCGGCAGCGGCCAGAAGTAGTTCATGATCGTCTTGGAGATCGAGCTGATCCGATCATCGGGGATCTTGTTGCCCGGGAACGCCAGGCCAGTCGTCGGGTCCTTGATGATGTAGCTCACCCCCGAGAAGTCGCCCCTGCGCAGGGCCTCGCCCGGCAAGGTCGCCCGGCCGCCGGCCCGAATCGAGGTGTCGCGGAGCCCCTCGTAGTTCCCGAAGAAGAACGTCCGCTTTCCCATCGGCCCGCCGAAGCTGGCGCCGTAGCGGTTCGTGCTGGTCTCCGAGTTCGGATCGTCGGGCGTCGCGCCGGACAGCTTCTGGCCGTAGCTCAGCGCGTTGAGCTCGTTCGAGTTGAAGTCGTAGAAGCCCGTGCCGTGGTACTGGCTGCCTCCGCGCTTCGTCGTGACGATGACCCCTGCGAGGCCACCGTACTCGGCGCTATACGAGTTCGACAGGACCTGCATCTCGGCGATGGCATCGAGGCCGGGAGCGGAGTTGCCCACGGTCCCGAAGATCGCGTTGGTGGAGGCCTGGCCGTCCTGCACGTACGACACGCCGTAGGTGCGGCCGCCGAGGAACTGCATGTCGTCGGAGGTGCCGGCCACGTTGGGGTTCAGGAAGAGGAACGACTGGATGTCCCGCGAGCTGCGCGGCAGGTCCCGGAGTTGCTGCGCGTCGAGGCCGCGCGCGACCGCCGGGCTGTCGAGCTCGATGACGTTCGCCCGCGCCTGAACGGTGACCTGGACCGCTTCGCTGATCGGCCCCACTTCGAGCCGGACGTCGACGCGCGCGACGCCGCCGGTCCTGACGATCACGCCGCCTTGCTCGAACTTCTTGAACTTGGCGACCGTCACCTCGACCCGGTACGACCCGGGCATGAGGTTGGTGACCTCGAACTCGCCCCTGGCACCGGTGTCGACCGTGCGAGGCACGCCGGTGTTCTCATCGGTGACGAGCACCGCGGCCTTCGGGATCACGGCGCCGGTCGCGTCGGTGACGGTCCCGCGAATGGCGCCGGCGACGGACTGGGCCGCAGCCCCGCCCGAGACTGCGAGCACCAGCGCGAGGGCCAGCAGCCCCGCCCGCACGGGTACCCGCTGCCGATTCGGATCTCCAGCGAAACACGGAACTTCCATAGTGTCCTCCTCGCCCGCCGGGCAGGGAGCCCCGGGCGACGCAGCGACTCACCAGAATCGACGGACTCGTCGATATGACGCTAACGCTCGCCTTGCTGAACTGGCGCGCCTGTTCACCCCGGTCTCACAGCACGAGGATCCACAGCTTAAGAAGCCGAAGCGACATAGGCAGTAAACACAAGCAAACGATAGTGTTATGAACTTCTATTCCTTTTCTACTTGAAAGTCAATACTCCTCTTCCCCCACCGCCGTCCTCCAGGGTATTCCACTCGTTATCCGCCATTCTCGTTGACGCCAGCCGGCACCGCCGCTAGGATTTCCTTTGTTTGCCCCTCTCGCTTGGTGGTCAATGAAAACCCGGCGTCGTCCTGTGTCTTCCGCTCCTCCAGCTCGTGTCCAGTCCCGCCCCACCCGCCGCTGGCTGGTGGCGGCCGCGTGTTCCGTTCTGGTTGTCGCGCTGGCCGCGTCCGTGTGGTGGTGGCGCTCGCCGGCGGCGCCCACTCGCCCGGGCGAACGAGTGAACGTGCTGCTGGTCACGCTTGACACGGTGCGGGCTGACCACCTCGGCTGCTACGGCAACGCCAGCGCGGCGACCCCGGTCCTCGACGCGCTCGCGTCGCGAGGCGTGCGATTCGAGACCGCCGTCGCGCAGGCACCCATCACGGGGCCGTCGCACGCGTCGATCCTCACGGGCGTCACGCCGCTTCGGCACGGCATCCGCAACAACGGCGGATACCTGCTGCCTAAACAGCTTGGCACCATCGCCGAGGATTTCCGCCGTGGCGGTTATCAGACCGCGGCCTTCGTTTCGGGATTCCCGCTCGACACGCGTTTCGGCTACTCGCGCGGTTTTGACGTCTACGACGACAAGTTCCCGCACGGCAACGACCCGCGGCGCGCGCCGTATGTGGAGCGGCTCGCGGACCAGACGACGAGCGTGGCGACAGCGTGGCTCGATCAGCACACGTCGTCTGCGACGCCGTGGTTCTTGTGGATTCACTATTACGATGCGCATTCACCGTACGAGCCGCCCGGTGAGTTCGCGACCCGTTTTGCGACTCATCCCTATGACGGCGAGATCGCCTTCGTCGATGCACAGTTTGGCGTGTTCCTCCATCGACTCGAGACGCTCGGCCTCTCCGGGCGGACCGTGGTGCTCGCGGTCGCGGATCACGGCGAGAGCCTCGGAGAGCACGGCGAGGCGACACACGGCATCTTCCTCTACGACGCGACGCTGAAAGTGCCGTGGATCGTGGCGGGCCCTGGCATCCCGCGCGGCAGCGTCAGCCAGGTCGTCGGCCAGCTGATCGATGTAGGCCCGACGCTGCTCGACTATGCGGGACTGCCCATCCGGCGGGAGATCGAAGGACGGTCGCTGCGTCCGGCTGCCGACGGACAAGCCATGAGCGACGAACCGGCGTACGCCGAGTCGATGTTCGCATATCTGCACCTCCGCTGGGCTCCGCTGTATGCGTGGCGGACGGCCCAATACAAGCTGATCGACGCGCCGCGGCCCGAACTCTTCGACCTCAGCACCGATCCCCACGAGCAGGCTGACCACGCGTCGACTGAACGGCCGCGAGTGGAGAGCCTGCGGCGTCAGCTTCGGGCGGCCATGAAGGCCATTTCCACCCCTGACGCCAGCGCCTCGGTCGGGAACGACGCCGCCGCGCGCCTGCGCGCGCTCGGCTACATCAGCGGCGGCTCGACGGCGCCGATTGAGGAAGGCGAGAAGTTGCGCGACCCGAAGGACGCGCTGCCGCTGCTGCGCCGGCTGGAGCGGGGGATGGAGCTGGCGCGCATCGACCCCGCGACGGCCGTGCGCGAGCTGTCGGCCGTCCTCGTGGACGCTCCAGACGCCGCTCTGCCGCGACGCTATCGCGCGGTGGCGCTGGCCGCGGAGGGTCATCACGAGGCGGCGATCGCCGACATGCGGGTGCTCGAGAAGACCGGATCGCTGACGACCGAGGACCTGATCGTGCTTGGCGACAGTCTTCGGCTCGCCGGGCGCACCGACGAGGCCCTGGGCGCCGTGGACAAGGCGGCGGCGCTCCAGCCACAGTCGCCGCTGCCGTGGCTCACCCGCGCGAACACGTTGATCAACGCTGGACGCACGGGTGAGGCCGTGGCGGCGTACGAGCGCGCATTGGCCATCTCGCCAGAACACGCCGAAGCGCTTCGCGGCCTCGGTGACCTGGCGTTCGTGCGCGGGGATCTGTCGGCGGCAGCCGGCTTCTACGGGCGTCTACTGGCGGCCGCGCCGTCCGACGCTGGTGCGACGGTCAAACTCGGTGTCGTGCGGATGCGCGGCGGGCAGCGCGAGGAGGCGGTGGCCTTGTTCAGGAAGGCCATCGAGCTGGAGCCGCGAAATGGCGAGGCGCTTCTTTACATGGCCGGGGCGATGGCGTCGAGCGGGCGGCCGGCGGACGCCATCCCGTACTTCAACCAGGCGCTCGCAACGGGGATGAAGACGCCGGTGCTGCTCAACGGCCTGGGCATGACACGCCTCGCGCTCGGCGACGAGGCAGGGGCGGCGGCCGCGCTTCAGCAGTCGTTGGCCCTCGACCCACGGCAGCCGCAGATCGTGGAGGTCCTGGCTCGCCTCCGCAGTGGAAAGCGTTAGGTGGGACATGAGCACGCTGCGCAGTCTTCTCCCGTTGCTCCTCCTGCTCACGACGATCCTGGTTTCCTTTCCTCGGGGAACGGCCCCGACCCGCCTGGAAGGCACGATCGTAGGGGACGAGACAGGCAAGCCGCTTGCGGCCCGGATCTGTGCCACCGATGACTGCGGCAGGACGGTCGAGATCCAGGGCGAGCACTCGCACGTGGAGTATCTCGGAAAACGCTGGTGCTATGCCGACGACTCCTTCTCGCTCGAGCTGCCGCCGCGCGGCGTGAAACTGGAAATCAGAAGAGGCCTCGAAACGAGGCCGCTGTCTGCCGCGGTCGAGCCCTCGAACAACGGAAGCGCGGCGCGTGTCTTTCGCCTGCGCCGGTGGACCAGCATGCGCGACCGGGGATTCACCAGCGGGGACATTCACGCCCATGTCCCCCTTCCCGGCGAAGCCCATCGACAGATGCGCGCGGAGGATCTGAACGTCCTGGTCCTGCTCGCCGGGGAAGACAACAGCCAGACTCCCTACTTCACGGGCCGGCTGGATCCGAACTCGACGCCGGGACATGAGATACGCGTGTCACAGGAGGTCCGCGACTGGCAGATGGGCCATCTGACGCTTCTTGGTCTCCCGAAGTTGATTCCCGGCTACCCCTACGCCGGAGGAGTCCTGGAGAGCTGGGTGCGACCGCACTGGTTGATGGCGCACGGCATGGAGCAGACCCACGCTCAGGGGGGCCTGGTTGTCTGGTCGCATTTCTCGAACCTTCCCGGCGCCGAATCTCCGATCGGGGTGGCCCTCGGTCTGGTGGACGGCATCGAGCTGATGACCTATGACGATCCCACGCAGTTGCCCAGTCACTGGGGGCCCTGGAAGAACTCCGGCATGCCCCTGGCGGAGTTTCCCGTCATGCGCGGAATGGACCTCTACTACCAGTACCTGAACTCGGGGTTCCCCCTGCCGATCGCGGCGGGCACGGACAAGATGGACGTCGACATCCCGCTGGGCAGCAACCGGAGCTACGTGCCGACCCGGCGCGAGGCCGGTTACGCCGAATGGATCGCGGGCACCAAGGCCGGCAAGGGGTTCATCACGAACGGCCCGCTGCTGGACTTCGACGTGGACGGCAACGTGCCGGGCGACACGATCCGGTTCGACACGCCACGCACGGTCAAGGCGCGCGTTGTTGCCCGTTCCGTGCTGCCGTTCGCGACGCTCGAGATCATCAGGAATGGAGATGTCGTGGGCCACAAGACCGTGTTCGTCCAGGACAATCCGCCGGTCGACAGCGTGTACTCGATGGAGGTGGAAGCTGAGGTCTCGCTGGATCGGAGTTGCTGGCTTGCCGCGCGCGTGGCTGATGACCCTGACAACAAGAACCGAATCCTGCCCCGCGGCCTTTCGGTGTTCGCCCACACCAACCCGATCTACTTCCTTCGTGGTGGCGCGAAGGTCCGGGAGGAGGCGTCGATCCGTTATCTCGAGAGGTATGTCAGCGGCACGCTCCACTGGTTGAGAAGCGCCCCACCCTTTACCCACCCGGTCGACCACGACGAGGCGATCCGGAGGTCGGAACAGGCCCTGGCGGTGTACCGGGCGCTGAGGGCGCCGCAGTGATCCCGCCTCGCGGCGGTCCGTACTAGCGCGGTCCCGCTCCCGGCGATGAAGCCGCGGCGATGGCCCGTCCAAGCTTGAGGCGCATCGCCTCGTACTCGTCACCCACCTCCGAATAGCCTACTGACTCTCCGGTGTCGGAAAACACGCGTGGCACGACCGCGCGCAGCGCTTCGTCAACGAGCGAGTCCAGACCTGCCTTCCGCGCCAGCGTCAGATATAGGTGGTCCTGCAGGCCGCGCCGGTAGTTGGCGAGCTGAATCGTCGAGATGGGGCCTGCAATGCCGCGGTCCTCCTCGGGATGGAGCCGATCCTGGCCCGGGTAGATCAGAACGCCGTCGCCGTGCGCGTAGCCGGTGTCCGACTTGCCGGGCTGCCCGCGATTGTCGAACGTGATCGGGTTGGCCCAAACGTTCTGGTCGCGCTCGCCTTGTTTCTGCGAGTTGTGACGCCAGTGCACGCTGTGCCACGAGAAGAACGTCGGGATCCCCTCCTTGAACGCCGCCCACATCACCGAGCGCGGATCCGCTGCCGGCGCCTCGATGGCCACGATGCCAAGGTAGGGTCGGCTGCCGTTGTAGGTCCAGTACTGGCGGCCTCGTGCGCGTTCGGACTTCGCGCGCGCGATGTCGTAGACTTGCGGGGCGGCGCACCAGATATCGACAGCGCCGTCGAGCTCGGGCACGTACTCCTTGGTCGCGAAGATCCTCAGCCGGCGGCCCGGCCCAGGGTTCGAGTGGATGTTGTCGGCGATCGCCCGGATGCGCGGGTATTGTGCCGGCGGCGGCTCGTCGGGCATGTAGAGAAACGTGACGGCCCCCGGCAGCGTCTTCTCGAGGAACGTGATCCAGGCGTCCGACCGCTTCCAGGCCGACGCACGCTGGTCGAAGGCGGTCCCCGGCCCATAGAAGCTCGCCGGGACGATCCGGTTGCCAACGCCCTCGCCCGGCCCCTCGTATCCCTGCGCTCGCGTGAACGCCAGGCCGGTGAATCTCCCGATCGCCGACCGCACCTTCGCTTCGTCGTACGCGTGCACCAGCTCGATCCGGTTCCGGTGCGCGAAGCGGTGAAACTCGGCGTCGAGGTTGCGTCCCAGGTACAGCTCTGGCTGCTCGGGCTCGTAGTAGACCATCGCGTTGAGGCTGTTCTGGTCGGGCAACGCGAAGTCGAACAGCTCGAGTTCAACGGGCAGCGCCACGGCCTTGCCGTCCGCCGTGATCTCGATCGTCCCCTCGTACACCCCCGCGGGCCGGTCGCGTCCTGTGTAGATCTCGATCCACAACGACTGGGTACGCGACGCAGCCACGCGGACCGGGAACCCGTCGCGACCCTTTCGCGCGTTCTCGGGCACGAGTTGCACCGGTTTCCACCCCACGACGTCACGGGGCATGCCGGGCGTCCCGGCCTTGTAGACCCAGTCTGCCGTGGCCGGCCCGGGCACGTACATGTAGTGCGCGGCGAAGATCTGGATCGGCCTGCCCACCGTGACGGTCGGGTCCGCGCCAGGCGGCATATAGACAATCCGCTCGCGCCCGTTCCGCAGGCGCAGTTCCGGCAGTCGAAGTGATAGCGCGTCGATTCCTTGGGCGTCGGCTTCGACGATGACCTGGAAGGCCAGCACTTCGTTGCGCGCGCCGAAGATTCGCACGCGCTTGCCGTCCCAGGCCGAGTTCCCAATGGCCAGCGGGCTGGCCACGTTCTCCTGCGCGATCTTCTCGGTGTCGTTCACCGCCCAGATCCGCCGCACGCCCGCGTCCGACACGCCAGCGGCGGCCAGCATGACCAGCGCCGCAGCCGCTCCGGCCCGCACCAGCTTCCCCGTGTCCTGCAATCCCATCGTCGTTCTCCTCGTCGGCCCGCGCGCGGCGCGCGGTCACCCGCGTTCCCTCAGACTGCGTCTCCCGCGTTTACAGAGGGAGAGAGCGGTTTCCCCGCGCCCCTGACCAGCGCGAGCAACCCCGCCACCACGAACGTGATCGCGGAGTAGAGGACGACCGTGCCGCGATCGCCCGCCGGCGCCCAGAACAGGAGCAGGAGAGCCATGAAGCCCACGCCAGCCGTCGCACACGAAAGGAACCGGAAGACCTCGGTCGTCCGATCGGCGCTGTCGCGCAACTCGTGGTCGCGGTCGATCGGCGTCGCCAGGCGTCGGGCGATGGCGGCGCGGCCGGGCGCACGCGCGGTATCGCGCGCCTCGAACGGGATCGACGCCAGGAAGACGGCGACCGACGCCGGCAGCACGACGACCACGTTCGCGATCAGGCCCCATCCGAGCGCAAAGGTCCCGACGCAGCCGAGCACGAGGCCCACGAGGAACGAGACCAGACCGGACCATCGCGGTGTCCGCGTGATCAGGAGCCCGAGAAGCGCGGGCGGACCGTACGCCAGCGACATGATCGTGTTCACCGTGAGCATGACGCTGAACACGCTCTGGCCGCTGCGCGCCATCACGTACGCCAGCCCGATGATGCTGGCCCCGACACCGAAGGTCGCGACCCTCCCGACGTTCAGGAGATGGCGCTCGCCGTCGCGGCGCGGGCAGAACCACAGGTAGATGTCCCGGACGATGATCGCGGCGTGGAGGTGGAACGTGCCGGACAGGTTCGACATCGTGGCGCTGAACATCGCGGCCAGCATGACGCCGATCAGGCCGTTCGGCAGCAGTGTCAGCGTCGCCAGCGCATACGCCGCCTCGTGCGGGTTGGCGCGGCCGGGCAGAACGGCGCCCAGGTCCGGGTAAAGTACCCGCATCGCCAGCGGCGGGACGAACCACAGGAACGACCCGATCAGGAAGAGGCTGCAGCACAACAGCGACACCTTTCGGGCCGACTGCTCGTCGTCTACGGCGAAGTATCGCTGGGCCATGACCGAGGTGTTGTAGCCGAAGCTCACCATGATCGCCCAGGCGGCCACGTAGCCCCACCCGAAGTCGTTCGGGAGTGCGAGCGAGCGCATCGGCGGAGGGAGGCTCGCGACGAGCGCGCCGATGCCGCCGACCCGGGTGAGCGAGACGACGAGCAGAACCAGCGTGAACGGCATCAGGATGACCGCCTGGAGGAAGTCGGTGATCACGACCGCCCACAGGCCTCCGACCACGCAGTAGGCAAGAATGATCGCCCCGCAGGTGATGATCGTCCACCCGATCGGCACGTTGCACGTCGAGCTGACGAATACGCCAAGCCCGAACAGCACGCTGGCGCCGGTGAACAGGTGGAAGACGACCGCGGTCCACGAGAAGGTCTGGCGGGTCTGCTCGTCAAACCGTTCCGTCAGGTACTCCATCGTCGTCGAGATGCGCAGCCGCCGCCAGCGACCGGCGAACAGAAAGTAGCCGAGCAGGAAGCTCAAGCCGTTCCCGATGTACATCAGGATGACGACCAGGCCCTGCCGATAGGCGACGCCGGCGGCGCCGGTGAAGGTCCAGGCGCTGAACCCGCTCATGAAGGAGCTGAGGCCGGCCACGAACCAGGGGATGCGGCTGCCGCCGCGGAAGTAGTCCGACGCGCCCTTGTTGAATCGCATGAAGTACGCGCCGATGCCGAGCATGGCGAGCATGTAGAGGGCGATGACGGTGTAGTCGATGGCGGTGACGGACTTCAGCATGGTCGTCCCCGGGAACGTGGCGGGTCCGCGGCCTGACGTTGACGCGCCGGAGCGTCGTGCCTCGAGCGGCCGGTTCTTCACTCCCCCGACGTCGAGAGCCTGAACCAGCGCGCGAAGTGGGGCAATGCGATCTCGGGCTCCTCGAGTTGGGGGTGCCAGCGCTTCTCCCACTCGAACGAGACGTGGCCGGCAAAGCCTGCCGCGTCGAGCAGGTCCAGCACCTGGCCGAGCGGGAACGTGCCGGCGCCGGTCAGGACAGGCTTCCACGCCGACGCCGGGATGGCCGGATCCGACGCTTTGCCCTGCCTGATGTCCTTGAGGTGCACGTGGCGGACGAGCCCGCCGAGTATCGCGAGACCGTCGGCGGGCGGCTCACCCGACTCGGCATACGCATTGGCTGGATCCCAAACCACGCCGGTGCCGCGCCCTCCGGCGCGCCGGACGATGGCCGCCGTGGCGCCCGCGGGCGCAAAATCGCCGTGGGTTTCCAGCCATGTCTCGAGCCCGGCCGAGGCTGCCTCCGCGCCGAGCCCACTAAGCGCGTCGGCAATCCAGCCCTCGGTGTCATCACGCGTCGCACCCGGTTGCACGCGGTCACCGAAGATCCGGATGCCGGGCGCGCCCAGCGACGCCGCGAGCGCGATCATGCGCCGGCCCTCTTCCAGCGTCCGCCCCCGCTCCGCGGCATCCGGGGAATGGAAGAAGCAGCTGGTGTCCACGCACGACACGGCCAACCCCGCGTCGCGCAGGGCCGACCGTGAGTCGGCCAGGCCCGCGCCCGTGAACTCGGGCCGCTTCCACAGCGCCGCATCGCCCTCGATAAACCGCAGCTCGACGCCGTCGTACCGCTCGCGTCGCGCGAGATCGATGACCTGGCGGAGCGTCCAGGCCGGGCAGCCGAGGGTGGAAAAGGAGAGTTTCATCCGCCCGGTCCTATGTCATGGTGGCCAGCATGGCCGGAGTCACGCGGTTTCGTGGTCGCCTGCCGTCGAAGTGGCGCGTGAGCTCGTCGATGACGACGGCCGCCATCTGTCGCCGGACCGCGTCGGCGCCGGCTCCGACATGCGGCGTGAGGATCGCTCCAGGCGCGCGCCGGAGCGGATGGTCGCCAGGCAGCGGCTCGACGGGGTCCGTCACGTCCAGCCCGCAGCGCAGCCGGCCCGCGATGACCTGTTCGGTCAGGGCTTCGAGATCGACGATCCCGCCACGCGCCACGTTGATGATCGACGTGCCGGGACGGAGCCGCACCAGCCGGCGTCGATCGAGCAGGTTCCGCGTCTCGTCGTTGAGTGCCGCCGCGATGACCAGCAGCCGCGACGCCCCGAGCGCGCGCCCGAGCGTCGCGAACTCCACGCGGGCCCCGCGCGGCGCGACCCGTCGGGCATACGGGTCGAAGACGACGAACCGCGCGCCGAACGGAGTGAGCAGTTCGACGAGCGCCCGGCCGATGCGGCCGAAGCCGATCAGGCCGACCGTCGCCTCGAGGAGGCTCTCGCCCACGACGCCACGCAGGTGTCGCGCGTCGTAGATGGCGTTGGAGGGGCGCTGCAGCTCAGCGCGGTACCGATCGATGTTGCGCGCCTCATACAGCAGGAAGGCCGCGGCCAGTTCGGCCACGTGACGGGCCATCGGGTCCGCCGCGTTCGTGATCGTGAGGCGCTCGAAGAGCGGCGGGGCGAACCGCAACTTCACCTCGCCGCCGCAGTGCGCGATCATCCGGAGGCGGGGCGCCATCTCGAGCAGCGACTCGTCGAGCGCGGGGCTGTCCCACGTCGTGACGACCGCGTCCGCCCGGGCGAGTTGCCGGCGCATCGCCGGCGTGACCCGTCGGCCGCCGACGCGTACCCACGCGAAACGCGAGGCGAGGCTCCGCCGTTCGGCGGCGCCGAAGAAGGACGGAAACAGCGAGCGCCCGGCCAGCACGACCACGACCGGCTTCCTGCGCCGCGGGGCGATGGCCGTGGGCGTCATTGCCCGATGACCTGGATGAGGACGGTTCGCGCCAGGGGCCCGTCGTACTCCACGAAGTACACGCGCTGGCGGCTCCCGCGGACGACCGCGCCGTTCTCGATGGGGAAGAAGCAGTTCACCCCGCCGAGGATGCTCTTCAGGTGATCGCCCGCGTTGAACCCCAGGCGGCCGTCGAAATCCAGGTAGCGGTTGTGCCAGTAGCCGTAGGCGCCCTCGGGCGGCTGTTTGGGCGCCAGGCGCTCGAGGTGCGCGAGCACGTCGCGCTCGAGGCACTCGATGCCCTCGGTGACGAGCAGACCGGACGAGGTGTGGCACGTCAGGACCAGCACGACCCCCTCGCGCGCGCCGCTCGCCGCGACGACGCGGTCCACCTCGGCCGTCACGTCGATCATCTCCATGTCCGTGCGGGACTGGACCTCGACGCGTTCCAGCTTGATGATCATGACTCCTCGCCCAACAGCGTCTCGGCGTTCGACCTGAAGACCAGGTCGAGGCACCCGTCCGAGAGCCCGAGCCCGCGCACGGCGCGCGCCATGTTCTTCACCTCGACGCGCGGGTAGTTGGACCCGAATACGATCTGGCGCCGCAGGCTGCGCTCGAACACCGACAGCGGCACCTGCACCGTCATCGCGAAGCGCAGGAAGTCCGGCGGGTTGTCGAAGTAGAGGGCCGACGTGTCGAGGTAGACGTTCGGGTACTTCAGCGCCAGCGCCACGGCTTCCATCACCCAGGGCCACGCCAGGTGCGCGAGCACGATGCGCAGGCTCGGGTGGTCGGCGGCGACCGGCTCGAACCGCAGCGGCTGGCCGTAGGCGAGGCGGCTGCCTGGCTCCCAGCTCATGCCGGCGTGGAAGAGGATCGGGATCCCAAGCGCCTCGGCCCGCGCGTACACCGGCTCCAGGCTCGGGTGATCGGGGAACATCTGCTGCATGGCCGGCGCGAGTTTAAGGCCGCGCAGGTGCAGGTCGCTGATCGCGTGCTCGAGCTCGTCGGCCGCCGACTCCCGGCAAGGATCGACGCTGGCGAACCCGATCAGCCGGTCGCTCATGGCGCACAGCTCGGCGATCTGCTCGTTTGAGTAGACGGTCGTCCCGCGCGTGCCTGTCGCGTCGATCGGCAGGACGACGGCGCGGCCGAGGCCGACGGTGTCGAGCTCGAGCAGGAAGGTCTCGAGCGGCTGGAACGTGTTGCCGATCAGGAAGGTCTCGCGCGCCGCCTTCGCCAGCCCGGGGTGCCGCTGCACCATCTCGCGCACGAGCAGTGGATGCGTGTGGAAGTCGATGCCGCCCTTCACCGGGGACTCCCTTCCCCGCCGGCGCCCGTGGACCGCAGGAACGCCTCGGCCTGCGCTAGGGTGGACTGACCGCCCGTGCCGCCGAGCCCCAGCGTCGACAGCGCCCCGCACGCTGCGCCGAGCGCAAGCGCCTGATCGAGCGGCCGGCCCGCGAGCCAGGCGTGCAGGAAGCCGGCGTTGAACGAATCCCCCGCGCCGGTCGTGTCGATGGGCGTCACCGGGAGTGGCGCGCGCGCGATGGTCGCGCCGTCACGGCGCGCCATCGCGCCTCGTGCGCCCAGCTTGGCGACGGTGAGCGTCCGCCCGTTCTCGAGCGCCGCGAGCGCGCGCCCGGGATCATCCTCCCGCGTGATCCCGGCGAGTTCCACCTCGTTCGGGAAGAACACGTCCACCTCGCGGAGCGTCTCGGTCAGTTCGGGTCCCCACGTCTCTTCCGGGTCGAAGCCTGGGTCGAGCGACGTCGTGAGGCCGTGCACGCGGGCCCGCCGGAACAGGTCCCGGCAGCCAGATCGCAGGCGCGATTGCAGGAAGTAGGAGGAGACGTGGAGGTGGTCGACGCCCGCGAACAGCCGGTCCTCGACATCCTCCGCCGCGAGCGCGGTGATCGAGCCGAGGTAGGTCACGAGCGCACGATCGGACGGAGACGTGATCGACACGGTGACCCCGGTCTTGATCGCCGGGTCGGTGCGTACGGGCGCGAGGTCGATCCCCGCCGCACGCATCACGCCGAGGCAGTACTCGCCCCACACGTCGGCGCCCACCACGCCCGCGAACGCGACCGGCGTGCCGAGCTTCGCCAGCCCCATTGCACAGATCGCGGAGGCGCTGCCGAGGGCCATCGCGAAGTCGTCCACCAGCACCTCGCGACCCGGCACGGGGAAAGCGTGGTAGCCCTGCAGCAGCAGGTCCACGTTTATCTCGCCGACCACCAGCACGCGTTTTGCGTTCCTCATCGTCGGTTCTCCGCTCGCGGGCGGCGCGCCAGCCGACCCGAGGCAGACGGTCACGCCTGACGGTGAATCGTGAACGGCTCCACCACCCGATTGATCACGCCCGACGCCGACGGTGAGTCCGGGCGCAGGCCGAGGTGCAGGCAATGGAAGAAGGCCAGCAACTGCCCGACGAGCACGTCCAGCACGGGCGCGCCATCGTCGCCGGCCACAGCCATGCCCGGGCACTCTACGACAACATCGCCGTCGACCGCGAGGTCCGCGGGGACGGCTTCGCCGAACAGTACCTTGCACGCGCCGAGGCGCTTCCGGCTCAACTCGCACACCAGGTCGGCCTCGTAGGCCCTGGCCCTCGGATCCGAGGAGAGGAAGCAGACAACCAGAGTCTCGTCGCGGATGGCGCTCATGGGACCGTGTCGGACGCCGAGGTACGTCTCGGCGAACGAGAGCATCCGCCCATCGCTCATCTCGGTCATCTTGAGGCTGGCCTCGCGGGCCCCGCCGTGGCGGCTGCCGCTGGCCAGGAAGAACACCGTCCGCCAGTTGCGCCGGGCGAGGTCGGCCAGGGTATCGGCCTTGAACCGGAGGAGATGCGCCGCGGCACGCGCTTGCGCCTCGACCTGCGCGCGGTGGCGATCCGTGTTGTCCAGCGACCCCAGGATGTTGGCGGCAATCACCATGTTGGTGAAACTGCTCGTCATGACAAGGCTGCGATCGCACGTCCGCTCGTCGAGCACGATCGTGCACACCCGAGGGTCACCGACGTATGCCGTCGCAAGACGACCGCCGCGACAACACGTAACGATCAGGTGACGGCACTCGGGTTCGCGCGCCAGCAGGAGATCGATCGCCGCGGTGCTCTCGGGGCTGTTTCCGGAACGCCCGAAGGAAACCAGGACGCACGGCCGCGTCGGCGGCAGCGCACGCTCCGGCTGCGTGAGCACGTCTCCCGCGGCGAACACGTGAACGGGAATCCGGAGAGCCGCCTGAAGCGCGGGGCCGACGGCGGCTGCGGCGTACAACGAACTACCCGAACCCGTCAGCACGACCGCGCCCCGACCCTGCGAGACGCCTGACGCCTCGAGGAACGCGGCAAGACGGGGAGCGTCGCCCGCCATGTCCGCGGCCGTCCGGAGCCACGTGGCTGGCTGCTGACAGATCTCGCGCATCGTGTCGGCATAGCCCCGATGAGTCTGGATGTCGGCTGGCCGGTCCGCCAGTTCCCGGAGCGATCCGGCCAGGCCGCCGTCTGTCGCGGTGAGTTCGTCCGCCCCTCCCGGCATCGGTTGGTCAAGGGCAGAGCCTGTCGGTCCACCCGCTGCGTCAGCTCGTGTCATACGCTGTTCAAAACCCATGAAACGTTACGATTCATCTCGAACGCTATTGACATCTGCGCCCCTTGAGCGTATAAAAACAAAGTTAACACAGACTATAGCAATGAAACGAAAGAGTCAACTCTGACCAAGAATCCGTCCATCCCGCCGCGCCCATCACTCGCCGCCCTCTCGATCGGCCACGGAAAACGGGCCCGTCTGTGGCGCCTGCTCTACGGTTCCGGGCCGGCCAATGGGACGCTGCTCGTCCTGCCGCTCGACCAGGGGCTTGAGCACGGACCCACCGATTTCGTGCCGAACCCGGCAGCGCTCGACACGGACTTTCAGTGTCGGCTCGCGCTCGAGGGCCGCTACTCGGCCATCGCGCTCGGCGTCGGCCTCGCGGAGAAGTACCTGCGCGAGTACAGCGGGCGCGTGCCGCTCATCCTCAAGCTGAACGGCAAGACGAACATCCCGGACGATGGCGACGCGGTATCGCCGCTGCTGGCGAGCGTGGAAGACGCGGTGCGCCTGGGCGCGGACGCGGTGGGCTACACGCTCTATGTCGGGACGCCGCGCCAGGACGACGAGATTCGCTGCTTTGGGCGCATCCGCCAGGATTGCGAGCGGCTCGGCATGCCGATCGTGCTGTGGTCCTACCCGCGCGGCCGTGCCATTGAGGCCAAGGGAGGCAAGGGCACGCTCTTCGCGATCGACTACGCCGCCCGGGTCGCGGAGGAAGTCGGGGCGGACATCGTGAAGCTGCATGAGCCCGACGACACCAACGACTGCTGCCCGGAGCCCTACCGGTCGTTGCGCGAGGCGCCGGCCGCGCGCCTGCGGCGCGTCGTCCGCTCGGCCGGGAAGTGCCTCGTCCTCTTCTCCGGCGGCACGCTCCGCGACGAGGCGGGCGTCGTCGGAAAAGTTGCCGAGTGCATGCAGGCCGGCGCGGCGGGAATCATCTTCGGCCGCAACCTCTGGCAGCGCCCGTTCGACCAAGCGCTGGCCCTCACGCGACAGGTCCACGGCGTGCTGGCCGGGTTCGGACAGGAACCGTAAGCGAGAACGGTCGGTTTGCGAGAGGAACGTGCGATGACGCAATGGACACGACGGCAGGTGCTCGGCGCCGGTCTCGGAACGATGGCGATGCCGCGCGCCGGCGCGGCGGCCCCCGCCACCGTGGCGGTCGAGACGCCGAGGACGAACATGGCGCTCGATCTCACCGACTTCCAACCCCGCAGCATGCTGCACGTCCGCGAGACCGTCGTGGAGCGCGCGCGCTTCCCGGTCATCGACATCCATGCCCACCTTGGGTGGGCAGCCAGGGCCTCGGGCGGCGTCCCGGTCGGCGAGGAGATGACCTTCCTCGCGCCGCCCGACGCGCTCCTGAAGGTGATGGATCGGAAGAACGTGAAGACGCTCGTGCACCTGACGGGCGGATACGGCCGGGGCCTCGTCGAGAGCGTCAAGACCTACGACCAGGCGCATCCCGGTCGGTTCCTGAGCTTTACCGAGCCGTGGTGGAGCCGAGTGAGCGAGCCGGGCTACCCGGCGTTCCAGGCCGAGGAGCTGGCGCGCGCCCGCAAGGCAGGCGCCCGGGGCCTCAAGGTGCCGAAGACGCTCGGCCTGTACCTGCGCGAGAAGATGACCTCCGGGCCGCTGGTAAAGGTCGATGACGCGCGGTTCGACCCGATGTGGGAGGCGTGCGGGTCGCTGAACATGGCGGTGGCGATTCACGTCGCCGATCCCGAGGCCTTTTTCCTGCCCACCGATCGGTTCAACGAGCGCTTCGAGGAGCTCAATAACCATCCCGACTGGTCGTTCTACGGCAGCGGCTTCCCGTCGTTCCGCGAGCTTCTCGACGCCTTCTACCGCGTGGTGGCGAGGCACCCGCGGACCCAGTTCATCGCGCTTCACGTCGGCCTCAACGCCGAGAACCTCGCCTCGGTCTCCGAGCGCATGGATCGGTTCAGCAATGTGTGCGTCGAGCTGGCCGCGCGCATCGGCGAACTCGGGCGGCAGCCGCGGGCGGCGCGGGCGTTCTTCGAGCGGCACCAGGACCGGATCCTGTTCGGCACCGACGCCATCCCGAACGGGAACGACACGCCGCAGCAGGTGTTCGGCGATCGACTCTACGAGATCTACTTCCGCTTCCTCGAGACCGAGGACGAGTACTTCGACTACGCCCCGGCCCCGGTGCCGCCCCAGGGTCGCTGGCGGATCTACGGCGTCGGGCTGCCGGAGGGCATCCTCCGCAAGGTGTATCACGACAACGCGGTGCGGCTCCTCGGGCTCGGCGCATGAACGACAGCAGCGGTCCGCTCGAGCGCGTCGTGACCCGGGCGATGACGCGGGCGGACATCCCGGCCGGCCTGGCGCTCTGCAGGGCGAGCGGGTGGAACCACACCGCGGAGGACTGGGAACTGCTCCTCGCGCGAAGCGGCGACGGCTGCCGCGTGGCCGTCCTCGACCGCCGCGTCGTGGGAACGGCGACGGCGGTAACCTACGAGGGCCGCTTCGCGTGGATCGGGATGGTGCTGGTGGACGTGACCCTCCGCGGGCGCGGCATCGGGCGCGCCCTGCTGCACGAGGCGCTCGCGAGGCTCGGCCCCGTGCCCGCGCGTCTCGACGCCACGCCGAAGGGTCACCCCCTCTACCTCGCGCTCGGCTTCGTCGAGGAGCGTCGGCTTTGGCGGCTGACGAGCCCCGCAGCACCGAGCGGCGGCGGCGGCGACTGCCGCGAGGTGCGTCCGATGCGACGCGACGACCTGGATGCGGTCGCCGCGTGGGATCGCTTCGTGTTCGGCGCCGATCGCCGGCCGCTCCTCGAGTGGGCGCGCGAGTCAGCGCCCGGCCTGGCGCTCGTGGTGGACCGAGGCGCGTCGCTCGAGGGCTATTGCCTGGGACGGCACGGCCACCGGTTCCTCCAGGTCGGCCCGGTCGTCGCCGACGACATGGACGTGGCCGCGTCTCTCGTCGACGCGTGCCGGCGGCGATCGCCTGAGGCGTCTCTGGCGATCGACGTGCCGGCGACACCGGCGCCGTGGTCCGCGCGGCTGGCGGAGATGGGGTTCATCGAGCAGCGCCCATTCATCCGGATGTGCCGGGGCACCAACCTCCACGAAGGGCGCCCGGTGTCGCAGTGGGCCATTTTCGGGCCGGAGTGGGGATGAGCGGTTTCCCGGGGTGCAGCACGATGGAAACCAGCGAACCGGGTTGGCAGACGTCGGTCGCGGACCTCGCCGTGGTCGAGTCGATCGCGCGGCTCGAAGAGGTGCTGTCGCGGCCGAGTCCCGCGGATGTCGCGTGCCTCCGGCGGCTCGACGGCGATATTGCGATTCTCGGCGCGGGCGGCAAGATGGGCCCCTCGCTGGCGCGCCGCATGCGGCGAGCGAGCGACGCGGCGGGCGGGGCACGCCGCGTGATCGCCGTGTCCATCTTGTGGGAGCCGGGCGTTCGGGAGTCGCTCTCGAACGACGGCGTCGAGACGCTGACGTGCGACTTCCTCGACGTGGCAGCGCTGGCCCGGCTGCCGCTGTGCCCGAACGTGCTCTACCTCGTCGGCCGCAAGTTCGGCACCGAGGGGCGCAGCGACCTGACGTGGGCGGTCAACACGCTGGCGCCGGCCTACGTGGCGGACCGCTTCGCGCAGTCGCGCGTCGTCGTGTTTTCCTCGGGCAACGTCTACGGCATGGCGCCGGTCGAGGGCGGCGGCTCGGTGGAGACGGACATGCCGGTGCCGGTCGGCGAGTACGCGCAGTCGTGCCTGGGTCGCGAGCGGATCGCCGAGTACTTCTCGCGGGCGCGCGGGACCTGGTGCCTGCTGTTCAGGCTGAACTACGCCGTGGACCTGCGTTACGGCGTGGTCATGGATGTCGGCCGGCGGGTGTTCGAGGGGCAGGCGATCGACCTTCGCGTGGGCCACGCGAACGTCATCTGGCAGGGCGACGCCCACTCGTACGCCCTGAGGTGCCTCGAACTCGCCGCCTCGCCCGCGCGCGTTCTCAACGTCACCGGCCCGGAACTCGTTCGGATTCGCGACCTGGCCCAGTGGTTCGGCGACCGCTTCGCCCGCGAACCGCGGTTCGAGGGCGAGGAGGGACGCACCGCGCTGCTGAGCAACGCCCGTGCGTGTCACGCGGCGCTCGGGCGGCCGGAGGTGAGCTTGGACCGCTTGCGGGAATGGGCGGCGCGCTGGATCGAGTCGGGTGGCCCGCGCCTCGACACGCCGACGAAGTACGAGGTCGTCGATGGACGTTACTGACCAGGTCCGCCACCTCCTGCTCGAGGGAATGGTCATCCCGGCCCACCCCCTGGCGCTGACGGCGGAGCGGCGACTCGACGAACGGCGGCAGGTGGCCCTGACACGCTATTACTGCGACGCCGGTGCCGGCGGGATCGCAGTCGGCGTGCACACGACGCAGTTCGCGATCCGCGATCCACGGGTCGGCTTGTTCCTGCCGGTGCTGCGCCTCGCCGCCGACACGGTGAGCGAACACGAGCGACGGACGGGACGGCGAATCGTCCGTGTCGCTGGCGTGTGCGGCCGGACGGCGCAGGCGATCGGCGAAGCCGGCCTGGCTCGCGACCTGGGCTACGACACCGCGCTGCTGAGCCTGGCAGGCTGGGACGGCGTGCCTTCGTCCGACGTGATCGTGCACTGCCGGGAGGTGGCGTCGGTCCTCCCGCTGTTCGGCTTCTACCTTCAGCCAGCCGTCGGTGGCCGGCCGCTCGACGAGGCGTTCTGGCGGAAGTTCCTCGAGATCCCGAATGTCGTCGGCATCAAGGTGGCGCCCTTCGATCGCTATCGCACGCTGGACGTCGTCCGTGCTCTGGCTGCCAGCGGGCGCGAGGCGGAGGTCGCCCTCTATACGGGCAACGACGACAACATTGTCGCCGACCTCCTGACCGAGTTCCCGGGGGCGACGTCCGGCGCGCCTCGCGTCCGGTTCTCGGGCGGTCTGCTGGGCCAGTGGGCGGTGTGGACGCGGCGCGCCGTCGAGTTGCTCGAGCGAGTGCATGCCCTGCGCGGCGGCGCGGAGACATGCACGCGAGCCGTGTTGGCGCTGGGCGCCGAGTTGACGGACGCGAACGCAGCGCTCTTCGACGCCGGGCACCAGTTCGCCGGCTGCCTGCCCGGCATTCATGAGGCGCTCCGCCGCCTGGGCCTGCTCGCGGGCCGGTGGTGTCTCGAGCCCACGGTGGACCTGTCGGCCGGGCAGTTGGACGCCATCGATCGCGTGCACGCCCGGTACCCGCACCTCAGGGACGACGGGTTCGTATCGGAGCGCCTCGACGGCTGGCTGCGGTGAGCGGGGGACGGCATTGACGAGGTCGGTCGGATCGGCTTGAATTCGGAGTTCGGAGCAGTCGTCGCAGATTCGCCCAGACCCGCGCGCTGCCTCGCGTCGCGACGGGACCGGGCATGGCCCTCATCGACCGTCGGCAAGGAGCAGCAGCCATGGGTGGATCGAAACGTCAGCGCCTCCTGGTGGAGGAGCGTCGCCGCAAGATTCTGGAAGTGCTCGAGCAGAACGAGCGCGTGACCGTGCAGGAGCTCGTGAAGCGGTTCGGGGTCTCCGCCGTGACGATCCGCGGCGACCTCGATACGCTGACCGAGGCCGGCGCGCTCGTGCGCTCGCACGGCGGTGCGCTCAAGCCGCTCGGCGGGCCGGCCGACATCTCCATCAACGTGAAGGAGATCCTGCACCACAACGAGAAGGTGCGGATCGGGGCCGCCGCGGCGCGGCTGATTCAGAACGACGAGACGATCATCCTCGACTCCGGGACCACGACGCTCGAGGTGGCGCGTCAGATCGCGGCGCGCAAGTTCAAGTCGCTCACGGTGATCACCAACGGGCTGAACATCGCGATCGAGCTCGCCAAGCTCTCGCAGGTCCGCCTGATCGTGGTCGGAGGCATGCTGCGCCACGTGTCTCATTCCGTGGTCGGGCCGCACGCCGAGCAGATGCTCCAGGGGCTCAACGCCGACCGGCTCTTCCTCGGCGTCGACGGGCTCGACGTGAACATCGGGCTGATGACTCCGGACGTCCTCGAAGCCCAGCTCAACGCGCAGCTGATCCGGGTGGCGCGCGAGGTCACCGTGGTCGCCGACGCGACGAAGTTCCGGCGCCGGAGCCTCTCGCTGATCGCGAAGCTGGAGAGCGTCCACCGGATCATCACCGACGACACGATCGACCCCGAGACGGCCGCGACCATCAGGGCCAAGGGCATCGAGTTGGTCATCGCCTGATCCGTGGCGGCCGCTGC
>Ga0315290_10000173_pt1 | contig 39156 bp, 23 predicted proteins | sample YL17G12_0_MG_FD_203627 | JGI IMG/M metagenome (GOLD analysis project Ga0315290, IMG submission 203627) | Sediment microbial communities from Yellowstone Lake, YNP, Wyoming, USA - YL17G12_0 | ecosystem: Environmental > Aquatic > Freshwater > Lake > Sediment | place: USA: Wyoming | collected... | reverse complement strand
GTCCGGACCATGGCCCGGACCATGGGCATGCGGGTCGAGCCGCCGGTCAGCAGCACGCGGTCGAGCCGGTCCCAGTCGAGCCCGGCCGCGCGGAGCGACTGCGCCATGGTGAACCGCGTGCGATCCAACAGGTCGGCCGTTGCCTCCTCGAATTGCCGCCGGGCGACCTCGATGCGGCTGGAGAGCCCGCGGTAGTCGCAGGCCACCGAGGTCTTGGGCCGCGAGGAGAGGGTCCGCTTGGCGTCCTCGCATTCCCGCCAGAGCTTTCCGGCGGCGATCGGGTCCTCGCGGGGATCGAGGCGGTGCTGCCGGATGAACCCCTCGGCCACCAGGTCGACCAGGCGCTGGTCCCAGTCGTAGCCGCCCAATTGGACGTCGCCGTCGGTGGCCAGCGCGACGTAATCGCGGCCGCGGATCTCCATCACGGTCACGTCGAAGGTGCCCCCGCCGAGATCGTACACCAGCACCCGCTGCGGCCGGTCCGGATTGCGGCCGCTGGCGGCGAATCCATGGTGGAAGCCGAAGGCCACGGCGGCCGCCGTGGGCTCGTTGATAATGTCGATCACCTCGAGCCCGGCCATGTAGCCGGCGTCCTGGGTCGCCTTGCGGCGGACCTCGTCGAAGTAGGCGGGCACGGTGATCACCGCCTGCCGGATCGGCCCGATCTGGCCGATCGCGTCGACGCGGAGCTTGTTGAGCACGCAGGCCCCGATCACTTCCGGCGGATATTGCCTCCCCTCGATGACCTTGTGGAACACGCGCTTGCCCATGTCGCGCTTGAAGCACTCCGCCACCCGGCCCGGCTCCACCGCCAGGGCCTTCAGCGCCTCCTTGCCCACCACCACGTTCTCCCCCTCGAAGAGCACCACGCTGGGCGTGCTGTGGTCCCCCTCGGCGTTGGCCAACGTGACCGGTTGCCCGGTTTCGTCGAGCCGGGCGAGCACGGAATAGGTCGTGCCCAGGTCGATGCCGACGGCAGGGATCGTCTGAGAGGTCATCATCGCAAGCAGCGGCCGGGTTCGGTCTTCAGTATCCTGGAAGCTGGGCCTCGGGAAAGATCCACCGAATGAGGAAATGGCCCAGGGTGATGCCCGCAATCGCCGACAGCCCGTAGCCGATCAGGCTGATCACCCATCGCGGGAAGCCGCCGCCGGGTTGGTCCTTCTGTCGGCGTGGCGGGACCGGCCGGAACGCAGCCTCGGGCACGCCTTCCGGCGGCCAGTCCGCCCCCGCCCCACGCCCGGTCTCGCCCTCCGCCAAATCGTCTAACGGCAGGGGTCCCGAGAAGTAAGAGCTTCGTGGCGCTCCGCCGGGCGATGCCGGGGGCTCCACCGGACTCGCGGCCGAGGCCATCGGCGACGGCTCCGAAAACAGGGGCGACGGCTGCGACATGATCGGCGACGGCGGCGACGCGATCGGCGATGGCTGCGGCACGATCGGCGACGGCTGCGGCACGATCCCCGGCGCCCGGGGCTCGGCGAACGAAAGCTCCCAGCCCGCGGGCCCGGCCTGCCCGGGCGACTCGGTGCGAAGGGCCGGCAGGTTGTCTTGTTCGCCCCGCTCCAGGTGCAGCACCTCGTCGATCAGGGATTCGAACTGGTCGAATCCCACGGCCGACGGGGCACTGACCGCCCGCTTCCACCGCGAGATCCCTTCGCGAGAAAGCCCCACGTCGCGCTCCAGGTCCAGGGTCACCTCGCGGTTGGTCCCCGGGACCACGGCCCGGACCGCCAATCGCCCGTTGGCGGCGTACTCGAAGGTGACCTCGATCGGCCAGCCCTTGGGCAGCAGGGCCGGAAGGTCGCGGATGACGGTCCGTCCGATCATCGTGCAGTCGCCCGGCAGGTTGCTCTCGCCTTCGAGGACCTGGAGGACGATGGAGCGCTGGCCCTCGGTCTTCGTGGTGAATTTCTCCGTCCGCCGCGCCGGCAGCGACGTGTTGCGCCGGATCAGCACGACGTTGATCTTGCGCAGGGTCAAGGGGTCGATCCCCTCGATGCCCAGGCTGTGGGAATTGACGTTGGTTACCTCGAACGACGCCCCCGGCCCGCCGTGCTCCGGCGACCGGAGCAGGTAGTGGGCGTAAAGCGCCGCGCCCCGGGCGACCGCCTCGTCGGGATTGACCGTCCGATCCGGAACGATTCCGGTCATCTGCTGGAGCATGCGCGGGACCATGGGCATGCGCGTCGAGCCCCCGACCAGGAGGACCCGCGACACGTCCTGCCATCGAAGGCCCGCCTCCGCCAGGAGCTGCCGGCTGGTGTACGCCGTGCGCTCCAGCAGGTCGGCGCTCATCTCCTCGAACTGCTCCCGGGCCACGGGCACGTCGAGCACGTGGCCGCCGTGCTCCACGCGGATCGTGGCCTGCGACCGGGCACTCAGGGCGTGCTTGGCCTCGACGGCCGCATCGTAAAGCCGGGCCAGCGCCGCCGGGTCCTCCCGCGGATCCTGCCCGTGCCGGCTGCGGAAGACTTCCGCCGCGTAGTCGACCAGCCGGCCGTCCCAGTCGTGCCCGCCGAGCTGCACGTCCCCGTCGGTGGCCAGGGTGCGAAACTCGCCGGGCGACAGGCGCAGCATGGTGGCGTCGAACGTCCCGCCCCCCAGGTCGTAGACCATCACGACCATCTCTTCCCTGGCCTTCCCGACCGCGGAAAGATAGCCGAGGATCTCGCCGAATCCCAGCGCCGCGGCGGTCGGCTCGTTGACGATGTCCAACAGACTCAGGCCGGCCATCTCCCCGGCGTCGGCGGTTGCCTTCCGGCGAAGCTCGTCGAAGTACGCGGGGACGGTGAGCACGACCTTGTTGGCGGGCCCCAGCGCGGCGGTGATGTCGGCCCGGAATTTTCGGAGGATGCAGGCCTGGATGACCTCGGGCGGGAGGCGTTCCCCCCGAATGGGCTTGGAATAGGCGGGCGAGCCCATGTCGCGCTTGACCCACTGGGCCACCCAGTCGGGATGGACCGCGGCCGAGCGACGCGCCTCCTTGCCCACCACGACCTCGGCATCTTCGAAAAGTACCACGCTCGGGGTAAGTAAGTCCCCCTCGGCGTTGCGGACCATCGCGGTTCGACCCGACTCGTCCACCCATGCGGCGGCCGAGTTGCTCGTTCCCAAATCGATCCCCACCGCCCTTACGTTGACCATACGTAGAATTCCATAAGGTACTCTAGCAGGAAAAACGGGCATCCTCAAGCAGAATACCTCTCATGGCGAATGTCAGTCCGCCTATAAGTGGGGACCGATTGAGCGTGCGTGATCCCAGGAGGATCGGGTGCCCGCCTGCGATTCGGGGGGCGATTCCGCGATTCCGGGGGCGATTCCCGGGGGCGATTCCGGGGGGCGATTCCGGGGACACGAACTGATTATGGACGTTTGAGTAACTTGGGCGGGCGACCTGGTCTTCGCGGACGCAGGGCGCGACCTGCCGCTTGCTCCAAACCTTCCACAAACGTGTCGCTCCCCAGCGGGCAGCCCGTGCGGCCATGGTCGCGCGGGTCGCGCAACGGCTCTTCGCCGAGAACGCTGTCCAATAAGGCACGCCAATCGGCGACCATCGCCAGCACCGGAGCGACTCGGACCAGCCGGTCGTCGCGGCCCAACAAGTGCGCTCTCGCGGAAGCTGATTCGTCGCGTATAGCGTCGGTGGGCCTCGCCAACGGCCCGCGCCAGGGCGTCCTCCGACTGCGGCACCGCAATCAAGTGAACGTGATTGGGAACGTCTGTTGCCGGCGATTCCCTCGCTGGGTTACGTGATGCGGCAGACCCCGAACGACCAATCTCGCCAATCTAGCCATGCTCGCAATCTACCGAATCCCTCCCAGAACGCCAATATCGGTTCGTGTCCCCGGAATAGAATGGTTCTTGCCCCGGCGAGGACCCGCTACAATCGAGCCGCAGGCCCCAACGCCCCCACTGCGGAGTTCCCGGCCGGATGAGTGATTCTACGGGCCAGCCGTTGGATTGGATCGAGGAGGCGCTTGAGTCCCTCCAAAGGAGGGGGCTTTTTCGCAGGCTTCTCACCCGGACTGGCCCCCAAGGGTCGCGGGTGGCGGTGGAGGGCCGAGAGCTGCTCCACTTCGGCTCGAACGACTACCTGAGCCTCGCGGCTGACCCCCGCTTGGGGGATGCTGTGACCGAGGCCGTTCGGCGCGAAGGCTGGGGGAGCGGGGCGAGCCCCCTGATCCTCGGCCACAGCGGGCTCCACGAGCGGCTCGAGCAGCGGCTGGCCGAGTTCGAGGGGACCGAGGCCGCCTTGGTCTTCAGCACCGGGTTCGCCGCCAATGCCGGGACGATTGCCGCGCTGGTCGGGCCGGGCGACGTGGTGTACACCGATCGCAAGAACCACGCCAGCCTGCTGGATGGCTGCCGGCTCTCCCGGGCCGACGTCCGCGTCTATGCGCACGGCGATTGGCGCGGGCTGGGGCGGCTCCTGGCCCGGCGGCCGGCGTCTGGGGCTCGGCGGCGCCTGATCGTCACCGACGGCCTGTTCAGCATGGACGGCGACCTGGCCCCGCTCGGTCCCCTGGCCGATCTGGCCGAGCGCCACGGGGCGATGCTCCTGGTCGACGAGGCCCACGCCACGGGCGTGTTCGGCCGCCTGGGACGCGGCGTGGCCGAGCACCTCGGGGTTCAGGGGCGGATTGCCGTGCGCGTGGGGACGCTGAGCAAGGCCCTGGGGTCGGTGGGCGGGTTCGTGGCCGGGAGCCGCTTTCTGGTGGCGTGGCTGGTCAACAAGGCCCGGCCGTACGTGTTCTCGACCGCCCTGCCCGCCGCCGCGTGCGCCGCGTCGCTTGCCGCGCTGGAGATCGTCCAGGCCGAGCCGCACCGCCGCGAGACCCTCCTGGCCCGGGCCGCAGCCGTCAGGGAGCAACTCGCCCGGCAGGGCTGGGACCTCGGCCGATCCGCCAGCCAGATCATTCCGGTGCTCGTGGGCGAGCCGCAACGGGCGTTGCAGTTGTCCATGGCGCTTAGCGACCGGGGATTGTTCGTGCCGGCGATCCGCCCGCCCACCGTGCCGGAGGGCGAGTCGTGCCTGCGGATCAGCATCACGTTCGGGCACGACGAATCGATGCTCGAGCGGCTCACCGAGGCGATGGGCGCGTTGAGGTGAGGGCTGGGCCGGAAGAATCCCATGCCCGAAGCCGCGGGGACTGGGTCGCTTGTCAGGTGCCAAAGAGATACAGGCCAGGTGGCAGTTTCTACGGGCCACATCTTACACACCCAGATTGAGGGAACGATTCTCCGGGCCTTTGCAGTTTTCCCAAATTAACTCATTTGCGGCCATCTCGTGCGAAGGCTGCCTGGCCCTTGAACCCTATTGCCCGGCCTCTCGTCATGGCGAGCCACGTTCGCCAGGTGAATCATCCACGGCGGGGGTTGACACCTCCCATCGCAAGTCCTAGCCTCACGGTAGCGCTTGGCCTGTTGAGAATGTCACGGTGACCGGTGAAGCGAGCAGAGCGTCTCTCGTCTCTGGCCTGACCGCAACAATGGAACTTTTCAGGGAGTCACCCATGTCAACGTCACGTCTGCCCCAGCAGTTGCTCTTGACGGTCACGCTGACGGCGTGCGTCGCATCGCTTCTTGTGCACTCTAAAGCGTGGTCAAGGGAATGGACCGACGCCACTGGTACGCACAAAGTCGAAGCGGACTATGCCGGATGCAGGGAGGACACTGTGGTCCTGAAGAAGAGAGACGGGAAAACCATCTCCGTTCCTCTCGGGAAATTGGCCGAATCGGACCAGCAGTTTGTGAGGACTACGCTCGCCGGGATCATTGCACAGGATGTCGGTACGACATCGCGCGTTTCTGAGAGTAACACCACACCCTGGGTCATGGTGTTCCCGGAGACGCACGTGTCACGCGCCGGTCAACTGGAGATCGCACTGATGATGCTGAGGCTCTACCGGGATCACGGTGCGCGCCACATCGCCCTGGAAGGGTATGTCAAAGGAACCCCTGTGGACGCAACCTGGTTTCACAAGATGCCTGCGAGGCGACAGTTGAAGCAGCGTGTCGCAGTTCGCCTCCTTGAAGAGGGGGAAATCAGCGCTGCGGAGACGATGGCTCTGCTGTTTCCGGAGACCTCCCTGCACCGGATTGAGATCGCGGAGGAGTACGATGTTGACAGGAAGGGTGCGGGGGCCGGCCCCGTTGTCTATCTCTACAACATTGCATTGCGAACACTGAAACCGTCGGATGTTGCAAAGGTAAACAAACTAGCGCAGGACAAGAAACTCAAAGAGGCCATTGACTACGTAATCAAGGCCAACAAGTGGACAGCGGAGAAATACCGGCTACTGAGGGCCGAAGATGAGAAGGTGGTACAGGCGGAAGACTTCGTCAAACTGGCAGACGCGATCGAGGCAAAGGCCAACGAAGTCGGCTACCGGCCCGACGCGAAAGAGGCGGAAATGATGAGGAGTTTTAGGGGTTTCTTCTCCGCGCGACACAAAGCGAGTAACACGATGGTCTCGGAGACGGCTGCAATTGCGCAGAGATTCCCCAAGGCTGCGATCCTCATGTGCGTCGGTGCTGCGCATACGAACGGCGTAGTCGAACGGCTCGACAACACCAGTTTGGGGTACGCGATTATAAACCCACACTCCTTGACGCACAAAGTTGGCCACATGTCCCTCAATGCGTTCGATCGCAAAGGACATAAGTGGTCCGTGGATGTGAACAAGTTGGGCGGCTTGTTGGACGGCAGAAAGAATGCGCAGGACCAGATTAAGCCGCCACCGGTAATCTCTGAGCAATGGCTGCAAGCCAAGTGCGCGCTCTATACACTGGCCGATATTATTGCCGAACGGGCCTTGGGCGGTACACGAGATGCGAGGCCGCCGTTCGGCCTGAATGCCGAGCAATTGGACTTAGGGGCCGCCCGAGTCGATCCAGCTTCCATGCAGCTCATTGCAGACAACGTAGTCTTCAAGGTGCTCGTGTTCAATGGGCTTGTGAAGGACCGCAGGCCGGGCGATGAAACAAATGACGAACGGTGGAGGACCCTTTGGTGCCGGGCGAAGTGGTTCGGAGGCGATCCGAGGATGACTCCAGATGAAGAATACCAGGGCGACGTCGAACTGGAGAGACTGCTAAAAGAGCGCCTGGCCGACGTAAAGAGAGAGCCGTCGCGCGACATTTCGGCGGAGGGACCGGGTGATCCGGGCGGCCCCAGGAATCCGGTGGATGCCGCACAGCCTGAAGATCCAGAAGGCAGTGAAAGGAAGGGGGTTACACCTCCGGCCAGAGTCTCAAGCGAAACGATTGCGAAGTTCTCAGGAGACCAAGCCGCGCTTCTCCAAAGCTCGATTTAGCCACGTGGCGAAGACGCGCCGAGTGCAGGGAACGGCAGGTGAAGGCAGTCCAGGCCACCCAACTTAGGGCGCAGGCGGCGGCGGGCTTATCGTCCTGAGTGATCGCTCGGCTTCGATCCTGACACCGCGATGCTCGCGCGCGTTTTGCGCTACTGATTTTAGGAACTCGCAGACACAGGAATCACGTGAACCACGGAAACCGTAGCACAGCAGACGCCTGACCATCGGGTCTACTCTAGGCCACATGCGACGAATGATCGGCACCACGATTCCCGGCCGCGACTGTAACACAAGCCGTTCAAGAAACTCCTGTGCCTCACCGTAGATGCGCAAACCCATCATAACGCGGGTTCCTTCACAAGTGAGCTTGGGTAGAAGCTCGATCCAGGCTGGAGATCGGCTATGGTATTCCTCCTGATAGCGCCTTAGCTCCGGGATCGCATCTAGGATCGCGGATGTCGGAACGGCCCTTCCTCCAAGGTCAGAATCGCGGTCACGAGTCTTTGTCATCATCCCGCAGACACCGCCCGTTTCCCTATTCAGAAGCGGCGCTCCGCTGAACCCAGGACGGACCTGGGCTCTCATCAACTTCAGAAGAACGGGTGCTTCCGACCATCCTGCCATTTCGGGCGCTGCCGAGTCACCGCTTGGGTGTTGGTCAGAGAATCCATAGCAGAAGAGGTGATCGCCAACGTTTGCTACGGTATCCAGGAATACGCATGGAGGAGACGCATCTCCCTTCCAACTTGGCACGCTGAGCAATGCCATGTCCGGAGTGGAGAACACCTGTTCGATCTGCGCTCGGAATGCGGTTCCCTGCCAGGTACAACTCACCTCGTTATTGCTCTTGCGGACAACATGGCTACAGGTAAGCGCAAGGCACGCCGCGACCCGGAATCCTGTGCCTGACGCAGTTCCTGCCTGGACCCGGACGGTGCACTGGCGTAGGAGTTGGGTCAGCGCGTGGGACGGAGGCTCAATCCAGATGCTCGTGCTGGTAGTCGCTCCGGCTATCTTGACTGCACCTCGCGGAGCGATGATATTCGTAATGGTGTGCGCTATCTGGACGACATTCGACACAAACCGTTCGGTAGTCGCTTCATCCACGGGGGTCGTTCCCCGGTGGCTGGCCTTCATCTCCCTCAACCGCTCGACCGTGTATGCCTGCTCGTCGTCGTCGATGATCTTGTGATGCAGCGCGCAGAGCAGAATGAGGTTGTCGAAACCATGTCGTTCCTTGTTGGTCTGCGACGGGTCATACCGTTTGGCCCCCGGCTTCTCTCCCCTAATGTGGCAGATTTCCCCGATGATGGAGCCGGTGCTCGGGTCCACCAGAGGGCGATCGCACTCCGGGAAGGCGCACTTGTTCCCCGACACCGCGAAAAGCCGTTTCACGGTTGGTCGGGAAGGCCCGTTTGGTCCGCCTGCTTTCCCCATTAGCGCGATCGCGTCCTCAATTCGGTGCTCCGGGAACTGTAACCACCCTTGGTTGTAATCCCATGCGCCGTAGAGGGTCAAGAGAACATGAGTGCCAACCACGTGTGCCGCGATATGTCTCGCTGTCCCGGGCATGCTCTCGGGGGGACTTGCAGTTTGGCAGCCGAGACAGCGATAATGGTCCCACCGTGCACCAGTGGGCGTGTTGCAGTCTCCAGGGGGAGACGCGAACCGGGCGGGCGAGTCATTCGTGCCGGAGCGCTTCGATGGGGTCCATGGAGGCGGCCCGCATCGCGGGGTAGATGCCGAAGATCACCCCGATCGTCACGGCGATCCCGAAGGCCAGGGGAATGGAGCCGGGCACCACCACCGGCTCGACGGCCTTGATGACGTCGGGCAACTGGGCCATGACTTTGGGGAAAAGGCCCTCCAGGAGGTGGCGGATCTGGCCGAGCAGGGGGCCGCACGTCAGCCCGCCCAGCACGCCGGTGATGCCCCCCACCGTCGACAAGGCCACCGTCTCGACGAGGAACTGGCGGACGATGTCGCGGCGCTTGGCGCCCAGGGCGCGGCGGATGCCGATCTCGCGGGTCCGCTCCGTGACGGTGGCCAGCATGATGTTCATGATCCCGATCCCGCCCACCACCAGCGAAATCGCCGCGATCATCCCCATGAAGATGATGAACATCAGCCGCGTGGTGCGGGCCTGCTCCAGCAGCTCCAGCGGGACGGTGATGGTATAGTCCCGGTTGCGGTGGTACGGATCGAGGGTCTGCTTGACCAGCTCCGCGGTCTCGATGACGTTCTTGACGCGATCGACGCGGAGCGTGATCTGGGTGAGCTCGACCTGCTCCCGCTCGAACGAGCCGCTGCGGCGGGTGATGACGACGTCGCCGATGCGGGATTGGAGCGTGCTCAGCGGGGCGTAGACGTCGGTGCTGAAGTCCCGGGCGGCCAGCGAGCCGCCGATCGCCGCCGTGGCCATCTTCGCCCGCATCACCCCCACGACCTTGTAGTAGAGCTCCTCGACGTGGATGCCCTCGCCGATCGGGTCCTCGTAGGGGAACAGCCGCTCGGCCACCTCGGCGGCCAGGACGCAGTGGTTCGCCTTGTCGCCTTCCTCGACGTCGGTGATGAAATGCCCCCGGGCGACCTCCAGGCGCGTCACGTCGGCGTACTCCGGCTTGCAGCCCACGAGCAGCCCGTCGACCATGCGGTCCTTGTAGCTGAAGCGGCGGCGCATCTCGCGGATCGGCATGGCCGACTCCAGGGTGGGAATCGTGGCGACCAGCCGGACGTAATCCGCCCGCGTGACGCCGTAGGGCAACACGCCCCGCGCCTTCTCCGCGATCTCGCTGGGAGGCTTCTTCGACCGCACGATGATGTTGCTGGCCCCCAGGCCCTCGATCTGCTCCTGGGCCTTGCGGCTGATCCCCTCCCCGATGGCCAAAAGCCAGATCACGCTCGACACCCCGATGAAGATCCCCAGCACGGTCAAAAGCGACCGCAGCGGGTGCAACAGCAGGCTCTTGATGCCCACCTGCCAGGTGCGGAGCCAGAGGAAGTTCATGGGGGGGGTGAACTAGTGGATAGTGGATAGTGGATAGTGGATAGTGGATAGTGGATAGTGGATAGTGGATAGTGGGGGATAGTGTGTTACGGTAAGGGTCTCCTCATCGAGCCGCCTTCCGCGCCACGAGGTCCGTTGATCGCGAGGTACTATCCACTATCCACTTTCTTCTGCCCTCTATCCACTAACTCCGCGCCGCTGGGCTCGTCCGAGACGATCAGACCGTCCATCAGGCGCACCACCCGGCGGGTCCGGCCGCCGACGTCCGCCTCGTGGGTCACCATGATGATCGTCTTCCCCTGGCGATTCAGTTGGTCCAACAGTTCGAGGATCTCGTGGCTGGTGACCGAGTCGAGGTTGCCGGTGGGCTCGTCGGCGAGGATGAAGTAGGGGTCGTTGACCAGGCTTCGGGCGATGGCCACGCGCTGCTGCTGGCCGCCGGACAACTGGGTGGGCCGGTGCTTGAGCCGGTCCCCCAGGCCGACCATTTCGGCCAGGTCGCGGCAGCGGCGCCGCTCCCGCAGGGACACCCGCCCCTGGTAGTACAGCGGCACCTCGATGTTCTCCAGCACGGTCAACTGGGGAATCAGGTTGTACGATTGGAAGACGAAGCCGATGCGCGAGGCGCGGACTTCGGAGAGCTGGTCGTCGGAAAGCCGGCTCACGTCGTCGCTGCCCAGGAAGATCGACCCGGAGGTGGGCCGGTCGAGGCAGCCCAGCAGGTTTAGCAGGGTGCTCTTCCCGGAGCCCGAGGGGCCCATGATCGCCACGTAGTCGCCGGCGGGAACGTCGAGATCGATGCCTCGCAGCGCGCGCACCGTCTCGCCGTCCATGACGTACTCCTTGGTCAGCGCGTGGATGCGGGCGGCCAGGCTCATGGGCCGCCTCCGGGTCCGGCGGGCGCTCGGACTTTGGCGCCGCTCTTCCCGTTGAACCGGCGCTCCGCGGCAGTCCACTCCGAAAGATCGACCTTTCCGTCCTTGTTCGCGTCCACGCTTTGCAGGGTCGAGGCGTGCCGCTCGGGCAGCTCGCTTCGGTCCAGCGTGCCGTCGTGGTTCTTGTCGGCCAGGCCGAACGACCGGCTGTACGCATCGCGGTCGTCGGGCTTGGCGGCGCCTTTGGCTTCGGGCGGCGTGGCCGGCCTGGGGTCGGCACTCGGAACGCCGGCCAGCGCCGTCTTGCCGGCCGGCTCCCGGGACACCTCCGGCAGGTCGAGCTTCTCGCGCAGGGCGGCCGCGTTCATGGCCACCAGGTCCCCAACCTCCAACCCCTCCCGGATCAGCACGAACTTGTCGTTGGTCGCGCCGACCTTGATTTCCCGGCCCTCCCACTTGGACCCGTTGCGCATCGCGCAGTAGTACGTGCCGCCGTGCTCGATGACGGTCTGCACCGGGACCTGGAGCACGTCGGCCTGGTGGTCGACGCGGATGTTCACCTCGGCGTTCAACCCCGGGCGGAGCATCACGGGTGAATCGACGATGCGGACAATGGTATCGTATTCCTTGACGTTGGCGGCCCACCACGACGAGGCCGCCGGGTACTCGTTGACCTTCTCCACGACCCCGGTCAGCTCGACGCCGGGAAAGGCGTCCAGGCGGATCGTGGCGGCCTGGCCCTCGCGAGCCAGGGAGATCTTCGACTCGTTCACCTTGGCCTTGACCTGCATCCGCTTCGGGTCCGGCAGCCGGACGATCACCTGCCGCTCGCGGACCAGGGCCCCCTCCTCGATGATCACCTCGTTGCCGAAGCCCCGCATCTCGGTGTTGGTGGCGTACACGACCTGGCCGTTCTCCGGGGCGCGGACGATGCACTTCTCGATCTGGGCCTTGATCAGCTTCAGCCTCGAATCGTCCAGCTCGTGCGTCGCCTGCTGGGCCTTGTGCTTTGCCTCGGCGGTCTTCTTGTCGCTCTCCAATTGCAGGAGCATCTTCGCCTTGGTGAATTTCTTGAGCACGTCGAGCTTCTTTTGGGCCGATGCCAGGTCGGTCTTGGCCTTCTCGGAAGCGAACTGGTCGGCCTGCAACTGGACCTGGGTAATGTATCCCTTTTGCGCCAGGTCCCGGCTGAACTTGAGGTAGTCTGCCGCCCGGCGACAGGTCTCCTCGGCCAACTGGATCTCGCTCTGGATGGCCTGCTCTTCCAGGACGTACTTGCCCTTGTCGTATTCCTGCTGGGCGATCTTCGAGGTCTCCACGTCGTTCTCCGCCTGGATCAAGGCCGCGAGGCTGAGGCTGGTGATGCTCTCCTGCTTCATGCGGTCGTTCTCCAGCGCCGACGAGTCGAGCTCGCAGATGACGTCCCCCTTCTGGACGTACGTCCCCTCCGGGACGATCTTGAGGATCCTTGTGCCCGCCGTGTTCTGCGACTGCACCTCGCAGCGGATCTCGACGTTGCTGGCGCTTTCCACGTTGCCGCGCTCGGTGATCTCGTGGACGAAATCGCCGCGCTCCACCCGGTGCATCAGGGGACTCTCTTCGTCCGAAGTCCGCGACAGGCCCGGAAGCATCGAATACGCCAGCGACGCAGCCACAACCGCCACCAGCGGCAGCGCCAGCAAGACGACGCGGCGGGCGATCCCGGCGCGGCGCGGCAACGCCTCCGCTCGGCTGCGTCGATCCATCAGACAGTCTCCCGTGCTCCCGGAACCCGATCCCTTCCCCTCGCCCGAGCGATGGGACTACCAGCAGGGACCCATTTCCACATCAGCTATTGTAGTCGCCGGTCCGGGGGCTGTCAGCGCGGAGTCCCGGCCGAACACCGGCACGAGGCATACTCCGAAAGAAGGGGGCCGGGGGCCGACGCAGCTCCTTCGACACCCTGGGTGGCACTGGCGTCTCGCCAGTGCTGCGACGGGTGGCACTGGCGTCTCGCCAGTGCTGCGGCGCGAAGCACGGGCAAGATGCCCGTGCCACCCGTCAGACCCGTGCCACCCGTCAGAATCGTTGCGTCGGCCTTTCAGGGCGTCGGAGGCTCGGGGACCGTTGTCTCGGGCGGCTTTGCAGCCTGTGCTGCCGGCCTGCGCTCCTCGATAGGACCTGGATCGACCCACATGCAGTGGTCGTCCAGTTGCATGGTCCCCAGGTCGAAGTCCAGGCTCAGCCGCTGGGCCTCGTAGTCGACCCAGGCGCCAAGCAGCGCGTTCTGGGCCCTCAGCAGCCGATCCAGAGAGTCGACCAGGTCGCGGACCGTGGTCGCGCCCAATTGGGTGGAGCCGCCTTTTGCTGCGGGGTCGGGCGGACGGATGATGCGGGCTTGGGTCATCTCCACCTGGACGATCGCCACGAGCACCGCTTCCCGCCGCAATTCGAAGTCCAATTGGCTGAGCCGGATGTCGCGGAGGTCGCTTCGCAGCACCTGGCCAATCCGGTCTTCGAAGGTGTAGTACTGGCGCCGTGCCTGGTCGAACTGGATTTGCGCCCTGCGATACGCGTTGCGCTCGGCCAGGCGGGTGAGCGGGGCATCGAATTCCACCCCCACGCGAAGCCGCCCCGTCGAGCCGTTGAAGCGAGCCGGATTGTTCCCCACCGTGTTGACGTCGCCGCTGAAGGTCAGATTCAGGTCGCTCCTGAGCGCATTCGCGGCGATCTCGATCCGCCGCCACGAGTCGACGACGGCGGCCCGCGCGTTCATCCAGTCGGGACGGTTCTCTCGGGCAATCCTCAGGGCCTCCTCCGGGGTCACGTCGATGCGGATCAGGTAAATCGCCTCCAACCTCGCCCTGGCCTGGATCAATGCCAGGTCCGTCAACTGCCCCCAGACCGTCGTGAGCGACTCCACAAGCTTCTTGCGAAGATCCTCGGGCACCTGGCCGTCCTTGGAGGCCTCGGCCGCCTCCTTGCTCAGGCGCTCGAACTCGCTGAGGCTGGTGAGGATCTTCGCAGCGAGCTCGCCGTATCGGCTGCGGGCCGTGGCCACACGATCGTCCAGGGTCTTGACGTCGAAGACCGCGGGCTCCACGGTCCTGCCGACGATCTCCGGCCGGCCGGCCAGGCCGGCCAGCGCCTGCCGTCTGGCCGGGAGCACCCGGTTCAGGTCTTGGAGGTCTTGCTCCACCGCCTTCATCTGGACCCGAACCCCTTGGAGGAGCTTCTGGAGGGCCGCCAGGTCGTCGGCCTTCAGCGGCCGCTTCTCGTCGCGGAGCATGGTCAACCCGCCCGGCACGGCGTCCTGGATTGCCGTCATCTCCGGGGAAATCAGGTCAAACCGGGCCAGCAGAGGATCCAAGATGCGGACCTCCAGGTCGGGCGGCAGCCCCAAGAGCATCTTGTAGTTGTCGAGCCGATCCTGGTAATTCGCCGTGTCCGCGGCCAGCAACTGGCTCTCCGCCTCGTACAGGGCCTGCCGGTTCTGCGCGACCTGGAGCAGATCGATCCGCTCGGACTTGTGAAAGGCCTCGATCTGGGCGAGGCTGCTCCGCAGCCCGGCCACCGTGAACCGCTGGTTGCGGATGCGGACCTGCTCGCCCAGCAGCCCGAGATAGCCCCCGGCGACCCCCGTGGGAAAGGAGACCGCGGGGATCCCCGGTCCGCTCTCGGCGGGGCCGGGGCCGGGACTGCGCCCGGCCACCACCTGGGCATAGAACCCGCGCCGGAACTGCTCCATCTGGCGGACGTTGGCCAGCATGGCCCGCTCCGCGTCGGTCAGCCGCTCCAGGACCACGGCCCGGCCCCCGGCCCGCAACAGCGGCTGCACCAGCGAGAAGTTCAAGAGCGTGTTCGCCTGGTAAGCGTCGGTGCCGGAGAATTGCCAGACCAGCGAATTGGCCAGGCCGACGATCAGCTCCGCTCCCGTGGCAACGAGCCGCTTCGCCTGGGCGTCGTTCTCCACCGCGAGCGTGCTTTGCGAGCGGCCCGCGCCGCGCAAAGGGCCGTCGGCAGTGTAGGAAGTCGACGTGCCGCCGAAAAACTGCGTGTCGAAGCGGAACCGCTCGAACGTGACCGTCAGCGCCGAGAGATAAAGGCTCTCGAGCTGCTGCTGATAGTCCGGGGAGTTGACGAAGGCCATCTCGACGGCGCCCTGACGATCCAGGACCACCGCCCCATCGGCGTCGCGAGGCAGCGCCTGGCGCCAGAAAGGATTCTCGGCCGAGCCCGTCACCCCGTTGCGGTCCCAGTGCCTCCAGCCCTTTTTCCCGTCGACGCAGTCCATCAGCTCGTGGGACTCCGGGTCGTCGGGGGGCCGGGGTGGACAGTCGGGGCTGAACGGCCAGTACATCCGCGATTCCGCCGGGGGCTGGATCGAGAAATCCTGCATCTGCCAGCGAGGGTCGGCGGTGGCGCAGGCCACCGCGCCGTAGACGTCTCGGTCGGCCTGGCGCCGGTAGTGTGCCCGCGTGCAGCCCGCCGCGAAGGCCGCCAACAGGCCCAGCAGAAGCCCGAAAGATCGTCTCGCCCTTGGCCAGCGATCGTTCATGCGGCGGCGTCTCCGTAGGTGCTTGGCGGCGACGGGCTGCGGTCGCTGGACCCGGGGACCAGCCCTTCGGCGGTCTCGTCGCGAGGGAAGGGCTTCAGCCGCGGCGATCGCTCGGCCCGTCGGGTGCCCAAGCCCCGCCCCGACCGGAGGGCTTCCAACAGCCGGTCGAGCAAGCCCGCCAGCGCCCGGCCGTCGCCTGGGGCCATGTGCCGGCCCAGGCTCGTTACCCGGTCCGCCGAGTCGGCCAGCACGGCGTCCAGGCATGCCCGACCCGCTGCGGTCAGGTGCCAGACCTGGCAGCGCCGATCTTCGGCCGGGCGAGCCCCGACCAACAAACGCCGGGCCCGCAGTTGCTCGACCAGCCCGCTGATGTGGGCGGTGGAGACCGACATGGCCGACGCGAGGTCATTCTGGCAAACCCCACCATCATGGTGGTGTGCTATGGACCATAAAAGGTACACCTGGGCGTCGTTAAGCTGATGCCGTCTGGCCACCGCGTTGATCGGTGTGCGGAGCATGCGCCAGCAGACGGCCAATTGCATGGCCAGGCCAACCCAATCGGATGGGACGAGGTCTTCACGGGGAGCTGGGAATTTCAGGTCGGAATGCGCCATTGACGCGATTTGGCGAGATAGGCTAAATAGGATAGACTCGTCGCCACGACCGGGCGGCCAGAGCCAAGACGGCTAACAATTCGGTTCGGAATGGTTTGGACTTGAACGATTGTGCCGACTCTCCGGAAGGGGGAGGAAGAAATCCTTCAGGAAGATGAAGCGAATCAAGGAGTTGCGTATCTCAGGAAGGACTGGAAAACCCTTGACACTCGGCTGAGGCCGGAATACCATCGAAATTGAGGTCTCCGCCGGGTGCCGCGCCGGGAGTGTCGACCGCCCGGTGCGGACGGTCGTTCCTCGTCCCTTGGACAGCACTGGTTTGGCGTGCCATGAGCATCTGGAACAAGGTTCTCCTCGGGCTGATCTTCATCACGTCGGTGGTGTTCTTCGTGGCGGCCGTCCGGGCGTTGAAGACGCACGAGGCGTGGCACGGGAGCTACGAGAATCACCTGGCAAAGCTGGAGAAGACTACCCAAGAGAGCCTTGGATACACCGAGGGCACGCCGAGCGCGCCGGGCATTCGGCAGTGGAAGGTGGCCGTGGGCAAGCTGACGGCCGAGCGGGGTCGGGTGTGGCCCAACGTCACGGCGCACCGGTTTGACGCGGCCAGCAACAGGGTCTTCGTGGTGCCGACGCTGGCGCCGCCCCACCCGACCAAGTCGGCCGACGTGCAGTTGTTCCTCTTTGAGGAAGCGACGGAGGGTCAAGGGGGGGCCTACTTGGGCGAGTTCACCATCAAGTCGGTCGGGCAAGAATGGACGCTGGCGCCGACGTGGACGCTCAGTCCCGAGCGCCGGACCAGGCTCGAGCAGAGCCGCGGCCCGTGGATGATGTGTGAAGTGTTGCCCGCCTCGATACCCGGGTTCCAGCCGGAAGACATCCAGAAGCCGGCGGGGGAGGGGCCGGCGGAGGCCAGTCCTCGGGACGCCGCCCAGCCCGAGGCGGAGGCCGTCAAGTACGAGGTGCTGTTTACCGACTACTATCGGCAGATGACCGTGCTTCGCGATCAGATCGCCACACTGACGGCCGACAATGCCGCCTTGGATGACGCCGAGGCGAAGGCCCAGCAGCGGATCGCCGACTTGAACAAGGAAATCACGGAGGTCACGGCCGAGCTGGCCAAGGCCGCCGCCACACGCGACGCGGTGGCCGCCCACCGCAAGGCCATCGCGGCGAAGCTGGCCGAGGTCCAGGCGGCGATCGACGAGACGAGGGAATCCAACCGGATCGCGGCGGCGGAAATCGCGGCCATCCAGCTCGAGGCCACCAAACGGATTGACGAGCGCACTCGGAGGATGGTGCAGGCGGGGGCCAGCGGCAACTAGTCGGCCTCACCGCGATGCGGCAGTCGCTCGGCGAGGCTTCCCTCCGGCCGCGGCCTCTCCACCTTGCGCCGAATGCCGTTCGGCCCAAGGCCGTCGTCCCCGGTCGCCCGAGAGGAAGCATGGGTATCTACGACCGCGACTACTACCGGCAGCGGCGGCGATCTTTTCCGGTAGCCTCGCCTCGCACCGTCGTCGGCTGGCTCCTGGCCGTCAACCTCGCCATCTACCTGGCCGACTGGCTGGTCCTGGACTTGATGGGGCACCCGGGGAGAATCGCCGGGCTGTTGGCGCTGGCCGCCAGCGATCTCAAGGATCCCCTTCACTGGTGGCGCTTTCTCAGCTACGCCTTCGTCCACGCCCGGACCCCCGTCCACGTCGTGCTCAACATGATCGGCCTGTGGATGTTCGGTCGAGAGATCGAGGGCCTTTACGGGCCGAAAGAGTTTCTCCGCGTGTACCTGGTCATGGCCGTGTTCGGCGGCCTGGTCTGGGCCGTGGGGAACTATCTGGCCTACGGGGACGCGGGGGGGCGGGTCATCGGGGCCTCGGGAGCCGTGGCCGGGCTCGTGGTCCTCTTCGCGCTGAACTTCCCCCACCGCATGGTCCTCTTGTTCTTCTTCCTGCCCGTCCCCGCCTGGGTGGCCGGCGTCCTGATGGTCGCCATCGACGCCTACAGCGCCTGGTCCGCAGCGGGCACCACGACCATCTCGGGACTCGAAATGGGCCGCGTCGCCTACACGGTGCATCTGGGCGGAGCCGCCATGGGGCTGGCGTACCATCAGTTCCGCTGGCAGCTCGGCCGGCTGGTGCCTAGGCGCGGCTGGTGGGGTCGGATGAAGAACCGCGTCGGCCTCCGTCCGCGCCTTCGCGTTCACGTGCCCGACGACGACCGGCCCGACCAGGAGGCCCCCCCCGGTGCCGACGAGTCGCCGCTGGTCGACGAGGTCGACCGCATCCTGGCCAAGATCACGCGCGAAGGCAAGGACAGCCTCACCCGGCAGGAGCGCCGAACCCTGGAAAACGCCAGCCGGCAGTACCAACGACGCCGCCAAAAACCGGCCGACGATTAGGGCGATTTCGCGGTGAATCCCGCCTGCCCCCCTTCGTAGATGCTGAACTCCGCCCAGACCGGCAGGTGCTCCGAGATCTCGATCGCCTCGCGCTGCGGAACGTTCAGCTCGCGCATCAGGTCGGTCACCCCCGACCGAAGGGCAAACTCCCTGGTCGCCCGGCGATCGAACAGGAGGTTGTCCAACTGGCGGCTCCCCCGGGTCGTGGTGGGCTCGCCGGCGATCGCCCACTTCACGTTGGGCAGCCGGGCGAGCTCGCCCCCATGGCCTTCGTCCACGCCGATCTCGCCCAGCAGAATCACGTCGTCCTCGCCGCGCCCGTCGTCCCGAACCGCACGAAACACGCCGGCCAGCAGATCGGCTTCCTTCGCCGCACGGTCGGGCGGGGTGTGCACGTTGATCAGCGTGAAGGTGAATGCCTCCTTCTCGGCCGGCCCCCGCGCGCGAAACGCGCCCACCAGCGGCGGATGGCTGAACCGGCCCCCCGGGTCCTCGACCTCGACCACCGACCTCCGGTCGACCTGGATCGTGTCCTTGTCGAACACGAACGCGCCGTATTGTCGTACCGGTTCGTCGCCCACGTGGGGCGCCGTGGCAAAGTCGTACTGACGCCCCTGCGCGTTCACCGCCTCGAGCAACTGCACCAGCACCGCCGGGTCGCGATGCTCGATGCCCTGAAGCGCCCACAGGTCGTGCTGGCGGATGATCTGCGCCAGGCGCCCGGCCACCTGCGCCTTGCCCACCTTGGCCTGATTGAGCGGCCCGAAATTGGCCGCGGCAATGCGGATCGTCTTCCGGCCCCCGGGTCCCGTCGCACTGGCAGCCGGCTGGGAAGGGGAAGTCGCCCCCGGCGCACTGCGGGGCTCGATCTTGATGTTCTCCCATCCACGCACCTGGTACTGCGTGTACGCGTACCACGCGCCCGCACCAAGGGCCATCAGCATCAAGAGCTTGAGCGTCCTGACCATGATCTCCCTCCGTGGCCGGTCTTTCCACGCCCTGGGGCGATGTCCCGGCCGAGCATCCTACCGCAACGGGCCTTTTCACTCCAGGTCAGACGGAGCCGGCGTCGGGTGGCATGCCGTCACGCGGCGAAGCCGCGGGTCGGCATGGTGGGATGTGAGAGCGTTTCGGGGGGTGCCCAACTTTACGTCGAGGCGGCGGCCAGGAAACTGGCTTGAGACTTGGACTTACGTCGAGTACAGTAACCAGGAAGAACCCCTCTTCTAAGGGGATGTCCAATTGGGGCCATGGTTTTCGACGCAACGCATTGTCACTGAAGAAGTTATGTCCGAAGCACACAGACGCATTCCGCTTGTTTTTCAGCATCGGCACTTACGGCGACGCGCCGAGCGGCTCTATCGCTCTAAGTCTTTTTGTACCAGGGACTATCGATAGCCGGCCTGACCGGGGGCTGGACGAAGTCGGACTTGCGGGTCGCGGAATTGCGGCGTGCGCGCGCCGCAATTGCGGCCAGTGCAAGTCCGGCCCGCCCCGGCAAGGCAGCGAATCTACGAACCATAGGTAAAAGTGGAAGACCCTCAAAGCCCGGGGGTTGCAACCCCCGGGCTTTACGCGCACGGCTGTTCCCTAGCCAACGCAGAGCTTGGCATTTCACCACGAAGAGCACGAAGAGCACGAAGGAATGGCTGGGGGGGGGGGGCGGGTCAGTGTTCCAGCTCGCAGAGGAGCGCCAGGGCCTCGTCGTAGGCCACCTTGTAGGTGTAGTCGGGCGGGCCGTCGCAGGCGGCCAGGTCCCGGGCCTGATGGGCGTGGCTAAGCGCCGCGGCCCGGTCGCCGGCCTCCAGGCCCAGCCGGGCCAGGAGCAATCGCACGTCCGCCCCCTGGAGCACGTACCCGCACCGCTCGGTGATCCCCAACGCCTCCTCGGCCAGACGCCACGCCTCGTCCCGCTCCCCCTGGTCCCGCCGCAGCCGGGCCAGGTCCAGCAGGATGTCGGCCTCGACCTCCACCAGGTTGATGCTCCGGCATCGGGTCAGGGCCTCGCCCAGGTGACGCTCCGCCGCCTCCTGATCCCCCTTGGCCCGATGGGCCGCCCCCAGCAGCCAGTGGGCCCGCACGTAGTCGCGCTCGACGGGATGCCGCGTGCGGGCGGTCTCGTCCGCCAGTTCCAGCGCCCGGCGGGCAGCGGCCACCGCGGAGTCGAGCAGGCCGTGCACGTCGGCCTCTTCAGGTGAACCCCGGGCCATCAGGAGCGCGCGAAACGCACGATACGCCTCATCAAGGCAAACGCCTTGAGTATCCCGGGTCTTCTCCCAAAAGCCTGTGGACCTGGCCAGTTCCTCCTCCGCCTCGGCCCCGCGGCCTCGGTACGCCATGAGGCGACCTAATTCCTGGTGCCCCACTGCTTCGTTGAACTCATCCTCCGCGTCGCGGCACAAGTCGATGCGGCGGCGGAGGTTGGCCTCGGCCGCCCGAAGGCTACCGATGAGCACGTGTTGAATGGCCAAGTTCCCCAAGCCGATGGCGAGGTTCGTCTTATCCGCCCCCTTGTCGTCGATGGCGTTCGCAACGTCCAGAAGCGGCACTGCGCGGCGGGGCTGGCCGCTGAGGCTGTACGTGTTGGCCAGGGCGTTCAGCGTCCACGCCTGGGCGCGTTCGTGCTTGAGCCGCGGCGGCTTGTCCTCGCCGTCGGGAAACAGGGCCCGGAGCAAGTCGAGGTGCAACTGGTACGCGCCGAATTGGTAGTAGATTGCGTTGCTTATTCGATCCCGGAACAAGGTGAACGCATCGTCGTAATGCCCGGCGCGGACCGTGTGGTGGTACAGTTCGATCACCGGGGCCAGTTCCTCCAACGTCTTCACCCGCCGGGGCTTCTCGACGGCGGCGAAGTAGTTGCGGAGATGCTCGTGGGCCGCCGAGCGCTGGGCGCCGGTCAGCCGGTCGTAGGCGTAGCGGCGGACGATCGGGTGGAGGTCGTAGCGGCTCGTGTGCCGGTCGTGGTGCAAGAGGCCCCGGTCGATGAGGTCGCGGACCTGGGCGTCGAAGTCCTCTTTGGCCTTCTTCTTGCCGGTTTGGGCGGCATCGCAGAGGGTGTCGTAGGTCACGGGGAAGCGGAAACAGGCGATCCGGCCGAGGAGGAGGCGCTGGGCAGGGGGGAGGCTCTCGTAGGCAACTTCCAGCACGTGGTGCTGGCGTTGGATGAGGTCGCCGGAGACGTCCAAACGCTGCGCGGCGGCCACGTCGCCCGGCTCGCGGAGATCGCGGACGATGAGCCCGGCCACCAGACACAGGCTCAACGGATGATAGCCGTAGGGCTCGCAGGCCGCTTCGATCTCGGCCCGGGTCCCGCGCACGCCCCGGGTACGGAAGAATTGTTGGGCGTCGGCCGGGTGCAGTTGGGTGAGCGTCTCCAGCCGGCAACCTGCGAGCAGCTCGCCCGAGCGGGTCTCCAGCACTCGGGGCACCAGGCGCGTGGTCATGAGCACCTTGGCCCGGATCCCGGGGACCAGGCACAGGGCGCGGAGGAAGTACTCGGCCGCGGCCGACGTGCAGTCGGTGGGCGAGCCCTGCTCGGGTGGAAGGCCGTCGTCCAGGTACGGGGCCATCATCGTGGCGTAGGCCCGAAGGGCACGCTCAAAGCCGTCCAGGACCAGGAGCGTCCCCGGCTCGCGGAGCCGGCGGAGGAGTTCGTCGGCCTGGAGGCGCGGCCCGGGGAATCGGGCAAGATCGGCACCGAGATAGGCCAGCGTGCGGGGCAGGAAGGCGTCGAACTGGTTGTCGCCCTCGTAAAAACTCCACCAGACCAGGCGGGGACACAGGGCCATGGGCCGGTCGTGGGTGAGCCAGTGCCAGGCCAGGGCGCTCTTGCCGAACCCGCCCAGGGCCTCCAGGACCAAAAGCGGGTGCCGGGCGTCGTCCGTAAGCCACTGGTCGAGCATGGCCCGTTCCGAAAGCCGGCCGGTAAAACTCGGCGGCATGGCGAACGGGTGCGGCAGGAACCAGCTTGCGGGCGTGACCACGTCCGGCACGTCCGGCAAAGGCGGGGTGCCCAGGGCCGTGAGCAACTGACGCCAGGCAATGGCCTCGCCGGCCGGGTCTGTGAAATCGACGTACTTGAAGCACCCGATCCGCAAGGGCACGTCGCAGGACCTGTAAAGCACCGGGACGACCCGGCCCTGGCGCCCGGCCGGGTCGAGGGCCTGGGCCATCAGGCTTTCCAGCTCGGTCCAGCCGCTTTTCAGGTAGTCGGGCGTGAGGACCAGGAGCGTCCTGCGGCTGGTCCGGACGGCCCGCTCCATCTCCCGGGCCATGGGCTCCAAGGTACGGATGTCGCGGAAGTCGATGAAGACCTTGAGCCCGGCCGCTTCGAGCCTGGTGAGCAATTCGGCCCGCACCCAGGCCTTGTCCTGGTGGCTGTAGGAGATGAAGACGTCGAAGGGGAAGGGGTCTTGCGTGGTCATGGAAGCGGCCAAAAGCCGGTTTCCTGGGATTATCGCCCCTGGCTCGGGATAGGGGAAGGGGATCACGAAAGGGCGTTCGTTTAACCGCAAGCCGAAGGCGTGCGCGTTGCGGCACCCCACCCCCGAGCCACGCCCTTGCAGGGCGTGCCACCCACCGGTGGACTCCGGGGCGCCAAGGCACTAGAATCCACGGCACCAGTGGCGTGGATGGGTGCCAAGCGGTTCAAGACCAGCATGCCTGGGGAGTACCATGAAGATGATCAGTACCACGAAGAACACGAAGGGCACGAAGGGCAGGAAGGGCAGGAAGAGGAGTTTGTTGGGTTTCGGGGGAGCCGTTGCAGTGGGGCTTTCGGTGCTGGCGGTGGCCGCCGCCGCCGCGCCGGCCCTCGCCGGGGGGCCGATGGAGGGACTTGCGAAGCCGCAGGAGGGCCGATCCATGCGTGCCACCTCGACCATGCGGGTCGGCGAGGTGCGACGCGGCGGCGCCGAGAGGAAGCTCAACCCCAAGGCCGAGCCCCGAGGCGACCTCGACGAATCGAGCAACTGGGACAACTTCCGCGTGCCCCCGGGCGAGACCCACGTGCTCCTGGACGAGAAGGGGCCCGGGGTTATTACCCACATCTGGATCACCTTCCTCGGGCCCGAGCCGCAGGACTGGGCCCCCAAGGGCTCGGCCAATCACCAGGAAATGCTGCTGAGGATGTATTGGGACGACAACAAGCGTCCGGCGGTCGAGGCCCCGGTCGGCGACTTCTTCGCCAACTGCTTCGGCAGGCGGAGCGAGGTCGTCAGCATGCCGGTGATCGTCGAGGACGCCGATTCCTACAACTGCTTCTGGCACATGCCGTTTCGCAAGTCGGCCCGGATCGAGATCGAGAACCAGAGCGACAAGCCCGTCGCGCTGCTTTACTACAACATCGATTGGATCAAGAAGGACAAGCTGGCCGAGGACAGCCCCTGCTTCTACGCGCAGTACCGCCAGGAGTACCCGGCCGAGAAGGGCAAGGACTACGTCATTCTGGACACCAAGGGCAAGGGGCATTACGTGGGCACGGTGCTGGCGGTGCGCTCGCGCAGCCCGGCCTGGTTCGGCGAGGGCGACGAGAAGATCTACATCGACGGCGAGGCCAAGCCCTCGATCTGGGGCACGGGCACGGAGGACTACTTCCTCTCGGCCTGGGGATTGAAGACCACGAGCACCCCGTACTTCGGGGTGCCGTACTTCGACCAGTGGGGCATCGTCGGCGGGCACACCAGCGCCTACCGGTGGCACGTCAACGATCCGCTGGTGTTCAACACGGGCATCAAGGTGACCCTGGAGCACTTCGGCTGGATCTCGCCCGATGAGAACCCGGGCTACAAGTCGACGAGCTGGAACGAGCGCGAGGACGACTACGCCAGCGTCGCCTTCTGGTACCAGACGGGCGAGCCGACCTTCACGGCCCGGGCGCCGCACGCCCGGCAGCGCACCCTGCCCAGCCTCGAGCGGGTGATTGCCTACGGGCGGGATTTCGCCGACGACAAGCACCACGGCCCCGGCAACGCGGTCACGCAGCAACTGGATCTCTACCCCGGCAGGCAGCTCCTCTACACGCCCAAGCAGGCCGAGGGCGCGTGGCTGGAGATTCCGTTGGAGGTCAAGAAGAAGGAGCCGCTTCGCCTGCTTCTGAACATGACCAAGAGCCGCGATTTCGGGAAGTACCAGGCCTGGCTCAACAGCGTGAAGCTCGGCGCCGTCATGGATTTCTACGGTGCGAAGATCGTCAGCGAGGAATTCCACCTGTTGGATTTCTGGCCGGAGCCGGGGACCTACAAGCTGCGCCTGGAGTGCGTGGGCAAGAACCCGCAGTCGGAGGGCTACTACTGCGGCGTGGAATCGGTGCGGCTGCGCGAGCGCCGCCCGCGCGTGGCCCAAATGGCCCACGAAAAGGACAAGGACTGGAAGAAAGAGCCCAAGCTTTACCAGTGACCCTTCTGGAGAGAGCCATGAAACGTGCGCTGGCGATATCGTGCTTTGCTTTTCTTGCCGCCGGGGCGCTGGCCGCTGAGCCGCGGCCGCCTGCGGTGACCACGGCAGCGCTGCTCGGCGAGATGATCGACCTGGGGCGCCTGGCACGCTGGCCCGAGCCGGCGTACCGCAACGTCCAGTTCTCGAGCTTCGACCGCCGGTCGACGACCCCGGAGGCCCCCGGCTGGTTCTCGAACGCCGACGGCTTCGGGGGCGAGCCCATCCCCGGGTTCTTGAAGACCCTTCGCGAACCCGGCGAGAAACGGCCGGGACTCTATCTTCTGGCCGAAGTCGAGGGCCCGGGGGCCATCGTGCGCGGCTGGTCGGCCGGGATGGGCGGCATGCTGAGGGTCTACCTGGACCCGGCCCCCGACGGCGCGAGCGGAGGAACTCCGGTCTGGGAAGGGCCCGCCTACGACTTCCTCGCCCGACGCTCGACGCACTTCCTCCGCTTGGCGGGAATCGACCTGGACGCCCACGACGCCTTCATCCAGCAGGACGCCGATTACCTGCCCATCCCCTTTGCCCGAGGGCTGAAGGTCACTTGGGAAGGGAAGCTCGGCGAGCTGCACTTCTACCACCTCCAGGTCCGCCGCTACCCGAAGGGAACCGCCGTGCGGACGTTCGATCGTGCCAAGGACCTGAAGGAGTCGGAGGCACAGCTCCGTGCCGCCGTGACCGGTCTGACGAGGCCGTCGAGCCCGTCAAGCCCGTCGGAAGGCACGCCGACGAAGCTGGAGGGGAAGATCGAGCCGGGGCGGTCCTGGAGCTGGACTTCTCCGGACAAGCAGCCGGGGGCCGTCCGGGAGCTGCGCCTCCGCCTCCGCGCCGAACGGCTCGATGAGGCCCTGCGCGGCTGCCTGTTGCGCATAGCCTTCGACGGGTCGCAGCGCCCGCAGGTCGAGGCCCCCCTGGGAGACTTCTTTGCCTCCGGCCCGGGGGTCAATCCCTTTTCCAGCCTTCCCTTCTCCGTCGACGCGGACGGCACGATGACCTGCCGGTTCGTCATGCCCTACCGGGAGCGGGTCCGGCTGGAGGTGGCCAACTTCACGCCGATCCCCGCCGAGCTCGACGGGCAGATCGTGATCTCCCCCTGGACCTGGGACGACGCCTCGATGTACTTCCGCGCGAAGTGGCGGACCGACCAGGACCTCCTGGCAGGGGCCGGCGCCATCGACCTTCCGTACCTGGTTGCCGTGGGGAAGGGAGTGTTCGTGGGCTGCGCGGCGATGATCGTCAACCCCTCCGGCGCGCCGATGGCCGGCGGCAACTGGTGGGGCGAAGGCGATGAAAAGATCCTCGTCGACGGCGAGGCGGTCCCCTCGATCTTCGGCACCGGCTCCGAAGATTACTTCAACTACTCCTGGAGCCGGCCGGACCTCTTCGACCACCCCTACTGCGGCCAGCCCCTGGACTCCGGGCCCGACACCTCGGGCTACGTGTCCAACCACCGTTTTCAGGTCCTCGACGCGGTGCCGTTCGAGAGGTCCCTTGGTGCATTTCTCGAGCTTTGGGCCCACACGCGCACGCCGGGGCTGAGCTACGCCCGGATTGCCTACCACTACGCCCGGCCCGGGGCGATCGACGACCACCGGGGGCTCATGCCGTCGGACCTGAAGATTCAGCCGCTTCCAAAACGGGCATTCAAGGCCGTGGGCGGGGCGGCGGGAGCACGGTGCTTCCCATTCGACGCCCTGCGCCCCCAAGCGACCGCGGGCCGGCTGGAGACCGTGCCGTTTGCCCTGGCCACGCAGCTTCAGATTGCCGACTGGCGGGCCGAGAAAGGGGGAAGACTCACGCTCAGCCTGCCGGTGGAGAAGGACCGCCGCGCCTCGCTCCACCTGATCGCCGTGCACCGGCCCGACGGCGCCGTGGTGCGGGCCCTGGTCGACGGGAAGCCGCTGGTCACCCAGGACGGGGCGGAGCAAATCCCGCTGCGGTCCGCCCATGCCCCGCGGGTCCTCAACGTGCACTTCCGGCCGATCGCGCTGAAGGCCGGGACGTGCCAGATCGTGCTGGAGTGCGTCGAGGCCGGGGCCGTGGGGGTCGACTCGCTCTGGATCAAGGACCAGTAGGGCAAAGCGGCGGGTGGCTGGGGCAAAGCGAGCGCCAGCGAGCGGTGCCCGAGAGCGCAGGCTAAGTGGCGTGGGGAAAAGGATAAACGCCGAAGTGGCACTTCTTGTGGGGCATCGCTGCGCTCTGCCCCAGCCACCCAGTCGAAGGGGGGTGCCATACTACGCGGAACCCCCTCCGGACAGGGGGTGTCTGTGGACGGCAAAGGAAGGGGCAATTATGATATGGGACTCCCGCGGGCGTCGGGGGCTATTCCCGCGGCCTACGGGCCTCCGGTATCCTGTAGTTGGCGAAACGCGTCGGCGAGTGGGGAAGCCGAGGCGTGCCTCCCGTCGCGGGCATCCGCGCGAGACGCGACATTGAAGCCGTTTGGGGCCTGGAAAGGTGCATATGAGCAAACCCGATCGTATCCGCGACATCATGGAACTGGAGGTCTTCCTCTTCGGGGGCGTTCCAGAAATGCCTGAGCCGGTGTACGAACGCGATTCCCACACGCATTCGCAGGTGCGAACAACGCGCACCCCAATCGAAGCTTCCGCCCTCCCGAACAACGAGGCGAACGAGGTGAGTATGGGATACGTGGAGATGGATCTCGCAACCGGGGAGCTTACGTTCTCCCGGTTCGTCCCGCCCGGAGAGAAGTAATGCACACGGCGCACTTGGTGCTCACTAAGGAGGGTAAGAAACACTACCTGCGCCTGGCGTACGATGCCCGAGCGAACGCAAAGGCTACGGTAACCGGCTCGGCGTACCGGATTAGCCCGATTTTCCTCGGATTCCCAAAGAATGCGCACCAACCAGATCTCAAATCGACGTGGTACCTCGGATTCTTCTTTTACGAGCATGCCTTCTCCACCATCGGCGAAATCCTGAATGCCGAGGAGATGGACAAGCACGACTCCCTGTGGTTCAGTCACGGCCTGGCGTCAGTGCTGGCTTTCAGCCGCACCCGAGAACTGCTCGACCGCATCTGCAAGCATCACAGGACGGGTCTTCGCGCGTACGAAGTCTGGCAAGTTGAGAGACACCTTGTTACGGTCCGCAAGTGATGGGTGCATCCCCCGGAATTGGAGCCTGAGGACTACGCGATACAGGGGGTGGGCTTAATCGGCCCCGATGTGGGCAACATTGTTCAGGAGATCCAGCATGCGGTGAACGGGGCCGTGGTGCGCGCCGCCCAGTTCATTCCCACTCAACTGGTCGTATACAAACGGTTGATACGCGACCTCAACGAGATCGTCGCCCAACTCACCTTCCTCCAGAACCCCAAGAACGAACCACCCCCGATCCTTCAGGACTCAGCCGAAGCGCTCAAGTCGGACCCCGTGGCTCGCCAGAAGCGTATCAACGCGCTCACTGATTATGTCGTACAGATTAACTCCGCACTGTCGTATGTTCTCTCGCAAGCATACTCCTGCCTGAGTCCCATCCTTGAGGGAGGGTGCCTCTATGCGAACTACTCCCTCCTTGGCATTGGGAGTGCCTTCTGTGCGCTAGACAGCTTTGCGCGCTTCGTCGAACGGGTGTTTCAAAGGCATCCCGTCTACGAGACGGTCAAGGACAAGTATCCGTGGGCGGCTGGCGTTAACGTTTGCAGAGGATTCCAGGAGTTTGAAGCTGAGCACGGCAAGTGGGCGACTCGGGGGGGGCCCCTGGATGAGCTCCTCGGACAAGCCGAAGGCTCCGAGCCTAAGGCACGGCTCGTCTTCTACAGCGGCCGTCTCGGGTTTCAGGAGGCCCACTTCTCTGTAAGTGCGGCCATGCAGGCGTTGTTCTTCGCCGATACGGCGCGGTGGAGTTTGATCACCCTCACGCACGAACTGATGCATTCACACGTGCGCGATCTACTGAGCGCCATACTTGCAGGTGCAAACCCCCTGGAGTTGAGCGAGACGAGGTTCCAGGGGTACTACTTGCGTTATCGGCAGTTCTTGAGCAAGGGGTTTGACCACGCAGAGCACAAGCTTCAGGAGTGCCTGCGCTTCGCGATTTTCAACTTCTGCAACTTCCAAACCACGCTCGCCGGGCTAGCCGATCAGACGGCCAAGGCACTCGCGCCCCCAGGGACATCAGCGCCAAAGACCGTGAGGGCGGAGCACCGATGTCTCCACCCCGAGGCGCTTTGGGAGGATCTCCGCCAGTATTTCAAGTTAGCCAACGAGATCATGGTTCACGTCCTGGACTACCTCTATTTCTATGACGGAAAGGCTCAGTTGTTCCTGGACTCCGTGTGGAAATCTTGGTCCACAGTCCCCGTGGTTCTCGTGAACGTTGAGCACTATCTGAAGCGTAGCCTGATCACGGTCGCCATTACGGAAACTGGCAACTCTGCGGAGCGTTTTGACTGCGCCATCCGTATCGTACGTGAGAGCCTTGCGGCCTTGAGCAAAGCTGAGCCCGACAATGTCCTCCTTGCAAGGGCGCTCGAAACGCTGAACAATTCAAGCGCGGTAACGCGTCTCAGGTGTGGGTTCATACCGGGATTCTACCTCGCGCAGGTTACGAAGAGCTTTCTGCATTCGTCTCACATCCATTCGGCGCTCATCAGCGATCCGAACTTTGACGCTGCTGGCGGCGGCCACGTATTCCGCATCGGGCCGGTGGAGTTTCCAGGGCAGGACATCACCAGTCCCGTGGCTCTCGTGATGGATCGCGCCCGACGCGCTCTGCTCAACGAGGAGGCACCGGATGCCGTCGAGGGGCGTGCTGCTTGGCTTTTCTTAGCGTGTGCTTCAGCAGGAGGTCCGACCGATGTTTGAAGACCGTAGGGACTATCGGGCGGTCGCGTTTGCTTGCCCGCGACTGAGGGGAGTCGCCGACATCGCAGGTTTGCTGCCGCGGAACGCAGTCATGGATCTTAGAGTGCTCTCAGAACCTGCCAGCGACTTGGAAATCACGCACTCCCACTACTACTCAACGAACCGCTTCACAGCGAGTGCGGAACTGGACAAGTTGGTTGTTACGAGACGGGGGATTCACTTCTATCGCTACGACGTTTACTTCCTCGCGACGTCGGTCAAGCGGCAACGAGTGTTCCTGGTCGCTGTTCCTTTTTTCCGCATGGGCATCGAGTTGTTCGGGATGATTCGCGAACGTTCGCGTGGACATGGTCTATTGTATCAGGTTGTCAACCTTGATCGCCTTCTTGCACTGCTGTCCTCGCCCATCGAGATGACAACTCGCCCCAAAATCAGCTTCGCGGAGTTTACGGTCTTCGGGGACGAAGCACTCACTCGCTTGTCCCTTGCTGGCGAGAACGTTCTCCAGTCGGTTGGGTTCTCTCTGGTTCGCCGTTCACTGACTGCGAAGGGGATTGGCCTCAATCCCCGCAAGTGCGCCATTCTGTACGACGACCACCAGGGAAAGAGATTCCGACTCCAAGCGGACTCATTCGGGAACTTGCGTTTTCGCGTTGGCTTTCGCGCGCACAACCTCCCCTTCGCACAATACCTTCTCTCGTTTCTCTACACCGGAAACGTAATGGATAGCACCCCAGCGTATCCGTTGCGGAAAGGCGTGGTCGAAGAGGAGGACGGGGATAATGGCTAACGGTTGGCTAACGGTGGACCACTACCGCGCGGATATCGAGTTGGCTGTGCAGGCCATCGCGCGCGAACTCCGCGAAGGTACTATCGCCCTTTTTCTCGGGGCTGGCGTTTCGGTCAGCATGGGGTTGCCAGACTGTGCCGCCCTCGTACAGTTATGCAGAGAGGATGCAAAGCTCCCGGCTCTTCCCTCACCCTTGACAAGCGAGCTAATGAGGAGAGGCATGGAGGAGGTCGAGAAGACACTCTCGGATGGGACCCGCTACAGAGAACTCGTGGCCAACTGCCTGTACCGCAACGTGCGCGGCGAGGATCACATGCTCTCACAGCCGCTGTTGATCGCGCTGGGGGCCCTCACGATGAAGTCACGACGGGGGAGTGTGCGCGAAGTCGTGACGTTCAACTTCGACGATGTCCTCGAGCGCTATCTTCATCTGCACGGCGTTGTCCATCATAGCATATGGCGGCTTCGCGCCCTGAGGCCTGAAGCAGATGTGAACGTGTACCACCCGAATGGATACCTGCCGTTCTGTGAGGAGAGCGGAGACCCGAGCGACCGGCTATTCTTCAGCCAGTACTCCTACGATGAACGCACTGGTGACCCGCTGGACCCATGGAAACCATTCACTGACAACCTTTTCGTCACCAAGGTAATGCTGTTCGTCGGTCTATCATGCCACGATCCCGTTCTGGGAGCATGGCTTGTAAGTGTTCAGAAGGAGACTGAACCGCAGCGGCCAACCGGCTTTTGGCTTCTGGGCCCCGATGACGACGACCCTAGGTCGGAGGAGTTCCTCATGCCAAGGAACGTAGCGCCTATCCGGCTGAAATCCTACAACGACTATCCTCGATTCTTACTTCGCGTGTGCCAGGAGGCGGCGCGCGGTTGACCTCCAGCGGCGTGCCGACCAAAGGAATCGGGGAAGCATCGGGGTCGAAGCATGGCGAAGCATGGGGCCGGGTGAAGCGGCTCGCCGCCGTCTTGCGTTTCACCACCCAATTCCCCTTGCGGGAACGTGCCCAGTAATGGGTGAATCCCAGCAGGTCGAACGTCCCGGGACCAGCCGTGGGCGGCCGCCCTGGTCGGAAGCATGCTGCCGGCCTGGTTCGCACGCAACGTCAAGGTCGCGGAGGTGTTTGCCAAGGTCACTTAGCCACTTCTTCGGCCTCATGCCGCACGTGCTGCCCCAGGACGACCTGGATGGCCCGCGTGTGGATACGAGGGCCGCCCCCGTTTCGACTCCCAAAAGCCTTCCTATTCGTCTCAGCTTCTCCAGCTTTTATGACCCCACATTTGAGCCCCCCCCTTTGAAACTATTCTGGACAATTTTTGAATGTTTGAATTTTGGAGGTGCAAAATTGGCCTGTGGTACTTAACGACGCGGATAGTCCCGCGTCATACTCCCGGGCGGTTGGCTTGCTCACGGGGGCGTCATCCACCTGAACGGGGGGTGAGACATGTGGGGCGGCTTTCGTGAGAAACGGTCGGGGTGGCCGGCTGGCGCCTTTGGGCTTGTCGTCACAACTGACCTCCGGTCCCCGCGAGCAGACGAGCCGGCTCTTGCGACAGTCGGATTCCGAACCGGAAGCCCGAACAGTCGCGGGCCCCCGTGCCGTCTCTTCTAAACCATCGCCCGCCGTATCGTTCTCGATCGTAGCCCCTTTTTACAGGAGACCAGTTTTCGCGGTTCGATGCGTGCCGTAGGCGTTGGCACCGGCACGACAGACAACTCACCCACTACGGAAGGAATTGATCCCATGGGATCCATGATGAAGTTCTGTGTACTCCTGAGTGTGCTTACCCTTGGTGCTGCCACTGCGTTTGGAGATTACAACAAGACCGAGTACCCGGGCAACCAAGTCAACACGTCAAAGGATTGGACCGACTGCGAGGATGGCCCGGGCCATTACCGCACCTGGTCGCTTGCAAACGGTTCGTGTCGCGCGGCTATCGAGTTGACCTACACGATCTGGGATGATGATGCGGACCAGCCTTACATCTCCATTGACAACACACGCCGCGTCGTTTACACAAGGGAGTCGGGGGACGAAAAGCATTACAGGTTTGAGTACGACCTGAAGGGAAAGGTCTGGTCGACTTCGAGTCTTTCCGTTGACCCGCCACCCTTCGATACCGGCTTCGGTGTGGTGGAGACCAAAGGGAAAGTGAAGGTATCCGCTTCCCCGACCAGCGGTGCTTCGTCAGAGGACAAATGCTGGTGGACAGGCGCCAAGTGTGAGGAAGGGATCGGAGGTTGGACGGGCTTTGGGCCTTGGTCCATCACTTGGACGGGGCCTCAGCCGCAAAACTGGTCTCCCTCGTCGACCAAAGAGGAAAATGCATCGCTGTATGGTTCAAAGGACGATCCAGGATCGCAATGCAGTGCCACGATTGAAACGGAGGCCAGTTCTGTGGCGAATATGGACGAAGGGTATTATGCAGATTCGCATGGGAGTGGGGTAACGCTGACCTTCATTACCGATGTGAAGGAGATTTAGTGGTGTTGTCTTCTCCACTCCATCACGAAATACACAGTCGGCAGGGAGGGGCCTCCGCGCCACGTTCGTGGAACGGCCAGGCGGGTCGGGCTGTGAGAGAGAGTCCGCGACTTCCGCCTTCCGGGTGGCCGGGCCGGGCACCCGGAAGGCGGTCCTATTCGGTCATGATGCGGGGGAGTTGTCCGCCATGAGTCCAAAAATGGCAGGTCGACATTTCGGATGGCCTCTCGGAATGAGGCTAGGGTGGTGCACGCTTGGGTTGCTGCTGTGCTGCTGTGCGGGAGGCGCCGCCGGACCTTCGCCGGCCACGTCGCCCGCTGAGTTGCGGCAATGGTTCCAACGGGAGCGTCCGGCCTGGTCGCAAACGCAGGTTGACCGCATTATGGCGATCATCGAGGACGCGGTACGACGTAGCGGCAACTCCATTGCTCCGAAGGAACTGTCGGCGCTTTACGGAGACTGTCAGGAATACTGTGCCCTCGTTTTGCCAATGTCTTTCCGCGTGCCAAGCGCCATTGACGTGGAGGCGGAAAAGCTGCGGATCGTAGTCGACGGCTATTTCGGTCGCGCCCCCTGCACATCGAGCGAGCTCGCAGAGACGCAACGGCAAATGGAAGAGGTCGTCCGTTGTGTTAAGGACCAGGTGCCGTTGTTGCTCGAGGCAACAGGCAATCGGCTGGACGCGAAGGCGAAAGAGGCGTTGCGAGACTGCGCCGCCCAATGGGAGCGCGACTTGCGGGCGGTAGCCGCGAATCGTCTGTTCCCCGGATTCAAGCGACCGCTGACGCGCGACGAATATGAGAAGTACCTCCAGGAGATACGTTCCCGCTTTCAACGTCTCGTTGCCGCCACACCCGCCGAGCAACTCGCCGCCAGGATATCCTCCATGCCGCAACAACTGTTTACCGGAGAGACGATTCCGAAGCCGGTTCCGGACCAACGGTCTTCGCGTTTGAAGGAGCTGCAGAAACTGCGGGCGTCCGAGCAGGCCAAGGACAACGCGCGGCTCAAACAAGAGGACGACGCCCGGCGATTGGAGAAGCAAGCCCTCCAGCAAGCCCTCCTGGATGAGGAATTCGCTCGGCGGCACCCGCCTCTGACAACCGATATGGACACACTACTTCGGTTTCTGGCGGGCTTGTCACTCGTCGCGCTGTTGCTCATTGCTGCGTATGTCGTGCGCGTTTATCGGCGCCGTCGTACCCCTAGTGGGAGACAATGACACTCCAGGCGTCGAACAAGTCGGCCTGTGTCGTGGACGAATTCAATATGGAGCGACATCATGCAGCATTTCACCGCCCGTCTGAGAGGTCGCGCGCTACTTGTTCTTCTCGTCGTCTCGGTTGCGTGCAGTTGTCGTAAGTCCGCGACGAGCGGCGCCGTTGCACAAATGGCGCAAATCGTTTCCGTTGCCGCAGAGCAGCACTTGCACGACTGGCCTCCAGACGCACGAGAGTCGCTCGTTGCGGCGGCAAGAAGCGTCGTCGAATACCACGCTGCCAACGGAACGCTGACGGATCAGTCGCTTGCGTCCCTGGAGGAATCCCTGGCGGCCTACCTCGCCACCTTCCCACGATGGCAATTCATGGACCCTGGGCGACTGAAGCTGCGACAGGCGTCGTTGGCGTGGAGACTGGATACTTTTCTGTCCACGGGGCCGCCGTCTCCGGAGCAGGAAGCGGAGATTTCTTCGCAGCTTGCCGCCGCCTACGACGTCGCACTGGAGTGGACCAAGGCCGCCTGCGCGGACCTCCCCGAGAACGTGCGCAAGGAAGCCCTGAGCTCGCTCCGCCAAGAACTCGATTCTGCGCAAGGAAACGTGCTGACCGTCCAGTTTCTCCGGGCATTGGACTCGAAGGTCCACGAGTGCGTCCTGGCCGAGTACCGAGTCTACCTGTCCCGCGTGAACGTCAGGCATCTGGCGGCACCGGTGGACGTATTCCCACGCCCGCAGGAAGTGCAACAAAGGCAGGAGCGTGACTTAGCCAAGGTCCTGTACTCAAAACTGAGCTACTACTTTCAGCTTCGCAAGGAGTATGGCGAGAAATCGCCCGCCGGCGTTGCCGATCTTGCACAAGAACGCCGTAACGCAATCAATCGCCGCAATACCGCTTTGCGCGAGGCTGCGGACTACGAGCGGGCGGTTCGCCGAGCAAGACGGGACGCCGCCGACACGCTTCAGTCGTACGAGTGCGTGCTGCTTCTTGTTCACGCGATGGAAGCGATTGCCGGCAAGATGCCGTTGTGCCCGGACGGCATCGCAGACGCAGTGCTGCCGGGTGAGAACCGCGCGGCCCGCGCACTCGTCTCCCCAGTCGCGCTGGTGTACCGTCTTGAGACCAGCGCCGCCGGATACGCGTCGCCCTACCCCTTGGTCGACGGGTCCATGACGGTCCTGATGGTGGTTGATTCGGGGACCATTCGCGCCGAGGTCTTTTCCAGAGAACCGAATTGGCAATCTCGCGGCTTGTTGTACGAGCCCGTCGGCACCTCCGTCTTGCGCACGGACAACCGCTATGAGGTCTATTGCCCGGGCGTTGGGCAGAACCTCGGTGTTGTGTCAATCCGGGAGGCCCGGACGCCAAGCGAGCCGTTGAGTCCGCTGTTGAGCCGCGATGACGCAGTCGAGCGAGTCTTGGCGAATTGCGTCGCATTCCGCAGTATTGAGGCCGCTTCCGCGTTGCCAGTCACACCGAAAAGTCCCGATGGTCTGCGCGGCACCGTGCGCTGGAAGCCGCCACTACCGTATTTCTACGGCGTGCGACTTGCCAGAGGCTCCTATCACGCACCTCCTGCGGAATCCTCGGCACCGCGTCTGTCCAACGTGGACCTCTATGCGGAGCAGGATGACACACAACCGTCTGCCGTCGTTGTCGTGAGCGCAAACCCTGGCGGTCCGCAACCCGCACTAACGGTGAGAATCGACGTCCGAGAGGGTGCGCTGCGTGCACCGGGTGCTACCCCGCCCGTGACGATCGCGGACCTCCGAAGCATCCAGTATGATCTTCAGCGACTTCCCGGGAAACTTGAAGGCATGGTCGTTCGCTCGGGGAGTATCAGGGACATTGGGGGCACCCAGGTTGCGTCCCTCTCACTGCAAGACGTGGTGACCATGAAATCGCTGCCCGTCGATTTCACATCGATACGGAAGGCACTGCCACGCCTATGCGGGACCGATTCGGAGTGGGCCTATTACTCCATGCGCAAGGCCTTGTACCTCGTCAGGGAGATGGAGCCCGCCAGCCGGTCGTCGTTCCTGGCCGGTGTGATCGACAATTGCGGCAAGATGTCCAAGCGGCTGCGCACCGAGCCTTCCCAACCCGATAGCCAGCTCCTTGCGATCGAGCAATTGGCCATTGAGGCCAACAAGCTTGCTGGGAATGGGGCCGCGGCTCTGGAGGCTAGGGCGCACTACTTGCAGAGCGTTGCACGCCATGCCGATGAGCGACAGTGGCAACTGGAGATCGGCTGGGCGATCAGCCATTGCATGGCTGAGAAGAATCGTCGGTTCCTGGACGAGTTCGCCGCACTGCACGGCCGGCACATAGCCGACAGAATGACCTCGCGTGAGGCATACACCCTGGCCGCGCTTTCTCGAGGTTCAGGACAGTGGGTCTACGTCGTTAACTTCTTGTCGCACGCCAGGAAAGAGGCGAGCGAGGCCGCTGGCAGGAATACGATTACCCTCGAGTTGGCGTCCGCATGGGCCGAATTGTCAAAGGATCTGCAGCGTAATCGGAAGTGGTCTCCTGAAAACACTAAGGAATATGCAGACAACGCCAGAAGGGAACTGGACGCTTTCCAGAACTCCGCCAGCGCTGAAGAGAAGTCGAAGCACGCCGAGCTGGTCAAGGCCATAGAGACGGCATTGGCTGGCAGGCGGTGAACATCCGACCGGGGGGGATTGGGGGGGCCGGGTGGCCCCTGCCCACCCTCGGCCGTATTCCGAAAAGCGGGCTAGTTTCTTTCCAGGCCCTCGCCGAGGCCCACCACCAGTCCGTCCGAGAGCGTCACCACGCATTGGCGGCCCGTGAGCGCGATTCCCCACCGCACCGGGGGCGCGGGGAGCGGGGCGGTCCACAGCGGGCGGCCCTCGGCGGAAAGACCCTCCACGCCGTCGCGGTGGAGCACCACCAGCCCGTCGGAGCCGATGGCCAGGCCGCACACGTCGGCCGTCTTGCCCGCCCAAACGGCGGGATCGCTCAGGGGGATCCGCATCACGTCCCGGATCCGCCCGCTCGCCTTCGGCTCCTTGTTCAAAAGCTCCACGATGCGGTCCAGCGCCTGCAAATCCAGGGCCGAGAACAGCCGGCCGTCGAGCAGGGCCACGTGCCGGCCGGCCGTTGGGAAATACACGCGACCCTGGTGACGCTTGAAGATCGTCGTCCTGGCCCACTCGTGGCAGAACAGCTCGGGCCCGCCGCACGTGGGCCTGCCGTCGGGCTCCAGGAACGTCTCCATTCCCGCCTCGTTTCGGGCGATCACCTTAGGACTCCCGCCGGTCCGCGCGTCCAGCGCCACGATTCCCACCGGGGCGCCGCCGTTGACGTAGAGCGTGTTGTCCTTCAAGAGCACGTTCCCCTGGACGCCGAAGCTCAGCCTCGGCTCGCTCCGGTCCAGGGTGTATTGCTGGCGCCAGCGGAGCGTTCCGGTAGACAGGTCCACCGCAGCGGCCACGGCGCCGTCGGCCGCCGTGCTTCCGGCGGCCGTGTAGGCGATCCCCTCGTCGCTCACGACCACCCCGCCGCCCAAAGGCCACGCCGACATGAGCCGGTCCATGACGTTGACCAGGCGCCTCTCGGGCGCCAGCTCGATGCGTCCCAGCACGCGCCCGTCCGAGGCGTCGAGGCAGTACAGGAACCCATCGCACGAGCCGAACACGACCCGGCCGTTCCAATAGGCCGGCGGGTGGACCACGGCGGCATGGGACGACGCCTGCCAGAGGATTTTGCCGTCGGCGGCGTCCAGGGCCCGCACCGTGCCGTCGGCCCCGCCCACGAACACGCGCCCCTGGACGCACACCGGCGCACTCAGGCCGCTGCCGGGCAGGCGCCGCCTCCACAATTCCCTCGCCTTCCGGGGCACGGCGGCGGGCACCGTGGCCGTGCCCGAGGGGTTGGCTCGGAACATCGGCCAGTCGTCCCGGGCCGCGGGCGCCGTCGAGGCCGGCGCGGCCCACGCAGGCGATTGAGCGGGCGGACCCGGCAGGCCCGATCCCTTCAGCGCTGAGCGCGGGGCCATGGAGAACGTGCCGTGCACCTGCCAGCAATCGCAGGCCAGCGGCATCCAGTACAGCCGCCCGTTCGCCGGCACCACCCCGTCAAAACAGCCGGGCCGGACCACGCCCTCGTAGTCGGCGAGCTTTCGCGTGCTCAAGTCGACGTAGACGGTCCTCCCCTCCCCGCCGCCGGGCCGGTAGAAGAACTGGTTCGGAGTCACGGTCAGGCGCGTGCAGGAGCCGATCACGCCCAGGCTGAACTGGTCGAGCACCTTGCCGGTGAGCGGCTCGACCCGCCGGCTGGCGGCCGCGGGCGAGGCCACGCGCGGCACCAGGTACAAGGCGTCGTTGAAGAAGAACGGATGGGGCGACTCGAAGTTCGACGTCCACAAGAGATCGCCCTTCTCGAAGCCCACGCCGATCGTCCTCTTGAACGGCGGCCCGGCAATGCACACCACGTCGTCGGTGGCCCGCGCGCAGCAGTAGGTGGCCCATCCCAAGCCCCAGCCCTGGCGCTTGATCGCGCCGCCGATGGCGTCGAAGAGCGGTTTGGCGGTCTCGGGTGTCCTGCGCCACAACGGCTCGCCCGTGGCCGACTTGCGTGCGGCCGCGTATTTCAGCGGGGCCAGCACGAAGATCCGG
>Ga0315290_10000172_pt1 | contig 39189 bp, 26 predicted proteins | sample YL17G12_0_MG_FD_203627 | JGI IMG/M metagenome (GOLD analysis project Ga0315290, IMG submission 203627) | Sediment microbial communities from Yellowstone Lake, YNP, Wyoming, USA - YL17G12_0 | ecosystem: Environmental > Aquatic > Freshwater > Lake > Sediment | place: USA: Wyoming | collected... | reverse complement strand
GCGAAAGGAACCAGACATGAAAGAACACCTTCCCTTGCGACGTCTCGTTGGCTTTGCACCGTTTCTGGCGATGATCTTACCTGTGCTGTTCTCCGCCGGATGTCAGGAAGCCCCGCTGGCAGGTGAAACCTATCGTAAAACCGGAAACGCCTGGCCATTCTTTGCCTTTGAAAACACCGAAGGAATCGATGACAACAAGACCACATGGAGAAAAGAAAAGGGCGAAATCTGCCTGATAGGAACCTGGGAGAAAACGGAAAGGCGTGACAAGGACGGTTTTCTGATTCACCGAAAAAACAAAAGTGGCATTTTTCCACTATACATGGACGAACTGGAAGAAAGCAAAAAGTTCAGGGAACATAAAGGCTCTGTAACTATCTTTCCCTTCCATTCCAGACGCACCAAAATCGACCAGACGGAATAGAGTTACCTTGGCCTCTGCAACGACAGTTGTCGCCTCGGCAAAAACATGGCGACCAGGATCACGGGAGAATCTACAGCCGTTTTCCTGGGTGCATGTCACGTTTGTAGGTAGGTTTCTCATGCAGCCAGTGATTTTCCGGCCCCGATGTCGCTTAGTCAAATCATTCAAATCTTTCAACAATTAATATCTCACCAGCCAGAGATGATTTCTGGCTACAAGCCATTTTCAATTCGTCCAGTATTTTGGTATCCATGATAATGCCCTCCATGGCAAATAGGCTTTTTGTCAAATTTACCTATTTTGCCATCCCGGAGGGCAAATTTCTACCTACAAACTTGACATGCACCCTTTTACTTCCAGTTGGGCCTCTATCCGAGTAGTTTTTGAAAACCCAGATAACATACGATTTGAGTGTGTTGTAACTTTATTGTTTGCAATCAGTTAAGCCTTGTTTCTTGGCGATGAGAACCAGTCAATTTGAGCGGTGCAGTATCTTCCGGATGATGTTACGCATTCCTTTGCCTGTTTCAGCAGACACTTTTGCCTGCCGTAATGCGTTCTTTTTCCTGAAGTAAAATCATTTTTTTTACAGTACAAAATAGCGATAAACACGATTGTACTGGAGAGCTGTTTCAGGTAAAGTTCGGGCGGTATAGGATAAGCAGAGATGGTCACCCCTAAGGATACTGTGCGTAAGCTGTGCCGGAAAAAGGGGTTAGGTGATTTTTCGAGAAGGAAGGGAGTAAATCGTTATGATTGTCGAGCGGGATCCCTGTCGTCGGAAGCTGCAGTCTGAGATTAACAGACTGGAATTGACGCCATTTCAGCGAAATAACCTGGAAAGAATACTGAGCGAACCCGTATCGTACATGTACGATGATCGCTTTCAGAATCGTACAAAGATGGCTTCGATCATGAAGCAAAAGATCGACCTTACGCCCGGGATGTCACTTAACGCCCAAGAGTCGGAAGTTTTGTTTTTACAGTTGAATTACGCTCGGCACAATATGTCTCAACTGAGATGCCGGTTGCTGAAAACAAAGGCGCTACGAAAAACCGGGGTCGCAAAACTGCTGAACTGGCACGAAAAACAGTTAATCGCACGCAGCAAGATTGTAACCGGAAACATGGGACTGGTATTGGCGATGGCCAAACAGGTGGACCATTATGGCGTTGATTTTGCCGAGTTGGTCAGCGAGGGCAGTATTGCCCTGCTGCATTCCACCGACAAATTCGACTGTGCACGTGGTTTTAAGTTCAGTACCTACGCCTGCCGGGCCATTCTAAAAGGTTTTTCCCGTGTTGCCAGGCGCTACTATCGGTACCGCAGCCTTTTTACCACACAACTGGATCAGGTCATGGAAAAAGACGATCACCTCGAACATCTACGCGACTCAATACGTAAAGAAAGACTCGACGAAGTGCGAACCATTTTCAAGGCCAACTCGGCCGACCTTTCCGGAACAGAACGGTCGGTAGTGAAGATGCGATTTTCACTGAGCGACGAAAATCCTTCTCCTATGACACTCAAACAAATCGGAGCAGCGTTGGGATTGTCAAAAGAGCGAATACGGCAAATTCAAAACAAAGCTCTGCGGAAATTACGTACAGAGATTGAAAGACAAATAGTATCGGTATAGCGATAAAGATCGCCTAATCGGCTATTGTCTATGTCGGGAAGCATTAAACCCATGATTGTGCCAACGGTTCTCAGCGAGTTGGGGGCATAACGGTGAATGTGGCGTCTGATGATTTGTCGCCTAAGTCATCGTGTTCGTCTGTGCCGATGCTGTAGATGGTGTATCCTGGTTGCGGTGAGAGTTTTTTGTATCGCAGTGGTTTGCCGTCGAATGGGTCGATTGGGATTTTTTCGAGGTAGGTGGGGACAAGCTCTGTTAAATCGTTTGGCAGTGAGTTGTTTGCCAGGCGGTATCGTTCGAGGGCGACGGCAGTATGGGCGGCGGCAAGCCGTGCGTCACCTTCAGCATGTGCTTCGATCGAACGGATAAAGGTCGGCGCTAGTATGTTAGTAGGTAATGGCAATATGAAAGGTGGGCCGATTGTGGCTTCCATTTTTTTTGCGGCGATCAGTTTGTCCAGCCAGGGTAGTTTTGTGTTGTCGAGATATTCCTGCATGATATCGAGATAACGGATGTAGTCCCTTTCCAGCAGGCCGGTTGCTTTAATAAAAACATATTTCATTTTTTCAATAGAATCAGGAGAATCAGGTGAAAGTGATTTAGAAAAGTAGCCATAATCAACACAACGTTGGCCGACAAAGGCCATTGTCATATCTGACTCATTGAGCATTTCTATGATAGTGTTGTCGATTATTGCGAGTTGGTTCTCATTGAGCGATGTTTTGCTGAAGATATATTCCAGTGTTGTGAGATTGAGAGCTTGACAGGAAATTTTGACAAGGAAAGCAAATCGAATAGGTTCTTTATTGAGAGTAGCGGCAACTGCTTTTGAAGTTATGAAAGAATCTATGGCGAGATCGGGGTGATTGTTTTCAATGTATGCTATTGCCTGGAGTTTTAACAATTGGGCACCATCTCTCGGTTTGAAAAGGTGCTTAAGGTTCGATATCGCGCTCCAGTCTATAGGGTAACGGGATTGTTTTATGGTGGTGGACTGGTGGAGGAGTTTGAGGGTTTGATCGTTTTCTTTGAGATAATCTTCGATGGAACGTTTTATGATGGGAGGCAATGGCTTGCCAAGTCCGGGTAGTTCGGCTTCACCCATGATGGGCAAAAACCTAGCGTTTTGCTTATCCCAGTCTTCTGGGAGTAATTCTTCTTTGCGTTGCTTTAGTTCTTTTGGATCAGGCGCAGAGATCGCAGGCATTGGGGGACCCGGAATTAGGAGCGGCATTTGCGCAGCCCATTTTTTCTGTATCGATTCTACATCAAAATCTTCAGGGATATATTTCGATTGCCATTTAGTTAAATGTGATATTGCTTCGATGACAATCTCCGCGGCGTTTTGGCCCGTTGGCGGGTATTTGTGCCATTTTTCCAGTTCATCGTATGTAGCTGGGTAGCCGGTGGCACGGATGTCGTCGAGTTTGGCGGCGATACGATTCTCAAGCAAGCTTTTATTGGCCCATAGGCCGAGAATGACCAGCATGACCAGGCTGAAGATTATCAGCCACCATTTGACGGTTTTGTCCATTGGTTCGCGATCTTTGGTGCTTTTCATAGTGGTATAATAATGGATTTTGGCATTAGGAGCAAGGATTCTTAGTAATGAATAATGAATAGTGGATAGACAAAGGTGTGTAATGGTGCGATCTCGCAGTAACGGATAAGTTAAGCTGTTTATTTTTTCCTTTTTCTTGCCTGGGAGCGTGCTTTTTGGAAGGCGTCCAGCATGTCGGGTTGTTCTTGAGATCGTGGAGGTTTTTGGGATTTGTCGGGTTGTCTGGCTGATTGTGATGATTGAGGTTTTTTTGTAGATTTTATGAAGTAGGTAAGTTTTTGGCGCAGGTTCAGGTTGATTAGTGGGGCTGAAGGTTGAGGTTCTGTGGGTTGTTCTTCAGCTTCGGCGATTGCCTTGTGTTTTTGGAGTCGCCATTTTTTTTGCGAGAGGACGCCTGTTCGTCTTTCGAGGATTTCCAGCAGGAAAAGGACAATTGCTATTATCGCGAGTATCGGACTGATATTTATCAGCCTGGTTTTTCTGGGGATATCTCGCCAGATGTCGGCTAACTTGACGCGTTCTTTTCCGCCGGTGGTGTGTGCGAGCATTTGCATTGTGTCGGTCGGTCGCTGATCGATCACGGGTTTGAACTCAGGCGAGTACGGCAGGCATACAGGCGGGAGCGTAACTTTTCCGACACCCTCGACCTCGACCGTTGAAAGTGATGTCTCACTGCCGGGCAGTGGTATATCGATTTCGAGCATGTCGGCGTTGGTCCATAGCAGTTCGTTTTTGATGGTTTTGGGGGTTGAGCCGGGTTGCCCCTGCAGGGTAGTGACTTTTGGTGGTTGAGAAAATGGCTCTACCTGGCGGTCTGGGTCGAGGTGCAACTGGATAGAACATATTCCGTTTTTTACGGTTTGCCGGACGAGCATGTTTTCGCCGAGTGTGTCCGGGTCGCCTGCTGTCCATCGAGCTATCGAAGTGAAGAACTCGCCGACACTGGGCCAGTTTGCCAGTGGGCCTGCGAGCTTGCCGTCCGCCTGGCCGGTATAACAGGCGACTCTGCCGGCGCCGGCCTGCCATGTGGCTAATACCGGCGCCTCGTATTCATCGACGGTAGCAGCGGCAAGGTTGGCGCCCGGTCGGATATAGCAGAGATTATAGCCACCGACGGCAGGTGCGTCGGTGAAGCGATTGGAACTAACGGTTCCCATGCCGCTGGTGATACGGATAGTGGTCGGCTCGTCAATGAAGCTGCTACGGGCCACGACAAATGTGTCCTGTGCGAACAGTCGCGGCAGTTCTTCGGCGTTTTCGGTGAAGAAGCAGCGTCCTTCACCGCGAGAGGCGACGTCACGCAGGAAATCGGCGTCGCAATCGGTGGGTTTGCCCAGTCCAATTACACTGACGGTTACGCCTGCTTCCCGGCAGTTTTGCAGCAGTTCCTTATATTGGTCGGGCTGTTCGGAATCGGCGGCGTCGGCAAACAGGATGATGTGTTTTGTGCCTGCCTTAGCCTCTGAGATCATCTGTGCCGAGGTTTTAAGTGCCTCGTAAACAAAGATGCCGCCGCCGGTCGAGTGAATCCGAAGGATGTCATTTCGCAATGATGGGTTGTCTTCTATAGGTCTGCACTTTGAAATTATATGTGAAGAGCTGTCCACCGCGACGACGCCCAATTCATCCATGGGCGAGAGCATATCGAGCACCTGTGCTGACGCGATATTTGCCAGGTCCATTTTTGAACGGCCTCCTCCGACTGGGGCGGTCATACTGCCCGAACGGTCCAGTGCAACGACTATGGCCAGTGACAGTTTGCGATGCTCACGGCGTAGTTCCATGCTGACCGGCATAATCGGCTCAAGCGGTGATCGGAAATAGCCGCCGGGAGCGTAGCTGTGTTGGCCGCCGGTCATAAACATGCCTGAACCAGTTTCTTTTGTCCATGCGGCAATGGTTTCCATGCCGGCGGTTCCGATATGACCTGCGGGAAGATCCTCGATAAGCACCGCTGAAAAACCAGCCAGATCCTCAAGCGACCATTGGCAGTATTGGGGCAGTGCCGATTCGATTTGCAGCCTGCCTTTTTGCAGCAGACTCGCCAGGCCGGAATTTTCATGATCGGCAATGCACAGGATCGGTTTAGGCCCTTCGACACCTATCAGCAGTTTGGCTGAATTGTTTTGAGGTATGGGGTCTTTGCCGGAAGCGGTAATGTTTACAGAATATTGCTGGACGCCGCTTGTTTGGGCGATGTCTCTGAATGTGATGCTGCTTAGTCCGGATGAAATGGTTTTTTTGCCTTGTGAGATAATTAGTTGTTTGCGAACAAGCTCATAAGATATTTCCTGAGCTGCTGGGCTGTAAATCCAGGCGGTAATCATATATGCCTGGCCGGGTGTGACAGATTGTGGTGCGTCAATGTGAGAGATAGCAACGTCGTCGGCGGTGTCGCGTTTTAACAGACGGTAGTCAATGGCGATGTTTTGTGCGGCGGCGCGAGTGGCCGGAATATCCGGGTTGCTGCCTGTCCATAAGCCGTCGGACAGAACAAGTAATCTTCCTGAGCCTGCTTTGGGGATAAGGGCAAGTGCGGTGTCGATGGCATTTGCGAGGTTGGACGCGTTGGGACCGACCTGGCTTACAAAGCCTGTAAAATCGGGGTTCTGAGGTGATTTTTCAATAGCAATCGTTTGGCCGAACGAGACAACAGCGAGTTTGTCGGCATCGGACATTTCCGACTTGATAAGATCGACAGCCTCTTTCATTTGGTCCTGGCTGTTCGGCGGCATCGAGCGACTTCGGTCGGCAACCACCACTACGGTGCCGACCCGACTTGGAAGATTGATATTTGTGTCGCACATGGCAAGGACGATAAGGACCATAATTATCGCACGCAGTATCCGGAGCAGCCTTGAAGGCAGTTTCCATGTCACAAGCACTACCGCCAGTGGCAGCAGTAATATCAGCCATACCGGTTGCAGTAATATCATTGTCGAGTGCCTCCCTGCCGCGTGAGCAGAGCCAGATGACAGAGCAAAACAGCAATTGCCAGCAGTAAAAATATCCATGCTGTGTTGTGGTATGCTTTTAGTGTGCTTTCGCTTTTTTGCCAGTTGCCCCAGTTGCCGGTCGAGCAGTTTGCCAGGTCCGATTCGTTTTTATGCAGGGCGTTGACGGCGAATTGCCAGCGGGAATACCTGGTTGTTTCTTTGTCGGCTGATTCCTCTTTGATGGTTGCGGTAATCGTGTAAAGGCCTGTTTGTGTAGTTTTGATGTTTATGGTTCGTGCGGCCTGCTGGGTATAGTCGATGGTTTCGCCGGCATTGGCGGGGGAATCAATTGTTATTTCCTGTGTGTTTTGCGGCAGTTTTATTGAGCCGGTGCTGCCGAGCCGCAGGTTGATTTGATCCGGGCCTGGCTTTTCGGCGGCGCGCCATCGGATGATATTGCTTATGAGGATAGGCCAATTGGCTGAGTTCTGCAAAGTTGACAGTTCCGGCTGTAATCGCATGAGAATGTTGACTGAGGAATCGAGTCGTTGATCGACTGTTACAAGCGAGATATTGCCGGCCATGATTACAGCTCTGCCGGGAAGCGGCGTGGTTGCCGCGTCGAGTTTGTCATTTGATTTACCGGCCGCCCATATCACGCCCTGCAGTGTTATCCCTTCGGTGAGCGGATGTGATTTGTCCAGGATGTATGGGCCGGTGTATGATATAGCGGTTTCCTCGGATGCAATGCGGATTTGCCATTTGTTTGCGAGGGCGGTATTTAAGATCGCCTTGTCGGTAAACAGCAGTTCGTGGTCGGTGGTTACTATGGTCGCTGTTGTAGTTGCCTGCAACGCCTTGGCGAGCATCTCACGCAATGTATCATTTGCGGCGCTTATCGCAGTGCGTATCGGTGGTTTGCTCTCTGAGAGCAGTACAACTTTGTTATCGATGGCAATAGCGTCGCTTGTCAGACATTGGAGTCTGGCCTGTAGCGGTGGGACGTTTTCTTTAAGATCGACAATTATTCTTTGGGGATGTTCGGGTTTGAGTATGAGTTCTTGTTGCTTTAATACTCGCGAAGGTGTCGGTTCCGGCAGGGTTTCAATAATAAGGTTTGCCCGGCCGGTTTGCCCGGAAAGGTTCGCTACCTCCAGCAAAACACGTTCGCGGTTGTCTGTGATGGTGCGTGATGCGTTTATTATGGCAATGTTCGGCAGTTTTTTGCCCAGTGCGACCCATCGTATGCCGGTTGATTCGTCGAGCGGGTTTGGGGGCGGCTGATCGGAGATTACCAGGATATCGGTCCATTGTCTGGCCAACTCAAGTGCAAGTACAATAGCCTGGCCGATATCAGCCCTGGCAGATTGACACTGCCATTGAGTCAGCAGTTCGGTCGCTTCTTTGGTGGTTCGCACCGCTGAGCCAAGCACCTGCGGGCGGTCGGCGGCAAGAATAAACCGGGCCTTGACATTTTTTTGACGCTGTAATTCTTTTTTGACAGCTTCGATGGCAAGTTGCCGCGGTGACTCACCGTCGCCTGCCTGCATAGAATATGAGTCGTCCAGGATTACGATCAGGTGCCTGACCATGTCTTTTGACGGCACCATCGGTCCGACGGCAGCGGTGACAAGCAGCAGGATCGCCAGCAGTTCGATAAAGAAAATAAGCGGCGTCTGAATCCGCTGAATGCGTCTGCCCCCTTCTTTGGGACGACTGTGGTCGATCCATAGAATCAGGCTCGAAACCGGCATACGGCGGAAACGGTTACGCAGCCAGTATATCCCGCCAAGAACAGGAATAGCGGTCAAGGCCAGTAATGCCAGTGGAAAACCTAAAAACCCCATTTAGCTGACCCTCAAGATTTCTTTTTGCAGCAGTTCGCTCAGGTCCCAGTTTGCCAGCATATCCTCAGCGATTAAAGTTGCCATTGTCGCACCGCATTGACGGGTACAGTTGTGCCAGTTTTGCTGGTGCCCGGAAAGGCGGTCACGGTATCGCTGTTGGGTTGATGCGTCGATGAACAACTCCAGTGTCTGTTGAGTTTCCGAGTCAACCAGCCGAATATTACCACGCTCTGGTGCGGCAACATCAGCTTTGGCAAGTAACTGAATCACAAAAACAGATGTCGCTTTCTCTGACAATCGCAAAAGTGTGGCCATCGGGTCGTAGAGCCACAGCAAATCGCTGATAAGAATTCTGATACCCCTGGGTTGCAGTGGCGAGGTTTGTTTCATAAGTGACTCGCCGGGATTGCCGGTATAGTCAAAATCTATAGACTGCCATGTGGCTGGCTGTTCGGTACTATTGGTAATTTCCTGACAGACCTCACCTGCCAGCCATGCCCGGTGGGCATATCCGGCGTTATCCGCAGATTGAGCAAGCAGCGCGGCAAGTGCCAAAGTGGCGTGGGCTTTTCGACTATCCTGCAATGCCATCGATGCTGATCCGTCGATGACAATATCGACATGAGGGTTGACCTCTTCGCGATACAACTTGACGGTTAATTTGTCGCTGCGTGCGTAAGCGCTCCAGTCGATTCGACGGAGGTCGTCGCCCGGCTGATATTCACGATGGTCCATGAATTCCAGCGAACTGCCCGGACGATTACCCATCTGCATACCGATAAGGCCTTGTGGGACATTTCGCGGCGGTATCAGGCAGTAACGCAACCCGGCACGCTGACCTTCTATCATGTATTGTTGGTATTCTGTCTGCATGTCAGATAATTATACCGCCTACTTACGGTTGATGTTCGCGTCACGGTTGCGGCTTTTTGACGGGGTTTATGTCCTTGTCTGGTTTGAATTGTCTCATCTGTTTGAATAGCCATGGCACACTGATGATAAATAATAACGAAGCGAACACGGCTGATACTGTCAGGAAATCTTTCCATTGTCTGTCGTATGCCAGTTCGCCAAAAGGATTTCCCATGAACCATTCGTGACCTGTCCGGTCATCCATCTTAATTTTCGAAAAGAAAGCTATCAGCGGCGGCACAACGCTACCGATTACAATCAGGATGAACGCCATTGCCCAGGTCATTGTTGATTTGATGAATTTGCCCAACATTAGTCTCCGCAGTAGCAAAGCCAGCAATCCGTAGCCGATGATGTATAGACTGAAAGGCAGCAGGAACTGGAGACATTGTTCTAAATCTCTGTTGCCACCGCCGTAGCTTTTACGCATAGTATATAAATAGTAGTAAGAGACACCTATCGTAAGAGCCATCATTAAAATTGCCCATATAACACCGCCGCCGGCTCCGCTGTAGAATAAGAAAGCCGGTATGCGAAATATCAGGCGTTTTGGAACCTTTCGTGCCACACGCGGGCCTAACTTTTCCCGTTCGCTTATGCCTGCTAAAAACGCCAGGCTAAACAAGCCTACAAATAATATTGCCCACATCATGACAAGGAATTGGTTACTTGCAAATGATCTCCGACTATATGCCCCCCATACAACGGCTACAATCGTACAGACAAGCCATGCTGATGTCATGTATATCCTGACCGGCAGTGCCCGGTTGGCCGACGGCGGGGTTATGATTGTCGCCGAGAGCACATGCAGAAAACCCATACCCATAAACACCAGGCCAACGATACCAAGAATAGGCCCCCAGAAATTCCAGAAACCCAGTAGGCTTGGGATACCTTGTCGCAGTATTGTTTCTGAGATTCCCATAACCATAAATACCAGCGAAAATAAGCCTGAAAAACCTGCCAGGCCTAACAAACCCTTAAACAATTTGCTGATTGGCAGACACCCGAGAAAAATCGATGCCTGCAGGCCGGCCATGACCGTGAGTATCCCGACACCCAACAGAAAGAAAATCGACGGCAGATCGATACCTCTCAATAGATAGGTCAGTACCATAAAAGGCATACACGCACTGTAGATCAAAATGCAAAGGATCATGGCGGAAATAAATTTGCCGCGTATGATGGCGCCTGGTTTGAGGGTGGTGGCAAACAGTAAATCAGTATTACTGTCGGACCGCTCCATCGCTATTCTCGATGAGGCATAAACAGGAATAAACAGCAGGCAGGTTCCCATGAGGATACCCATGAAAAAGAGAAACGCATACCGGCCGCTATCCAGGTTACTGAGCTGCTCATCGTAAGCCATCGCCGCCATGCCTATCGCCCCGACGGCAACTGTCAAAAACAGCAATAGAATACCTACGACAAATTTGCCCTGGACCGCCTGTCGCAATTCTTTGACCGCGATAGGGTTGAGCATTTCGTCAATCCGGTTGATTATATTTGCGTTTATCATTGTACCGTACCTTTTGTTATGTTCATAAAAATATCTTCAAGATCGGCCTGATGATGTCTATACTCTATTACGCGGAAACCATCCTTTATCAGCCCGGTGAGTATCTGATGGGCCGTTTCGTCTGAGCCGTGTATTTCTATTTCTATCTTGTCACCGACCATTCGCGTTTCTTCGACGTTTGGGGTTTGCAGCAGTTGCTTGTAAGCTTGTTCCTGCCGGTCGATCAGGCGTATAGCGATAGTTCGCAGTTGCTGGTCCACTTCATGCATGTCGTTTATATTACCCGCCCGCAGCAGTTTGCCCTGTTCGATGATCACCGCACCGTCGCATATCTCAGCTAACTCTGTCAGGATGTGGGAGCTTATCAGAATAGCCTTGCCCTGCTGGGATAATATCTTTAGCAACTCGCGAAGCTCCACTCTTGCCCGCGGGTCGAGGCCCGCCGCCGGCTCGTCCAGGATAAGCACCTTCGGGTCATGTACCAGTGACCGTGCCAGAGACACCCGCTGCTTCATGCCCTTGGACAGGGCCTTGAGAAACTTATCGCGAATACCGGACAGGTTGGTAAATTCCTCAATGCCTTCGATTACCTTTCGGCGACGATTGGCTCTTACGCCGTAAGACCTCGCGAAAAAATCGAGATAATCACGCACCGTTATATCGCTATGTTCCGGCAGACTGTCGGGCATGTAACCCACCATGCCTCTTGCCTTTTCAGGATCTTCAACAACCGAGACGCCATTAACATAAGCATTGCCGCTGGTCGGCTCAAGCAGTGTCACCAGTACCCGAATGGTAGTTGTTTTTCCTGCTCCGTTAGGGCCGACAAATCCGAATATCTGGCCTGCGGAAAATGAAAATGTAATATCATCAACCGCCCTGGTTTTGTCAAAATGCTTTACTAAATTTTGTACATATACATCCATATCGTTGGCTCTGCTTATTCCATAATTCCATAAACTATTGTTTTGCTCTTTTTGATATTCGCTTTGTTAAGACCTTTTTCCATAAATGGCACATCTCCGAGAACCGCTATATAACAGCCGGGCTGTAAAAAAGACTCAGCGTCGTTTTTGGTGTCTGCCGACAGTTTATTGATAGTACCTAACCAATCGGAAGAATAGACTTTACGCAGGACATTTGGGTCGGCATCAGCCTTTGGGCCTGGATTCAGATTTTTCGTATCACCGGCAGGTATGTTTTTAGCAGTATGAATCGTGCCGTCTTCATCTGCCAGCCATAGCTTTTCAATATCGGCCCCCAGACTGTTTACAACCGAAACGTTTCCCTGCTGGTCATGCCGGACAGTTAGTCGCTCTCGCCTGGTTTCGGTTTTTCTGAGCATAAAATGTGCCGGTATGCGTGCCGCCAGCCAGCCGCTTCCCAAATGCTGGTCGTTTGTCCAGTCAACGTCTCTGCTTCTGCCGCCATCGTACCAATAATGCTGAGCGATTTGTGGAGTAAGCTCACTTTGAGTGTCAAAGTGCAAACCACCGCCTGGTGTCAACGGGCAATAATAGCCCAGCCAGCCAAGCGTTGTGGCACGATGCGAATTTTCGTTGAGTACGGTCAGGCATTCAAGGCGAACCTGACCCGTAATGCCTTCGGAAAACAACGAATACGCAAACACCGCTGCGCTGGTTATTACCGACAGCAGAGGCACCGTCCAGAGCAACCGCATCCTCCTGCGCTTATTGGAGTAAAACAGAATATTCAACGGCCCGATCAGTAAAGCAAATACTAGTATCAGTACAAACAACCCTCTTGCCGGAATTGACAGGTTATCGACCACCGAAAATGCTTTGTTGGCGTCCTCGACACTTTTGATGCTTTGCCATGTTTGCCATGTTCTCAGCCAACTGTCCCTGATATTTCCCCACAACTCGACAGACCAGTTATTAACGTCGCTTTGTGGAATCGACAGGCACTCGCCAAAACCCGCGTAATATGTGGTCACTTCGCTGCCGGTTTGCTTTTTCGATTCCCATTCCTGTGGCGCCTGCCATTGCCCTGTGACAACCATTGTCCCGCCACACTCGACGTATCTAAGCAGAGCGGCTTTGACATGCCCGGGAGCAAGTGTCATTTCCCGGCCGGTTAAAACAATGCAGTCGTAACGTGAATAGCCCAGCCAGTTACCGCTCCAGCGATCTATATTCGACTCGGACCGCTTTGCCTCAAACGTGTCCAGAATATCAGGTGGGCCGCCAGGTAGGCCAACGATGTGGCTAATTCCTGGTCTGGGGCTAATTCTTGATATGCTGAAGCCACCGCTTGCTTTGGCGTTGTTATCGTCATTTCTCGGAAACGCCCTTTCAATAGCCTGATTAAAATCGCCCGGCACATCTCTGGCCAGAAGAACACAGGCTTTGGAGTCACGTCCGTAAGAAATATCAATCCCGTGTGATTGATGTGGCAGGATAATGCTATTATCCATTCTTGGAGAGCGGCCGTCTATTTCAATATCAACTTCAGATGAGCCTTCTATACGGAGCGGCGGCTGAAACAGCGAGACGGTAACCTTGTCGCCTGGCCTTAACATAACGGCCTTTTTGATTTGGCGTATGGTATCGCCCTTATTATAAGTACTTTTCGGGTAGGCAAGTGATACGAAGTGCTCTTTGTCAGAAGACAGATTCTCCAACTCAAATCGATATTCCAAATAACCGTGTGTGCTCTGCCCAAACCCCTCTGTTGGTTCCATGGTAACGGATATGTCATCTATTATCTCGGCAAAACCATAATCAACTGTGATTACTGTAATAAACAACAGGACAATGATTATCAAACGACGCTTTATAATAACAGTATTCATGTTTTCAACCTTGTACATGACCGTGCAGGAGCCTGGAACCAAACCGGCAAGGGCCGGAACCAAACGGGGTTATGTAAAAATCTGTAGTGAGGTAAATACTTTATAATTATTTTGCGCACAATTTTACTCGTAAGATGCCGATGTCTTAACTTACCCCAATATCATCCGGCAAATTCAATCCTGCTTCATCCATATTTTTCAACAGTCCTTCGATGATGCTGAAAGAATCGACCTTATCAAATTTCGCTTTGTAGTTCAGCAGTACCCTGTGGTTCATCACACTTTGCGCTATGGCTTTTACATCTTCAAAGCCGACAGTAGGCCTGTTTTCAAGCAGCGCGTGCCCGCGGGACGCCTCGGCCATGGCGATTGCCGCACGGGGCGACGCTCCATAAGAAACGTAACTGTTTACCAGCTCAGTTGCCTCAGTTGCACCTGGATGGGTAGCCGCCACCAACCGTGAGATATATTTCGCGACCGGCCGGGGCAGAAATATCTTTTCCATGGCGCCAAACAGTTGTGACAACTGCTCTCTGCTCATTTGCCAATCACATTTTGGCGGCTCACCACGTCGCCTCGTGGTTATTATCGCGTTTAGCACTTCTGCATCGACATTGTTCACATTAAGTTTGAACAAAAACCGGTCCAGTTGAGCTTCCGGCAGTGGGTATGTGCCCTCCAGTTCAATGGGGTTCTGCGATGCCAGCACGAAAAAGGGGTCAGGCAGCTTGCGGGTCTGGCCCAGCAGTGTTACGCACCGCTCCTGCATGGCCTCGAGCATAGCCGACTGCGTCTTGGGCGATGCCCGGTTGATCTCGTCTGCTAACAGAATATTACTGAACACCGGGCCTGGCTCAAACTTCATTTCCCGTTTGCCCTTGGCGGTCTCTTGAAGAATATGAGTGCCGAGTATATCGCCCGGCATCAGATCGGGTGTGAATTGGACCCGGTTAAATTCAAGGTTCATCAACTCGCCTATCGCCTTTACCAGCGCCGTTTTGCCGACACCCGGCACGCCTTCAAGCAATATATGCCCTCGACTGATTATGCCGATCAGTACAAGCCGATGCAACTGGGGCCGACCCAGCAGAATCCTGTCCAACTGCTCCAGCACCTTGCCAGCCAACTCAACAACCGGCCCCAACTCCTCCGGCTGAATAATCGGTTCGGTTTCTCTTGTATCTGTCATATTGGGTACTCCGTAATGATGTGCAGCATTCACTTGCGTTCGAAATATCTTTTTACAGTCGCCTTGTGTTTCGGCAGTATGGTTTGTGTATTGGCTGAGCCGCCGGCGGCGGTGGCGTTTGTCAGCGCCCCCGAGGTTGCTGTGCTGGTTGGAGTCTCTTCTGAAGGAGTCCCAAGGGACACGCCGGCAAGTTTACTGTCTTTCAGGGCGGCAAATGACGCGGGTGGTAGAACCTGCTCCTTGAATTTAACGCCTTGTTCAGAGCTTTCCTGCTGCCATGACATAGGCGCATCTCCTTGCCCGCGATTGATTCCACCTCTGCCTGGCAAATTTCCGCTGCACATCCCTATACACTCTTTCATGCCTATGCAAGAGCCTTCCTCCGCCAGAAACGCCGCTAGTTTTTCGCCGTCACATTGGCTAAGCCCATCACACAATTGTAAAGCCTTGGGATCAATCAGTTTAGCATCGCACATCTTACCGAGACATTGACGTATTTGCGCCTTGCTGAGCTTCATTGCCTGGCAGAGCTTGCCCAAATCAGCCGCGGAAAGTTGCCCGTTTTTCAGTGCTTTTTTGAGTTTTTCAAGCGTTTCTTTGTCGATCGCGTTTTTTATCGCCTCATTTTCGTTCATCATCGCCGCCATTTCCGCCATCGCCTCAGCCAGCGTGGCCTGGTCGAACATATCCGCCCCATGCATCATCGCCTCGGCCAATGTCTGAGCCTGGCTGGCTTTTTCGGTCTGGGAAAGTGCTTTTTGGGTGGCTTCACTGGCTTTCTGAGTCAATTTGTCCTGCAAGTGGTCCAGCGATTCCCATGTTTTGGCAGGATCCAGCCCCGAGGCTTCCTTGCGGATGTTTTCGAATTCTTCAGCGAGTTCCTTGGCCTCGATCTGGGTGATAATCTCTTCTTCGGCAAGGAGTTCTAACTGGTCAGATAATTGCTGGATCTCATCACTGATATCCAGTTCACCAGGCCGATTAATCTTAACAAAACGCTGTGGAACCAGAAACGCGATAAGCACGAAAATCGCGGCAATCGATGTCATAAAACACGATTTTCCCCCTTTCCAGCGTAGTTTAGGCAGTGTTTCAGCGGGCATTTGTCCCTGCCATCCGCCGATCTCTACTTCGTCAGATGCCATAAACAGCCCGCCGCAGCGGCTTTGGTTGTCCAGTGATGCTTTCAGGGACGATTGAGCTGGTATTTTTGCCCAGGAACGCAAAAAAGCAACCAGTACAACAGGCGCCAACCCCACCAAAGGCCATAGCAAAACAACCCGCTCAAGGTGGGTCGTTATCCGCAAAACCAGCACCGCCGCACCCCAAATGAAGCCTAAAACGGTGAGATATGCCAGTAAATACCTGAGAAACAGCAATCCGAACATGTTCAAGCGAAACGTCCTGATCGCGTTATCATATCCACGAAGGTTTTGATCCATAAATAAATCCGTTATGTTAAATAGAATGCAATCGGCAGCTACAATATAAGGACGTTAGTTGTGCGGGAATGTTTCAAAAAAACCGGTTTCTACACACTTTTATCGCATATTAGCGGGAATATGTCAACAATTATTCTTTTGCCTATCACTGCGGAGCAGCCGATGAATCGCAAAGGTACGCCTGCTTGCAGCCTGAGGTAGAAATAACGGTGAACAGAAAGGTGCGGCGTGGAATAGGGATATTGGCGGCTATGCAGGCAAAAAAGAAAGCCCGTTGGGGTAACCAACGGGCTTCCATAAATGTTGGCAGCGACCTACTCTCACGCTTACGCACTACCATCGGCCCCAACGCCTTAGCTTCTGAGTTCGGAAAGGGATCAGGCGTTTCACGTTGGGTATAGCCACCAACAAGTTCGAGATCGATCGGCTGTAACCGATCGATACCTGCAAATATTAAATATGAGCATAAGTGCAATCGTGCTGAGAAGCGTTTTTGGAGCTGTTGAGGGCGTGACTTTACCTTGCCGATGTTTCGCATAAGTTTTGCTCTACATCTGTTTGATAAAGTCCGGCCCAGCTTAGGGTGGTACTTTGTTTCACGCGATTGGTATGCACACTAATGCATTACCACAGATCGCGCCGTACAAAATCCAGCCCCGGTCAGCTAAAAAATAATGTGGTCAAGCAATCGCTCGTTAGTGCCGGTTAGCTAAGATGATTTCGCATCTTACACACCCGGCCTATCTACCTCGTGGTCTACAAGGGAGCTCTCGTTTCCCGACGAATCGGGAAACATGGAATCTTAATCTCGGAGGAAGCTTCCCGCTTAGATGCATTCAGCGGTTATCCGTTCCCAACTTAGCTACCCAGCGATGCCCTTAGCAGGACAACTGGCGCACCAGAGGTTGGTTCAATCGAGTCCTCTCGTACTAGGATTGAATCTCCACAAGATTCCTACGCCCACGGCAGATAGGGACCGACCTGGCTCACGCCGGTCTGAACCCAGCTCGCGTACCACTTTAATCGGCGAACAGCCGAACCCTTGGGACCGCCTACAGCCCCAGGATGTGATGAGCCGACATCGAGGTGCCAAACCGCCTCGCCGCTATGGACGCTCGGAGGCGATCAGCCTGTTATCCCCGGAGTACCTTTTATCTGTTGAGCGATGGCCCTTCCACACGGGACCACCGGATCACTAAGTCCTACTTTCGTATCTGCTCGACCTATATGTCTCGCAGTTAAGCACCCTTATACCTTTGCGCTCTAAACCTGATTGCCAACCAGGCTGAGGGTACCTTTGAACTCCTCCGTTACTCTTTAGGAGGAGACCGCCCCAGTCAAACTGCCCATCAAGCACGGTCCCACGCCCTGATTCAAGGGTCGCGGTTAGGTAACTGACATAACAAGGGTGGTATTTCAAGGTTGGCTCCCTGACGCCCGAGAGCGCCAGATCAACACCTCCCACCTATCCTACGCATGCCATACCAGGCACCAATACCAGATTGCAGTAAAGGTTCACGGGGTCTTTCCGTCTTGCCGCGGGTAAGTGGTATCTTCACCACTACTACAATTTCACCGAGTCCGTTGTTGAGACAGTACTCCAGTCGTTACGCCGTTCATGCACGTCGGAACTTACCCGACAAGGAACTTCGCTACCTTAGGACCGTCATAGTTACGGCCGCCGTTTACCGGGGCTTCAGTCGCAAGCTTTGTTTCCGAAGAAACGAACCTACTTCCTTAACCTTCCGGCACCGAGCAGGCGTCATTCTGTATACATCCACTTTAAGTGTTGGCACAGAACTGTGTTTTTGATAAACAGTCGCCAGAGCCACTTCACTGCGCCCTCAGCACACATTCAATCGAAACTAAATGTGTCTGGAGGGACCCCTTATCGCGAACTTACGGGGTTAATTTGCCTAGTTCCTTAACAACGGTTCTCTCGAGCGCCTTAGGATATTCTCCTCGCCTACCTGTGTCAGTTTTAGTACGGACATGCCTCATCGTCCCACAGAAGTTTTTCTCGGCACCTTCTCCAGCCACTTCGGCAACATATATTGACCTCGAGCTGACCCAGCCCCTTTATGCCGGCGGATTTGCCTACCGGCGGAGACGGGCCCCCAACCCGCACGACTAACCACGGGATGGCCCTTGAAGATGCGTCACTCCATAGGTAATAACCTTTGAGACATGGTGCAGGAATATTAACCTACTATCCATCGTCTACGCCTTTCAGCCTCGACTAAGGGTCCGACTAACCCTGGGCGGATTTACCTTCCCCAGGAAACCTTAGGCTTTCGGCGAGCAGGATTTTCACCTGCTTTATCGTTACTCATACCGGCATAATCACTAGTTGCCGCTCCACGGCTCGTTACCGTACCGCTTCTGTGCTGACAACTACGCTCGGCTACCACTACCCCGCACTAATTTTCACCCAGACAACAAACCTCAAGACGAGGAAAGTCCGCTGGGCGAAAATTAGTGCGGAGCAATCCGCAGCTTCGGTGTTCTGCTTATTCCCGTTCATTATTGGCACTGGATCACTCGACCAGTAAGCTATTACGCACTTTTTAAATGGTGGCTGCTTCTAAGCCAACATCCTGGCTGTTTTTGTGACCCAACTTCCTTAGTAACTTAGCAGAATTTAGGGACCTTAGCTGGCGATCCGGGCTGTTTCCCTTTTGACCACGAAGATTATCCCCCGTAGTCTGACTCCCAGGATAGTCGTAATGGTATTCGGAGTTTGGTTGGGGTGGGCAGGCGGGTAGCCCCCCAATCCCATTCAGTAGCTCTACCCCCATTACGTAGTGACCTGAGGCTAGCCCTAAAGCTATTTCGCCGAGTACGAGATATCTCCATGTTTGATTAGACTTTTACTCCTCCCCACAGCTCATCCCATAACTTTTCAACGTTAATGAGTTCGGTCCTCCAGGGATTTTTACATCCCCTTCAACCTAGCCATGGGTAGATCACATGGTTTCGCGTATACCACCTGCGACTGTAACGCCCTATTCAGACTCGCTTTCGCTACGGCTTCGCTGCTTAACAGCTTAACCTTGCCACAAACGGTAACTCGCCGGTTCATTATGCAAAAGGCAAATGGTCAACCATCCCCAGCACTTATTTTTACCCAGCCAATCAGACTTCCAGTCCGCTTCCTCTGAGCAAAAATAAGTGCTGGATATAGGTCTCCCACTGCTTGTAGGTACATGGTTTCAGATACTTTTCACTCCCCTGGTAGGGGTACTTTTCATCGTTCAGTCGCCATACTGGTTCACTATCGGTTGTCAAGTAGTACTTAGCCTTAGAGGGTGGACCCCCTAGCTTCACACAGAGTTCCACGAGCTCCGTGCTACTCTGGAGAGCAGATGGTAACGGAGGGTTTCGGCTTTAACATACGGGGCTATCACCTTCTGTAGCGTGACTTTCCAGACACTTCTGCTAGCCTAACCTTTGTAACTCCTCTCTGCTTCCACAACCCCGACCCGAAGGTCGGTTTGGGCTGGTCCGTTTTCGCTCGCCGCTACTTACGGAGTCTCGGTTGATTTCTTTTCCTGTGGTTACTCAGATGTTTCAATTCACCACGTTAGCTCGGAACGGCCTATACATTCAGCCGCCCGTGGCGCTATCTGGTTGCCCAGTAACGTCGGGTTGCCCCATTCGGAGATCCCGGGATTAGCGGTCGTTTGACACCTGCCCCGGGCTTATCGCAGCCTACCACGTCCTTCATCGCCTCTTGACACCAAGACATCCACCATGCACCCTTAGTAGCTTGACCACATTATTTTTTAGCTGACAATGGGTCAAAAAAAACTACCAAAAACGCTCTTGTGTTCTCGTACGCCGCTTCAAAACGAAGCGGCATCTTATGCCAAATGCTCCGACAAAAAAGCATCTGGCAATCTAGCAAGATTCGCACTTACTCATATTTATTTGTCAAAGAGCTATATCTTAGCCGCCGATAACCAACGGCAACTATTATATTCAACATTCAATGGAGCCGATCGGGATCGAACCGACGACCTACTGGTTGCAAACCAGTCGCTCTCCCAACTGAGCTACGGCCCCTTCACCGGTTCGACGTCCCAATGCTCCTGTCAACAACTTTCAACCAATCTTGTTTTTTATCCAGTCAATAAACCACGCCAGGATGGCAACAACCAAAACAATAAAGCCTAGCCACTTGATTTTTTGCATCGCCAACAACGGCACAATCATAGGACTCAAAGCCCTTTCCGACTATTGGTCGCTGCCCAAAAGGCACCAACGCGATTGCTCACACCAATACTCAAATGGGCCCAGATGGATTCGGACCATCGACCTCACCGTTATCAGCGGTGCGCTCTACCAACTGAGCTATGAGCCCAAGAGCGGCCGGCCACAACAATTCAAATTCATCTCTGACTTCTACCGCTTTTCGGGCCACGCTCACCTTCAAGCAGCCCAACAAATAGTTGCTTACATCTCAGCGAGCCGAGCAATATATCACCATTAATACTAATCGTCAACTAAAAATAAAAAAAAATAAAAAAAATAAATTCGCCGTCTGCCAAGCTCTAAAACCATACTAATCCGCAACACATATTATAATATCAGACAAAACACCTTAGCGTCAATATCTATTTTGGTAAAATCTTAAACGGACTGATTTGTTATCTTTTTTGCCCTTTCTCACAAAAGGCAAGTCCTTATTTGACAACCACTTAAGAAAATATGAACCCGCGATAAATAGAGGTTCACTAAAATACTAATTACAGCTTAAGGGGTTCCATAAAATATTTTTGGTGGGAATAGTTGGAATAATTTTCTAATTTTTTTGGGCGGCCCATAGTGTGGGGGTGCATGTCACGTTTGTAGGTAGAAATTTGCCCTCCGGAATTGCAAAATAGGTAAATTTAACAAAAAGCCTATTTGCCATGTAGGGCATTATCATGGATACCAAAATACTGGACGAATTGGAAGTGGCTTGTAGCCCAAAATTATCTTTTGGTTGGTGAGGATCTGGGAGCTTTGGAAGCAGCGGTCAAGGCTTGCTACAGCGACTGGTACGGCGTAAGTCAAATGGCTATCAGGGCAGTTTCGTTGGCCTGCGAATATGGCGGCTCAAAACGTTTTGTAGGTCACCGCAGTCGCCAAGTGCACAGTATCTTCGGATGGATAGAGATTCACCGGGCATCCTACAAACGTGACATGCACCCGGCTTGTTATACGAAAATAGTTTTTTATATGATTTCGATAAATGTTTCGCTAATGTATAAAACCATCGGTCTTGGCCCCCAAAGGCCCTACTGTACCCATACTGAATGAAAATGCCAGGTAGTAAAAGGTGTTTTCATAAACCACAATACATTACGATTGGCTCTGCAATGTGTAATAATACCCAATGGGTATAACTTTGCGTAAGCAACACACAAGAAAAAGTGCGACACGTAGAGCCGCATAAGCGAAATCGCACTTGTGAGTTTAGCGAAGCAGAACCGTAAATCAAGAAAAGAATTTGCTGAGCAGTCAGCGGTTTTTTGTTATAATATACGCAGGAGTGGACGTGGCGGTCGCTCGCGCTATATGCGTGTGAGGAAAGTCCGAGCAGGGCAGGGCAAGGTGATGGTTAACAGCCACCGGGAGCGATCCCAGGGAAAGTGCCACAGAAAACACACCGCCGATGGTCCGTTACGGACACAGGTAAGGGTGAAATGGTGCGGTAAGAGCGCACCGCGGCGATGGTGACATCGTCGGCATGGTAAACCCCACCTCCTGCAAGGCTAAACAGAGCCGATGTGTCGGCCCGGCACAATTGAGGCTCGGGTAGGCCGCTGCCGCAAGGCGAGCCGGCGGGTAACCGTCGGTCCAGATAAATGACCGCCTGGCCCGCACTAATTTCTGCGTCTGAGGCATCCGACGTAGAAATTAGTGCGGGCCAAACAGAACTCGGCTTACGCGTCCACTCCTTTTCTTTTGGTTTTTTACGAGTGAAATTGCGCGCGAAATGGTCACCAAAAATTGTACCCTGGTACAAAATCTCACATAACCCTATTTGGTTTCGGTCCCTGCGGGCTTGGGTTTTATGTGCAGCAGTCGCTTGGCCCAGTTGTTGAAGTCATCGGAGAGTGTGTAAATAACCGGGACGATCAGCAGTCCCATGATGCCGCCGGCGATCAGTCCGCCGATCATAACTATGGCCATAGGTGCTCGCATCTCACCGCCCCAGTCCATTCCCATCGCCATCGGGATCATCGCCACGATCGTTGTGAGATTGGTCATCAGGATCGGACGCAGACGGATGGAGCCGGACTCGATAATGGCATCATGGCGGTTCCTGCCCTGGCGGCGTAAAGTATTGACATAGTCCAGTATAATAATGCTGTTGTTAACAACAAGTCCAACCAGCATAATGATCGACATAATCGAAAAGATCGAGAAAGTGCCGCCCATCAGGAACAGACTGCCAAATACTCCAATCAGACTCAACGGCAGAGAAAACATGATAATCAGTGGCTGTGTGAATGACTCCAGCAGTGCCGCCAGCAGCATATAAGTCAGTGAGACGGCCATAATCAGGGCTACGCCCATACGCGTGAAACTTTCCTGCATCCTTTCGATTTCGCCGCCGTAAAAGATGTTAATGTCAGGGTATTCGGCCAACAAGGGCTGGATATGTTTTCTGATCGCAGAAACGACCTGACCGGAGCTTCGACCGCTGGCATTGCAACTGACGGTAATCATACTCTGGCGATTTTTGCGAAATAACTGGGATGGTCCGGTGGTCTGCTTTATGGCGGCTACTTCCGGCAGTGGGATGAGTTTTCCATGTTGATTCATAACGGTTACTTCCTCGATGTCTCCGAGAGTCTTGCGTGACAGTTCATCGGCCTTGACGCGTATATCATAATTAAACGCGCCTTCGCGGTACTCGCTGATAATAAGTCCCTCAAAGGTGGCCGCTACCACCTGGGTGAGGAATCGTGTATCGACAAGATTGTCGCGGCACTTTTCGCGGTCAGGCACAATATGAATTTCAGGTTGTCCCAGTCGATAGTTAGTGTCAATATCAATGGCACCTGGGACACGGTCTGGGTCAGACATAATCGCCATAGTTTTGTTAGCGAATTCGTTGATACGGTTAATGTTATCGCCCATGATTTCCACCTGAACAGGGGCCTCAACGCCTCCGCCGCCACTGATTTCCAGCAGCTTGATGCGCGCTCCAGGGATATGCGCCTTAGCCAATACCGGCCGCAGCCGGGCCATAATCTCACTTGTGGATAGGATTCGCTGATTTTTATCGGTAAGTCCAACGTTTATCTGGGCGATGTTGACGGATTGGCTTGATCCGCCAATTTCTCCACCAGTGAGGCGGCCAATGGAAGAGTACATCGAGACCAGTTCAGGCAACACGTTTTTATCGGTTAATACGGATTCAACCAATGCGGTGGCCTGGTCGGTCTCCTCAAAACGAGAACCGACAGGCATTTCCAGTGTGATTGAGAATTTGCCCTGGTCCATATTGGTAATAAATTCGGATCCGATAAATCCGGTTAGGCAAAACGAGCCGAACAGCAATAATATCACTAAAATAACCGAGATTGCGCGATGGCGCAGAAACCAGTCCAGGGAGTTGGTGTAACTTGTACGGAGATGCTGAAGGCCAAGATCAAAGGCACGACCGAATCGCTGGAACAGACCGCTACCGGTAAATTCAGTGTTTTCCTTGCTGAGCAGTTTGGAGGCCAACATTGGCGTCAGGGTGAAGGAAATAAAAAGAGAAACCATTGTAGCGAAAACGGTGGTGAGGCCAAAGTCCTTGAAGAACTGGCCCACAATGCCTCCCATAAAGGCGATTGGGACAAAGACGACCACGTTAGTAAGCGTGGTGCTGGAAACGGCCACGGCGATTTCAGTTGTTCCCTCAATCGCCGCCTGATCGCTGCGATGGCCCAGGTGAAGATAGCGGGCAACGTTTTCGAGAACAAGGATGGCGTTGTCCACCAGTACGCCGATGGTCATCGCCAGGCCCATCAGGCTCATCAGGTTCATACTCATGCCCATCAGGTACATTAAGATAAAAGTCGCCACGACAGAGATGGGCATAGTCAGCGAGATAATAAGGACTGCGCGAAAGCTATGCAGAAACAAAAACAGGGCGATGGCGGTTAGAACGATGCCGACCCCCATATTCTCGAATACACTGCGGATGGATGAGTTTATCCATGTGGCCTGTTCATCCTGAATCAGAATTTCATAGTCGTCCGGAAGTATCTTTTTAAGCTCTTTAAGTTGTTTTCTTACGGCTGTATCAACCGCGATGGTATTACCGCCGGCCCGCTTCTGAACGGACATTCCTACGCAGACCCTGCCGTCAGCACGAACCCTTTCTCGGATTTCCTTGAATGAGTCTCTTACCTCGGCAATGTCTCGCAGATAGATGTTTTGTCCAAATGGGGTCATAATCCTTAGATTACGAATCTCATCGAGGCTAGTGAATTTTCCCCTTAGACGGATATTATATTCACGCGAATTTTGACTGATATGTCCGCCGGGTGATTCGATATTTGCCGCGGCGACCGCGGCCAGGATATTGGTGATGCTCAGACCTTCTGATCGCAGACGCTGCTGATTTGCCAGGATGTGTATTTCGCGTTCCTCTCCGCCGATGATAGTAACCGAAGCCACGTCCGGGACGGTGGAGATACGGTCCTTAATGCGTTTGTCGGACATCTGGAACACTTCCCGCAGCGAGCGGGACGCCGAAACCGACAGTTGCATAATCGGCTGAGCATTAAAATCGAATTTCATTACGATGGGGTCTTTGGCTTCTTCCGGCAACTGATTGCGTACGAGATTTACCTTGGCCCGGACGTCCGCAGCGGCCACGTCAACATCCATTTCAAGATAAAACTCCGCCATGACCAGGCTGAGCCCCTGCTGAGAGATGCTCCTAAGGTGTTTGATTCCCTCTACTGTGCTGATCTCGTCTTCAAGCTCTTTGCTGATGAGTTGTTCGACCTCATCCGGACCGGCACCCTCGTAGTATGTAGTAACAGTTACGATGGGGAATTCCACATCGGGAAAAAGCTCGCGTGGCGACTGTAAGTAGCAAAAGACGCCGATTCCCGCCATGGCCAGCATTATCATTGTTATCAGTACCGGCTTTGCAACGCTGGTTTCAATTATTTTCATAGCTTAACCTTGTCACCTGGTTGAACATTCTGACTCAGCGTAATTATGTTTTCTCCCTCGCTAAGCCCCTCAATTACCACGACCACACCGTCAAACAGGCCGTCCACTGTAATTTCCCGGCGACGGGCGGTGAGCGTCTCATCAACGACAAGTACCCAGTTTTCACTATCGACAGTGTGTAAGGCATCGGAGGGGACAACAAGGGCCTGTTTGATTTCTTTTATAACAATGTGGCCCCGTGCGAACATGCCCGGACGTAACAGCCCTTCTTTGTTTTCAATGAGGATTCGCGTAATGTAAGAGCGATCTGTCGTGTTCGCGATGGGGTTGATTTCAGCGATAGAGCCGGTGAAGTCTTTACCCGGCAGCGCATCAACCGTAACTTTGACCTGCATTTGCACGGATATTTTCGATATGTATAATTCGGAAACGTTCATGTCGAGATACATTCTAGCACAATCGGCCAATTGGAAAATGACGGTTTTGTTCATTTCCGCAATTGCGTGGGGTTCAAGACTCTTAAGACTGATCACGCCGTCGAAAGGAGCGTTTAGGTAGTGGTCATCCAGGTTCTCGCGAGCCCGGGCCAGACCTGTTTCAGCTAAAGCCAGCGTTGCTTCGGCAATCCTGATGTCCTCTTCACGCGGACCTTTTTCGATCAGTTTGTACTGCGCCTGGGCGGCTTCCAGGGCGGCCTTGGCGCTACTGTAACCTGCTTCAATATCTTCGAGTCTTTGCAGCGTGGTAACTTCTTCTTTATACAATTGCCGTTGCCGTTTAAGCTCGATTTCCTGGCGTTCAAATGCAGCCCGGGCCTGTTCCACCATAGCCTTGGCAGCTTCGATCTCTTCCGGCCGCGAACCGTTCTGCAGGCGAGTGAGCTGTTGGCGGGCCTGGGCCTCGGAAGCACCAGCCGCGGCTAAATCAAGTTTGCTCCTGGTGTCATCCAGGCTAACCAGAATATCGCCTTTGGCGACTTTCTGGCCGGTGCCGACATGAATCCTGACGATATGTTCGGTAACGGTTGGGACTATATCGATCTGCTGGAACGGTCTTATCGAACCGCTGATAGCAATGGTTTCTTTGAGGTCCTCGCGCCGAACCGTAAAGACTCGAACAGGTATGCCATCACGTTGCTGTATCTTGTCGATGCTCTCGGCCGGTTTAGTGGCTGCCAATATATGGATTCGATACATGGTCGCGGCACCCAGAATCAATACGATAATGATTAGAATAATCCATTTCTTCATTTTTCAGAATCCTCGATTTTAGTGTTATCATCCGTCTCGGTCGTACTGTCCGCCGCAACCTTGTCGTCTGTCGGTTCGCGGGAACCATCAGAATCAGCGACCGTATGGATAGTTTCCTCACCCAGGGTGCCCATGACTGAATTGAGGTTTAATTGTGCCAGTTGATAATCGTGCACTGCCTGGTTATAGTCCGCCCGTGCCTGAGACAGGGCCAGTTCCGCCGAAATCACATCCAGCGAAGAACTCGTTCCCTCATGGAAGCCCACCTGAGCCAGCCGCAGAGCTTCCTCGGCATTGGCCACATTACCGATCTGCGACTGCACGAATTTTTCACTGCTTTCCAGGTTCAGCATCGCCTGGGTAATCTCAAATTGCACTTGCTGCTCCAGCTTTTCCAGGGCCACCTCCTGCTGTTGTAACATCGCCTTGGCCTTTACGATCCGCCCGCGTGTGGCAAAGCCATCAAAAAGAGGCCACTCCACGACCAAACCGCCGCTAATCACACGGTCCCATTGCTTGCCGCCAAGATCACCAAAACCACCGCCACCATCTTCACCGCCATCATCCTCGGAGCCCCCCATTTCCCCTAATTTGCTGAAGTTCGCCGCAAAGCCCGGGTAGCTTCTTTGGTAGCTGCCCTGCAGATATACCTTAGGCCGATCTCCGGCCCGCTCGGCTTTGACGTTGTCCTGGGCCAGGCGGATGTTCGCTTCGCCGATCAGCAGGTCGGGCCGTTGCCCCATAGCTATAGAGAAACATTCACCAGCCGCAGTTCCAATAATTTCATGGGAAAGTTTACCCGCTAATTCTATCTGACTGGTCTGCGATACACCCAACACGTTAAGCAATTCAGTTAAAGCCAGTCGCGATGCGTTTTGACGGTGAATGAGTGTTGCCTCGATGGCATTAAGACGAACCTCGCTGCGTAGTACTTCAAATCGTGTTGCCGTACCGTAACGTAGCTTCATTTTCGTGTCGGCCAGGAGCTTTTCAGCGTCGCGTTTGGCCTGACGGGATACCTCAATAAGTTCTTCGGCTAATAGGGCAGCCAGATATTTCTGGCGTACCTGAAAATGAACCGCCTGCATTACCATACGCAATTGCTGTTGTTTCTGATACGCAAAAACACGGGCCGCATCCAGGGCGGCGCCGGCCAGACCACCCAGATAAAGCGGTTGCCTGACCAAAAGCCCCAACTCGTATGTTTCTTTTTGACTGAAAAAACTGCTGCTGTCGTTGCGCATGCCTGCACCGGTAAATGAGGCCTTGGGCAGGGCCGTGGAGCTAGCCTCGGTAATTTGACCTTTAGCTTCCAGAAGGCTCAATTTAGCCATCTGTACCTGCTTGTTGTGTTTCAAGGCCAGCTCTATGCAGTCATCCAGACTCACTCGTCCAACCGCAGCTTCCATATCGGGTCCGCCCGTTTCACCGCCGGACCGCAAAAAAGTCTCGTAGCGTACCTGGCGATTCTTTTGGATATCCCGGGCAACCTGCTCAGAACCGCAACCGCTCAGGTCAAGCCAAAAAATACACAAGCACAAAAAAGCAAACTGTTTTATATTTGTTTGCATTATTCTTTGCATATCCCCTTAAACAATAGACATATCATCGGTTCCAGTTTATCTTTGAACGAAAACTTGTCCGGAAACCTCAACCATTCATGCATAAATCCGTCGGTAAGTCCCTCCAGGGCAATGGTCATCTCATTCGGGTCCATATCCGCTCGAAAACAACCCTGTTCGATACCCGCCTGAAAAATCCGCGTCAGCCGGTCCATCACATCTCCGTAAATCGGCTCGACTGTCTCCCACCACAATTTATTGTCGCTGAACCGGTCACCCAAACGCTCACGCGTGTAAAGGGTGATGAAATTAACGTATTTAAGGCACAGGTCAATTTTCGATTCGATGTAAGTTCTTATGCTTGCCGCCGGGTCCGGAGTCTGGTCCAGAGCATGGTTGACCTCGTCGCGCAATTGACTACAACGTCGTTCGATCAGAGTCCGATAAAGGTCTTCCTTGCCGGGAAAACAATTGTACAGCGTACCCACCGAAAATTCCGAACGGGCCGCCACGTCTTCCATGGTTGACCGATGAAAACCCTTCTCGGCAAAAACCGCTTCCGCCGCATTGAGAATCTCTCTGCGATGACGCAGTTTTTCACGTTCTCGCCTGTTTATCTTTTTATCCATCACAAAATCTGCTGATCGCATTTTGCGAATCCTTGCTTCCGACGCTGCCAAGACAGGCAAGTTCCGGGTATTTTGGCCTGACATTCTTCATAAGGACAACTTCATCTTTTGAATTCGTATTCATATTGTAATACGGCGATTCAAAAGAAACAACAACATATTTCCGATTTCACAGAAAAAAATGTTATAATCTGACCATTAAAGCGGTTTTTTCTTGATTAAAGCAATTTTTCACCTAGAATAAGGTATTGTCCGATTTTACCTATAAGAAGCTAAGGTCTTGTTATTGTGAAACTTACAGCGACACAATCCGTTTTGCGTGGCCGTGTTAGAATGCCTGGCTCCAAGTCTCACACCATCCGGGCAGTGGCCTTGGCCAGCCTTGCCGACGGCGAAAGTGAGATCGAGGCGCCTTTGATCTCGGCTGACACAATGGCGGCGGTCCAGTGCTATCGCCGGTTGGGGGCGAGGATTGACTGTGCGGATACCTGGCGAGTCGGCGGGACGGCTGGAAAATTGCAAACGCCCGATAACATTATCGACGTTTGCAATTCTGGTACAACCCTGCGTTTTGCGGTAGGTAGTGCTGCCTTGTTGAGGCAGGGATCGGTGGTTTTTACCGGTGACGACCAGACACGGTCGCGGCCGGTAGGCCCATTGCTGAACAGTCTCAACGACCTTGGCGCCAACTGTTTCAGTACGCGAGGCAATGGCAAAGCACCGATAGTGGTACAAGGCCGACTGAAAGGAGGCCACACGAGTATTGACGCGGTGACCAGCCAGTATCTAAGTTCACTGCTGATTAATACGCCGCTGGCGCCGAACGATTCTATAATTGACGTTACCAGGCTGAATGAACAGCCTTACGTGGAAATTACGCTGAGGTATCTCGACGAGCAGGGCATAAGTTATCATCGCGAGGGTATGAGCCGATTTAGCGTTGCGGGCGGTCAGAGCTACCATTCATTCCGAAAGCGGATACCGGCTGATTTCTCGTCGGCAACCTTTTTCTTGTGCGCTGGAGCGATTTTGGATGCCGATATAGTCCTGGAAGGCCTGGATTTCTCGGATGCTCAGGGTGATAAGGCGGTGGTGGGTATGCTCAAAAAAATGGGAGTTGATATTGAAGTTGGCGATTTGGAAGTCGCTGTTCGGCCGGGCCGATTACAGGGTATGGATATTGATATGAACGCTACGCCCGACGCTCTGCCGGCGATGGCGGTAGTGGGATGTTTTGCACAGGGGCAGACAAGACTGTATAATGTTGCTCAAGCGCGTTTGAAAGAGACCGACCGTATTGCGGTAATGGCTGCGGAACTGGGTAAGATGGGAGCCGACATCGAGGAGTTGCCCGACGGCCTGCTGATCAGGCAAAGTGCTTTGCATGCTGCCGATTTATCCGGCCATGACGATCACCGGGTGGTTATGGCGTTGACTCTGGCGGCTATGGCTGTGCAGCCGGACAGCTCGATCGATACCGCCGAATCGATCAATGTGACTTTTCCCGATTATGTGCGTTTGATGCAGTCATTGGGGGCAAAGTTGAAATTGGAGGAAGAATAAAATTGGGAAATTGTAAACCATTGTTGGACGTGTCAGAGGCAGGATACGTTTGTCACTGCTGACTACTGACAATTAACTAATAGCGATTTTTTGGCTGGAGGACAGTAATTTGTTAGGGAACACATTTGGACGACTGTTTCGGGTCACCGCTTGTGGTGAAAGTTATGGAAAGGCATTGTTAACGATAGTTGACGGTGTACCGCCGGGCTTAAAGATTACCAATGAATACGTTCAGGCCGAGTTGGACAAACGTCGGCCTGGCCAGAGCAAGATCGACTCACCGCGTAAAGAGACAGATCGGGTTGAGATTGTGGCCGGTATGCTCGAAGGCGTAACGACAGGCGCTCCGATAGGTATGATAGTGTACAATGTCGATACGCAGAAGATTCACGTCGAGCAATATCGCCAGGTGAAGGATTTGATCCGTCCGGGCCATGCCGAATATGCTTTTTTCGTCAAGTATGGTCCGTATGGTGACTGGTGTGGGGCGGGCCGGGCCAGCGGCCGCGAGACGGTAGGTCGTGTTGCCGGCGGAGCCGTGGCCAAATTCATACTCGAACGAGAACGTATTGAAGTGATTGCTCATATTATCGAAAGCCGCGGTATTAAGGCTGGGCCGTTGACGTTCGAGCAGATCAAGGCCAACTATCGCAAGAACGATTTGAACTGCTGCGATCTGGAAGTGGCCGAGCGGATGATCAAGGATTTAGCCAAGGTAGCCGATGAAGGTGACACCGCCGGCGGCGCTATCGAGGTCATTGCCCGCGGCGTACCGGCCGGTCTGGGTGAGCCGGTCTTCGACAAGCTCAAGGCAACAATCGCATCTGGGTTGATGGGTATTGGCGCGACGACAGGCCTGGAATTTGGCGACGGATTCAAAGCTGCCGGAATGAAAGGCTCCCAATGGAACGATCTGCCTTACCTTGACGGCGAACGTGTTCGTTTTCGCACTAATAACTGTGGCGGTTTTGCTGGTGGCATGAGCAACGGTGAGGACCTGGTAATGCGTGTGGCGGTAAAACCGACTCCGACCATCAGTAAGGAGCAGGACTCGATCAATATGGTCGAAATGAAAGAGGCCAAGTTGGCCGCCATCACCCGTCGTGACATCAGCATACTGCCGCGTATCTATCCTGTGGCTGAGGCGATGGTGCGTATAGCCGTTTTGGATGCTCTTTATATGGCTAAAGGCTACGATTACTTCGCCCGTCTCGATCCCAAATGGAAGAAGATGGGCCAGCCGTAGAATAAAGGTTACTTGTTGGGAGACAAACAAATGAAAGGTGTAATATTGGCTGGCGGATACGGAACTCGGCTTCATCCGCTGACACGGGTGACGAACAAGCATTTGCTGCCGGTTTACGACAAACCGATGATTTATTATCCCATTCAATGCCTGCTAAACGCCGGCATAGAAGAGATAATGATTGTCACCGGCGGCAATAAAGCGGGTGATTTTCTGGAACTGCTGGGCAACGGTAAGGAATTCGGCATAACCGAACTGCATTACACCTATCAGGAGGGAGCCGGCGGAATCGCCGACGCCTTGGCCCTGACCAGAGATTTCCTCGATGGGGATAAGGTGGTGGTAGTGCTGGGCGATAATATCATCCAGAAAAATATTCGCCAGGCAGTTGGCGAATTCTTCACCCAGCGCAAGGGCGCCAAGATCCTTTTGAAAGAAGTGCCCGACCCCCAGAGATTCGGAGTAGCCGAGGTTGATGAAAAAGGAAACGTCCTGAGCATTGAAGAAAAACCCAAGGAACCTAAAAGTAATTACGCCGTGATCGGAATCTATATGTATGACGATCAGGTGTTTGACATCATCGATAATCTGCAACCGTCGGGCCGCGGAGAGTTGGAAATAACCGATGTCAACAATGCCTACATCCAGCAGGGCGCCATGACCAGCCAGGTTCTGGACGGCTGGTGGACCGACGCCGGCACCATCGAATCGATCCATCGGGCCACCGTAATGGTCGCCAAGGACGGAGCGAACAACCTGGAATGAAACCTTGCGCTCTGTGGTTTATTAACTTAAGGGAGAGTAAATATCATGAAATCCATTTTGGTAACCGGAGCAGCCGGGTTTATCGGTTGTAATTTTGTTCGCTTATTATTGGCCGATACCAATAGCGATTGGCAGGTGAGAGCTTACGATGCCCTTACCTATGCAGGCAATCTGGCTAACCTGGCCGATTTCCAGCAGGATAAGCGTTTCACCTTCATCAAGGCCGATATCTGTGACCCCAAAGCGGTCGATACTGCCATGGAAGAGATGGACGTCGTAGTCAATTTTGCCGCCGAAAGCCACGTGGACCGCAGTATTCTCTCGGCGGGTGATTTTATTCGCACCAATATCGAAGGCGTCAGAGTTCTGGCCGAGGCCGCCATGAAGCACAAGGTCAAACGATTTCTGCAGGTATCGACCGACGAGGTTTACGGTTCGTTGGGTAAAACGGGGCTGTTTACCGAAACCACGCCACTGGCGCCCAATAGTCCCTACAGCGCCTCCAAGACCTCAGCCGACTTACTGTTGTTGGCTTATCACCGCACGTTCGGTTTTCCGGTGGTCGTTACCCGCTGTTCGAACAATTATGGCCCGTATCAGTTTCCTGAAAAACTCATACCACTTTTTGTGACGAACCTGCTGGAGGGCAAAAAAGTACCTGTTTACGGCGATGGTATGCAGATCAGAGACTGGATTCACGTTGACGACCACTGCCGTGCGATTCTGACGGTCATCAAAAAAGGTCTGGACGGTGAGGTTTACAACATCGGCTCAGAAAACGAACAATACAACATTAACATTACTAAACTGATCCTCAAGCATCTGGGCAAGGACGAAAGTTACATCGAACACGTAACTGACAGGCTCGGCCATGACAGACGCTATGCTATTGACTCCACCAAGACAAAGCAGCAGTTGGGCTGGCAGGCGCAGGTTGATTTTGAAGAAGGATTGCGACAGACCATTGAATGGTATCTCAGCAACAAGCCCTGGTGGTCGGCCATTAAAACCGGCGAATACCTGGATTACTACGAAAAACAGTACGGTCACAGAGAGAGAGTAGTTGACGATGGCTGACGGTCGCGGCGAAAAAGTATTGGTTATTGGAGCCGACGGCATGCTTGGCAGCGACCTGGTTGCCTTGCTGCGCAGCCGACAACGGCAGGTAGTTGGGTCCACCTGGCCGGAGCATCTCGATCAATATTTTCATTTGGACATCACCGATGCCCAGGCCACTGCTGAGCTGATCGATCAGATCGTCCCTGCCGTGGTTTTCAACTGTAGCGGCTACACCGATGTGGATGGCGCCCAGCAGCAGGAAGAACTGGCCACCGCGGTGAACGGTAGGGGGGTAGCCAATTTAGCCCAGGCCTCCAGCAGTTGCGATAGCTTGTTCGTTCATGTCAGTACCGATTACGTTTTCTCCGGCAGTTCCCGGACTCCCTACCGCCCTGACGATCAACCCGATCCCCAGGGCGCCTACGGCCGCAGCAAACTGGCCGGCGAAGAAGCAACCAAGGCTATTGGCGGCAGATATTTGATAATACGGACATCGTGGCTGTTTGGCAGGAACGGGAAAAACTTCGTGGATACGATAGTGGCCCTGGCCCGTCAGCGACCGGATTTGAAAGTCGTCGATGACCAGATTGGTTGTCCAACTTACTCGCCTGACCTGGCTCGTTGCCTGGTGGACCTGGCGGACAAGGATGTTCAGGGGATACATCATTTTTGTAACGGCCCGTGTTGCAGTTGGTTTGATTTAGCCTACGCCGCGGTAGAAATTGCCGATCTGGATTGTAAAGTTTCACCCTGTTCCACGAGCGAGTTTCCGCGGCCTGCCCCGCGACCTGCTTATTCGGTCCTGGATTGTTCCGAAACATTTGACCTGTTAGGCTGGACTGCTCGTCCCTGGCCCCAGAGCGTCGCGGAGCATCTGAGCCAAACTGTCTCACCTTGAGTGAGTTGTTGTGAGACTAAAAATTTCCGGCAGGGGTTGTTGTTCTGACCGTTGGCCGGGATCATAAAGCCGCCGTTGGCGGCGCCCCGCACGGTTTTTTTGGAGCAAACTTATGCGCAAGGAAAAAGATTCGCTCGGTGAAGTGCTCGTTCCGTCCGACAGATATTTCGGCGCCCAAACGCAGCGGGCCTTTGAAAATTTCCGTATAGGCTGCGAGCGTTTTCCAACGGAATTCATTCAGGCTCACGCCCTTGTAAAAAAAGCCGCCGCCAAGGTCAACTCTGATATGGCCCTGCTCGAGCGGCGCCTGGCCGATGCGATAATCCAGGCAGCCGACGAGGTCATCGCCGGCAAATTCGACGAACATTTTCCACTGGTTATTTGGCAAAGCGGCAGCGGCACCCAGTTCAATATGAACGTAAATGAGGTCATCGCCAATCGCGCCATCGAGATATTGGGCGGCGAAATCGGCTCAAAATCCCCCGTTCACCCCAACGACCACGTAAATATGTCACAATCCACCAACGATACCGTCCCCACTTCGATTCATATCGCTGCGGCCCGGGCGGTCAACGAAAAGTTATTCCCGAATCTGCAGGCACTCAAAGCGACATTTGACCACAAGGCCCACGCCTTCCAGAATATTGTCAAAGTTGGCCGAACCCATTTACAGGACGCCACTCCGTTAACCCTGGGTCAGGAGTTTGGCGGCTATTCCCGCCAGATCGAAGCAGCCGGGGAAACGATCGAAAATTCACTTCTTCAAATTATGGAGCTTCCCATAGGTGGTACCGCCGTCGGTACCGGGCTGAACGCCAAGGTCGGTTTTGACAAAAAAATGGTCGAGCAAATCAGTAAAATTGCCGGCTTACAATTTCAGTTGGCGGCTGACAAATTCGCAACCATCTCAGCCCATGACGCTATTATCACTCTTTCCGGGGCGTTAAAGACGCTGGCGGCGGCCCTGATGAAGATTGCCAATGACATTCGCTGGCTTGCCGCCGGACCGCGTTGCGGATTGGGCGAGCTTAATTTGCCGGCCAACGAGCCGGGCAGTTCCATCATGCCGGGCAAGGTCAATCCCACCCAGTGCGAAATGGTCAGTATGGTTGTCTGTCAGGTTTACGGTAACGACACCGCCATAAGCATGGCTGGAGCTATGGGCAATTTCCAACTGAACGCCTATAAGCCTATTTTGGCATTTGCTTTATTGCAATCGATCAATTTATTAGCTGACGCGATGAAGTCATTTAATGACAGGTGCGCCGTAGCGATAGAGCCTAACCGCAAAAAAATCGCTGAGCATTTGGATAATTCACTTATGTTGGTAACGGCCCTGAACGAGCATATCGGCTACGACAAAGCAGCCCGGATTGTTTTGAAGGCCTGGCACGAGGACAAGACCTTAAAAATCGCCGCTGTTGAATTGGGGTATCTCACCGAACAACAGTTTGACCAATGGGTTCGCCCACAGGACATGACCAGACCGGCCGAATAACGCCTGCATGTAATGTTTACACGTCCTTAGCCTTCTAATCTGTCCAGTTCATCCTGACACATTTTCTTTTGGCCCGGATCGGATAACTTATCGAGAGCGGATCGGAGATGTTTTTTCGCCAGGTCTTCCTGTTCGAGATAACGGCTGTAGATCAGACCCACCATTAGCTCAATCTGTTCAATAAAAGGATAGGTCTTATGATAATGTTGCAGAAAAACTTCGTAGGCCGCCGCCGCGGCTTCATGCCGGTTATTGTGCATAAGCTTGTTGGCTATGTCCAGTTGTTGCTGTTGAGGCAGTGCCTGTTGATTGTCGATTTCCATTAGTTGCAGATATTTGTCAACCGCCTGATCGAGATTAGAGCTGTTGGCGGCGCTGGATATCTCCGTTCGCAACTGCCTGACCCGCTCAGTGCGAGCGTCCAGCGGAACCGATTCGGTAACCTTAGAATCTACTTTCCTGCGAACATTTTCGCCCGGGCCGAAAGGATCGTATCCCTGATTGACGACTTTGCGATACTGCTGCCGCCGCTGCCGGCGCTCGATCAACGCCCAAAGATCGTAGTGACTGTGCGGAAGCAATTTCGTGACCAGCATTACCAAGGGAATACCTATTCCAAAAGCATAACCAGCCAGATGTGCCCCGTAGGCGATGTTGCCTGGTATTTTGACCATGACGGGGAATATGTTATCCCATAAAATAAGCTTGAACAGAATGAAATAAAGGGCGGGAATCTCGGTCGTCCCAATAAAGAAAAGCCAATACAATACATGCACATAAGTCTTGGGAAAGAGTACCATATAGGCGCCTGTAACCGCCGCCACCGCCCCGGAAGCCCCTAAAACGGCACTATTATGAAAAAGGGCATGTCCCAGACCGCTGCAAACACCGCCGCCCAGATATAACAGCAGATAGCCCAGATTGCCCAGCTTATCGTTAACATTGTTGCCGAATATATACAGAAACAGCATATTGCCGATAAGGTGCATCCAATTGGCATGTAGAAAAGCGTAAGTGATGAACTGATAAATCTGGGGTTCTTGCGGAAATAGCTTGTATGTCCCGGTCGCCTCACGCAGCGGCTCAGTCACGCCGGGAGCGATGTCATGAGGCTGGTAGGTGTAGATAAAAATGATAAAATTTATTGCGATCAGAACATAATTCATCGTCGGTCTGCGTCGAAGCGGGTTGTCGGTGCCGATTGGAATTATCATAACGTCCGATCTCCTAACTAGTTACTACGGTCAGTATTGTAGTAACTATACGACCGAACGCAAGTTTTGTTTGAGCGATTTTTACATCTTTTGCGTTGACAGCACAAACAACTTGTGGTAGCGTTCGGGCTGCTTAGAAACAAATGACAATCGATCCTCTGTTTTGGGAGAAAAGTCATGTTTAACAGTCACAAAAAACGTATTTGGGTCATAGTAATTGTCGTAATCTCTTGTAGTGCAACAGGATGGAGCCAGATTCCTCCCGACCCTGGCGGTTCGTCGGCGATGGTTCCTCAAACGCCCGAAGCCGTACAGCCCCAGGCCGAAAAGCCTGAATTCACCCCTTATCTCGCCACAATTATCGGCGATAGCGTTTATGTCCGCTCGGGACCGGCGCAGATATATTATGATGTTGGCAAACTCCAGCAGGGCCAGGAAGTGATCGTCCACGAGCATGTTCTCGGCCAGAACAACTGGGCCAAGATCGAGCCTACATCGCAGTGCTTCAGCTATATTGCCAAACAGTACGTCGAGCTTCAGGATAACCCAGCCCAGCCCCGGGCCGTTACCGAAACAGATACAGTTAAAAGCACCCCTGAAGAAAAAACCGCCGCCCCCCAAACCGAACAGCCGCAAAAAACCGAACCAACGCCTGGCAAAACACAGACCATAACCGCCACCGTTTCCGAACCTCTGTTGGGCATCGTCACGAGCAATGATATCCGTGTTCGGGCCGGCTCTGTCAAGGTGCCCCCGGCCAATGCAGACCAGGTGCAGACCAGGCTCGACAAAGGGTCCATCGTCCAGATCATCGGCGAACGTGACGATTTTTACAAAATCGTTACCCCGAAAAACTGCTATTTCTGGGTTTCATTGGATTACATCAAGCCCATTGGAGCTGTCACCGCCGCCAAACTGGACGAACTGCGATCTCAAAGCAGCAAAGATGTTGCCGCTGCGCCCGTGGAAGTTCCACTTGCCCAGGCCCAGTTGAAACGGAAGGAATACCTGGAAATTGTCAGGTTATTTGAGGCCGAACAGAATAAACCCATTAAACAGCGCAACTTCGAAACGATAGAGGAAAAACTGCGAGAACTTATCAGCAAAGCCCAATCTCCTTCGCTCAAGGCGATTGCTTCGGGATTTTCCAATCAGATACAGCGGGTACAACTGTCCCTAGATGTTCTGAAAGAATCACTGGCTCAGGATGAAAAACTCCGCGTTACTATGGCCAATATCGACAAGAAAACGGAGCTTATGGTAGCGGTGGATAATCCGCCGGGAAAGACCCAAGAAGATATTGTCGTTAAAGGCCAACTTGCCCGGTCGGAGGTTTTTACTGCCGCCAACCAGAACCGCCGCTATCTCGTGCTGGACAAGGACGGACAATTTATCTACTACGCCATGGCCGACAAAGATGGTCCCATCCTCGAAACATGGCTGGACAAAAAAATATCACTTGTCGGCACCATCACGTATGATGCCTTCGGCGGTGTCCGTATCCTCCATGTCAAAAATATTGTAGAACTGCCGCCGGCTGAGTAATATCAATTGCAGTTAATAGTTATATCGACATAAAGGTTGGCCCTCGCGGGCTTTCCCTGTCACACCACCGGGCATACGGGTCTGTACAACGGTGGTTCGGGATTGATATAAGTCGTTGTTTTTCGATGTGCGAATTTGACGTAAGTGCTTATTTTACGAGATTGGAAATTGTTGTACTGGATGCCCGATCAAGTCGGGCATGACAACTACAGTGCTTGTTTTTCGTAGCGGGGAATTGTTGTAAGTGCTTATTTTACGTTGCTGGAATTGATGTAAGTGCTTATTTTTGCGTAACGATTGTAACGATTAGGTAAGATGGGTAAGAAAAAACTGCGAAATTCGGCGAAATTTGGATGAATTCTGATGAAAAGTGATGTGGTTTGTACTATGTTTGCACTATGTTTGCACTATGTTTGCACCTACTTTGTAGTATGTTTGCGCTATGTTTTGATGAAAAGTGAATGGGGGGGGAGCGGAGGGGTCGGGGGCCGGTGGCTGGGG
>Ga0315290_10000171_pt1 | contig 39343 bp, 32 predicted proteins | sample YL17G12_0_MG_FD_203627 | JGI IMG/M metagenome (GOLD analysis project Ga0315290, IMG submission 203627) | Sediment microbial communities from Yellowstone Lake, YNP, Wyoming, USA - YL17G12_0 | ecosystem: Environmental > Aquatic > Freshwater > Lake > Sediment | place: USA: Wyoming | collected... | reverse complement strand
AAGGGGCCAGGATTCCACCCACAGGTTCTGCGGAGGAACCTTCATTTCTTCCTACTCGAGTTTCCTCTGCCCGGTGCCCCAAACACGCGTCGCGCCTCGCGGCGGCATCGGCTGGCCGGCAGCCAGCGGCACGCTGCGCTATGCGACCCGGCAGATGAAGCACTTCAGGTAGTCGCTTTCCGGGCAGCTCAGCGCGACGGGGTGATCGGGTGAGGCCCCGCGCTGCTGGAGCACCTGCACCTGCCGGCCGGTCTGCTGGGCCGCGCCCAGAAGCGCGTAGAAGAAGTCCTCCCGGCCGACCGCGCCCGAGCAGCTACAAGTGACCAGGATCCCCCCCGGCTCGATCACCAGCATGCCCAGCCGGTTGAGCCAGTGGTACGCCCGAAGGGCGTCGTCCACCGCGGCGCGCGAGCGGGCGAACTTGGGCGGATCGAGAATCACGCCCCCGAACCGCTCCCCCGCGTCGGCCAGCGACTGGAGCACCTGGAAGCCGTCCCCGGTCCGGAAGGTAAGGTTCTCCAGGCCGTTGAGCCGGGCGTTGACTTGGGCGAGCTCGACGGCCTTGGCGCTGGAGTCGACACCGAGGCACTCCCGCGCGCCGCCCCAGAGCGAGGCGGCCAGGCTGAAACCGCCGGTGTAGCAGAACATGTCCAGCACGCGCCGGCCGCCGAAGTACCGGGCTGCGGCCCGGCGGTTCTCCCGCTGGTCGAGGTACAGCCCCGTTTTCTGCCCCTCGGCCAGGTCCACCCGGCATCGCAAGTCGCCGTCGAGGACCACCACGGGGCCCTCCGGGGCTTCCCCCCAGTGCAGCCCCGGGACGATTTCGATCCCCTCCATCCGGGCCATGGCCTGCTCGGTCCGAACGAAGATCCCCTTCGGCTGGACCAGCTCGACCAGGATGGGAAGGACCTCGCCCAGGCGCTGGGCCATGCCCAGGGCGGTCACCTGGACGACCAGCCAGTCGGCATAGCGGTCGACGATCAGGCCGCTGAGCCAATCCCCTTCGCTGTACACGAGCCGTGCGGCACCCCGGCGGTCGTCGTAACCCAGAAGCGACCGCAGGCGGACCGCCGCCTCCAGGCGCCGCCGCCAAAACGCCGCGTCCAGCGGCTCGGCCGCGTCCCAGCCGTAGAGCCGCACCCGGATCCGGCTGCGCCGGTTGTAGATCCCCCGGGCAACGAACCTGCCTTTCTCGGAGAGCAGGTCGACCACGTCGCCGTCGGCCGGGTCCCCTTCGATCCGGTCGATCGACGTGTCCATCACCCAGGGGTGACGACTGAGAAAGGTGCGGACCTTGCGCGGCTTGAGGATGACTTGAGCCCGACGTTCCATATTCTCTTCGATTCTCTTCGTAGGACGGCCTTTCCAGGCCATCGGTCAGGGCGTGAGATGGAGCTGCTTCCCGGGGGAGTCTACGGTCAGGCTCTCGCGGCGACAAGCCGGGTGGCATGGCGACGCTTGCGTCGCCATGCGGAGCTGGCACATGCCCACGACAAGCGTGGGCATGGCACCCAACCTGTCCGTCGGCGTGCGTCGGCCGGCGATTTCTGCTTCACCCCCCCCGAACTGAGTAATACTCGGCGGCCACTTTCCGCTAGACTACGCCCCACTCGGCATCCGGGCCTGGCCCATTGTCCGTGGCCACGCCCGGGGCCCGATCTACCTAACCTGGGGGGTAACATGAAGGGCGAAACATGCTGGCCTCCATTGTCCGACTCGTCCGTTCCTTCGGACAAGCGCTGACCGAAACCGAAGCGCCCCGTTGGGTGGCGCTTGGGGCTGCCCTGGGGATGGTCATCGGGCTGATGCCCAAGGGGAATCTCTGCGTGGGGGTCCTCTCGGTGGTGTTGCTGGCCAGCCGGGCGAATCTGCTGGCCGCGGCGGTCTCGACGGCCGTCTTCTCGTGGGTCGGAGCGTGGACCGATCCGGTGGCCCATCGCCTCGGTCTGGCCCTGCTCACCCCGGCGCGGCTCCAGCCGTCTTGGGCCTGGCTCTTCGAGCTGCCGCTGGTCCCCTGGACCCGGCTGAACAACACGGTGGTCCTGGGAAGCCTGGTCCTCGGGCTGGTCCTTTTCTATCCGGTTTACCGCCTGAGCAAGCTGGGCTTCGCGCGGTATCGCGACCGGATCGTCGAGAAGTTTCAGCAGTACCGGGCGGCCAAGGTGCTCTCCGGCGCCGAGAAGCTTATCCGCTGGAGGATGCCATGATTCGCTGGTCCTACGTGCTGCCCCGCCTGGTCGTGCTCGTGGCGGCGGTCCTGGCAATCGGGCTAGGGCTGGACCCACTGCTGCGATGGTCGCTGGTCTCGCTGGGCCAGCAGATCACGTCGGCCAAGGTGGAGATCGGCTCGCTGGCGAGCTCGCTGGGGCAAAGCGAAATCTGCCTGCGCGACGTCCAGGTGGCCGATCCCGACGAGCCCATGAAGAACCTCGTTGAGGCCAAAGAAGTCCGGCTGGCCCTGGAGACCGGCCCGCTCATGCGCAGGAAGTTCATCGTGCGCGAGGGGCGCGTAAGCGGGCTCCGGCTCGGCACCGATCGGCAGACCTCCGGGGCCCTGGAGCGATCGCCCCGACGCGGCGGACCGCGCGGAGACAAGTCCGAAAAACCCTTCGGCAGCGGCCTGGGCCAACTCGCCGAGACGTGGCTCGACGCCCTGGCCGGCCGGCTGGAAGAGCAGCTCGCCCGCGAGGTCGAGCAGCTCGAGTCGGTCCGGCTCACCCGGGACCTCGTCGACCGCTGGCCCCGCGAGTTCGAGCGCCTCCAGCGCCGGGCCAACGCGCTGAAGGGCCGGGCCGAGGACCTCGGCAGCGCGTTTCGCGGCGGCGTGCAGGGCCTGTTGCGCAACCCGGACACCGTCGGCCGGGCCCTCGGCGAGATGGAGTCGATCCACGCCGAGGCCGCCGATTTCCGCGCCGAGCTCGATCGGCTGGGCCGCCAGGCGCTCCACGACAAGGACGCCATCCACGAGGCCCGCCGGCGCGACGTCGAGTCGATCCGCCAACGCCTGCGCGTCGCCGACCTCCAAGGGGAGAACCTGTCGGAGTATCTCCTGGGCCCGGACCTGGCCGAGAAGGTGGGAGCCGTGGCCGACGGGGTTCGCTGGGCCCGGCGGCATTGGCCCCAAAAGCCCGACGATGCCTCGCCAACCCGGGCCCGGGGGCTCGACGTGCCTTTTGCCGGCCCGAAGCCCACCCCCAGCTTCCTGATCCGCCAGGTTGCCATCGACGGGGAAGGCCAGCTCCACGGCAACCCGTTCCGGTTCTCCGGCACCGCCGAGGGCGTCACTTCCGATCCCGTCCTGTACGGCCGGCCGGCGGTGCTCCGCCTGGACGTCCAGGGCAAGGCGGCCATGGCCATCGAGGCCGTCGTGGACCACACGGGCAAAACCCCGTGCCACCACGTCACCATCGAGTGCTCGGACCTGCCGCAGCCGCGCCGGGTGCTGGGCCGGGCCGACCGGCTGGCCGTGGCGGTCTCGCCCGGCAGCACGCGATTGTCGCTGGTGCTCCACCTGGAAGGCGACGGCCTGGAGGGCCGGCTGACGCTGCGTCAGGAGCCGGTCGAGCTCGCCCCCGCGGTCGCCTCACGCTTCGGCGGCCCGCGCCTGGCGGCCGAGCTGGAGGAGGCGCTCAAGCGGATCCGGGCGATCGAGGTGACGGCCGAGCTCTCCGGCACGCTGGACGAGCCGGAGTGCCGGCTCCGCTCCACGCTGGGGCCGCAGTTGGCCGAGGCGATGAACTGGCTCATCCAGCGCGAGCTGGAGGCCCGGCGCGAGGAGGCGGTCGGCTTCCTCCAGGGGCAGATCGAAGGCCACCTGGCCCAGTTCGACCAGCTCGTCCGAGCCAGGCAGGAGGCCCTCCTCGCCCAGCTCGATCTGAGCAGCGACCAGCTCCGCGAGCTGCGTCAACTGCTCGGCGACCGGCCGGGCGGCGTCGAGCGGCTCCTGGGCAGGCCGCTGCGGCTGGAGATGCCGCGGCGATTCTGAGCCGGGCCCCCCCTTGGTCCGCAACGGGGCCCGTGCGACGGCTGCCCTCTCCCGACGCTGGCGCGCCCTGTACATGTTCAGAACGCCCCTCGGAGCCACCACCGATAAGGCATCCAGTCTATGACGGCACTCTCGTCGGTTACGAAGTCGGCAACAGCCGTCACTCAGTCTCTTGCCCGCATCAATTCGGCGCAAAGGAACCTCACTCGCACGCCGTGTCTTGCCAAGACTTGTTGATACTTCCACCAGTCCGTATCAGTAGCGTTCAGGACGGTGGGGTCCAGGTCGCTTGCCCGTGCCGCGGCGACAAACTTGCGGTCCTGGCGGTCGAAGCCGGTCAATTCCGAGTCGTCCGGGAATTCGTCGAAATCCTCTTCGGAGCCAGCCTTCGGGTGGAGGTCGACCAGTTCGCACCGGTCGGGATTCGCCTGGTTGTGCCAGAGGAACTTGAAGAAGACGTCACCGACGCCCGGCTGGCCCGACGGCGACAAGTGCCTTCGATATTCGTCGAGGATTTGCCTTCCTCGATCAAGCACAATGATCTCGTCGCTGAGGGCTTTGCGCAAGGCGGCGATGCAGGCCATGATACAGGCGGGCCCCGCTTGCCTGGCTTTTCCGTTAGCAGCGACGGCGACATTCGTGTCCACAACGACGGCTGTCATCACTGCCCTCCGAGCCGTCGCTTCGCGGCCGCCTCGGCCATCGCTGCGATCTCGCCGAACTCATCGCCGAAGAAGTCCTTCGGCCAATTCGAGATGTTTCCGACCGGATCCATATTCAAGGGGACCAGTTCGGACCGCCCGTCCGCCGTATCGCAGAAGTAAAGGGCGGTATCCTCCGCCTTCATCTTTTCCTCGGCGATCCCGCGTTGGAGGCGGCGCAGGAGGTGCTCGCTGTGACTCTCTACCAGGACCTGAATGTTACGCGTCTTGACCGCGTCGATGAATACGTCGGCCAAGCCTGCCTGAACGGACGGGTGCAGGTGGATCTCCGGTTGCTCCAGAATAATCGTAGAATGCGGCGGCACGTAGTAGCAGAGCGTGAGAACCGGCAACACTTGGGACACGCCAAACCCAACGTCCGTGACTAGAACGGGCGCGGAATCCTTCGTCTTCCTGACCAAGACCTGATAGAGATTGCTGTTTTTTGCCACGGGCTTGACGTTGAAATCGTGGATCAGCCCCAAATCGCGGAGCCACTGAGCCACGTACTCCTCAAGCGTCAATTTGGGTCGCCCCTTCCCGCGGGAAATCTTCTCTGGCCGCAGACGCGACGACAAGAGAGCATCGATGACCTTTTCGCCCCGTCGCCCCATGTCGGTCGGCTGCCCCCCGGACCAGATGTACTGACGTTTGGGGTATTCACGCAAAGGGCCAAGGTAATGCACTTCACCCAGAAGTTGTTCGAAGGCAAGCTGAAAGACGCCGAGGAACCCCGCATTCTGAAAGTAGGTGTTGACCTGGTCGGGAAACCCGTAGCACTTCACCGGATCGGGCAGGGGCCAAGGGCGACCCGGAAACCGCTTGAAATGAAAAACACTCCGCCCGTGATATGACAGATCGTAGCCTTCTTCGGCCTGAGCGTACTGGAACTGGTGTCGCCCAAACTCGTACGCCAAGCGTCCCACACGAACAGGGCCGCCCTCCTCCTGGTAGACCTCGCAACGATGGCCGATATCCGTGCCTCGGAATAGAGGGGCGCCGCCTTTCTTCGCTGGATCGGCCACAGTGAGATTCTGGGACGGCGACCAAGAGACGCTCCACGAGAGCCTCGTGTCCGTGTCGTGTCCGAACAGGATGTCCTGGAACGTCCCCAACTCCACGAGGCTCCGTTCGTCCCCAAGATTCAAGACCTGTCGCCGGTCCGCAGATTCGGCCGTCTGCTTGAGCATCAGCAGCCATTGCAGAATGCTCGTCTTGCCAGAACTGTTCGAGCCGAACAGGCCGGTAATCGGAGCAAGCCGCATCTTGTCGACGTGCTGCCACGACTTGAAATTGTGGAGGGTGATCTCTTTGAGCATTGGCGGTCCTCCTTCCACCTCACGCGAGTCCTCGCCTTCCTGCACGGCACCTGGCCACAGGTTTGGCGAGCAGACAACGATCAAGGCCCCGCGGCTGGGGGCCATGCGAAACCGTGATTGTACAGCAATGGAGAGCTACTGTAAACAAATAGGTTACCATCGCGCCTATAGCCACTGGAGAGAGCTCGGGCTTATGGGGTCTCCCGGCCGGTTCGCAGAGCGATGGCCCTCACTCCCCACGCTGCAACTCCATTAGCCCGAGTGAAAAAGAATCGGGACCGCACCCTGGGCGCCGTCCCGATCGAGTCGTCACGCTGTCTCACCGGTGAGCGCCAGGCTCGGCCCGACGGCTGCACATGGTATGCCGAGGCAGTCCGCCCCCTCACCCCAGCCCTCTCCCGGAGGGAGAGGGGGAGTGCGTTATTTCTTCGCCTTCAGCGACGCCTGGGCGGCGGCGAGCCGGGCGATCGGCACCCGGAACGGCGAGCAACTGACGTAGTTCAAGCCGCTCTTGAAGCAGAACTCGACCGAGGCCGGGTCCCCGCCCTGCTCGCCGCAGATGCCGATCTTCAGGTCCGGCCGGGCCTTGCGACCCCTCTCGACCGACATCTCGATCAACTGACCGATCCCCTCCTGGTCGATCGTCTGGAACGGGTCGGCCTTGAGGATGTTCTTGCTGAGGTAGTCGGGCAGGAAGCCGCCGATGTCGTCCCGGCTGAAACCAAAGCCCATCTGCGTGAGGTCGTTCGTGCCGAAGGAGAAGAACTGGGCCGATCGGGCCATCTTGTCGGCCAAGAGGCACGCCCGGGGGATCTCGATCATCGTGCCGTAGAGGAACGGCACGTCGACGCCCGTGGCGGCCTTCACCTCGGCGTGGACACGGTCGACGATCACCCGGGTCACGTCCAGCTCGCCCACGTCGCACGTGACCGGGACCATGATCTCGGGATGGGGGTGTTTGCCCTCCTTGAGGAGCTCGGCGGCCGATTCGAGGATCGCCCGGACCTGCATCTCGGTGACTTCCGGGTAGGTGACGCCCAGTCGCACGCCGCGGTGGCCCATCATCGGGTTGGTCTCGTGCAATTGCTCGCCGCGGCGCTTGATGTCGGCCACGGTGATCGAGAGGGCCTTGGCCAGCTCGGCCTGGGCCTCTTCGTTCTGCGGGACGAACTCGTGCAACGGCGGGTCCAACAGGCGGATGGTCACCGGCAGGCCGTCCATGGCCTCGAGCGTCGCCTTGATGTCCCGCTTGACGAAGTGGTACAGCTCATCGACCGCCCTGCGGCGCTCCGCTTCCGTGCTCGAGAGGATCATCTTGCGCAGGACGAACAGGGGCTCGTCGGACCCCTCGCCGTAGAACATGTGCTCGGTGCGAAACAGACCGATCCCCTCGGCGCCGAAGCCGCGGGCCACGCGGGCGTCGGCCGGGGTGTCGGCGTTGGTGCGCACGCCGAGCTTGCGGTACTTGTCGACGATCGTCATGAACTCGGCCAGGCGGGGATTCTCGCTGGCGTCCATCATCTTCACCGCGCCGGCGTAGACCAGGCCCTTGGTGCCGTTGAGCGTCAACACGTCGCCTTCCTTGTGGGCCTTGCCGCCGACGGTGAGGATTTTCTTGGCCAGGTCGATCTTCAGCTCGCCCGCCCCGACGATGCAGCACTTGCCCCAGCCGCGGGCGACCAGGGCCGCGTGACTGGTCATGCCGCCCCGGGCGGTGAGGATGCCGTCGGCGGCCCGCATCCCCTCGACGTCCTCGGGGTTGGTCTCTTCGCGGACGAGGATGACACCCCTGCGATCCTTCTCTTTCCGTTTCATGTCCTGCTCATGCCACTCGACGGCATCCGCAGCGGTGAAGACGATCTGGCCCACCGCCCCGCCCGGCCCGGCCGGCAAGCCCCGGGCGATGGGCGTGTGCTTCTTCTCGGCGTCGGGATCGACGATCGGGTGCAGCAGCTCGTCCAACTGGGCCGGCTCGACCCGCATCACGGCCGTCGGCTCGTCGATCAGCCCTTCCTGGAGCATGTCCATGGCCATGTTCACGGCCGCGGTGCCGGTCCGCTTGCCGTCGCGGCACTGGAGCATGTAGAGCTTGCCCTCCTGGATCGTAAACTCGATGTCCTGCATGTTCCTGTAGTGCTTTTCGAGCTTCACGCGGATGGCGTCGAGCTCCCGGTACAGGCCGGGCATGCCCGTCTGGAGCGACGGCAGGTGCTTGTTCTGCTCGTTCTTGGTGTCTTCGTTGAGCGGATTGGGCGTGCGGATGCCGGCCACGACGTCCTCGCCCTGGGCGTTGGCCAGCCACTCGCCGTAGAACTTGTTCTCGCCCGTGGCCGGGTTGCGGGAGAAGGCCACGCCGGTGGCCGAGCTCTCGCCCATGTTGCCGAAGACCATGGCCTGGACGTTGACCGCGGTGCCCCACTCGTCGGGGATGCCCTCGATGCGGCGGTAGGAGACGGCCCGGCGCCCGTTCCAGCTCTTGAACACCGCGCCGATGCCGCCCCACACCTGCTCCCAGGGGTCGTCGGGGAAGTCCTTCTTGAGGATCCGCTTGATGGTCTTCTTGAATTCCTCGCCGAGGCTCTTGAGATCGTCGGCCTCCAGGTCGGTGTCGCTCTTGCAGCCCTTCTTGTGCTTGTACTGGTCGAGCATCTCGTCGAGGATCTTGCGGATTCCCTTGCCCTCGGAGGGCTCGAGGTCCTCGGCCTTCTCCATGACCACGTCGGCGTACATCATGATCAGCCGGCGATAGGCGTCGTAGACGAACCGCGGGTTGTTGGTCTTTTTGATCAGCCCGGGGATCGTGGCCGAGCACAGGCCGACGTTCAGCACCGTCTCCATCATGCCGGGCATCGAGCGCCGGGCCCCCGAGCGGCAGGAGACCAGGAGTGGATCGGCCGGGTCGCCGAACTTCATGCCCATGGCCGCTTCCATCTTGGCCATGGCCTCGGTGACTTCCTTGCGGAGCCCGTCGGTGAACTTGCGCCCCTGGTCCAGGTAGACCGTGCAGTACTCGGTGTTGACGGTGAACCCGGCGGGCACGGGCAGGCCGAGCTTGGCCATCTCGGCCAGGTTGGCGCCCTTGCCGCCGAGGCTGTTCTTCATCGAGGCATCGCCTTCGGTCCCGGTGGGACCAAAGAAGTAGACGTACTTCTGGGCCATGTTGGGCTCCCTCACGGTAGCAGGGGGGAACGAAACCGATTAGTCTACCGGCCCTGACCAGGAGCGTCAAGGAACGGGGTAGGGCGCCGACCGTAACCCCTTGTCCTGATTGACCTAACGACGCACCGGCTGGGCCACGGATGAGCCTCAGGCCCGTAGGCTGGGGCGCAGCCCCAGCAGCGGGGAGACACGACAAAGCTGGGGCTGCGCCCCAGCCTACGGGACTCCCGAAAGAAACTACGATGCCTGCCTATCGCTGGCCAACACGGCGAGGGCACCGCGGATCTCACGCAAGAGATGCAGGTGCTGGGCGGTCCAGGCAGCCGAGGAGGAGGGCGGCCGCTCGGGCTCGTCCCCCAGGCCCGCAGAACGAGAGCGGCGGAGCTGTTTCATCAAGAGGTCCCGTATTTGGGGGGCGTTGGCCACTCCCTCGATCAGGCCGCGGTGGCCGGCCGTTGCACCGCCCCCCTGGGCCTCCGCGTGCGCGCCGCCGCCGCCGGCAGTCTCGACCAGCACGTCGGCGATGCCGAACAGGCGCTGGAGGGGGCCCTGCTTGACCACGACGTTCTGCACGTTCTCAAAGGTGATCGTCGTCTCGTGGATGACCCAAATGCCTCGCCGGATTCGCAGGCTGCGGCTGGTCATCACGTACCAGGTCGTGTCGTAGCGGAGGTGGATGGCGACGTAGGCCACGACGTCGGGCACGACCACGATCGCCAGGGCCAGCGGGAACAGCAGGATGCCGAGCCAGGGCACCGCGACTGTCAGCGCGAGCCACCCGAGCAGCAGCAGGGCGTCGATCGCCACCAGGGCGATCCAGAAGAAGAGCTTGAGGTAGCGTAGGAAGCCGGGTGCAGGGCGGAAAGACGCGGCGACCTCGCCCGGCGCGACGGGCAACTGCGGGGGCTCCCGGGGGACGCGAAACCAGCGAGCAAGGATTCCCCAGATGCCCTCGTAAACCCACGCCGTCAATACTTCGACCTTGCCGTTCATGCGTTCTCCGCCCGGCGCGAGGCCATCTGCACCAGCAGGTCGCGGATTTCGGTCAACAGCCGGAGCGAGTCGTCGCCCTCTTCGGCCGGCGGCACCTCGCCGGGCGCGGCGGGCTCGCCACCCGGCCGTTCCACGTCCGCCCCCGCGTGCTCCTCCTGAATTCCTCGCATCTTCCCGTACAGGTAGTCGCGCAGGGGTTCTGCCTCAAGGATCCCCTCGATCGCCATCTCCGCCCTGGAGGTGCCGGAGGCGGTCTGGATGCTCACCGTGGCCAGGCCCATCCAGCGCTGGATGATGTTTCGCGTCAGGTGGATGTCCTGGATGCGGCGGTAGGTCAGGAAGACCTCCTTCCGGAACAAGAGCCCCCAGCTCATCGACAGGCCGCCGGCGTCGAAGCGGTAGCGCAGGGTCTCGTACTTGAACAAAAGCGGCAGGAAAACGAAGGGGCACAACGGGCCGGTCAAGAGCGCGAGGGTCACGTAGTACCAAAGCAGCACGCGATCCGGCCGGACGATGTTCGTGGGGTCGAAGGCCGCATCCCGGGGCGATCGCGGCAGGGCTTCTGCGTCAAACCGGGCGGTCACCGAACGTTCCTCCTCGCGCGGAAGGGGACAGCGGAGGGGGACCCCAGCGAAAACCGGACAGTCCCCAAGTTGTATTTCGCCGTGCCTCAACGGATCTTGGAACCCCGCAAAGTTGCGCGGAAGGGTGCCGCTACGGGCTGGCGGCTACCTTCCCGCCCCCCTTCTCCACCTTGGCCCAGAACGGATGCTGCCGGTCGGCGCGTGTCCGGGCGTCTTCCAGCAGGATTTCCAGATCGGGGACGACCGCCGCGGTATTGGGAACCCGGTAGCCGTCGATCGTCACGGTGATCCGCCGCTTCAGGTCGACCATGTCGGGCGACAGCCAGACGATCACCCGGCCGGCCCCGCTCTGCACGTGGATCGTGTCGGTCTTGGTGATCGACGCCTTGGTCACGATCGGCTTGATGTTCCGCCGGGAGGCGGGCCAGTCGTCGGGGTCGATCATTCCCCGGGCGGGGAGCTGGTCGAGCTCGACCCACCAGAAGAACCTGTCCCACGGCCGCATCGAGACGGCGCTGAGCTCGCGGGGATAGAAGTTGCGGCGCATGCGGCCCATCCAGTCGAACAGCCGCAGGATCTCGTCGGAGAAGTGCTCGTGTCCGCGCCCGAGGTACTCGACCACCGTGGCGTTGAATCCGCTGGAGCGCAGGTAGCGATTCCAGTCCATGGCATTGGCGGCGCAACTGCGGCTGGAATCGAGCTCGCCGCAGACGAAGTACATCGGCAGCAGCCGGCCGTTTTCCCAGTAGAGATTGACGTACTTGTCGGCCTTGGCGGCGATGGCCACCACCCCCGCCCAGAGGTCGGGATGGGCCAGGGCGATGTCCCAGGCGGCGTCGCCCCCGATGGAGTGCCCGGTGAGGAACACGCGGTCGGTGTCGATGGAGAATCGCCGGCAGGCGGCGCGCAGGGAGTCGGTGACAGCGAGGTGCTCGCGGGCGGAGTAGCCGTACTGCTTCTGGTGCTCGGCGGTCCAGCTCGGGGCGATGACGACGTAGCCGCGGCGCGTGGCCTGGCCTGCCCGCCAGCCCTGCTTGTCGAGGGCGCCGGCCCACCACTCGACCTGCATCTCGGGCTTCGTGCCCGCCCCGTGCAGCGACACGATCGCCGGATAGCGGCGATAGGGATCGTACTCGGGGGGCAACTGCACCAGGCAGCGGACCGCCGGCGAATTGCCCTGGCCCGGCACTTCCAGCTCGTACGTCAGCCCCGCCTCGTCGGTGGGCTTGGCCGGCAAGGGAGGCTTCATGCTCCCCAGCAGCCGCGCCGCCAGCTCCACGGTGGCCCCCTCCTCCGACTGGAACTCGGAGAGTATCTTGGCCCGGGCAAGCTTGTCCGACGCCGCGAGGTACCGAAGCACCAGGGCCCGGACCTGCACCAGCGACAGCGCCGTCGAGAGCTTCGTCGTGGCCCCCTTGCTGTCGACCAGCCAGCCGCTGATGGCCAGGGCGAGCCCCTCCTCGGGCTTCAGCGCGTTGGCCAACTGCTGGAAAGCGGCCATGCGCGCCAGGGTGTTCAGGCTCAGCTCGGCGCTCAGCTCCTCGCGAATGCCGTCGACCCGCTTGCGCAAGGAGGAATCCTCGATCTTCGCCGCCAACTGGTCGAACTGCTCCAGCACCTTGACCCGGGCAGCCTCCTGGGCGTCGTACTCACGAACCATCTCGCGGGCCGCCTGGATCGTCTCACCCGCCGGCCCCTCCGAGGGGAACTTCTTCAAAAGCCCCTGCACCATGCGATGCTGCCCCGCGTCCCGGCGAAGCTTCAGCTCCTCCAGCGTCCGCCGGGCACTGAGCTGCCGGATGGCCGTCAGCGCCGGGTCCAACTGCTTCTTGGCCTCGGGGTTCTCGGGGTTGTCGGCCAGAATGCCCTCCACCTCCCGGGCAGCGTCCTCGTAGCGCTCGCACTGCATGTAGAACCGGGCAATCCGCTTCCGCTCCTCGACGTTCGTCGGGGCTACGGTCCGCTTGAGAATGGCGTCCAGGCTCCCCCGCGGAATGCTGCTGGTGGCGATCCGCATGTCCCAGGCATACTTCTCGGCCTCCAGCTTGGTGTAGTGGGGCGTGATCTCGGTGATCGCCTGGACGACGTCCTGCGGCCCCCGCGGCCCGACCATCTTCAAGCGCCGCCGGCCGTACTCGTCGAACGGCTGGACGTCGAACAGCGGGCCCAACGAGCGGACCGCCAGCCCTCCGCGCGCCGTCTTCTGTTTCAGCATGAACCGCTCCAGCGCCTCCCCCGCCTCGGGACGCTCGGTGGCGGGCCCGCGCGCGATCTGCCACCGGCCCACGTACGTGCGGCGGAGGTCGTCGTCGAGCATCTGGATCAGCGGAACGGCCGAGCTGTCGCCAGCCTTGAACAGCTCGGCTTTCTCGGCCAGGCCCGCCAGCGGCACCAGCTTCCCGCGCAGGACCCGACCGTCCTTCAGCGTCAGCTCCGCGCCCAGGCACGTGCCGAAGACCAACAGCCAAACGGCCGACCAGACCACCGGCCGCATGAATCGCCCAACCGATCGGTCCATGGGGTACTCTCTCTGTCCGGAACTGGGGAAACGGGCGGCCAGCCCCCTTGCTTCATTGTGTGGTCTGGAGGGCCCAAGTCAAGCGGGGGATAACCCGTTCGGGGGGACGGCTTGCCCAGACACGCCAGCCGTCCAGGCAAATTCGACAACCCAGACCATTGACAGCGATTCTGCCGATCGGGAGAATTCCCCTGTCTGGGAAAGATGGAATGCCTCGTCAGATTGTCTCATCCCGAATCGTCCTGCTCTTGACCGCCCTGGGCCTGGTCTTGGCGCTCAGCGTCGGGGCCACCCTTGCCGTGGGCGCGATCCTGGCCGCCATGGGCGACGCCCCCGCCAGCCGGGTGTTGAACTGGATTGCCCTCGGCTGCGCCATCCCGTTGGCGGTCGACCTCTGCTGCCTGGTCCTGGCCCTGGGGATCAACTCGCTTAGCGCGTCGGACCCTCCCGAAGAGGGCTGAGCAGCACCGGGCCTTTCTCGTTTAACCGCAAGCCGAAGGCGTGCGCTTCTTCATACCCCAGCCGCAGGCGTGTGCGCTTCGACCGTCGGCTTCCACGCCGCGCTTGCCTTCGGCTTGCGGCTAAACGACGCCGCGCCCGGGCGGCTGGGGCACCCTACTTGAGTCAGTCCCGCGACCGCATGAACAACAGCACGATGTACCAGAACAACAGCGCCACCGCGGCGAACAACGCCAGCGCCGCCGCCACGTGCTGACCGATGCGGTAGTGGTGCATCACGTTCGAGGTGTGGAACAGGATGTACCCGCAGGCCAGGGCGATCATCGCGTAGATGAGAATCGGGCCCAGGTCGAACTGGAACAGCAAGGCCACGATGATGAACCCCATGGCCGCCAGTCCGCCGAACCACAGCACGCCGCGGAGGAACGAGAAGTCCTTGCGCGTCACCAGCACGGTGGCGGTGAGGATGCCGAACAACCCCAACGTCGCGACCGCCGCGGAGGGGATGATCTGCGGGCTCATCAACCCGGCCATGAACAGCAGCGGCACGAAGATCACCGCCTGGGCGAAGACGTACAGGCCCAGCCCCAGGTACTGGGTGGTCTGGCTGACCGCCGACCGGGCCCAGCTCTCGGCCACCCAACTCACCAGCATGAACGCCCCGAGGACGATCAGCCAGCTATAGCGGCCGCTGAACATCATCATCTCCACCAGCTTGTCGACCCCGGGCATGCTCAGCAGCACGGCCTCCAGGGCGACGAACAGGCCGATCGCCCCGGCCAGGTGGAGGTAGGTCTTCGTGATGAAATCGGCCCGCTCGCCGGCCGCCGCCTGCGCGGCGAACCGGTCCATCGGCACCATCGGAGACTGGTACGGGTTCTGCGAATAGCTCATGGCAATTCCTTCCTGAAAGAGAGTGGTAGGCAAGGGAATTGTAGCATCCGGACCCCTCGAAAGGAAGGCCGTCCTACGAAGCACTCACGCTTCCTTCCTCCCAGCGAAGGTCGATTCCCGGCAGGCTGAGGACGAACTCGGGGCCAAAGGCCCCCGAGGGGGTGGCGAAGCCCGCCGGGGCGGCATGCTCCAGGACCCTCTCCAGCACGGCCAAAGCGGCGGTGACGGTCAGCGCGTACCCGGCCGGGGTTTCCAGCGTGGCCGAGGCCGAGCGACCCTGGGCGTCCCGCACCCGGCCCCAAAACGACACCCGGCCCATTCGCTGCGACTCGTCCGACGGACCGCGGACCACCCAGCCCACGCACCGCTTGGCCAGGCGCTGGACCCAGCCCAGCCCGAGCAGCGGCAGCACGGGCCGCATCAGCCGGAGCATGCGGATTTGGGACCGTGGGAACGCCACGTAGACCTCGACGTTGGGGATCCCGGTCGAGTACCACGCCGAGGCGACGTCGCCCCAGGGGACGGTCACTGCCCGGCGCCGCCCGTGGCGGAAGGGGACCTCCATGGTCTTCCAGGCCGCCGGGACGGAGACGATCCGGCCGTCGATCCGCACCCGGCCGCCCCGGGGCATTGCCTCCAGCATGGTCCTGGCGGTCCCCCGGCTGGGCCGGCCGAACGACTCGAAGGCCAGCTCCAGATGCGTTGCCCCGGGAAGCCGTTGGGCGAGCAGGGCGGCCAGGCAGTCGCTGGGGACGACGTCGAATCCGACCGCCGGCAGGAGCGTCACCCCCGCAGCCAGGGCCTGCTGGTGCCGTCCGGCCGCCGCCTCGATGACGTCGATCTCGCCGGTGATGTCGAGGTAATGGACTCCTGCCCTCAGGCACGCCTCGATCATGGGTTCGGCCGTGGCCGAGAACGGGCCCGCACAGTTGAGCACCGCCCGAGCCCCGGCGAGCTGCCGGGCGGTCGCTTCCGGGTCCCCCAGCGGGAAGACCCGCCCCGGGCACTCCAGCCGGGCGGCCAAGGCCTCGACCTTGGCGGCGCTGCGCCCGGCCAGCACCGGGCGCATCCCGCGCCGGACGGCCTCCTCGGCAATCCGCCGGCCCGTGTAGCCGTACGCACCGTACAAGAGCCAGGGAGCAGATACACTCATGGCGGCGGTGAAATGAACGGAACGTCACCGATCACGGGGCGGCGACGATGGACTATCCATTAGAACCGGGCCGGCTTCGCCGCTCCCGTGGATCGGTTTGTTGGGCCGTTTTGCTTCGGGTTGCCTCACCAGGCGGTCACCTAGCGCCGCCTCCCGCCGACGCAAGTCCGCAAAAATGGCGTGCACGTCGTACCCGAACGCAGCAGCGAGTTCTTCGCGGACCTTCCGCACAGAGGCAACAATTGGATCATCATTCATCGTCGGTCTCCCCGAACAGTTCCTCCGGAGTGCAAATCGTCGGCATGACAAAGCCACGCTCGCTGCAAATCCGTCCCACGCGGCGTGAAATCTGCGCGTTGGCCAAGTGCCTGCAATTCCATGTCAGTAGATATTCTACACCGTGGACGGTCGCGACGGCAATGTGAGCCGCATCGCGAACCGCTTTCTCCGGAAGAACCCCAGCTTCGACGATCGCAGCCGTCAAGGTTTCCGCATCCGGCGAGGCGCCGAGTACTTCGATAGACCGGACGAGTTCAAGCCGTTTCCGAACCTCGGATTCGTCGCCCGCCGAAATCTCGTCGAGCACGACCTGAGACATCACCAAGCGGAAGTCACTTCGGCGGCGATTCCACCAATCCCGTGTGATCTGTTGGTGCGCAGCGACCACCAGATCGCGGGCAGGTAACGCGACAAGGTAGCTGACGAATGTGGTTTCAAGGTACACGGATTCCATCGGCCATCCTTCTCAAGTCTCAGGGCAGTTGCTGGGCGCCGGGCAGGGCAGGAAGAGGGGACGTCACTGATTCTCAAGACATGGCACGACTCCTTTTCGTCCCCGGGTCACGCGACGGGTTCACCAACAAGCCGGGATTGCAGAATTGTGAATACCCTATCCGCTACGAGTTGCGCGTTGTCGGGCGACAGATTATCAATTGACCCACAAAAGGCAGAAAAGTCGTATCGGGATTTCTTTTCGGCGTACTGATGAAAGACGGCAAGTATTTCTTGCATGATGTCATCTGCATCTTCGGTGATTTGCGAATCTTGCTGTGGATTCAAGGAGATGCAGTCCCAATTGACGGATGCGTATTTGTTTCGCAGACCGACGTAGACGTACGGCATGTTGTTCTTGTCGCATTCGCGGAACCATCGGTTCTGCGCGTTGATGTCGCGATTCTTGCATTGAGCGAATGTCTGCATTTGAGTGTCCTCCGAGTTTGGCAGGTGACTTGATTCCGTATCGCAACCAACATTGTACCGCGTTGGAGCCGTTCGTGAATGGCGAGCATGGATTTGATGGCTCGAAGTTCGGAACGCGTTGACTGCCATCAGCCGATGTGCGACGTGGATCAGGGGCAGGCCGCGTTCAACGACCGGAAATCGTCCGCGTACACATTGGAGCGGTAGCCCCTCGCCGTATAACTTGTTCTTGCGCTGATCCGTCCATTACCTGTAGGCAGCGTCTGTGCAGCCTAACACGCATCCCACTCATCGGCGCAAGTGGTTTCCTAGCAAGTGGTTGTTCAATTGTCGAAGTGCCTCGTGCGTGATAGGCCGTTTCAGCCTAGCGCTCATCGAGCCGACGAGCTAGGGCGTCGGCGGGGCGCTGGGTTGTCGGCATACAAGCCTCAGGGCGATCGACGCTGGCGGGTGCCTGTGCTCATGCCTGCCGTCCAATGGGGCGGCTCTTCCGGTTGCCGCACACACCTGAGCCTCGTCCCTGGTGGCCATTCTACCGCAGGCATCAGCACCTTGAACGCCCCCACGGGCGCAATTCTCGGCGTATGCGCCCCTCCCTCGCAAGAAGGGGGCGAGGCAGGTTGCACTGGCGTCTCGCCAGTGCTGCGCAGCGAAGCACGGGCAAGATGTCCGTTCCACCCCAACGTGCTACCCCGCGGCCCATGCGCACGGCAAGCGTGGGCACGGCACCCGGCCGTCACCCCGTCACCCCGTCACCCCGTCACCCCGTCACCCCGTCACCCCGTCACCCCGTCACCCCGTCACCCCGTCACCCCGTCACCCAGCCTCTCCCGGAAAGAGGAGTTCTGCCGGAACGCCTACGGCCCGCTCTTCGCCGCGGTACGCTCGATCAGGGCCCGGCACGCCTCGATGACCTTCTCCTCGACGCTCTCGGCGAACGGGCCGGGCTGGCCGTAGTAGATCATGCTCTCGACCGGCTCGTAGCCGCCCTCGCCAAGCACGCGGCGCGAGGGGATGTAGCACGGCACGTCGTTGGTGAACCCGGCCACGATGAGGTTCTCGTTGGGCAGCTCCCGCTTCAGGCGCAGGGCGTAATCGACCACCACTTCGCCCCCCAGGGCCACCAGCGTCAGGTCGTTGCCGAGGCGGACCGCCTGCACGGGATACTCCAACTGGCGCACGGGCCGGCCCGCGTCGTAAGCCTTGAGCATCCACTCGGCCCGGCGGCGGATGTAGGGATTGGTATTCTTGGCGTCGGCCTCGAACCGGGCCCGATCGTGCGGGGCGAAGTCGAGCCGGACCAGCTCGTACGCGGTGCGGACCGGCGCATGCACCGGCCGGAGCTCGCCGGAGAGCACCCGGCGCACTTCCGCGCTTAGGTCCTTGCCGTACTGGGCCGCGTGCTCCACCTTGCTGCGGGGCGACGGGTTCTGGTCCGCCCCGCACAGCTCCATAAACATCGCCGTGGCGCCGGGCAGGGCCTTCTCCAGCTCGATCTGGGCAAAGCCCGCGTAGTCGCCGTTGACCTGGTACACGTCGCCGCCGAGGGTCGTGTTGTGGCAGGCGTAGCCGAACAGCACGGCACGCAGCTTGCCGTCGGGTGCGGCGATGCGGACCACGGGCACGTCGTGATCGACCGGCCCCTTGGGGTTCTGCCCGATGCGCACGCCCTGCTTCGTGGGCTCGCGGCGGTTGATGGCGAACCCCGCCTTCCCGTGGCCCACCGAAAGCGAGGCCGGGGCGAGGTCGGCGATCGCCGCGCCCACCACGCCGACCAACTGATCGGTCAGCTTGCGCGAGTAGGCCGTGGCCTGGCGCAGGTCCTCGGCGTTGAAGTCGAACATCACCCGGATGCCCGGCCAGACCGCCGGCCCGGAATGGGTGTGCGAGGCGTTCAGCACAAGCTGCGACCGCTTCAGGCCGAACTGCTTCTCGACGCGGCCGGCCACCTCGTCGGAGACCTCGCGCGGCAGGCCGATCAGGTCCAGGGTGACGATCGCCACCCGGCCGCCCCGGGCATCTTCCAGCACCAGGGCCTTGGCCCAGAGGTCGCACAGCGGCGCCCCTTCCGACTTGTGGGTCCGGGCGGCGTAGCCGGAGAGCCACATGGGCTCGGCCGGGGTGACGCTCACCCGGGCCACCCCCGCCTTGAGCTCCGCCGCCTGCACCGGCCCGCACAGCACGAACAACGCCATACCTCCGAGGATGAGATTCTTCATGGTGGTCTCCCGTTGGCTGGCCGGATCGATCGAAGACTTTGCCCGGGCGTCTCAATCCGGCTCGATAAACGACAGGTCGAATCGCGTGAAGGTGAGGAACTGGTACCCCTGTTCGACGCCCCGCTCCCAGAACACGCCCACCGACTTGTCCTTGAGGATCGTCAGGTCGGAATAGGCGGCGAACTGGGGGGAGATCAGCCGCTCGTTCTTGAACGTCTGTCCCTCGTCGTAGCTCACGCGGAGCACGAGGTTCTTCCGGTCCGGGCCCTTGGGCCCGGTCCAGAGGATGCGGTCGCGGGCATCGCCGGCGGCCTTCGAGGTGAGCCGCTCGATCGCGCAGCAGACCGGCGAGACCGGGTTGCCCGGCCGCGGCTTGGACCAGGTCTTGCCGCCGTCGCTCGAAGCGCTCATCCAGCGGTGCCCCCCGGAGTTCTGGCGAATGTCCATGAGGATCCGCCCGCCGGCCAGCTCCACAAGCTGGTTCTCGTCTCCCGGGCCGGGCACCATGTCGCCCCGCTGCCAGGTCTTTCCGTGGTCGTCGCTGTAGAGGGCAAAATTCCCGAACGGCTCGAACTTCCAGAGGGGGGCGATCAGCCGCCCCTTGCGGTCCTGGATCATCCCGCCCGGCCCCACCACGCTGATCCGCCACTTCGGATCGGCCATGTCGCGGGAGATCTTCGTCAGGTCGATCGGGTCGGACCAAGTCTGGCCGTCATCGTCGCTGGTTCGGGCCAGGACCTGGCTGTCGTCGGTGCCGGGCCGGGCCTGCTCCGTGCCCCGCTCCGGCTTGCAGCGGAGATACAGCAGCCACACCCGACGCGTCTGCCGATCCACCACCGTGGCCGGATTGGCCGCCGACCACAGCTCGCCCGGGTCCTCGATCACCTTCATCGGCGACCAGGTCTTGCCGCCGTCCGTGCTGCGGCGATAGACCAAGTCGATGTCCTGCTTCCCGTAGCCCGGATCGTTGGCGTTGTACTTCCTCGCCTCGGCAAAGGCCAACAACGACCCATCCGGGGCCGTCTCGATGGCCGGGATGCGGAACGTGTGATAGCCCTGCGTGCCGGAGACGAACACGTCGACGTGAACCGGCGTCGACTGGGCCCGGGCCGCCGCAGCCGTGAACGATACGACGAGAAACGCCGCAACAAGGATGTTCTTCATGCCGGCCTCCTCCAACTTGGCTTCGAGGCGAAGATGCTTCCCGGCGGCCACAGCCCCCGCCGCTGCCGCGATTGTACCCCGGCCAACCGGCCCCCGCAACCGCCGCCGCCGGCCGGCGCCCGAGGTGGCACGCCCTGAGGGACGAAGGGCGTGGCTGCACCCACGCGCGAATCACCACGCCCATCGCTGCGCTCTGGACGTGCCACCCGACGTGCCACCCGAGCCGCAGCGGCGCCATACGTCCGCGCAGGATTGCACCGGCCCGGCGAGGAGGCTATCCTCAGAACGGACACACTTCGGAGGGACCGTCCGATGGGCAAGCCCGTTCGCTTTCGTCTGCTTTCCCCCGTGTTCGCGGCTGGCGCAGCGGGACTCGTCCTCTTGCTCTTGACGCCGGGTGGCACTGGCTGCTTGTCAGCCAGTGCTCTGGGTGCCACCGCTTCGGCCGCCAGGCCCTCGTCCGCGGGCACGAACGTCGCCCTGGGGGCGAAGTACACCCTTTCGCCGCCGCCGAGCTACGCCCATTGCACCGATCCAGAGGACGCGGTCCAACTGACCGACGGGAAGACGACCACCGAGTACTTCTGGACCCAGAAGGGAACGGTCGGCTGGAGCGGGGCCCCGTATGCCGTGATCACCGTGGATCTGGGACGCGTCGAGCCGATCGCCGGTGCGTCATTCACCACTGCCGCAGGCGTGGCCGGCGTGACCTGGCCCGCCTCCGTCCTCCTCCTCACCAGCGACGACGGCCGGAAGTACCGCAACGTCGGCGACCTGGTCGCGCTGGATCGCACGGCGCACGGACCCCTGCCGCAAGGCTACGCCATCCGCCGCCTGAAAACCTCCGGGCTGAAGACCCGGGGACGCTACGTCCGCTTCCTGGTCCTCCCCCTGGCCGGCGGCTCGTACATGTTCGTCGACGAGATCGAAGTGTTCCGCGGGCCGGAGGACCTGTTGAAGGCGGACCCCGGCGGGCGGCCTGCCGGCGACGTCGAGGAGCTGTTCCAGCAGGGACGCATCGGCCGGGCCATCCGGCACCGCTTCGCCGCCGACCTGGACGGCCTGCGCAAGGCGATCGCCGCCGCCGGCCTGACCGACGCCTCCGCCCGAAACCGGCTCCTCGGCCAGTACGAAGCGGTCCGCAAGGAGCTCGAGGGAGCGGCAATCGGCCCAAGCACTGGCTGGCAAGCAGCCAGTGCCACCGCGGCGGGCGATTCGTTCCGGGCCGTGCTGCCGATGAGTGCGGCCCATGCCCGACTGTTCCAGGTCCAGGCCGACTTGTGGCGTTCGCGGAGGTTGCCGCCGCTGTCGGCCGCGATCCGGCCGCTCTGGGATCCTCTCGATCCGTTCCTCATCCCAGACACGTCGCTGGTCGCCGCCGAGGTGCACACGATGCGCGGCGAGTACCGCGCGGCGGCGATCGATCTGTACAATGCGGCGGATCGGCCGATGACGCTCCGAGCGCGGCTCGACGGCCTGCCCGGCTCGCCGGCCCCGAAGTACGTCACCGTCCACGAAGTCCAATGGACCGACACCTCCCAGGGCATCCCCGTCGCCGCAGCCCTGCCCGAGGCCGCCCGGGCCGACGACGCCTGGACCATCACCGTGCTGCCGGGGCTCGTCCGCCAGGTGTGGCTCACCTTCCACGTCACCGACCTGGAGCCGGGCCAGTACGATGGCAAGGTCGTGCTGAGTCCGGCGGACAAGCAGCCCGTGCCACCCGACACACTGGCTGGCAAGCAGCCAGTGCCACCCGACACGCTGGCGATTCCGCTGCGGCTGAAGGTCTGGCCGCTGGAGTTCCCCCGGCAGACGACGCTCTTGCTCGGCGGCTGGAGCTACACCGACGGCCCGGGGGCCTATGGCATCACCGACAAGAACCGGCCGGCCTTCCTGAAACACCTTCAGGAGCGGTTCGTCAATGCCCCGTGGGCCACGGGCGCGGTGATGCCCGCCGGCGAGTTCGGCCCCGGCGAGCCGCCCTCGGTGACACTCGACACCCGGCGCCTGGACGACTGGCTCGCCCAATGGCCCAACGCCCGGCAGTACATGGTCTTCCTGGCGGTGGGCAGCTCGTTCGCCGGGCAGCCGGCGGGCACGGCGGAGTTCAACCGCCGGGTCGGGCTGTGGATCTCGGCCTGGGTGCGGCACCTCGAAGGCAAGGGCATCGCGGCCGACCGGCTCAACCTGCTTTTGCACGACGAGCCGGGCGAAGGGACCGACGTGGGCCCGATCGTGGCCTGGGCCCGGGCCCTCCGCGCCGCCGAGCCCAAGCTGCGGATCTGGGAAGACCCCACCTACCCCGATCCCCGCAAGGCACCCAAGGAGCTGTTCGACGCCTGCGACGTCCTTTGCCCCAACCGCCCGATGTGGCTACAGGGGGGGAAACCCTTCGCCGAGTTCTACCTCGCCCGGCAGCGCGAAGGAAGAACGCTCCAGTTCTACTCCTGCTCCGGCCCGGCCAGGCTCCTGGACCCTTACACCTATTACCGGCTCCAGGCCTGGCACTGCTTTGCCGTGGGTGGAACGGGCACGTTCTTCTGGGCCTTCGGCGACAACAGCCGGGCCTCGTCCTGGAACGAGTACCTGGCGGTGGCCGGCCCGTTCACGCCGCTGTTTATCGACGCCGGCACGGTCGTGCCCGGCAAGCAAATGGAGGCCATCCGCGAGAGCATTGAGGACTACGAGTGCCTGGCCATGCTCCGCCGGACCGTGGAGCGGGCGCGAGCGGCCGGCCGCTTGGACCCCGCCGTGGCCCGGGCCGAAGCCCTGCTGACCACCGGAGTCCAGGAGGTCCTCGCCGCCCCAGGCGCCGATCGGCTCCTCTGGCACGAGCCCAAGGACCGTGCGCTGGCCGACCAGGTGCGGATTCGCGTCCTCGCTGCCCTCGTCGAGCTGCGGTAGATCGATTGACTCAAAGGCGATTGTTCATGGAGCTTTCCCCCTCGGTGTACGAGCACGCGGCGGCCCTGATCGGCCGGAGCCCGTGGGACGTCTCTCGCGACGCGGAGCTGCTGTTCGCCGCGCACGCCGAGGCGTACCGGGTGTACCGGCACACGCCGATCATGCCGGGGATCGACATCTACAACCTCGAGGCCGAGGCGTACGGGGCTACGGTCGAGAACCCGCGGGGGTTCGGCATCCCGGCGATCAACCGGCCGGTGCTTCGCTCCGTGGCGGAGCTGCGCGGCCTGCGCCCGCTCGATCCCCGGCGCGACGGCCGGATCCCCATGCAGATCGAGGTCGCGGCCCGGCTGGCCAGGGCCTTTCCCGAGACCCAGGTCCGCGTGCCCGTAAGCGGGCCATTTTCGATTGCCAGCAACCTGGTGGGGTTCGAGAGCCTGCTTATGGACGTGGCCACGTGCCCGGACGACGTGGCCGCGGCCCTCCTGCACCTGGTTGCCGGCCAGGTGGCGTTTGCCGAGGAGATCCAGAGGCAGGGGGTGGACGTGGCGTTCTTCGAGTCGGCGGCGTGCCCGCCGCTGTTGTCCCCGGCGATGTTCCGCCGCGTCGAGCTCCCCGCGCTGAAGGCCATCCTTACCGGCATGGCCGAAGTTCTCGGCCACCCGGTGCCCTGCATCATCGGCGGCGACACCACGCCGATCCTCGACGCGATGCTCGAGACCGGCACCGGCTACGTGGTGGCTCCCTGCGAGACCGATCAGGAAGCGTTCCTCAGGAAGATTTGGGACCGCACGGAGATCCGCGTGCGGGTCAACGGCAGCGCGGAGATCATCTCCCGCGGCCCGTGGGAGCGAATCCGCGCCGACGCCGACCGCATCCTCCGGCTGGTCCGCGGCCGGCCGAACGTGTGCCTGGGCACGGGCGCCCTGCCCTACGAAACGCCGCCGCAAAACGTGCTCCGCCTGCGGGAGTACGTGAGGGACCTTTAGTGAGCCTTGGAGGAACAATACGCAGCATTCTCTCAGAGCCGGGGCGTTTCGCCCCGGGAGATGTCCGGGCCGGCACGGCCCGCCGGCTCGGAGGGCCCGTGTCGGATTACTTCTCTCAGGGCGCATGGGCCCTGGATGCGGCGAATCGGGCGCCCGGTTGACCCGCGCGAAGACACTATGGCCCGGCGTTGCAGGGGCGTGCGCCGGCGGTGTAGAATGATCGCAAGCACTGACAAGGTTTCAGTCCTGGGCCAAGGGCCCCCGCTTGGGGGAGAGCGTGCAACAACACACCCGTTGTCGGAAGGAAGGTCCGCGTGGGTTCTTCAACCTCCCTCGACCGTCGCAAACGCAGACTTCAGTTTTCAATCAAGACCCTGCTGGTCGTGGTAACGCTGTCGGCAATCCCCCTTGCCGCGCTCTCGTACTTGATTCAGCGCCGTAACGCATGGGTCGCTGAAATCAAGCGCCGGGCGGAAGAGGACAAGGTTACCGTCAAGCAGATCGTCATTGATGTGAATGCCGTTTGCCAACGTCTGGGTCGCACGCCCAAGAATCAAGCGGAACTCGAACGTATTATGGGCAAACCCATGCCAAATGTCCACGACAACGGACACCCCACGCCGATCCACTACATGCGGACAAGCGATGCGTCGTACCTGCTGCAATACGAGCTTTGGGCAACAGACGATTGGATCTACGACAGTAAGAATCCTGATGCCGGATGGGTGCAGCATTTCTACTGACGCAGAACCGGCTCAGGCCGTCTGTTTTCGGGTGATCAGTGCTCGGACCTCGGGGGCCAGCTCGGTCGGGACGGCCATCATGGTGATCCCCTCCGCTTCCCTGGCCGCCTCAATCTCGGCGAACCGCTCGTCCTCGCCCTGGCCCTCGTAGTGAGCGAGCACCTCACGAACGCGCTCTTCGTCCCAACCGGGAGGAAATCTCTGATTGCTCATCGCGGCTTTCTCCGTTGTCAGGATCCTCGTAGAAGCGGATTTCCATCTCCGATGGCTCCGCGGTTGTGGCTCAGTGCCGCCTTGGGACAGCCGCCGCAATCGCACCTCTTCGGGCTAGCGGTTACTCCGCTGAATGTATGCTACACGCTGACACCCGCGAACGCAACCTCATTTGGCAACCCCAAGACGGAGCGGAAGACTCGCCCCCCGATCAAGGCCCGGAGAACTCGACCACCGCGATCTCGTAGACCTTCACTTCCGGCACGGTGAAGCGAACGGCCCCGGTGGATTGCTCGAACGGTACGGAGAGGTCCAAGGCGCGATCGGGGCTGGCCAGGCGAACGCCCCTGGCCCGGGCGGCGGGGGGCAGTTGCACCGCCACGTCGAGGCCGCCCATCGGGCCGTCGCCGCGATAGTTCACCAGGTGGACCAGCCGCCGCCCGGGCTGCTCGGTCAGCTCGGCGCACAGCCCGGCCGGGGCTGCGCCTTTCGCGTCCGGAGTTCTCCCGGCGATGGACAAAGAAAACGCCCCGCCACAGGCCGTGCGGATCGCCGAAAGCCAATCGGCGGACTCCTTCACGCGAGCCACGGCGGCGTCGGGCAGGTCGTCCAAAGCCGGCCTGGGCCGCGGCCGCATCCACCGGTCGTGGGTGGCCACCGGCCCGATCGCACAGACCCGGCCGCCGGAGGCCACGAAGCGGCGGACCGCCTCGACTTCGCCGTCGCCCATCGCCACGCAGCCTGCCAGCACCAGGGCTCGGGGTGGCACTGGCTGCTTGCCAGCCAGTGCTTCTCCATCACGGCTGGACAAGCCAGCCGTGCCACCCCCGCGACGAAGCCCGTCGAGCTGGTGATCGTAGAGGATCTGGAAGCAGGCCCGGCCGTCGATCAGGAGGTCTTCCACCCGGGCGGTCAGCGCGGAACACTTCGGGCCGCCGAAGACCTGGGAGGGGAAGCTCCGCAGCACGGCGACGTCGGCGACCACGCTCGCCCCACGCAAGAGGTCGCGGCGGCGGTGGAAGAAGCGGACGAACGGGTCCAACTGCGGCGAGACCGGCTCGTCGGAGCCGGGCATGGCCACGATCTTCCCGTATTCGAACCAGCCGAGGCAGCCGAGGCAGTCGAGGTTGAAGGCCATCGACTCGGCCATTTCCAGGGGAGTGAGCGTGTAGTCGAAGGTAATGTTGTTCATCGCCCGGCCGGCCTTGTAGTTGCGGATGCGGGAGACGAGCCGGCCGTCGCGATAGCCGATCCGCCCGCTTTCCACCCAGTAGGCCTCGCCCCCCTGCAAGAGCCGGCCGTGGTCGACCGGGGCGTGGATCGCGGTGCCGACGCCGCCGGGATTGCACTCCACCAAAACGTCGGGCCTAAGCGACCGGGCGTACCGGCCCATGGCGTGGTACGACTCGGCCAGCGAGCGGCACGAGAAATCGAGCCACGCCCGCTGGAGCATGGCCGGCGAGCCGGCCCCGGGCGGCCGGGCCGTGCCCGCCTCGGCGATCCCCATGCCGGCAAGCTCCCCGGCGGTGAACGTCTCGCCGAGGTAGACGCGGAACCGCTCGACCGAGCAGGCGTCGTGCCCGGGGCCGACCACGTAGTTGTCGAAATGGACCAGGTCGGTGCGGATGTCCTCGACCGCGTAGCGGACCAACTGCCGGTAGAACGCCTGGGCGTCGGGGTGGTTGCGGTTCCAGTAGTAGCGGTAGCCGGCACTGCCGTAGGGGAGCGGATTGCCGCCGGCGTCGCGCACGACCCAGTCCTTGGCCTGGGGCATTTCCTTGAAGAACAGCTCCCAGAGAAACGCGCCGCTGAAGTTGTACACCCCGACCCGCAGCCCGGCCTCGTGACAGAGCCTGGAAAACCGGACCGCGTCGGCCATGCTCTGGCGCTCCGCCTCGAGCCCGGCCCCTTTGTAGCAGTGGATCATCGCGAAGTTGACGCCCATGCGCTTGAGCCGCTCTACCATCTCGGGCCCGTGCTCTTGCTGGTAGCCGGCGAGCTGCTCGGGCGTGGGCCGGTAGCTCTTGCCGTCGCGGCGCACGCGGAAGACCAGCGGCTCCCAGCTCCCGGCCATGACGATTCCGTCGCGGGCAAGCCACTCGGGGCGCTTGTCCAAGGGCAGGGTCAGCGGCTCCGCCCCACCCACGCCGCACAGTGCCAGCCACGCCAGGCAGACGAGCGATCGTAGAGAGATCATTCCCGCACCTTTGGTTTCAAGGTGTGCCACGCACCGCACAACCAGGCAGCCCCTCTCCCGCAAGGGGAGAGGGGAGATGCTCTTCGACGGCGCCTAAGATGGGGCGTTCACATTAATGCGATCAAGAAGGTCTTGCACGTGGGGTACCAGGTCGTCATGTCCGCCAGCCTTAGCGACCTCCAAGGCTCGGGTCAGGATCGCTCTCGCCCTCTCTACATCGCCTGACTTGACTGAGCGATGTGAAAGGCCGATCATTGCAGATACCAGCACCGCGGTATTACCGCTCGCCTCTGCATGTGCCTGTGCTTGGTCGAAGAGTGACCATGCCTCAAGGAAACGACCTTCCTTGAGGCACAGGAAGGCCATCTGGTCGGTGATTGCGCTTTCAGTCCATGCGTCGCTCGCCTGCCGAGCAGCCTCCAGCGCTTGCCCGTAAAGTGACCATGCGCCCTCAGGATCTTCGCGTTTCTCGCAGATGTTTCCCATGGTCATGAGGAGCATCGACCGTAGCGACATGTCGTCCTGCTCTTGCAGCAACCGCAAGCCTCGCTCATAGGTCCGATAAGCTTCGTCAAGAGATCCTTCGTTCGCTAAGTGCCCCGCCTTCATCGCAAGAGCAGAGGCCTCCAGTCCCTTGTGGCCCGCAGCCCTGGCGACGTCAGCGGAACGCTCCAGGCAGGCCGAACCCTCTTCTTTCCTCCCTTGCAGCCAGCGGAGTTCTCCAAGGGCAGCGATCGCGCGAACAAGACCAAGCTTATTGTCCACTTCCGTTTGATAAGCCAAGGACGCTTGAAGCAACGATTCCGCGTGTTCGAGGCGGCCCCCCCTGAGTGCCGAAAGGCCCAGGTTGACCTGTAAGGATGCCACCTGTTCGCGGTCTCCTCGTTCTACCGCAGCCTGAAGCTCCGCTCGAAGCTTTGCTTCCTCCTCCGGATCCACCGCTTGCGGCAGTTGTCGATCCCCCGACCATATGTCCTCACGCCCGTGGAACAGGTTGTTCATCGCCTGGGCCAGTTCCACGTAGGACTGCTTCAGACGGGACACAACCGGCGACTGGTCGAGAACCACCAGCGTCTCATCGATCGAGTACTTGGGATCGACCGTGAGGTAGCACTGCCAGAGCCCTTTCGGCTGATCCTCCTTGGACACGACCCCGTCGGCCACCAGCCGATTGAACACCGGCGTGGCGACTTCGTCGATCCATTTCGTGAAGCGGTCCTCTTCGTGGAACACCCGGGCGGGGACCAGGAGGATCCGCGGCTCGGGGAGGTCCTGGGCCAGACGCTGGGGGTGCTTGTGGAAGCTGCGGGCCATCTGCTCCACCCCGTGCAGGCTCTGGCGGTTCGAGGCGAACAGCAGCACGATCGCGTCGGACACCTGGACCGTGGGGACCACGCCCACGTCGGCCTGGCCGGCCCGGGCGTCGATCAGCGTCATCTCCGCCTCCTGCCGGAGCTGCTTCTTGAGCGTCTCGATGATCTCGTAGCCGTGCTGCTCCCGGTAGAAACGGTTCCAGTCGAAGTTCTGGACCCGGGACATGTAGCCGGCGTCGGTGCGGCCGCAGTGCATCAGGCGCACGGAGCCGTGTTTGATCTTCTCGCGATGGTGGGGCTTGAGCTCGACGAGGTAGTCCTTCAGGTCCGGGGTTTTCCCCTCAGCGCCGCGGCTGACCTGGACGACAAAATCCATCAGGTAGTCCAAGAGGCCGGGCCGATCGGCCAGGTCCTCCTCGCTGAAGTCGAAGTAGTGGTGCAGCCCGGGGGCCTCCAGGTCCCAGTCGACGCAGATCGCGCTCTTGCCGTGCTTGATCGCCATCTGGCAGGCCACGTTGGCCACGGCCATGGTCCGCCCCACGCCTCCCTTGTAGGAGTACAGGGTGAACAGCCGTGTCTTGTCGGGTCTTCGCATGGGAGGGGGCAAACGTGACTACGCGGCCACCGGGCAATTCCAGGCCGGAAGCGTCCTGGCCGCCTCTTCGTTGCGCGGGAGGGTGTTCGGGTCAAAGGGGAAACCGTCGCGGGCCGGGGGTTCGCTGGAGACGTAGTAGTCGAAATCGCGGAGCTGGTGCTCTTCCGCGCCGGCCGTTTCCAGGGCGATGCGGACCTTCTGGCGCTTGTCGGCGGGAAGCCCGCGGGAGTGTTCGGCAAGGGGCGTCAGTCCGGGTCCCCGGGGCCCGAGGATACTCCAAAGGGTCGTGGGCAGGTCGATCTCTTCTTCCATGTCGACCAGGTCTTCCAATTGGTCGAGGGCATCGTCCGGATAGGCCCGGGCCCAGCCGAAGAAGACCATGCCGCGGAGCCAGCGTGGGCCCTTGTGCCAGAGCTCCTCCCAGAACCTCGCCAGGTTCGCCCCCTCCTGCAACATGGCCAGGGTGCGGACCAGGTGCATCTGCCCGAAGCTGACCTCGTTCGCAGCGCGGGACGGCCAGGTGAGCGTCCAGGAGCAGACCACCCGGTACAGATCGTCGACGAGTTCCTTACCTTCCAGGTCGGCCACGAGAAAGGCGAGGCTGGCGACCTGCTCGTCGGCCACGGGATCGGCCCAGAAGGGCTGGCCCGAGGCCCGCTCCGAGTCGACCAGCCGGCGGAGGTTCTCGCGCACGGCGCCGATCAACCGGGCGCGGAAGGCGATGCCTTGGGGCGGATCAGCGGCCTCCATGAAGATCTGCTCCGGCGGCTCATCGCCGAATCGGGTGGCCGGGGGCGGATCCATGGGGGGCTCGCGCCGCAGCCGGCGCCAGAGGTACTCGGCCAACGGCGCTCCGTCGAGTTCGCCGAGTTGGTTCAGGTCCATCGCGTTCTCCTAGCGCCCGACCATGAAGTCCACGGCCACGTCGCCGATGGCAGTCCGCCCGCTGCCGACAAGCTCTGCGGTGGCTTGCACCGCGAGGAAGTCGCCCACTTGGACCAGCAATTCCGGCCACTTGGAGTCACCGGTGGTCAGATCGCGCGTGACTCCCCACGGCTCGCCGAACCCGGAGGGCGGAGGTTTCCACGCGGGCGAAAGGCTGGCGTCCAGACAGGTCGGGACGTAGACCTTGTGGCGGGCCCGATCCACCGCGAGCCGGCAGCGGTAGACATAGGATCCCTTGCGGAAGTGGGTAAGGCCCAGCTCCCTTTTCAGGTCGGTCGGTGTCGTGGGAAGTGCACCGCCGCTCGGTGCCCAGGTGATCCAAATGAAACGGCACAGGGGCTTCGGGCCCTGTCCCTTGTTCTGGGTATGGATGGGACTCAGCTTGACGGTGCTCACGGGGTGGCGAGGATCGAATGGGCCGAGGGCGTACTTCGCCACGCGCGTGGAAGACAGGTGGGTCGTGACCACTCCGGGAATCGAAGCCCCTGGGGAGAACTCCAGCTTGCCCAACCACTTGCTCTCCGGTGGGCGGGTTTCTCCGATGGCGTCGTTCAGGGCCGACATTGCGGGGGCCGCGGGGGCCATTCCCGCGGCTTGATGCTGTTTGTAAAGCTGGCCGATCCGCCGTTTGAAAGCTCCCCTCGGGCGGCCGATCCGCTTCTCGTGCTCCAGGTTCCAGAGTTGGGCCTGAAGGTCCGGCCAGCCCCCTACTGTGGGGGTAAACTGTTGTCGCCAGTTTGAGTACGTCATGATGGAAATCATACCACGGCCAGCCCCTCGGAGGAAGCATCCCCGGCGCGTCAAAAGACCAGCAATGCGACGCCGAGCACGGAGAGGATCGCGCCGAGGGCGGCACACTTCGGGCCGCCGAAGACCTGGGAGGGGAAGCTCCGCAGCACTACCTTTGGTCCGTGCGGGAGACCCCAGATTCCCCCCGCACGCGCCTCGCCTCATCCGCGGTGACGTGGTAGATGTAGATTGAGTATCCCGCCATCGCCACCGGCCGGAATTGGGTGAAGTACGCGTACTGCTTCGTGCGGGCATGGAGCAAGCCGACGCTCACGGCATACCAGCCTGGCAACGGCCCCGAAGGGTCAGGAGTTCGGGAGGTGTCGATGGACGTGGCGTCCGGGCCCACCGGTGGGAGCGTGTACTCGATTCCCACGGTGCGGGGATCAACCAGCGTGTAGGGGGCACCGACGTCCAGCGTGTAGGCCAGGCCCAAGGGACGTGCCTCGGGGTGCTCGACCAGCCAACGCCTGAGGTAGAGCAAGTCTTGTCCCCAGTCGACGTTGCTGTCGGCCAGATGGGCGGGTCCGCCGGTCGGCCCACCCACGGTCTCGTTGAAGTAGGACAGGCTGTGGGGATAGATCCAGAGGCTGCTGCCGACCGACCACGCCAAGGCGCCAGCGGCCAGGACCGCGGTCTTTCCGTGTGCCGATTCCATCGCCACGGCGACTTGGCTTGCCCAAATGAATAGGAACGGCAGGATCGGCAGCACGTAGCGGAGATGATGGTTGATGCCGGTCTGCGAGCTGACCAAGGCCAACACGACCGCAGCGGGGGCGAGCAGGACCAGGGAATTCCGCCAGGCGGCAACACGGCCGCGGCGGCGAAGGCCCTCGGTTAGCGCCAGAAGGATGAGAAGCCAGGTGCCGCAAGGGCCCTTGATGGCCAGGCAGTAAAGATAGTAGTACCACCATCCTTCCGTGCGCCACTGCCCCCGCAGGAACGACCACTGCCGCCGCTCGAAGTCCCACTTCTGCCGGTCGATTCCCAGGAGGTAGTTTCTCGGAAGCGGCACCCTGAGCGAGCCGACCCAGGTGCCGACGAATCGGTTGCCTTCGGCCGCGCTTCCCCCCGAGAGTGTGGCGCTGGAGGGAACGACGGGGGGCTTGCCGGTCAAAGGGCTGCTCAGAAAGGTGAATGCGTCCAGTCTCTGGAAGGAGTCTTCGAAGCCGTAGCCGAAGTTGATCAACTCAACGCCCAGCACCAGGATCACCGTCAATTGCCCGATCTGCTGGCGCCATGGCAGCCAGCCGAGGTTGCCTCGCTCGGACCATCTCCAAAGGAGCCACAGCACGGGCCAAAGCCCCAGAAGCACGATCCAAGTCATCTTGGTCAGTTCCGCCAGGCCCAGCGCGGCGCCGGCGGCCAGGGTCCAGGCCCAGGTGGGCCCTTTCAGCCAGCGCCAGAAGACGTAAGCCGCCGTCACCCCGAATGCCGTGGCGCCGGCATCGGGCGTGATCATCTGCGCGTGCGCAATGATGTTCGGACAGAAGCACCAGAGGGTAAGGGCCAGGACTCCGGCCGCGGCACCGTAGAGTTCCTTGGCCCAGCGAAAGCAGACCAGCGCCCCGAGCACCGTGAAGGGAAGACATGCCAGTCGAGCCGCCGTGAAATAACCGAAGGATCGCTGCCCATTCCGCTTGAGGAAGTAATCGGCCGCGGCGAACTCCGTGCGCCGTGCCGGCAACTGGGTGGGGAAAAGACTCGAGTCCTCCCTGGGGGCCATTCTGGGAACGTCTCGCCACTCGACGGGTGACGCCGTCTTTGCCCGCGTGCAGAGCACCGGCAGTGCCGCCACCAGGCGGACCAAGGGGGGATTCACACAGTAGAGCTCGAACCGCCCGTGCTGCCAGTGTCCGATGCCTGCCGGCAAATGCCCGACTTCATCGAGACTCGGGCTGTGCTGAACGGCGCCCCAGACGAGCAGCCCCAGGTGCACAAGAATGATCGCGGTTACCGCGCCGCAAAGCAGTCGGCCGGAGTTCCCGTGCATGCAATCTCCCATGATGACTCAGCCGAAATCATTCAGGCCGTTCGGCGGAAGACCACAAACATCACGATCCCCAGCACCACGATGGTGTTCGCCAGGATCAACGGCAGGTTCCAGGGGTTCTTGGGTACGTCGCCGCGGTCCACGAACCGCGCCGACTTCACCGACTCGCTGAGCCTCGTCTCTTCATCCTGGCCCGCCCCGGAGAGATCCGACATGGTCCCGGTCACGTAATCTTCGACGTGGAGGATGTCCGCGGGGAAAACGACCTTCAGTTGCCCCTCCGCAACCTTGCCCACCTCCACGTCGCGGACCTTGATCAGGTAGCGAATCAGCCGGTGATCGGCGTTGTCGCGGTCGAAGACGTCCTGCACGACCTCCATCGGCATCCACACGCCCGGCGCGATCTGCTTGAGCTGGCGGCTCCACATCCGCTCCCGCAACGGCTTTCCGGCCCCCCAACGGAGCTCGCGGCGGCAGACGACGTGGCCCTGCTTCTCGGCAATCCACAGGCTATCGACGTCGCCGCGCTTGAGAACCCGACAACGAATTCCTTCGATCTCCTCCTCGCCGGCAACCTGGTACGGGTACTGCTCCAGCGCGTTAGGCAGCCAGAGATCGGTCCGCATCTCCTCCCCCGGGAAGTACTCGCGGCAGAACTGCACGAAGTACTGGGCAGTCAGCGGAAAGGCGTAGCTCGAGCTGGGATGAGTGCGCATGCCGATGATCTGCCCCAGTTCCTTGCCTTCGCGGCTCACCGAGGTCTGGGACTCAAAATCGTAGCCCCCCTCCATCTCGGTCATCCTGGCAACCTTCTGGGGATTGCCTTCAGCATCGATCTCGATGATCCCGTGCATCACGCCCTTGATCAGATTGCGGCATTTCGGCCATTTTACAGCGAAGACGCCGTCAACCCCGTCGGCGAAGTAGAAGTAGGGCCTCTCGCGGCGCTGTTCCGAATCGACCCGAAAACGGAAGGTCAAGCCGCCCGGGAGCCGCAGCAGCCGTTCCCGGCTCTCGCGGACTCCCCGCGCCACCTTGGCGGCCTCGGGGTCCGGCGCCGCTGCGCCGGCCCATGCGATCGGGAACAGACACCACAGCCCTAACCCGCTAAAGACGAGCCTCACCATCTCTCACCTCGTGTTGCCCCTGGATTACTGAACTCCCCGCTTCCCGCCATTCCCCTCACGCCCCTGGAAGACGACGTCGGTCGCCGACCGACCCAGAAGTCCGCAGAGCGACGACCCGGCGTGAGACAGAGGGGCGTAGTCCGCGGAACGTACGTACATCGTCCACGGCTCCAGTCCTCGCAACATCGCCTCGACGGCCCGTTGCACCGTCTCTCGCTTCGGCCGAAGACCTTCCGGGGCAAGTGCAATCCAGTCCAAGTGGTGGGAAAGCACCGTCAACTCACTCGTGCTCAGCCACTTGCTGCGGTCCTCGTGAGGATCTTGCTTGCCGGACCACAGCGGGTCGTTGTCCTGAAAGAACATCCCGTCGCTGTTCTGCTTCAACTCCAAGCCCCTGGAGCGGCTGCGCAAGTGCTCCTCGACCTTCTCCCGAGCCGAATCGGAGAGAATCCCATGCTCCTGGTTGATCCGGTAGAGGCAGACCAGCGCGTACGGGAGGTGCAAGCCCAGGCAACTCCCTACCCCCAAGGGGGTTTCCGCCAGCCTTTCGGCCAGGTCGTCCAGCGAGTAGCTGTGGCCGAAACGATTCGTCCACGTTGACTGCGGCGCCAGATACCGAGCCAACGCCTCGACCGTCCATTCCAACTCCTGCTCCGGATCGAAATAAGCCACACTCCCCCGCACGATGTCTTCAATCGTCCCCTGGACCAGGTCGCCGACGGACAATTTGCCCTCCACGGCCTTGACGTCCCCCTTGACGGCGACCACGGGGGTTTCCGAACTGTAGCCAAGCTCGGCGAACGTCCGCAACACGTTGTCCGGATGGACCAGGGCCCCCATGTGCCCTCCCTGGATCGCGGTGTATCCCGTGCGCACAACGATGCCGTTCGGGTAAGACATCAGCAAGGGAAGGTCCAAGGGAAACGTCTTCTCGAAGCCCTTGCTGTCCAGGAAAGTCCGTTCCATGTCCTGCCCGGAGAACAGAGGCGCGTCGAACGGGCGCGTAAACACCCCAGTCGGAAAACGGGCCTGCGGCCCCCACAGGCGATAGGCGTGCAGCAGGTTTCCCACCTTCACCGCCTGGATCCAGCAGGGCAGCAAGGTGGTCAGCAGCTTGCGGGTCTGCTCGACGGGCACCACCTCGGCCAGCTCGCCATGGAAGGGAATGGCCACCGGGAGCCCGCGGACGGCGAGTTCAGGACTGGCAGCCGCTCGCCTTGCGCCGCCGCGATTGCGGGACCAGACCGTCTTGGCGATCGCCCCAACCCCACCCGCCGCCGCAACCGCGGCGAAAGCCAGCACGGTCCGGCGGCCCAACTTCGCCGAGCCGCCCGCACTTCCCACCCCTGACGGTGGATCACTCTTCGTCGCGTCGCTCATCCGATCGCTCCGAACCCGCGTGCGGCCGGCCTCCCGGCGGCCTCGCAGACAACCGTTCGGCCTGTCGCCACGCTCTTCGCTCCACGGACAACCCAGCCTCAACGTCGCCGACGACGCCACCACCTCGATCCGATCACGGCCACCTGGCCGCAAACGATCACCCCCAGAACGAACGACACCAGCGGGGCCCATGCCCCGCGGCGCGCAGAAAGCAGGGCATAGCCGGAGAAATACCGACCCAGCCAGGCCCTTTCGCCCCGCTCAAAGCGGCCGGACGTCGGCTCCACGTAGCGGCAATACTGCTCGGAAAGGCCGGTCAGCACGTAGTAATGGGCGATATCGCTCCCCGACCCCTCGCTCAAGCGTATGATGGCGGGCAACCTGCCTTCCACATCCGACGGAGAACACTCCACCACCTCGGCCTTCACCCCGTGTCGCCCTGCGGCGTCCTTCAATTGAAGCATGTCCACGCCGCTCTTTCCAACCGTCAGTTCCTGCTCCAGCTCCGTGAGAGTTACGGGCACGTCGTGCATCCTCAAGAAGACGAACAGCGCCTTGACCCCGCACCGCAAGTCGCTTGGGTCCTGGAGCTGCCGCCAGGGCACCACCGTGCCCGGCACCCGTTTCGGATTCTCACTGGCCGGCATAGGGCCGTGGTACAGTATTTTCCCTGTGACCGGGTCAATGGAGACGCCCTTCGGCGTCCCCTCCTCCTTCCCATCTCCTTTGGGCTGCGAAGCCGACAACCCGCTCCATCCAACCATGGGAACGGCCGCCGCGGCACCGATCACCCACAGCAAGAGCACCCATCGGCCCGCTCGCCGGAGACCGTGCGTCTGCTTCATCGCCTCCAACCCTCCCACGTCAACCCACGATCACTCACCAAGGAACAGGCATCGACGATCGGCATGGTGCGGGCGAGCCAGAAACGCCTCCCTTCGGCATCCCCGGCCCGCCCGTACCTGCTGAAATCCCTCTTGCCGCGACAACGCGGCACGCGCCACGGGTCTGGCGCCTGGCTGCACAAACCGACGGCGACACTAGCTACTGCACTTGACGGTCGAGGTCGGCTTGTTGTACCCGCATCCGCCCGAGGCATAGCACGGCGTGGTGCCGTAGCCTTTGTACTCGCTGGATGGAGTCATCCACTGGTCGCTCGCACACCCGGGCTGACACCACTTGTACTGGGTGCCACCGTTGGTGTACCCGCAGGTGCCTTGAGGAATGGACCCGCCCGCGCAGAGCTGCGCGGCATCCTGGTCGGCCACCAGCGCCACCTGGGATGGACCCGGCGCCAGCGCGAAACACCCGACGGCAATCAACAATGCCGCCGCCAACACAAACCACGTCCTCATCTGACTGCCTGCTGCTTTTGGACTCAGAACACGCGAAAACAAAGGGACCGGTTCCCTTGACGTCCTTGGCCGCAAGATCAAGGCGCAATCAGACCGCGCAAGAAAGCCCGCCGACTCCCTCAGACCCGACCATGCCAGTTTCTCAGGGCAATCTTCGCCCTGCCGTGGCATTGCCGGTCGATCGGCCACCCGTCGCAGAGATGTCGCCGCAGAGATGCCTAGCCCCTTGAACCCTCGACGAAGGGCGAGAGTTCACCGCGCGGAGGCGTATGAAGCTCACATTCCGCAGATTATACCCATTTTCATCGACTTGTCAACGAATTGCCGATAGGAATGCCGGATCACTCAGCGATCGTAGAATTCCGCCCCCCGATTAATGACAAGCCTTGTTGGCAAAATGCCTTCCCGTTCCCCCCGCAAGTGCGTGCCCCGGGCGCGTCAGAAGACCAAGAGCGCCACGCCGAGCACCGAGAGGATCGCGCCGAGGGCGGCACGCACGCTGACCTTCTCGCGGTACAGGAGGATGACCAACGGCAAGATCAGCACCGGGATCGTGCTGAAGATGGTGGCTGCCACGCCGGCGTGGCAGCGGCGCAGGGCGATCATGCTCAGGGCCACGCCGAGGAACGGCCCGACCAGCGAGCCGAGAACCATGATGCTCATGGCCCGGCCGTGCCGGGCCGCGGCCGTCATGGCCGGCCAGCGCCTCAGCAGCGTGATCAGCACCACGTAGCCGGCCATGGCGCCGAGGACGCGGATGAACGTGGCGGCCACCGCGTCGTAGTCGCCCATTCCCTCTTTGGACAGCACGTAGCCGATCCCCTGGGCAGCCGCCGCCAGGATGGCCAGCGAGATGCCCCGCTGGCGCACGCGAAGGGAGTGGGGGGTGGCGTCGCCGTCGGGCCGTTCCATCACCACCCAGGCCACGCCGGCCAGGGTCAGGGCCATGGCCATCCACTGCCTCAGGCCGAGCCCCTCGCCGAAGGCCAGCCAGTAGACGACGGCGACCATCGGGGGGGTGAGCGACTGCATCAGGAGGCTCAAGCGAGGCCCGATGACCAGCAGGGCCTTGAACAGCAGGAGGTCCCCCACGAAGAAGCCGGCGAAGCCCGACAGTCCCAGGATCCACCAGGTGGCCGGCGAGGCGTCGCTGGGGAGCCACAGCCCGCGAACGACCCGGCCGTATGCGGCCAGAAACACGCAGGTAATGGCCAGCCGGACGAAGCTGACGGCCAGGGCCCCCACGTACTTGCCCGCCGAGGTCCAGGCCAGGGTCGAGAAGGTCCAGAGGATGGCCGTTCCCATGGCGGCCAGCTCGCCGGCGGACAACGAGAGCATGCTGCGGACCTTCCGAGGTGGGGAGGCGAGGGCAGGCCATCATTGTCGCGATTGCGGCGCGGGCTGCAAGGTCCCTGGGACCGCCGCAGCCGTAGGTTATGCTTCAGCATAACCGATCAGCAGGGCAGGCGGGCGTTATGCTGAAGCATAACCTACTGACTGGCCACTCACCCCGGAGGGAGAGGGCAGTCAGGAGCGCCGCTCGCGGGCCGAGCGGACGAAGCGGGCGATCGTGTCGAGCATCGCCCGGTGCCCCCGTTCCGCCGCAGGATCGTCCTTGGACTGCTCGATCGCACGGATCGTCTCCTGGAGGCGGGTCTTGAGCTGCACGTCGGTGGTGTCGAGATGCTTGCGGAGCGTGGGGAGCAGCGGCTCGGCCTTCTTGCCGAACACGGACAAGGCCCCGGCGGCGTTCAGCCGGACCCAGTTGTCCGGGTCGTCGAGGAGCTTGGCCACGGCGGCCATGTTTTCGGCGTCGTAGGGATCGAGCCGGGCAAGGTCGCCCGATCCCCAGCCGCGGACCGTCTTGTCCGTGCTGGCCAGGGCCTCGCGGTTGCGCCGGCCCAGGTCGGCAAGCTCCACCAGCGCCACCCCGGCGGGAATCTCGAGCTTGGTCAGGTCGAGCTTGGCGTCGACGTAGATGGTCATCCTGGGCCACTTGGGCCAGATCTTGTCCGCGCCGGGCAACTTCTCCATGCCTCGGGAGATGCCGCCGCGGAGATGGACTTCCCAGCCAAAGGCGATCGTCTTCTTGCCGTCGAAGCACTTCACCGTGCCGGGCCCGGGACGCAGGACGACCTCGTGGACGGGCGTCGGGAGGGCGGCGAAGTGCTTGAGGCAGTCGGCCAGGGCTGCCGCGGCCCCCTGGTAGTAGAAGTGCTCGTTCCCGTTGACCCAGGTGTGGTACACCCGGCTGGAATGGTTGGCCACCGGCACGAAGCCCTTCCACTCCTGGTAGTTGAGCTCGCTGAGCGGCTGGTTGCCGAAATGCTCTTCGCCCCACCCCTGGGCCGGCGTAGGGATCGAGCAGACCAGGATCGCCACCGTCACCACGACCACCACGCCGAGGATCGTCTTCGCGTTCATGACTGCCTCCCTCGCCAGGACGCCGAGA
>Ga0315290_10000168_pt1 | contig 39518 bp, 35 predicted proteins | sample YL17G12_0_MG_FD_203627 | JGI IMG/M metagenome (GOLD analysis project Ga0315290, IMG submission 203627) | Sediment microbial communities from Yellowstone Lake, YNP, Wyoming, USA - YL17G12_0 | ecosystem: Environmental > Aquatic > Freshwater > Lake > Sediment | place: USA: Wyoming | collected... | reverse complement strand
CGTCGGCCGCGGAGGCAGCCCACACGCCTGATGGGGCTGCGCGCATGATGTGTGCCTCACCCACCATGCCTGCTGCACATGCCTTTCGACACACCCGCCATCCTCGAGCAGCTCGACCGCGTCGAGTTGCAACGTCGGCGCCGCAAGGCTGACCCTGACCTGGGCTTGCGCGTCCAGGGCGTGAAGCACTACCAGCAGCTGCGCTTTGCACATACCTATGCAGACCTGTTGGCCAGCGCCCGCTACCGCGGTGCAGCGCGCTACTTTCTCGACGAGCTGTACGGCCCGCAGGACTTCACCGAGCGCGATACACAACTCGCACGCGTGGTGCCGGCGACGGTGCGGCTGTTCCCCGCGGAAATTGTCGACGTCGTGGGCAGCGTGGTCAGTCTGCATGCCTTGTCGGAGGAACTCGACAGCGCGCTGGCGCAGCAGTTGCCCGGCGCCGAAATCGACGCGCCGCGCTACCTCAGCGCATGGCAGGGAACCGGGCAAAGCGCGCAACGTGAACGTCAGATCGCACTCACCCTCGAAGTCGCCAGCGCGCTCGACGCCCTGGTGCACAAACCCTTCTTGCGCCACAGCCTGCGCCTGATGCGCGGCCCGGCGCGTGCTGCCGGGCTCGGCGACCTGCAGCAGTTCCTGGAAAGGGGTTTCGACACTTTTTGCTCGATGCGAGGCGCAGACGAATTCGTCGCTCTCATCGGGCGCCGCGAACGGCTGCTCGCCGCCACGCTGTTCGAAGCCGGCAGCGTGGCGCAACAACAGGCGGCGTTTGCGCTGCTACCGAGCCAAACCCCGACAGGCGCCTAGCTCGGCCAAACCCTCACGGGTTTCTGGTCTCCCGGCCTGCCACGCTCTCAGGCCAGCGTGACCGGAATCTTGCCGATGCGCGCCTGCCACTCGCGCGGGCCGGTCTGGTGCACCGACGTACCGTCCGCGCTGACCGCCACCGTGACCGGCATGTCGCGCACTTCGAATTCGTAGATCGCTTCCATCCCGAGGTCGGCGAAGGCCACGACTTTCGATTGTTTGATCGCCTTGGCCACCAGGTACGCCGCGCCGCCCACCGCCATCAGGTAGGCGCTGCGGTGCTTCTTGATCGCCTCGATTCCCAGCGGCCCGCGCTCCGCCTTGCCGATCATGCCGATGAGCCCGGTTTGCGCGAGCATCATTTCGGTGAACTTGTCCATGCGGGTTGCGGTCGTCGGCCCGGCCGGGCCGACGACTTCGTCGCGCACCGGGTCCACCGGACCGACGTAGTAGATGACGCGGTCCTTGAAGTTCACCGGCAGCTGTTGGCCCCGGCCCAGCATGTCCTGGATGCGCTGGTGCGCGGCGTCGCGCCCGGTCAGAATCTTGCCTGACAGCAGCAGCGTCTGGCCGGGCTTCCAGGCCGCCACATCGCTGCGGGTCAGCGTGTCGAGGTTGACGCGGGTGCTCTTGTTGTAGTCGGGCTGCCATTGCACGTCGGGCCACAGGTCCAGGCTCGGCGGCTCGACATACGCCGGCCCCGACCCGTCGAGCACGAAGTGCACATGGCGTGTCGCCGCGCAGTTCGGAATCATCGCCACCGGCTTGCCCGCGGCGTGCGTCGGGTACAGCGCAATCTTCACGTCCAGCACGGTGGTCAGCCCGCCCAGGCCCTGGGCGCCGATGCCCAGTGCATTGACCTTGTCGCACAACTCGATGCGCAGCTCTTCCGTCTTGTTCTTCGGCCCGCGTTGTTTGAGCTCGAACATGTCGATCGGCTGCATCAGTGATTCCTTGGCGAGCAACATCGCCTTTTCGGCGGTACCGCCGATGCCGATTCCCAGCATGCCGGGCGGGCACCAACCCGCGCCCATCGTCGGCACGGTCTTGAGGACCCAGTCCACGACAGAGTCGCTCGGGTTGAGCATCACGAAGTTGCTCTTGTTTTCGCTGCCGCCGCCCTTGGCCGCGACCTGCACCTCCAGCGTATTGCCGGGAACGACGCACATGCTCGTCACCGCAGGCGTGTTGTCGCCGGTATTCCTGCGGTTGAATTGTGGGTCGGCGACGATCGAGCCGCGCAGCTTGTTGTCGGGGTCGAGATAGGCCTTGCGCACGCCTTGATTCACCGCGTCTTCGATCGACCCCGGGAAGTCCTTGAAGCGCACGTCCATGCCGATTCTGAGAAACACGTTGACGATGCCCGTGTCCTGACAGATCGGGCGCTTGCCTTCGGCGCACATCCTCGAGTTGGTCAGGATCTGCGCGATCGCGTCTTTCGCCGCCGGGCTTTGTTCACCCTCATAGGCGCGCGCCAGATGCTCGATGAAGTCGGCCGGGTGGTAATACGAGATGTATTGCAGGGCCGCGGCGATGCTCTCCACGAAATCGGCGTGGCGGATCGATGTGCTCTTCATGGCGACGGTCCTAGTGTTTTGCAGCGTTGCCGGCGAGGGCGCCGCCGGCGGTGCCCGACATCAGGCGATCGGTCGCGGCAATCGCGATCGCCGAAGCCAGGAACGCGACATGGATCAGGGTCTGCCACAGCAGCACCTTCTCGCCGTAGTTTTCGGCGTTGATGAAGGTCTTGAGCAGATGAATCGAACTGATGCCGATGATGGCGGTGGCGAGTTTGATCTTCAGCACCGACGCGTTCACATGGCTCAGCCATTCAGGCTGGTCCGGGTGGCTCTCCAGGTGCATGCGCGAGACGAAGGTCTCGTAGCCGCCGACGATCACCATGATCAGCAGATTCGAGATCATCACGACGTCGATCAGGCCGAGCACGACGAGCATGATGATGGTCTCGGTCAGCTTCGGTGCGCCGCCGCCGAAGTCGCCCTTGTAGCCGATGGCGCCCACCAGCATGCTCAGTGCCCCCTTGTCGCCCATCACCGCGGAAATCAGGTGCGTCAGCTCGACCCAGAAATGAAACACGTAGACGCATTGCGCGAGGATCAGGCCCAGGTACAGCGGCAGCTGCAGCCAACGGCTCATGAAGATGAAATTCGGGATCGGCCGCAGTTTTGCCTGGGTCGGATTCGGGAGCTGTGGCATCAACGGGCTTTCCAGGGGACGCGGGCTTGCGCAATGACAAGGGCGCGAATTGTAGTTGCGGCGTCCGGCGGGCGCGGCCCGCGAAGCCGCTAAAGTCTGGGGGCAATCCCACGCTTTCAGGAGACGTCGATGAGCACCCCTTCCGCCGTATACAACCCGAGCGCTGCCGCGGTACGCGATGCCCATATCTCGGGCATGGCCGCCTACAACGAGCTGTGCGCCCAGGCGCAGTCCGACTATTCGGGTTATTGGTCGCGCCTGGCGCGAGAGCTGCTGAGCTGGAAGAAGCCCTTCAGCAAAGGCCTGGACGAGTCGAACGCGCCATTCTTCAAATGGTTCGAAGACGGCACGCTGAACGTTTCGTACAACTGCCTGGACCGGCATGTCGAGGCCGGCCTGGGCGCCAAGAGCGCGATCATCTTCGAAGCCGACGACGCCAAGGTCACGCGCGTCAGCTACAGCGAATTGCTGGCGCGCACTTGCCAGCTCGCGAACGCATTGAAGGCCCGAGGCGTCAAGCGCGGCGACCGCATCGTGATCTACATGCCGATGTCGGTGGAGGGGGTGATGGCGATGCAGGCGTGCGCCCGCATCGGTGCCATCCACTCCGTCGTGTTCGGCGGGTTTTCGGCGCAGTCTTTGCGCGATCGCATCGAAGACGCCGGCGCCGTGGCGGTGCTCACTGCCGACGAACAGCTGCGCGGCGGCAAACAACTGCCGTTGAAGGCAATCGTCGACGACGCGATTGCGCTGGGCGGCTGCGAAACAATTCGCGACGTGATCGTCTACCGGCGCACCGGCGGCAAGGTGGCGTGGAATGCCCCGCGCGACAAATGGCTGCACGAGGTGATGGAGAACCAGCCCAAGACCTGCGAGCCCGAGTGGGTGGGCGCGGAACACCCGCTGTTCCTGCTCTACACCTCGGGCTCCACCGGCAAGCCCAAGGGCGTGCAGCATTCCACCGGCGGCTACTTGATGTTTGCGGCGCTGACGACGAAGTGGACCTTCGATCTGAAGCCCGACGACGTGTTCTGGTGCACCGCCGACATCGGCTGGGTCACGGGTCACACCTACATTGCCTACGGCCCGCTCGCGCTGGGGGGCACCGAAGTGGTTTTCGAAGGCGTGCCGATCTACCCCGACGCCGGGCGCTTCTGGAAGATGGTGCAGGACCACAAGGTCACGATCTTCTACACCGCGCCGACCGCGATCCGTTCGCTCATCAAGGCCGCCGAAGGCAATGCCGCGGTGCACCCGGATCGTTATGACCTGAAGTCGCTGCGTATCCTGGGTACGGTGGGCGAACCCATCAACCCCGCTGCGTGGGAGTGGTACCACAAGCACATCGGCGGCGGGCGCTGCCCGGTGGTCGATACCTTCTGGCAGACCGAAACCGGCGGCCACATGATCACGCCGCTGCCCGGTGCCACGCCGCTCGTGCCGGGCTCGTGCACGCTGCCGTTCCCCGGCATCCAGGCGGCGGTGGTCGACGAGACCGGCAAGGAACTGCCCTGGGGGCAGGCTGGCATCCTGGTCATCAAGAAACCATGGCCAGGCATGATCCGCACCATCTGGGGCGACCCGGAGCGTTACAGGAAGAGCTACTACCCGCAAGACTTCCAGGGCAAGTACTACCTCGCGGGTGACGGCGCGATCCGCGACACGATCACCGGTTACTTCACGATCACCGGGCGCATCGACGACGTGCTCAACGTCTCGGGGCACCGCATGGGCACGATGGAAATCGAGTCGGCGCTCGTGGCGCACACCGAACTCGTGGCCGAAGCAGCCGTGGTCGGGCGCCCCGATGAGACCACCGGCGAGGCGATTTGCGCCTTCGTCGTGCTCAAGCGCAGCCGGCCCACCGGCGAAGAGGCGAAGCGCATCGCCAACGAACTGCGCAACTGGGTTGCCAAGGAAATCGGCCCGATCGCCAAGCCGCGCGACATTCGATTCGGCGACAACCTGCCCAAGACGCGCAGCGGCAAGATCATGCGGCGCCTGCTGCGCGCCGTGGCCAAAGGCGAGAAGATCACCCAGGACACCTCGACGCTGGAGAATCCGGCGATCCTGGACCAGTTGTCGCAGTCCAACTGATGCAGGGCCCGGCGCGGCCGGCCGCGCCGGCCTCGCCGTCCAGCGCGGTGGCGCAGTCCGCGCAGCGCCAGGCGTCAAAAGCGAGCGTTCGCGAAGTCGCTGGCCACGGCTGCATCCTGGGCGCGCGTCGGCTCTGCCTACAATCGCCGCCTGCGTGACTTCGCACTCCCAGACCATGCTCTTCGATCCCGCCAGTTTCAAGGCCTACGACATTCGCGGTGTCGTCGGCAAGGCCATCGACCCGGAGTTCGCCGAAGCGCTCGGCAAGGCTTTCGGCTCCGAGGTGCTGCTCGCGGGTGACCGCGCCGTGGCAGTCGGGCGCGACGGCCGCAATTCGGGCCCGGCGCTCAGCGCCGCCTTGATTCACGGCCTGGCGAGCACGGGGCTGGACGTTGTCGACCTCGGCGCGGTGACGACGCCGATGCTGTACTACGTGGCCGCGACACGCGCCGAGCATGGCTGCCGCAGCGGCGTCATGGTCACCGGCAGCCACAACCCGAAGGACTACAACGGCTTCAAGATGGTGCTGGCCGGGCAGGCGATCCATGGCGAAGCGATCCAGGGCTTGCGCCGGCGCATCGAGGCGCGCGACTTCACGCAGGGCAGCGGCCGCTCTGCAAGCATGGATATCGAGCCCGAATACACGCACCGCATCACCGGCGACTGCCGTCTTGCGCGCCGCATGAAAATCGTTGTCGATTGCGGCAATGGCATTCCCGGCGCGACGTCGCCGGCAATTCTGCGCGCGCTGGGCAATGAAGTGACCGAGCTCTACTCCGAAGTCGACGGCAACTTCCCGAACCACCACCCCGACCCGAGCCAACCGGCGAACCTTGCCGAGCTGATCGCGAGCGTGAAGTCCAGCGGCGCCGAACTCGGCCTGGCGTTCGACGGCGACGGCGACCGCCTCGGCGTCGTCACGCGCGACGGCGCCATCATCTACCCGGACCGGCAGCTGATGCTGTTCGTCGCCGACATCCTGCCGCGCCATCCCGGCGCGTGCGTGATCTTCGACGTCAAGTGCACCCAGCGCCTGGCGCCGGCGATCCGCGCTGCGGGCGGCGTGCCGGTGATGTGGAAGACCGGCCATTCGCTGATCAAGGCGCGCATGAAGGAACTCAAGGCGCCGATCGCCGGCGAGATGAGCGGCCACATCTTCTTCGGCGAACGCTGGTACGGCTTCGACGACGCCACCTACACCGCGGCGCGCCTGCTCGAAATCCTGAGTCGCAGTGCCGACCCGAGCGCGGTGCTCAACGCGCTGCCCACGAGCTTCAGCACACCCGAGCTGAATGTGCCGTGCGCGGAAGGCGAGCCGCGGCGCGTCGTCCAGGACATGAAGCGCACCGCGAGTTTTCCGGGGGCCTCGCGGGTCGTCACGACCGATGGCCTGCGGGTTGAATACGAAGACGGCTTCGGCCTGATCCGCTCCAGCAACACGACGCCGATGCTGGTGCTTCGTTTCGAGGGCCAGACGCAGGCGGCGCTGCAGCGCATCGAGAGCACGATGCTCGCCGCGCTGCGCAGCGTCAAGCCTGATGCGCGCATCGACAACGCGGCGCACTGATGCAGCGCCAGCCGGCATGCGGCGGGACGGCGGCGTTGGTGTGACCCGCTGAGGGCGAACTCGAAGACTGCCGCATGCGCGTCTTGCTCGTGAAACTGTCTTCGCTCGGCGACGTGGTGCACACGATGCCCGTGGTGCACGACATCGCCACCGCGTTTCCCGCTGCGCGCATTGACTGGGTCGTCGAGCCCGCATTCGCGCCGCTGCTGCGGCGCATTCAAGGCATCGCCGAAGTCATCGAATGCCCGCTGCGCCGCTGGCGCCGGCGCTGGTGGAGCAGCGCGGTGCGCAACGAGTGGCGCGCCTTTCGCGAACGCCTGCAGCGCGAGCGTTACGACGCCGTGATCGACTTGCAAGGCCTCACCAAGTCGGCGTTGGTCGCGCGCCTGGCGCGCGTTGCGCCGGGCCGGCGCCACGGCCTTGGCAACGCCACCGAGGGCTCGGGCTTCGAATGGCCGGCGCGCTGGCTCGTCGACAACGCCATTCGCATCGAGCCGCGCATCCACGCGCTGGACCGAGCGCGCGTGCTGACTGCGAAAGCCTTGGGCTATTCACACCAGGGCAGGCCGGAGTTCGGCTTGCGCACTGTCGCCCTGCCCGTGAAGCAGCAGCGCCCGAGCGTGGCCTTCGTGCACGGCACGTCACGCGACGACAAACTCTGGCCGATCGAGAACTGGGTCAAACTCGGCGAGCGCTTCACTGATGGCGGCTGGCGCATCGTCTTGCCGCAGGGCAATGCGGCGGAACAGACCCGCGCCGACCTCATCGCCGCGGGTTTGCAACGCGTCGGCAACGCCCAGGTCGAGGTCTGGCCGTCGATGCCGATCGACGCTGCGCTGGACCACCTGGCCGCGACGCAAGGCGTGGTGGGAGTCGACAGCGGCTTGAGCCACATGGCAGTGGCCTTGAAGCTGCCGCACGTGCAGCTCTACAACCATGCCACCGCCTGGCGCACCGGGCCGTTGCCGGAGCACGGCATGCGCCATCAAATCGCGATCGAAGGCCGGCCGACGCCCGAGTTGGAAACCGTGTGGGCCGCCTGGAACCGGGTTCTCGAGGCGGCGCGGGCGTGACCATTTCATCGCGTCGCATCGTCTCCCCGCTGCGTGGCCCCGGTGCAAATGTGATGCCGGCGAAAGCTCGACAGGCTCCCAGCTTCACGACCCGCGGACGATGAAGCCGAGCCGCCCGATCGCCGAAGCTGCCGCGCTCGCGCTTTACTCCGCGGCGCTGCGATTGCTGATTCCGGCGGTGTTGCTGCGCTATGGGTGGCGCAGCCGCGCCGAGCCGATGTACCGGCAGGCGATGCCGCAGCGTCTCGGCCACTACCTCGGTGCCGCCGAACCGGGTGCACTCTGGGTGCACGCAGTGTCCCTGGGCGAAACGCGCGCCGCGGCGGCGTTGATCGAGGCTCTGCGCGCGCTTCACCCCGGCATGCGCCTGCTGCTGACGCAAGGCACTGCGAGCGGCCGCGAAGCCGGCAAGGCGTTGCTGCGCGAAGGCGACACCCAAACCTGGTTGCCGCTTGACACCCCCGGCGCGGTACGGCGTTTTCTACGTCATTTCCGCCCGAAGCTTGGTGTGCTGATGGAAACCGAGATCTGGCCGAACCTGCTTCACGCCGCGCAGCACGAGCACGTGCCGATGGTGCTGGCGAATGCGCGCCTGAGTGAAAAGAGCCAGCGCAAGGGCGAGCGCCTTGCGCCGCTGCTGGTCCCGGCGCTGCGCAGCCTGCGCCTGGTGCTGGCCCAGACCGCTGACGATGCCCTTCGTCTGAGTGCCAGCGGCGCGCGCGAAGTGAGGGTCGCCGGCAACCTGAAGTTCGACATGGCGCCCGCCCCGACGCTGCTGGCGCGTGGCCGGGCCTGGCGCGACGCGCTCGCGCGCAAGGTCGTCCTGGCCGCGAGCACGCGCGAAGGCGAGGAGCAGCCGCTGCTCGATGCCTGGCGCGCGCTGGCGCCGCCGCGACCGTTGCTGCTGATCGTGCCGCGCCACCCGCAACGCTTCGACGAAGTCGCCAGGTTGGTGCAGGCCAGCGGCCTGTCGATCCTGCGCCGCAGCATCTGGACTGATGCGCCGCCGCAAGCGGCTCACGCGGCCGACGTCTGGCTCGGCGACTCGCTCGGCGAAATGGCGCTGTACTACGCCGCGGCGCATCTGGCGCTGCTCGGCGGAAGCTTCGCGCCGCTCGGTGGGCAGAACCTGATTGAAGCCGCGGCCTGCGGCTGCCCGGTCGTGATGGGGCCGCACACGTTCAACTTTGCCGACGCGGCGCAACTTGCGATCGCCGCGGGTGCCGCGATTCGGGTCGCGGGGTTCGCCGAAGCGGTGGCATGCGCGGTGGGGCTCGTTGGGCAGCCCGACCTGGCCGCATGGAGCGCGCGCGCGAGCGCCTTTGCGGCAGGCCACCGCGGCGCGGCGCAGCGCATGGCGTTGGCGATCGCCAATATCGATGACGTGCGGCCATAAGAATAAGACGCAGGCGGTCGGGGCGAGGTTTCAGCACCTGCCGGCACTTGGGCTCAGGTTGGGCCCCGCAGGTTCTGAACAAGCCTTGCGCCGAAGTTGAATGGTGCAGCCCGCGCATGTGCTGACAGGGCACCATCTCGACGCACAGCGCGCTGCGCGCCGCAGCGCTTGAAACAGGCCTATTTGCGGAACAGACGATCCGCGGCAATCACGTCGTTGGGGGACAACTGGCCCGAGGCCTGGCGCAACTTGAGACCGTTCAGGATGACGTCGTAGCGCGCCCTGTCGAGGTCGCGGCGGGTCGTGAACAGCTGCGTCTGTGCGTTGAGCACGTCGAGGTTGACGCGCACCCCGACCTTGTAGCCGAGTTGGGTCGCCTCGAGCGCGAGTTGGCTCGACGATTCGGCCGCCTCGAGCGCTTTCACCTGGGCCTGCAGCGACTGCCGGCCGAAGTAGCTGACGCGCGTGGCCTGCGCCACGCCGCGCTGGGCAGCGTCAAGGTCATTGCGCGTCCTCTCTTCCAGCGCGAGGGTTTCCTGCACGCGACTCTGCAGCGAGCCGCCGGAGTAGAGCGGCATCTTCAAGATCACGCCGAGGTTGGCCGACTGCGTGGACCCGGGCGCGGTCGTGCCGGTGCCGCTGACGCGGCTGCTGAGCAGCTGGCCGGTCAGGTCCACTGTGGGGCCGTTCGCGGCGCGTGCTCTTTCGGTGTCGAGCCTGGCGATATCGAGTGCCAGGCGGGCTCTTCGGATCGTGGGGTGCGAGTCTGCGCTGCGCACCCAGGCATTCACATCGGCTGGCATGAGCGCTGGAATCACCACCGGCCTGGCGAGCGGCAGTGGCTTGACATTGCTGCGGCCCACCAACACCTCCAATGCAATCAGTCGGGTGTGCAGGTCGTTTTCGGCCGCCAGCTCCTGCGCGCCGGCGAGATCGAAGCGTGCCTGTGCCTCGCGGGTGTCGGTGATCGTCGCGGTCCCCACCTCGAAATTGCGTTTCGCAGAGGCCAGCTGCTCGCTGATGGCGCGCTTGCTGGTCTGCGCGGTGGACAGCGAGTCTTGTGCCGCAAGGACTTCGAAGTACGCCTGCGCCACCCGGACGATCAAGTCCTGCTCGGCGGTTTCGAGGTCTGCGGTCGAGACTTCGAGCGTGTGTTGCGCTTGCCGAATCGTGGCGCTGTTGGCCGGGTTGTAGAGGGGGAGGGATGCCGAAATGCTGGTCTGAACGTTGGTCGTGCCCTTGGTATCGTTCGAGCCGGGCACGACAACGGCCGCGCCACCACTGCCAACGAAAGCGCTGGGCCCGTTCGCTTCGAACTGGGTGGCGCCGAGGTTCAGCCCGACTGTCGGCCGGTTCAGCGCATCGGCCTGCGCCGCCTTGAACGTCACCGCCTCGGCCTGTGACTTGGCCGCGAGGTAGGCCGCGTCGTACACGCGCGCCGCGTCGTACAACTCGCGCAGACTTTGCGACCAAGCGCCGCCGTGAATCGCACAGCCGATGCCGACGGCCAGGACGAGGGGAATCAGGCGCGGACGAAGCATGGGATTTCCTTGCGTCAAAAAGTGAACCGGCTCGGTTCATCGAAGCTCTTCAGCCGCGGTGCAACGGTGTCGAAAAGGTCGACGCTCGCATAGGCGCGTTCGCCGCTGCGGGTGGTCAGCACCGCACGCATGATGGGCAATTGGCCGACGATGGCCACGAGGCGGCCACCCAATTTCAACTGTAACAGCAGCGGCGCAGGCACTTCTGCCACCGAGCCTGAGAGCACGATCACGTCGAACGGTGCTTCCTCGACAAGGCCGTGTGCACCGTCGGCGTGGCGCACTTCGGCGTTCACGACCCAGGCACGTTTCAGGTTGGCCGCGGCGAAGCATGCCAGTTCGGCGTCGATCTCGAGCGTGATCACATGCTGGGCTCTGCGCGCCAGCAGAGCGGCCATGTAGCCCGATCCGGCGCCGATTTCCAGCACCTGCTCGTGTTTGCGCACATGCAGTTCCTGCAACAGCCGGGCTTCGACCTTCGGCGCGAGCATGCATTGCCCACCGGGCAGGGGCAACTCGGTGTCGACGAAGGCCATGGCGCGATACGCCGGGGGGCAGAAATCTTCACGCTTCACCAGCGCCAGCAGCGAGAGCACGTCTTGATCGAGCACGTCCCACGGCCGGACCTGCTGTTCGATCATGTTGAAGCGGGCTTGTTCGACGTTCATCGGCGGCATTCTTGGGCGCAATCGGGCGGCATCAGCATCGGCATTCTATTTCGCCGGGCCCGGCGCGCCCTCAGGCTGGCGCGCGCTGGGTCTATTCTTGCGCAGGGCCCAGTTCGCCAGATCGTCGAGGTAGCAGTAGATCACCGGCACGACCACCAGCGTGAGCAGCGACGAAGTGATGACGCCGCCGATCACGGCCTGGCCCATCGGCGCGCGCTGCTCCGAACCCTCGGTGAGCGCGAACGCGAGCGGCACCATGCCGAAGATCATCGCCAGCGTCGTCATCAGGATCGGGCGCAAACGCACGCGCGCCGCGTAGATCAGCGCGTCGTCGCGCGACATGCCGCGGCCCAGGTCAGCTGTCGCCTGAGGCGCGCCGTGCAGACCGTCGGCGCGAACCGTGCCCTCGCGCGCGCGGATCGCGAAGTCGATCAGCAGGATCGCGTTTTTCGTCACAAGCCCCATCAGCATCACGATACCGATGATCGAGAACATGTTCAACGTCGAGCGAAAGATGAACAGCGCACCGACCACGCCGATCAGCGTCAGCGGCAGCGAGCTCATGAGCGCGAGCGGTTGCAGAAAACTCTTGAACTGCGAGGCCAGGATCATGTAGATGAAGATCACCGCCAATCCCAGCGCCGAGACTGCGTAGGCAAAACTTTCCTGCATGTCTTTCGTCGAGCCGCCGAAACGATAGCCGTAACCCGGCGCGAACGCGGTGGCGTCGAGGACTTTGCGGATATCGGCCGCCACTTCGCCGAGCGCGCGCCCCGACACGTTGGCGGTGAGTTCGACCTCGCGGCTCAGGTCGCGCCGATTGATCTGGTTCGCGCCGGTGGCGGCGTGGAACTCGGCCACCTGCGACAAACGGATCACGCGCGGCGAGCCGTCGGCGTTGCTGCCCACCACCAGGCCGAGGCGTTCGACGTCGCCCACGGCATTGCGTGTCTGCGGCGCGAGCCTGACCTTGACGTCGTAATTCTGGTCGTCTTCGGCCTTCCAGTTGCCTACCGTCTGGCCCGCGATCAGGGCCCGCAACGCGCTCGTGATCGCGCCCACGCTCAGCCCCGCGTCAGACGCGGCGTCGCGCTTCACGACAACGCCCAAGGTCGGCTTGTTCGGCTTGGCGCTGCTGTCCAGGTCGACGAGTCCGGAGATGGCTTGCAGGCGCGGCAACACCCTGGCCGTGATGCGCTCCAGTTCGCGCAAGTCGCTGCCTTGGATCGACACCTGAATCGGTTTCATGCCGCCCACGGAGTCGAGCAGGCCGACATGCGTGACCGTGATTCCCGGCACGCGGGAAAGGCGCTCGCGCAGCGGCACTGAAAGCTGGTCGACGTTCAGCTCGCGGTCCTTGCGGTCCACCAGGCGCACGTAGATCGAAGCGTAGATCTTGCCCGCGGCCTGGCCGGTGTTGATCGTGGCAAGGGTGTACTTGACCTGCGGCAGCTCGCGCAATATGGCCTCGACCTGGCGCGCCTTTGCCTGCGTGGTCTCGATCGACGAGCCCACCGGTGTGTAGAAGGTGACGAAGGTTTCCGAGTAGTCGGCCTTCGGCACGAATTCGGTGCCCAGCAGCGGGACCATGGCGAAGCTGGCGAGCAAGGTCAGCAGCGCCAGCCCAAGCGTGCTGAGCCGGTGCCGCAGCGACCAGCCCAGGATCGTTTCGTAGAGCCGCCCAAGAGAATGGGCGAAGCGGTCGACCGCGCCGGTGATGCGGCCGATGCTGCGGTCGTACAGCGTCGCCGGGCCGCGCGGCGCATTGCCGGCGTGAATCGTCGGGTCGTGCCAGATGCTCGAGAGCATGGGGTCGAGTGTGAAGCTGACGAACATCGAAATCAGCACCGCGGCCACGATCGTGATGCCGAACTCGTGAAAAAATTTACCGACGATGCCGCCCATGAAGCCGATCGGCAGGAACACGGCAACGATCGACAAGGTGGTGGCGAGCACGGCCAGGCCGATCTCGTCCGTGCCCTGCAGCGCCGCGTCGTGCGCGTTCGCGCCGAGCTGCACATGGCGCACGATGTTCTCGCGGACCACGATCGCGTCGTCGATGAGCAGACCCACGCACAGGCTGAGCGCCATCAGCGTCACCATGTTGATCGTGAAGCCGAAGCCGTACATGAACAGGAACGTGCCGATCAGCGAGATCGGCAGCGTCAGCCCCGTGATCACGGTGGAACGCCAGGAATTGAGGAACAGGAACACGATCCCGATCGTCAGCGCCGCACCTTCGAACATGGTGCGCCGCACGTTGTTCACCGAGACCCGGATCGGCCGTGAGCTGTCGCGCACCAGCTCCAGCTTCATGCCCGAGGGCAACTCCGCTTCGAGCTTTGCGGCCACCGCGGTCAGGCCGTCGACGACGTCGATCGTGTTCTCGCCCTGGGCCTTCTGCACCTCGATGGCCAGGGTCTGCTGGCCGTTGTAGAGCGCCAGGCTCTCCACCTCTTCGGGGCCGTCGATCACTTCGGCGATCTGCGCCAGCCGAATCGGCGCGTTCGCGCGGCGCGCAACGATCAGGCTCTTGAAGTCCTCCGGCCGCGCGAACCGCCCCAGGATTTGCACCACCTGCTCAGTCTGCGCCGAGCGCAGCGCACCGGCCGGCAGTTCCTGGTTCTCGCTGCGCACCGCGCTCAGCACCTGGTCGACGCCCACGCCCAGCGCCTCCATCGCCTGCGGCCGCAGGTAGATGTTGATCTCGCGCTTGCGCGCCCCCACCAGCGTCACGGAGCCGACTCCGCGCACGTTTTCCAGGCGCTTCTTCACCACCTGGTCGGCAAAGGTCGTCAGCTCCAGCGTGCTGCGTGTAGCGTCGGGCGAGGTCATCGCCAGGGTGTAGATCGGGCGGCTCGCCGGGTCGAAGCGCGAGACGCGTGCCTCTTTCACCTCGTCGCGCAGGTTGGGGCGCACCGAGGCCACCTTTTCGCGCACGTCATCGGCCGCCTTGCGCCCCTCGACATCGAGGTTGAACTGCACGATGACGACCGACACGCCGTCGTAGGAACGCGAATACAGCTGGTTGATGCCGGCGATCGTGTTCACGGCTTCTTCGATCTTGCGCGTCACTTCGTTCTCGACGATCTCGGGCGATGCGCCCGGATAGTCGATCTGAATCACGACCGTCGGGAAGTCGACGTTCGGAAACTGGTCGACCTTGAGGCGTTGATACGAAAACAGCCCGAGCACGACAAACGCAAGCATGACCATCGTGGCCATGACCGGATTCGAAATCGAGACGCGCGTGAACCACATGGTCGATGCCGCGTCAGCGGCTGGCCGCGACGGGCGCGGCCGGCGCGGCGGACATCGGCGCGGGACTCGCGCCTGGCGTCTCGGCGGCAAGGCGTACCGCTGTGCCGTCGCGCATCGCACCCACGCTGCCGGCCAGGACGCGTTCGCCGGGTTCGAGCCCGGCGCCGATTTCAACCCAGGTCTGACCCTGCACCTCGCCGCGCAGGCCCAGGCTCACGTCGCGCAGGCGCACCTGCTCGCCCTGCAGCAGCAGCACATGCGGCCTGGCGCCGTCGGTGCGCACCGCGGACAGCGGCACCGCCGTCGCCGACTTGCGCGCCAACTCGATCTTGCCGGTGGCAAACATGCCCTGGCGCAGCTGCGGCTGGCCTTGCACCGCGAGATAGGCCATGATCGAGCGGCTGCCCGCCTGCGCGCTGGGGTTGATGCGCGCCACTTTCGCCGCGACGCGTGCATCGGTGCCATCGATGCTGAGCAGCGCCGGGCTGCCGATGCTCAACCGGGCAACGTCTTCCGACGCGATCGCCACCTCGAGCTCGAGTTGCGACAGGTCGACAATTTCAAGCAGGCGCGCGTCGACCGCGACACGCTCGCCGGGCTGCGCCAGGCGCTGCGAAATGAGGCCGGAGATGGGCGCGACCAGGGTTGCGTCGGCGCGTCCCTTGCGCGCCAGCTCCACCGCCGCGAGCGCGGCTTCGAGCGTGCCCTGGGCCGCGGCCTCGTTGGATACCGAAGTTTCCAGGCCGGTCGGTGAAATGAAGCCTTGCGCGACCAGGGCACGGTTGTTCTCCAGCGCGCGCACCGCGATCGTCCATTGCGCCTTGGCCGAGGCGGCGGTTTGCTCGGCCTGGCGCAAACGCCAGTCGAGCTCGGTGCTGTCGAGTTGCCCCAGCACCTGGCCGCGGCTGACCTTGTCGCCTTCGCGCACCGTCAGCGTCTGCACTTCGGCCGCGACCTTGGCTTTCAGGAACGCGCTGTTGATGGCCTTGAGCCCGCCGGAAATTTCGAGCGTGCGAGTGAGTTCGACCGTGCGCGCGGTCACGATGTCGGACGCGGCCAACTCCAGTGCCATGCTGGTTTTTGGCGCGGCCGCCGCCGGCGGTTGTGCCGCCTGGCGTTGTTTCACGGCGCGCAGCCCGAGCCCGCCAAGCAGCAGCACAACGGCCAACAGCGCCGCCCAAAGCAGGGTGCGTTTCATGCGCGCTTTGCTTTGCGCGACACGGCTTTGCGCGGCGCGCGCTTCGCACTGGCCACGGGCGCGCGCAGTCCGTTCAGCACCAGGTCGAGCTGGGCCGCGATGAAGGCGCGCGGGTCGATCGAATTGCCAACACCGCAGGCGCCGATCGAGTGTTTGTGCATGACCAGGAACAGCATCGGCGCGACCAACGCATGCGTCACGCCGGCAATGTCGATGCGGCGAAATTCACCACGCTCGATGCCACGCTGCAGCAGCAGCGACAGCAGCGCGTGCGTCGGCTTGATCACTTCATCGACATAGAACTGCGCGATTTCGGGGAAGTTGCGCACCTCCGACATCATCAGCTTCATGATTCCCGAAGCCCGGGTTTCGCCGATGCGCTGCCACCATTGTTCGTAGACCAGGATCAGCAGCTCGGCCGTGGGGCCGGTGAACTGCTCGACGACATCGATCCCCTGCGCAATCTCGTTCACCATGTGGTGGCGGATCACCTCTTTGAGCAATTCTTCCTTGCTCGGGTAATACAGGTACAGCGTGCCCTTGGACACGCCGGCGCGCTGCGCCACTTCTTCGGAGCGCGTCGCGGCAAAGCCCTTTTCGACGAACAGGTCGAGCGCGGCGTCGAGCAGTTCCTGCGGGCGTGCCTCTTTGCGGCGTTGGCGGATGTGCGGTTGAACGAGCATTTGAAATTGTAATGACTGACTGGTCAGTAATGCAAGGGGGTGGTCCGCACGGGTCAACCCTCAATGGTGTCGTTGCGCCAAGCCGGCACCAGGCGATCAGCGTCGGAACACCTGCGCTGCGGTGAGACCTGTTCCGCGGGATCTGAGACGAACCGGCCAGCGAAGCTCCCATTTGGCGGTCTATCAGTCGAGTCGTCTTCTCGGCGTTCGGTGCACCTGCACTTCGACACGCGCAGTACGTCTACAGTTGACCAACTACTTCTGCTGGATCGAACTCGAACCCGGGATAGTTGAAAGCCGTTGCCAGCTTCTCGCACTCCAGCTGCGTCGTGCCGTGTTGCCGCAGTACAGCGTGCCATCGAGACGCGACCGCCTGTTGGGTATGGTCGATGATCGCAGTGGCTTGTACGAGCGACAGCTTGAACTGCCCGTGCTGGGATAGCAGGTTGGTGCGGTTCGCATACCGGTTGTATGTGCCGCAGGTCAGCGCAAGGTCACGTTTCTCGATGCTGGTCAGTGGGTTGGGTGTCAGATCATAGGCCGGAGACAGCTCCCATTTATCGGTCGGTGCGATCAGGGCGTGGTTTCGAGGGTGATCGTCCGTATTCGAGATCAAGGCGTTGAAGACCATGCGTCGAAACAACTCCTCCAGGTCCTTCGCCGGCTGCGCACTGCGTCGCCTGAGTTCATCGGCCAGTAGCAGGTAGGACCACTTGCCGCGGTCGTCGTGCGAATCCTCGGCCCCCAATGCCGTCAGCCCGCTGACCATGCGATGTCTCAAGTAACCTTCGGCCGTCAGCGTACGGTCGAAGCGTTGAACCAGCAGAACGTCTTCGCCGCCGACGGTATCGATGCGATGCTTTGCGACACGCAATCCGCACTCCTGCGCCAAGGAGAGCATGGCGCCTTCGACGCGCGCGTTGTTCCACCTGTCGGTCTTGTCCGGAAACTTCGCCAGCCACAAGCCTTCGTTGTCCTCGACCACGTTCTTGGGTCGCGCGCCGCCCATCGATGTGCCGGGCCGCAGGAGTTCGAACACGTACTCTGGAATGCCAGGCTCGCCCTGGGTCTCGCCGTCGATGAACTGCTCAGCCGCTGTGAGCAGGGCTTGCAGCTGAATGACCTGGTTGAACTTGCGCACCGGTGCGGGCGGCGCCTTGTCGCGGCCGAAGGAGAGAGCACCTGCCCGGTCTTCGGGCGAATGCAGCAGGTAGTCAAGCTCGGTGAGGCCGGTACGCCCGGTGTGTTTCTCGATGATGCGGCGGCCCCACGCGTCGGGTGATGCGTCGCGCAAGGCGCCGAAGATGCCCTTGAGCTTTACGGTCTGAGATCGACGCGGCGACAACGGCAGTTCGTACGGCTCCAGCGGTACCGCGTCCGGTCGCTTCAGGTAGAGCGGGTTGTAGACGAACGATCCGGTTGCCAGTCCGTGCGGGAAGGCCAGTTCGTAGAAACCTGCCGTCACGACCTCGAGTGACTGCGGCAACTGCAGGTAGACGTAGGCGCGGTGCTTAGAACTCATCATCGAGGCGCTCCTTGCGATGTCGCACCCGCTGCGGCAGCCGTGCGACTTCCAGTTGCTTGCCTTCGTCGTCGCGTTCGGGGTTGACGAACGCATTAATCTCGGACTCGAGCCCCATCGCCCACAACATGGCCAAGTACGCCCCCAGCCCGGTCTGCAGGTTCCCGGCCTCGACCGCACGTGCGGTGTCGTAGCTGATCCCTGCTTTGGAAGCGATCTCGCGCAGTGTGAGACGACGGCGCTTGCGTGCCAGCGCGATGTGCTCGCCGATGCGCTTCGCCCCATGCTTGACTGCGTAGGGAGCGGTCTCGCTCAGTTGAAGTGGGCGTGGCATGTTGCAACCAATCAAAAGGTAGATTCGAACGGTTTCAGTCTATCTTTGTCAGGCTGGCCTGTCAAAAACCAGTTGGTTGAATGCGTCATCAGATATATGACAAATGGCACCAGCAGTCCTCGAAGAAGATGGTCGCCAAGTCGGACCGAACCTGCGCGAACAGGTTCTGAGGTGATGCTTCGCAAAGCGGGCGGGGCGAAGAACCGGCCGGCGGAGCAGGTACCGCTTCAACCTGGAAACCCCAGTTGGACGCGCCCGAGTTGGCCGTGATGCGGTGCGCTGGCAAGGCACGACGACGCTGGAGGCTCCTGCCCGCGCGCAGGAGCAACGCGGGCAGCGTGCCGCAGCGCAGCTCTATCGAGCGCGTAGCGCTCCCCCCCCCAATGGTGAGCGTGGTCGTGGGTCGAGATCTCAGCGTGGATGCGGTGGCGCCAGCGCAGGAAGCGTTCAACTGCGGTTTCCAGGGTCAATGCCTCTGAGACCAATTCTCGAGCGTGAGGCCGGCCACCCGTGAGAACTGTCGGGTCTTGCTGGTGACGAGCACGGCGCCGGCGGCCAGGGCATGGCCGGCAATCATCGCGTCCATGCTGCCGATCGGTGTTCCCGCCTTGTGCAAATCGCTTGCGATCGACGCGAAGTGCGTGGCAGCAGCCTCGTCCCAAGGCAGGCACTGCAGCGGAGCAGGAGTTGGTCGAGCAACTGGGCGAGTCGGTGTGCACCATCCTTGAGCTTGAGGCCATAAAGCAGCTCGCCTCGCGTCACGGCCGAAATGCACAAGTGCTTCGCGGATGCAGCCGCCAGGCGCACATCGAGGGCAGGCGTCTTGCCTCCAAGCAGACAGCTCACCGTGTCGGTGTCGAGCATGTACAGCGGCATCACCGGTCTTCGAGCAACTCTCGAGGCTTCAGCGGTTCATTCAGCGGGAGGTCGTTCATGAAGTCGGCCGAAACATCGGCTTGGTCACGGAGCGCAAAAAAATCGTGCCAGGAATTGCGGGTCCGCCTGGCCGACAGGATCACATCACCGGTGACGCTATCGCGCCGAATGAAGACCTCGTCTGAAGCATCGAACCTGAACTTGGCCGACAGGCGCACCGCCTGGCTGCCACCATTCACAAACAGCTTTGCAGTGTTGTTGGCGACGTTGGGCTCGTTGAATATATCCAAGCAACGTCTAGGCCGGAAAATCGGCGTCGCCCATCGGTCGGCAGCGGTCACCAAGTGGGCTGCTGAAGGCGCGCGTGGTGAAGTGCGCCAGGCCGCGCCTGACCTTGCTCATCGCGACACCGATGGTTGACTCGAACAAGTACGGCAGCATGCGGCCGCGAAACCCTACTCGATGTTCTGCACCTGCTCGCGCATCTGCTCGATCGCGACTTTCATCTCCACCGCCACATTCGTGAGTTCGAGCGACGCCGCTTTCGAGCCCAGCGTGTTCGCCTCGCGCAGCAACTCCTGGATCAGGAAATCCAGGCGCTTGCCGATCTCGCCGCCGGCGCGAATCAGGCGTTCGATTTCCTCGAGGTGCGATCTCAGCCTTGCCAACTCTTCGGCGACGTCGATGCGGATTGCGTACGCCGCGGCTTCGGCTACGGCGCGCTCCTGCAGGTCTTGCAGCGCGATCGTCTGCGCCGCGCCCACGCTGTCGAGTGCCTCGCGCCAGCGCTCCAGGAAACGCTGTTGCTGGCGCTGGACCACGGCCGGCACAAGCGGTTCGGCGCGTGCCGCGAGTTCGCGCAGTTGGCCGGTGAGTTCGAGCAGTACCGCGGCCAGGCGCGCGCCCTCGCGCCCTCGCGCCTCGCGCAAGCCCGCGATGGCGCGCTTCGCGGCCTCGAGCGCGGCCTCGTCGAGCCTTTCAGCGGCGCGCGATCCCTTGCACCAGGTCAGGACCTCATGCACCGACAGCGCCGTTGCACCGGGCAGCCGAGCCTGCACCGTGCTTTCCAGTTGCGCCAGGCGATCGAGCTGCTCGGGCCGAGGCAGCGTCACCGCGGCGTCGGTTTCGGCACCGGTCGCGAGCCGCAGTTCAATCTTGCCGCGCCGAAACGAGCGACCCAGCAACTCGCGCAAGGCCGGCTCGAGCCCGCGCAAATCATCGGGCAGGCGAAACCCAAGGTCGAGAAATCGGCCGTTGACCGACCTCAGCTCGATGCTGACGCTTGCCGCGCCCCTTGCCGCATCGCTGCTGGCCGGCACCGCCTCGGCACCGGCGCAAACCTGTGCGGAAGTCGCGGCCGTCGAGGCGCTTGCATAGCCGGTCATACTGTAGACTGCCATCGAGACTTTCCCGCAGCTATCGAACATGTCAAAGCAAAAGCCTGCTCCGTTGCCGCCTGGCACGGTCGTGGGAGGCTACCAGATCATCAAGAAACTGGCCGCGGGCGGGTTCGGTGTGGTCTACCTGTCGGAAGATTCCGAGCGCCGCATGGTCGCGCTGAAGGAATATCTGCCGGCCTCGCTCGCCGAGCGCTCGCCGGGCGAACTGACACCGCGCGTCAAGCCCGACAAGCTGCCGCTGTACCGCCTCGGCCTGAAGAGCTTTTTCGAAGAGGGCCGGTCGCTGGCGCAGATTGCGCACCCCAGCGTCGTCTCGGTGCTGAACTTCTTCCGCGAGAACGAAACCGTCTACATGGTGATGAACTACCTGCAGGGCGACACGCTGCAGGATTTCATCGTCACGGCGCGCGATCTGAAGCGCGACAAGGTGTTTCGCGAATCGACCATCCGCTCGCTGTACGACGAAATCCTGCGCGGCCTGCGCATCGTGCACCAGCACAAGATGTTGCACCTGGACATCAAGCCGGCGAACATCTTCATCACCAACGACAACAAGGCGGTGCTGCTCGACTTCGGCGCCGCGCGCGAGGTGCTGAGCAAGGAGGGCAACTTCATTCGCCCGATGTACACGCCCGGCTTCGCCGCGCCCGAGATGTACCGGCGCGACGGCACGCTCGGCCCCTGGACCGACATCTACGCCATCGGCGCCTGCATCTACGCCTGCATGCAGGGCTACCCGCCGAACGACGCGCCGCAGCGCATCGAGAAGGACCGGCTGGCATTGAGCCTTTCGCGCCTGCGCAACATCTATTCCGACAATCTGATCGAGGTCACCGAGTGGTGCATGTCGCTCGATCCGTTGTCGCGGCCACAAAGCGTGTTCGGGCTGCAGAAAGAACTGGCGCGCGAAACCGAGCGCAGCTACACCAAACTCACTTTCAGCGAACGGCTCAAGCTCCAGCTCGAAAACCTGACCGCAGGTGCCAAGGGCTGACATGACTGCCGCCAGGCGCACTTCGTTCGCACCCGCCGCATTTCGGTCCGACCCTTGGCGCACTCAGTCGGCTCGGGAGCGGCCCAGCGCCGACTGAGATGACGACCCCCAGGCTCACTTCGTTCGCCGCCCCCCGGGGGGGCGCTCAGTCGGCTCGGGAGCGGCCCAGCGCCGACTGAGAGCAGGCATGCGCTTTTCCGTCTACCAGGTCAGCCGCAAAGGGGGCCGGGAGAAGAACGAAGACCGGATGGGCTATTGCTACACCCGTGAGTCGGGCCTGTTCGCGTTGGCCGACGGCATGGGCGGCCATCCCGAGGGTGAAGTCGCTGCGCAGCTCGCCTTGCAGACGCTGGCGGCAATGTTCCAGCGCGACAGCAAGCCCACGCTGAAGGATCCGCTGCGGTTCCTGCTCGAGGCCATCATTGCCGGGCATCACCAACTACTGCACTACGCCACCCAAAGTGCGCTCATCGATACGCCTCGCACCACCGTCGTGGCCTGCCTGCTGCAGGGCAGCACGGCCTACTGGGCGCATTGCGGTGACTCGCGCATGTACCTGCTGCGCGGCGGAAAGCTGATCGCGCGCACGCGCGACCACTCCTATTCGGAGTTGCAGAATACGCTGGGGGACAAGGTGACACCCATGCCCGAGCGGTTCAACCGCAACGTGCTGTTCGCCTGCCTGGGCAGCCCAGGCAAGCCGGTGGTCGATACCGCCGGGCCGCTGAAGCTGCGACCGGGCGACCGCATGCTGCTGTGTTCCGACGGCCTGTGGGGAACGGTGGATGACGTCGAGATCATCTCGATGATGTCGAGCAAGGTCATTTCCGATGGCGTGCCCGATCTTGTCGAGCTTGCGCTTCGCAACGGTGGGGCCAAGTGCGACAACGTCTCGTTGCTGGCGGTCGATTGGGAATCAGCTGAAAACGACGATTCGGCCAGCGGCGTGTCCACCGACTCGCTCAACCCCGACGTCTTTGCCTCGACGATCCAGGCCGGAGTGCTGGGCACCGATCCGCCGGTGGACGAACTCGACGAGGCCGAGATCGATCGCTCCATCCGCGAAATCAACGACGCGATCAAGCGCTCGGCGCAAAAGAAGAAGTGAACGTGGCCCAGGCATTTGTTCGCTCGTTCGCGAGAGCCCACGATGAGCTGCGGCCGGTGTGCATCACACGCGAATTCACGAAACACGCCGAAGGCTCGGTGCTGATTGAATTTGGCGACACGAAAGTGTTGTGCACGGCCTCGGTGGAAGAGCGCGTGCCGCCGCACAAGCGCGGTAGCGGCGAAGGTTGGGTCACGGCCGAATACGGCATGCTGCCGCGTTCCACGCACACGCGCAGTGAGCGCGAAGCGGCGCGCGGCAAACAAAGCGGGCGCACGCAGGAGATTCAGCGCCTCATCGGGCGCTCGTTGCGCTGCGTGTTCGACCTGAAGCGCCTCGGCGAGCGCACGATTTCGCTCGATTGCGACGTGCTCCAGGCCGACGGCGGGACGCGCACCGCGGCGATCACCGGCGCGTTCGTCGCCGCGCACGACGCCGTGAGCTGGCTGCTCGCGCAAGGGAGCATCGAGGTGAGCCCGATTCGCCAGTTCGTCGCCGCCGTGTCGGTGGGCGTGGTGCAGGCAACGCCGCTGCTCGATCTCGAATACAGCGAAGACTCGGCGTGCGACACCGACATGAACGTCGTGATGACGGCCAACGGCGGCTTCGTCGAGTTGCAGGGAACCGCCGAGGGCGAAGCGTTCTCGGGCGAACAGATGGACGCGATGCTGGCGCTGGCGCGCAAGGGAATCCGGGAGCTGCTGGCCGCACAGCGCGCATCGCTGGGCGTCTAGGAACCTGTCCGTGACTCAGACAGCCCTGCGTTGCGACGACAGGCTCCTAGGTGCAAGCCGCAGCCCAGGGTGGTGTCCTGGGCAAGGTTTGCAACGACGCAGGCGCGCACTGTCGTCGCAACCCTTCGGGCCGGGACCAAATCGGGCACATGCGGGGGTCGCAAGCCGCTTGTGGTGCTCGGCACCACCGCGCGTCTTGCTCCTACGCCTGTGCCCGATTTGGCCCCGGCGCAGGGCTGTCTGAGCCACGGACAGGTTCCAACGCGATGCGTCTGGTGCTGGCGTCGAGCAACGCCAAGAAGCTTGGCGAGATGCGTGCGCTGTTCGCACCGCTCGGGTTGGAATGCCTGAGTTGCGCCGAGCTCGGCATTTCCGAGCCGCACGAGCCGCACCGCAGCTTCATCGAGAACGCCCTCGTCAAGGCGCGGCACGCGGCGCGGCACGCGGCGTGCGCTGCGATCGCGGACGACTCGGGGCTTTGTGTCGACGCGCTGGGCGGCGCGCCCGGGGTCGATTCGGCGAACTACGCGGCTATTGAGCGCCCCCAGGCCGACGACATACGTCGTCCGTCCCCCGAGGGGGTCAAGGAAACTTGGGGCGGCCCGGCGTTTCCTTGTGAGCTGCCCCTGGCCGAGCGCGAGGTGCAACGCCGCGCCCAGGATCAGGCGAACAACGTCCTGCTGCTGCAACGGCTGCGCGGCATAGCGGATCGGCGCGCCCACTTTGTCAGCGCGCTCGTCGCGCTGCGAAATGCCGATGACCCCGAGCCCCTCGTCGCGGTAGGCCGCTGGGAGGGTGAGATTCTCGATGCGCCGCGCGGCAGCGGCGGCTTCGGTTACGACGCGTTGATGTTCATTCCCGCGTTGGGAAAGACTGTCGCGGAACTTGTCGGCGAGGAGAAGAACCGATTCAGCCATCGCGCGCTTGCGGCGCAGCGCATGCTGCTGGCCGTGCGTGAAAGCTGGCACCTTGCGTAAGATTGTGATCGGTGCGGCGCATGAGGCGCTGCCCGCGGAGCGCGACGCCGAACGGCTCGCACGCTACCTGCGGCCCGGCACCCTGTCGTTCGCCGCAATGCCACCCTTGTCGCTGTATGTGCACCTGCCGTGGTGCCTGAAGAAATGCCCTTATTGCGATTTCAACTCGCATGCATTGACTTCGCGTGACGGGCGCGACACCGGCGCGCTGCCCGAGGCGCGCTATCTCGACGCGCTGCGCTGCGACCTGGAAGCTGCGCTGCCCTTCGTCTGGGGCCGGCGCGTGCAAAGCATCTTCATCGGCGGCGGCACGCCAAGCCTGTTCGAGCCCGAGTCGATCGACCGGCTGCTCGGTGACATCCGGGCCCGCCTGCCGCTCGAACCCGGCGCGGAAATCACGCTCGAAGCGAACCCCGGCACGTTCGAGCGCGAGCGCTTTCATGCCTACCGCGCCGCGGGCGTGACGCGCCTGTCGATCGGTGTGCAGAGCTTCAACGACAGCATGCTCGGGCGCATCGGCCGCGTGCACGACGCAGCACAGGCGCGCGCCGCGCTCGCCGAGGCGGCCGACGCATTCGAAACCTACAACATCGACCTGATGTACGCGCTGCCCGGGCAAACGCTGGCCGAACTCGCTGCCGACCTCGACCAGGCGTTGTCGTTTGCGCCGCCGCACCTGTCGATCTATCACCTGACGCTCGAGGCCAACACCGTGTTCGGCAAGTACCCTCCGGTGCTGCCCGATCACGACAGCGCGTGCGACATGCTCGACCACCTGGTTCAAGTCTGCAGCGATCGGGAGTTGCAGCGCTACGAGGTCTCGGCCTTTGCCCGCGCCGGGCAGCGTTGCGTGCACAACCTGAACTATTGGCAGTTCGGCGATTACCTCGGGATCGGCGCCGGTGCGCACAGCAAGTTGTCGTATCCGCATCGGGTGGTGCGCCAGGTCCGGCAGCGCGAACCCGAAAGCTACATGGCGCGCGCGCTCGGCGGCCGCAGCATCGCCAGCGATGAAGAGGTGCCGCGCGCGCAGCTGCCGTTCGAATTCATGCTCGGCGCGCTTCGGCTGCGCGAAGGCTTCGAACTGGCGCGATTCACCGAGCGCACCGGGCTGCCCGTCAGCGCGGTGGCGCCGGCGCTTGGCCAGGCGCAGGCGCAAGGCTGGATCACCCAAGACTTGCAGCGCGTCCAGCCGACCCCCACCGGATTCGATTTTCTGAACGACCTGCAATCCCTGTTTCTCGCTCCCGACGCCGACTGAACCGACTCCGACAGGCCAAGGAGCCTGTCGGGCTTTGGGTCGTGCCCGCGTTGGGTCTGCTTTGGGGCGCAGGCTAGGCGCAAAGCGCAGCCGTGCCGGGCGGCACGGCGAGCATTTGCAACAACGCCTGCGCCCCAAAGCAGACCCAACCCGAAGGGCCGGGGCAAATTGCGGCGCCACTCGTCGTTGCCGGCTCCTTGTGTGGCACGCCAGACGGCGTCGCCGACGCCTAGATTGGCGCCGCAATTCGCCCCGGCGCGGGCACGACCCAAAGCCCGACAGGCTCCCTAGCGCGAACCCTGCGCTGCTAGACTGGGCGATGGCCACGCCGTTTTCAATTGTTCGGCCTGGCGCTGACGCGCCGGCCGATGTACCGGGCCTCAGGCTCGACGTGGCATTGCAGCTGCTGCAGCATGCCGGCTACAGCCTGCCTGCACTCGACGCGGCCGGGCCCGACGCCTGGCTGCAAGCATTGGTTGACGGGCTGTGTCGGCTGTCCAGCCATGACCCGCTCACCGGCCTGCCGAACCGGCGCGAGTTCGAGCTCGCGGTCGAGCGCGAACTCGACCGCGTGGCGCGCAGCGCGGAGCGGGCATTGCTGTTGATGATCGACATCGATCGCTTCAAACGCATCAACGATTCTTTCGGCCACGCCATCGGCGATCTGGCACTGGCTTCGGTAGCCAATGTCCTGCGCGCCAGCATTCGCCCGATGGACACCGTGGCACGCATCGGCGGCGAGGAGTTCGCGATCATCTTGCCGAACTGTCCGTTCGACTTCGGCCTGGCTGCCGCGGAGCGGGTGCGCATCAAGGTCGCGAACTTGCGCCTGGCCATCGGCCGCGACGAACCGCTGGCGCTCACCATCAGCGTCGGCGGTGCGTTTTCTCCGATCGAGGCTCGACCCGACCTGCGGCAATGGCTGGAGCGCGCCGACGTCCAGTTGTATCGTGCCAAGGCCGAAGGGCGCGACCGTTCCTGCCTCGAGCCGCCGATGGCCGCCGACGACGCCCAGCTGTCGATGTTCGGGCAGTCGTGGTTTCATACACCGGCAACGTGACTCCATTCGAGGCGGTGGGCGGCGAGTCTGGTGTGCGCAGCATCGTCGAAACCTTTTACGATTTGATGGACCTCGAGCCTGTTTATGCGCCGCTGCGCGAGTTGCATCCCGGCGATCTGGCGGGTTCACGCGACAAACTGTACTGGTACCTTTGCGGCTGGCTTGGCGGGCCGCAGCATTACGTCGAGCGCTTCGGCCACCCTCGGTTGCGCGCCCGTCACCTGCCCTTTGCCATCGGCATCCGCGAGCGCGATTTGTGGCTCGACTGCATGCGCGCCTCGATGCGCGAGGTGGGTCTGGCGCCGAAGCTGGCGCAGCAGCTCGAAGCATCGTTCTTCACCACCGCCGACTGGATGCGCAACCGCGACGAGCGGTAGCGCCGCCGCTCGCGCCGCGGCACGCTTTGGCCTTGCTCAGGCCGCCGTGCCCGGCCGCAACAGCACGAGCAGCGCGCCATGGCCACCGTCGGCGGCGCGCGCCTGAACGAAGGCGATCACGTCGTTGCGCTGCACGAGCCAGCCCTTCACTTTGGACTTGAGCACGCTTTCACGGCCCGGCGAACCGTTGCCCTTGCCGTGGATGATGCGCACGCAGCGTTGGCCGCCGCGTCCGGCGTCGCGCAGAAAGGCAAGCAACTTCTCGCGCGCGGCTTCGCGGCGCAAACCGTGCAGATCGAGTTGCGACTGCGTGACCCAGACGCCGCGGCGCAGTTTGCGCAGCACGTCGGCACCGACTCCACGGCGCCGAAACGATAGTTCGGCGTCGGTTTCGAGCAGCCATGTTGCGTCGAAGTCATCCGACAGCGACTCCTGCAGAACCCGGGCTTCATCGAGCAGGCGCTGGCGCGCGATGGCCCCGGGTCGCGCGCGAGCCGGCGGCATCGAGGCTGGCTTGCGCAGTGGGATCACCGGGCCGACGCTGGCGGCAAAGAGGTTGCGCTCGTGAGTCTCATGAGCCGCGCGCTGGCGCTCGCGTGCTGCCATCGCTTCGACCTCCTGGCGCGCCGTTTGCAGGGTGCGCGCCAGGCCCGCGAGTTCGCCGAAGTGTTTGACCCTCATCACAGCACCCTTCACAACAACCCGCGTTGCGCCATGGACACGACTTCCGAGCGGCCGACCACAAGGTGGTCGAGCACGCGAACGTCGATCAGCGCCAGTGCCGCTTTCAAAGTCTGCGTCAGGAACTCGTCGGCGCGCGAGGGCTCGGCCGCGCCGGAAGGGTGGTTGTGCGCAAAGATCACGGCGGCGGCTTGCTGCTGCAGCGCGCGCTTCACGACTTCGCGCGGGTAGACGCTGGTTTGGGTGAGCGTGCCGCGAAACATCTCTTCAAGTTCGATCAACCGGTTTTGCGCGTCGAGAAACAACACCGCGAACACCTCGTGGTCGCGGTCTGCCAACTGCAGGCGCAGATAGTCCTTGACCTTGTCCGGGGATTCGAACAGCGTGCGCTCGGTGAACTCCTGGGTCAGCGAGCGCCGCGCCAGTTCGAGCACGGCGGCAAGCTCGGCGCGCTTCGCCGGGCCCATTCCCTTGATGCGCTTCAGCTCCTGTGGGCCGGCGCGCAGCAACTGCGCAACGCCGCCAAAGCTGTCGAGCAGTTGTTGCGCCAGGTCCAGCACCGACACGTCGCGCAGCCCGGTGCGCAGCAACAGCGCCAGCAGTTCGGCATCGGTCAGCGACGCCGGCCCGAGCGCGAGCATCTTCTCGCGCGGCCGGGTCGAAACGGGCAGGTCCTTGAGCAGCATGATTGGGGGGCGGCAGGCCGACTAAACTCGCCACGAGTCTAGCCACAACGCACAAGCCCCTGGTCGACACTGCCTTGAACCCTGTTGCGAACGAATCATTCCTGACGTTGCACTACCGGCTCTGCGGCCCCGACGGCGCGGTGTTCCTCGACACTTTCGGCGCCAAGCCGGCGACGCTGTCGCTCGGGCGCGGCGAATTGACGCCCGCCATCGAAGCTTGCCTGATCGGCTTGTCGGAAGGGCAGCGCGCGCGTTTCGAACTCGAGCCCGGCGCCGCGTTCGGTGCACGCAACCCGCAACTGCTGCAGCATGTCGGGCGCGACGTCCTGGCGCGCCTGGGCGACCCCGATGCGCAGTATGAAGTCGGCGACGTGTTGCACTTTGGCGCGCCCGAGGGCGGCAGTGCCTACGCAGGCGTGATCCGCGAACTTGGCGCGAACTCGCTGCTGTTCGACTTCAACCACCCGTTGGCCGGCTGCGCGGTGAGTTTTGAAGTGCAACTCATCGGCGTGCTCTGATGACGCCGCTGAACTCGAAGCTGAAAGAGGTGGTTCTGGCCGAACCGCGCGGTTTTTGTGCCGGCGTCGACCGCGCGATTGAAATCGTGGAACGCGCCTTGAAAAAATTCGGCGCGCCGATCTACGTGCGCCACGAAATCGTGCACAACACCTTCGTCGTCGAAGACCTGAAGCGCAAGGGCGCGATCTTCGTCGAGGAACTTGCCGACGTGCCGCCTGGCGCGACCCTCGTGTTCAGCGCCCATGGCGTGAGCCAGGCAGTGCGCGAAGAGGCGAAACAGCGCGGCTTCAGAGTGTTCGACGCCACCTGCCCGCTCGTGACCAAGGTTCACGTCGAAGTGGCGAAGCTGCGCCGCGAGGGCTACGACTTCATCATGATCGGCCACAAGGGGCATCCCGAAGTCGAAGGCACGATCGGGCAGTTGAGCGAGGGCATCTATCTGGTCGAAGACCTGGCCGGCGTGGCCTCGGTCCGGGTCAAACAAAGCGAGCGGCTCGCGGTCGTCACCCAAACCACGTTGTCGGTGGACGATGCGGCGGAAATCCTGGCCGCGGTGAAGCGGCGCTTCCCGAAGGTGCGCGAGCCCAAGCAGCAAGACATCTGTTATGCCACGCAGAACCGGCAAGACGCGGTCAAGGTGCTGGCGCGCGAGGTCGATATCGTCATCGTCGTCGGCAGCCCGACGAGTTCGAACAGCAACCGGCTGCGCGAACTCGCGCAACGCCTGGGCACGCCCGCCTACATGGTCGATGCGCCGAGCGACCTCAACCCCGCATGGTTCGAGGGCAAGCAAGCCGTGGGCTTGACCGCGGGCGCTTCAGCCCCGGAGATCCTGGTGCAGCAGGTGATCGACCAGTTGCGTGCGCTCGGCGTGTTGTCGGTGCGCAAGCTGCAAGGGGTGCAGGAGACGGTGCATTTTCCACTGCCGATGGGGTTGGGCGACAAGTCGGCGCAGCGGCTGACCTGACGCCGCGGATCTGACGCCGCGGATTGCCCGGCCGCCGCTGCGGGGCGTTGCCTACAATCCGCCACTTCGCAACCATCGCCCAAGCTGCAGGCCCGCGCCGCCGCCGACCCATGCTCGACATCAACCTCTTGCGCAAGGACCTGGCGTTCGCCACCGATGCGTTGGCCAAACGCAAGTCGCCGCAACCGTTTCTCGATGTGCCACGCTTCAGTGCGCTCGAGGCCGAGCGCAAGGCGATCCAGACGCGCACCGAAGACCTGGCCGCACGCCGCAAGAGCCTGTCCAGGCAGATCGGCGCGCTCAAGGCCAAGGGGCAGGACACGAGCGAGGCGATGGCCGAAGTGAATGGCCTGGCCGAGGCGCTCGAGACGTCGGGCCAACGCCTGGAGGCGATCCAGACCGAACTGACGGCGCTGCTGATGGAAGTGCCGAACCTGCCGCATGCGAGCGTGCCGCTGGGTGCGGACGAAGCCGGCAACGTTGAAGTGCGGCGCTGGGGCGCACCGCCGAGCTTCTCGTTCACGCCGAAAGACCATGTCGACCTCGGCGCACCGCTCGGCCTGGACCTCGACCTCGGCGCCAGGCTCTCCGGCTCGCGCTTCACGTTTCTGCGCGGCCCGGTGGCGCGCCTGCACCGGGCGCTGGCGCAGTTCATGCTCGACGTGCAGACGCAGGAGCATGGTTACACCGAGTGCTACACGCCCTACATCGTGAACCGCGAGATGCTCGAAGGAACCGGCCAGTTGCCCAAGTTCAAGGACCAGATGTTCTGGGTCTACCGTGGCGAAGAAGGGCAGGGTGGCGAAGCCGCGGCCGCCGGAGCCGAGCAGTACCTGATCTCCACGAGCGAAATTCCGCTCACGAACACGGTGCGCGACAGCGTGCTTGCGCAGAGCGCGTTGCCGATCAAACTCACTGCGCACAGCCCGTGTTTTCGCAGCGAAGCCGGCAGCGCCGGGCGCGACACTCGCGGCATGATCCGCCAGCACCAGTTCGACAAGGTCGAGATGGTGCAGATCGTGCATCCCGACAAGAGCTATGACGCGCTCGAAGAAATGACCGGGCACGCCGAGGCGATCCTGCAAAGACTCGGCCTCGCCTATCGCGTTGTCGCACTCTGCACCGGCGACCTCGGCTTCGGCTCGACCAAGACCTATGACCTGGAAGTGTGGCTGCCGGCGCAGAACACCTATCGTGAAATCAGCTCGTGTTCCAACTGCGAGGCGTTTCAGGCGCGGCGCATGCAGGCGCGCTTCAAGACTGCACAGGGCCGCAACGAACTCGTGCATACCTTGAACGGCTCCGGGCTGGCCGTGGGCCGCACGCTGGTCGCGGTGCTGGAGAATTTTCAGAACGCCGATGGCTCGATCACGGTTCCGCCCGTGCTGCGCAACCACATGGGCGGCCTGCAGCTGCTGCACGCATGACGCCCAGCGCCCATTCCCGGCAATTGCTCGCAGCCTACGACAGCGCGACACGGCTGCCACTGCCCAGCGCGGGCGATGCCGGCTTCGACCTCGCGCGTGCCTATCAAGTGGCGGACGCGATCCGCACCCGCCGTATCGAGCGCGGTGAACGCCACGTGGGCTACAAGATCGGATTCACGAATCGCACGATCTGGGCCCGCTACGGCGTCTTCGGTCCGATCTGGGGGCCGGTGTGGGATTCGACGCTGCAGGTGCTCGGCTCGACTCGGGCCGAGGTCTCGCTGGCTCCGTTGGTCCAGCCTCGCCTCGAGCCCGAAATTGCCTTCGGATTCGCGAAGTCGCCGCATGCCGGCATGAGCGAGGCCGAGCTCGCCGGCTGCATCGATTGGGTCGCGCACAGCCTGGAGATCGTGCACACGCATTTCGACGACTGGCAGTTCCAGGCGGCAGACACCGTGGCTGACTTCGCGCTGCACGGGCGGCTGCTGGTCGGGCCGCGCATCCCGCTCGCGCGTTTTGCCGCGCCCGGCCCCGAGTTGGCTGCAGTCCGGGTCGAATTGCTGCGCGACGGCGAAATCATCGACACCGGGCATGGCGCGAATGTGCTCGGCGGGCCGTTGACGGCGCTGCGCCTGTGGGTCGACGCGATGCTCGCCCAACCGCACGGCTGGCCGATCAATGCCGGCCACGTGGTCACGACCGGAACCATCACCGACGCTGCACCGATGCTGCCCGGGCAGGAGTGGAGCACGCAGCTGAGCGATTCGCGCATCGCCGGAATGGCACTGCGCACGTTCGCCTGAACCTGGTGTTGGCGCGAGACCGCTGCGATAGAATCCTGCCCCTGGCGCCAACGCCTGCCAGGCGTACGGAGCGACGGGAGAGGTGGCAGAGTGGTCGAATGCGCCGGACTCGAAATCCGGTTCACGGTTATGCCGTGACGTGGGTTCGAATCCCACCCTCTCCGCCAATCGCAAACAGCGCTGCGATGGTTCTGGACCCGGCGCCGTAGCGCGCGCGCGAATTCACGCATCTTTACGGTCGAGCCATCACGCGGATACGCTTCGCGGCCATCATTTCGAACAGGGCGATCGGCCCGGCTCGACAAGGAGACAGCGATGAAGGCCTTTCAATACACCAGGTTGCCCGCGCTGCCGCACGGCGCGCGCCTCGCATTGCTGGCCCTGCTGCTTGCGGTCGCAGGTGCCGTGGCAACGTCGGCCTGGGCCCAGCCGGGCGCCGGCCATGGTCCGGGCATGATGTTCCAGGGCTCGCCCGAGCATATGGGCCGAATGGTCGATCACATGCTCGACGGTGTTGCCGCCAGCGATGCGCAGCGCAGCGAGGTCAAGAAAATCGCCCAGGCTGCAGCGGCCGACCTGAAGGGTCAGCGCGAGGCGGTGCGCGGATTGCGCGAGAAAGCCGCGCAATTGTTCGCGGCGCCGAACGTCGATGCCAACGCGGCCGAGGTATTGCGCCGGCAAATGCTGACCCAGCACGACCTGAGCAGCCAGCGCATGCTGCAGGCCATGCTCGACATCAGCCGCGTGCTGACCCCCGAGCAGCGCGCCAAGCTCGGCGAACGCTTCAAGCAGCGCGGCGCGCAGCGCCAGGAGCGCATGCAGCGTATGGAGCGTGAGCAGGCGCCGCGCTGACCAGCGCACTCCTTACGCATGACGGCGCGCCTGCTGCTGATCGACGACGACGCCCGCCTCACGGCGATGTTGGGCGACTACTTGCGCGGCGCAGGCTTGTCGGTCGAGGCTGCGGCGAGCCTGGGCGAAGGCCGAGCCAGGATCGCCGCGCAGAGTTTCGACGCAGTCGTGCTCGACTTGATGCTGCCTGACGGCGACGGCCTCGATCTGTGCCGCGAATTGCGCACCGATCCGCGCACCAGGCAGTTGCCGCTGCTGATGCTCACGGCGCGCGCCGAACCGCTGGACCGGGTGCTGGGCCTCGAACTCGGCGCCGACGATTACCTGCCCAAACCGTTCGAGCCGCGTGAACTGCTGGCGCGCATCAAGGCCTTGTTGCGCCGTGCGGCACCGGCCTCGGGCGGTGACGACGTGCTGCGCTTCGGCCGGCTCGAAATCGACCTGGGGGCACGCGTGGCGCGGCTCGACGACAAGGCCTGCGACCTGACCAGCCACCAGTTCGACCTGCTCGTCGTGCTCGCGCAAAGCCCGGGCCGCGTGCTGTCGCGCGACCAGATCATGGACAGCCTGAAGGGCCACCCGCTCGATGCCTTCGACCGCTCCATCGATGTCCACGTCTCGCGCATCCGCGCCCTCATTGAAGACAACCCGAAACAGCCGCGGCGCGTGCTCACGGTGCGCGGTGCCGGCTACGTCTTTGCGAAGAAGCAGGATGACGACGCGCCAGGCTCCTAGACCGGCGCCGCAATTCTCCGCTGCGCCGGCATGACCCAAAGCCAGACACGCTCCTGGTGGCACCGGGCCCGCAGCGCCTGGTTGGTCGCGAGTGCTCGCGTGAACAACCTGTACCTGCGCATCTGGCTCACCGTGGTTGCGGTGCTGGCGCTGTTCGCGCTGGTCGCGGGCTGGCTGTTCCACAGCAACGTCGAACACGAACGCGACCGCATGCGGCAGATGTGGTCGGAGCGCGCCACGGCGACGGCCGCGCTGATCGAAAACAGCCTGCCCGAGCGCGACGCCCCCGTCAGCGAGCAGCGCGCAGCGTTGCTCGACTGGTCGGCGCGCCTGCGGCTGCCGCTGGCGCTGGATGACGAACGGGGGCAGCGCATCGCCACGTCGGAATCGTTTGCGCGGCGTGAGCTTGACGCTGCTGCCGCTGCGCGACGCGACGCCGATCCCTCAACCGCGCCGTGGGCGGGTGAGGGCGCGCAGGTGCCGCGCCGAACCGTGCGCCTGCTGCTTTCGGACGGGCGCGCGCTGTGGATCATGCGCCCCGGGCCGGGCGCATATCGCGCCGGCGGACCCGGCCTTGAGGGTGGTACTGCGGGGGGTGGCCCGCGCGCGGGACCAGCGCCGGGGCTGCGGTTTGGCCTGGCGCTGCTGCCAGGAGGGGGCCTGGGTCTGGTGGCCGCGCTGGTGCTGCTGTTCCTGGCGATCGCGCTCGGCACGTACCCGGTCGTGCGGCGCCTGACACGCAGGCTCGAAGCCCTGCAGCGCGGTGTCGAAAGCTTCGGCTCGGGTCAGCTCAGCGAGCGCGTCGACGCGCGCGGCCACGACGAAGTTGCGGCCCTGGCGCGCAGTTTCAACGCCGCGGCACAGCACATCGAAGCCCTCGTCGCCGCGCACCGCAGCCTGCTCGCCAACGCCTCGCACGAGTTGCGCTCGCCGCTGACGCGAATGAAAATGGCGCTGGCGATGCTGGAGCAAGCGCCGCCGCAGGCGCGTGCGGGTCTGCAGCAGGAGGTTGAGGCCAACATTCGCGAGCTCGACACGCTGGTCGAAGAGGTCTTGCTCGCAAGCCGGCTCGACGCGCCCGACGCCGCGAGCCGTGCCGTGCCGCACGCGCCGGTGGCTTTGCTCGCGATTGCCGCGGAAGAAGGGGCGCGCGTCAACGCTGTTGTCGGGGGTGAAGACGTCACGCTGCCGGGCGACGAACGGCTGCTGCGCCGCGCGCTGCGCAACCTGCTGGAAAACGCCCAACGCTACGGCGGCGATGCGCCACCCGAGGCCGATATCCGCCGCGTTGCGGGCGGCGTGCAGGTGCGGATCTGCGATCGTGGCCCAGGCGTGGCGCCCGAGCAGCGTGAGCGCATCTTCGAGCCCTTCTATCGGCTGCCCGGCCATGCCGAACAGGCCGGTGGCGTGGGCCTGGGGCTGAGCCTGGTGCGGCAAATCGCGCGTGCGCACCACGGCTCGGTGCACTGCGAGGGCCGTGACGAGGGGGGCAGCTGTTTCGTGCTGAGCTTGCCGGCGTGAAGGCCGCGCGCAATGCGACCCGGGCGCGCCGCGGCCGCATCGAAGCTCATGACGCGCGAGTCACCTGCGCCGTTACGGTTCGCCGCTGGCGTTGCATCCAGCCCAGGAACGAACACAGGCCGAGTGCCGCGAGCACCAGGCCCGCGGTTGCTGCCGCCCAGTAACCGGTGGCTCCGGATGCGCCGCGCAGCGCCGGCGGGCTGATGCGCAGGGTATCGAACGCGAGCACATAGCCCCCGCCCAGCCCCACGCCCCAGATCGCGACGGCATAGATCAACAAAGGCGCGGTCGCGATGCGGTAGGCGCGCAAGACGAATGCGGCAATGATCTGCGCAGCGTCGGCCACATGAAACAGCACGAGCCAGGCCAGCAACGGCAACGCCGCGGCGAGCACCGCCGCGTCGCGCGTGTAGGCATGCAGGATGTACGGGCGCAACGCGTAGACTGCACTGCCGGCGAGCGCGGCAAGACCCAGGCCGACGATCAACCCGTGCCAACCGAGGCGCTGCGCCTGCGCCAGGTCGTTGGCACCGACGCGTTGTGCGACGAGTGTGCTGGTCGCGTTGCCGATCGCCAGCGGCATCATGAACATCAGCGACAGCAGGTTCAGCGCGAGCTGGTGCGCGGCCACCTGCGTGCTGCCGATGCGCGAGATGAACAAGGCCATGAAGGTAAAGCCCGTGACCTCGATCGCGATCGACGCGCTCATCGGGATCCCCAGGCGCAGCAAAGCGCGCAGGCTGGCGCGGTGCGGCGCAGCGATGCGCCGGTGCAGGCCGAAAGGCACATAGAACGGATCGCGCCACAGCAGCAAGCCTGCAGCGCCGAGTTGACACGCCATCACGACCGCAGTGGCCACGCCGCATCCCGCGGCGCCCAACGCCGGCAGTTGCCACGTGCCGAGCTTGAAACCGAGCACCAGCATCGCCGTCAGCGGCACCTTCAGCAGCAGCCCGCCAAGCTGCAGCAGCATCACGATCTTCGGCCGCGAGACCGCTGTGTTGAAGCCGCGAAACGCCGTGAACAGCAGCGCCGAGGGCAATGCGAACGCCAGCGCCGCGAGATAGGCGCGCACTTTCGTCGCGACCTCGGGTGACGCCAGCGCCAGCGACAGGAATGGCTGCGGGAACAGCAACAGCGTGCAGCCGAGCATCGATGCCCCGAGCGCCAGCCACAGCGCCTGGTGGAACTGGGCGCCGGCTTGTTCGTGCCTGCCGGCCCCGAACAACTGCCCGGCGATCGGCCCCACTGCCAGCACCATTCCCATCAACGCGACGAACACCGTGACGTAGATGGCGCTGCCGACCGCCAGCGCCGCCAGGTCGAGCGCCGACGCACGCGCCGCGATTGCGGTGTCGACGGTGCTGAAGGCCACCACTGCGGCCTGGCCGATGAACACCGGCCAGGCCAGGTGGGCGATGCGGCGTGCGTCCTGCCCCAGCAGCGCGACGCTCACGCACCGGCCTCGCTCGCCGCGGCTGCTTCGCGCGCCGCGTGGTCGCGTTCCAGCGCGCGTTCGGCGTAGCGGTTGAAACGCCAGGCGGTGCCGGCGAGCGAGATGCGGCGCCAGGTGGCGCGCTTCTCACCGGGGCTCATCGCGGTCCAGTGCTGGACTTCGTCGAACGTGCGCCCGCAGCCCTTGCACACCGGGTCGCCCTGGCTCGTGGAGCAGATTGCGATGCACGGTGCGTCGGGCGTGCTCGCGTACCAGGCGAGCCAGGCATTGCGCGCTGCACGTGGCATCGTCGTTTCGTCGCACTCGGGATCGTGGTGGTAGACCATCAGCGCGTAGACCTCGGCCAGGGCCCGCACCTGTGCGCAGGCGGTGATGCCGTCGGGCGAGGGTTCGCGCTCGCGCCACCAGTTGATGGCGGACTCGATGTCGGTGATGTGCAGGGCAGCCATGGAGCGGTGGGTCAGCGGCGCCAAGGATAGCGCCAAGGCGCATCGCCGTCAGCGGCGATGCACCGCTCACCCAGGGCGGAAAGCGTGATGCGTGATGCACTTTCGGCGCTGCCGAGCCCGGCCACGCGCAACAACAGCGACAGGCCTTTGGCGGCGCTCGACGCGACGCCGGTGCTGCGACCCATGCCCATGCCGGCACCGGCGAGCAAACGGCGGCAACGCGGCAGCCCGACAAAAGGATCACGCAGCGACGCAACAACGCATGCGCCCGGTTCGAGCTCGTCGCAGCGCGCAGCGCTGCCCCACGGCCGGCGCGTTACGCTGCTACGATCGAGGCCGATTGCCGCTCGCATCGCGACCCTGAACCCCAACCGTGAACGCACTCTCGCCCGAGTTCGAGTTGCCGCCTTTCGCGATACTGGAAGCGCTCGGTCCGGCGCAAGTGGCCGAGGCCATGGTGGCCAGCTTCGCTCGGCTCGGCGCGCGGCCCGACCGGCTTGGGAACGCGCACGCACTCGCGTTGCGAAGCATCGGCATGGCCCCCACCGAGCCGCTGGCGCTGGCAGGCCAGGCCGTCGCGCGCGACATTGACGATGGCGTGGGCGCCGGAGTCGCGAGTGGCTACCACAACCCCCAGCATTTTCTCGAAGTCATGCTCAGCGCGCTGTACCTGGCGCGCCTGGCGCGGCTCGATGTGCGCCGCAGCGCGCGCGTCGTCACGGCAGGGCTGATTCACGATTTCCATCACGATGGTTCGCGTGGGTCATCGGCGCCGTTTCGGCTCGAACTGCTCGCGTGGCAGAAAGCCGCGCCCTACCTGCGCCACGCAATGGTCGACGCCGGGGTGTGTGATGGCCTGGAAGCCTTGGTTCTCGCCACCGAGCCGCGCGCGGGCGCTCCCTATGCGCGCGCATGCTGGATGCACCATCGTGGCGCCGGGCCCGCCGCGCAACGCGGCGCAAGCCTGCCGCGGCAAATCGAGCGTTTGGCTGCAGACGGCGAACTCGCGGCCGACGCCGTGCTGCTCGCCGAAGCCGACGTCCTGCCGTCGATCGGTTTGACGCTCTCGCATGCCAACACCTTGCAGGCGCGCCTGGCGGCCGAATGGGGCACGACGTTCGGCCACGAAGACAAGTTGCAGTTCATCGACCGCATGGTCGGCGACACTGTCGTTTCGCAGTTCTTCATTCCGAACGTGCAACGCTTGCGACACAGCTATGCGCGTGACGCCTGAGCGCTGCATTGCCACGCTGTTGACTGGCCTGGCCTGTGCCGGGTGCGTGTGGGCGCAACCGGCTGCGCCCGCAGCGCACCACGTGCCCGGCGGCTTTGTCAACAACGATGCGCACCCGCCCAATGCCAGCTTCTGGGCCTGGCAGTGGGAGCGCCTTCGCAATGGGCTGCCGAAGGCTCCCCCCCAGGGTTGGAACCTGCCTGCGGTGAAGACCGACGCCGCGCTGTTGCGCTCGCCTGCGGCGAACCCGTCGATGACATGGATCGGCCACGCCAGCGTGCTGTTGCGCATCGGCGGTAAGAATGTGCTGTTCGATCCGATCTTCTCGCCACGTGCCTCGCCGCTGTCGTTTGTCGGGCCGAAGCGCCTCGTGCCATTGCCGATCGAAGTCGCCGAACTGCCGAAGATCGACGTCGTGATGATCTCGCACAACCACTACGACCACCTCGACGAAGACTCGGTGCGGCAACTCGCGAACATGGCCTCGGGCAGCCCGCACTTCCTGGTGCCGCTCGGCCTGAAGCAGTGGTTTGCCGAGCGCGGCATCACGCGCGTGAGCGAAGCCGACTGGTGGCAAGGATTCGACGAAGGGCCGCTGCGGGTCACGTTCGTGCCGGTTCAGCACTGGAGCCGGCGCACCCTCACCGACACCAATACCACGCTCTGGGGCGGCTGGGTTGTGGAGGGCGAGGAACTGCGGGTCATTCATGTCGGCGATAGCGGCTACTCGAACGACTTTCGCGACATCGGCGAGCGTTTCGGCGGCTTCGACATGGCGTTCATCCCGATCGGCGGCTACGCGCCGCGCTGGTTCATGCAGGTCATGCACCTCGACGTGCCCGAAGCGGTGCGAGTGCGTGCCGACCTGCGCGCGGCGCGCGCCATCGGTATTCATTGGGGCACATTCGAAAACCTGACCGACGAGCCGGCCGACGAGCCACCCCTGCTGCTGGCGCGCCAACGCGCCGAACAAGGCCTGCGCATCGACGAGTTCGACGTGATGCAGATCGGCGAGACGCGCTCGCTGCGCT
>Ga0315290_10000167_pt1 | contig 39609 bp, 47 predicted proteins | sample YL17G12_0_MG_FD_203627 | JGI IMG/M metagenome (GOLD analysis project Ga0315290, IMG submission 203627) | Sediment microbial communities from Yellowstone Lake, YNP, Wyoming, USA - YL17G12_0 | ecosystem: Environmental > Aquatic > Freshwater > Lake > Sediment | place: USA: Wyoming | collected... | reverse complement strand
ATCACCGCCGAGATCGGGCTGATGAAGGCCACCGAGCAGCTCTCGGCGATGGAAATGATGGCGGTCGATCCGCTGGCGCGGGTGGTCGCGCCGCGCTTCTGGGGCGGCGTGGTGTCGATGCCGCTGCTGGCGGCGCTGTTCTCGACGCTGGGCATCTTCGGCGCGTACATCGTCGGCGTGAAGCTGATCGGCATCGATTCCGGCGCGTTCTGGGGCAACATGCAGGCGGCCGTGGATTTTCGCAGCGACATTGTCAACGGCGTCATCAAGAGTTTCGTTTTTGGAGCTGCGGTCAGCCTGATCGCGGTGTTCGAGGGCTACGACGCGAAGCCGACGGCCGAGGGCGTGTCGAGCGCGACGACCCGCACGGTCGTCGAGAGCTCGCTCGCGATCCTCGCCCTCGATTTCGTGCTGACCGTGTTCATGTTCCATGGCGTACGGTGAGCGAGATGGGCGAAGCCACGGACGCCTTCGTGAGCAGGGCAAAGCCAAGGCGCGCAGCGCGCGTCTGCGAACGGAGGCGCTGCCCGACGCTCGGGATTCGCGTGGCCGGTTTCGCCCAAGAGGGCGTCCGCACGACGCGTCATCGAGCGAGCCGAAGCGGCCGACGCTCGGCGGCGGCATTGCACGAACGGACCAAGGAGGCCGCTGTGGGTCAAATGAATGAAATGGAGGCCGCTCGATGAGCCGCACCACTCTCGACCTCTGGGTCGGCATCTTCGTGACCATCGGCATCGGCGCGATCCTGTTCCTCGCGCTCAAGGTCGGCAACCTGGTGAACTTCGGCTCGGTGCCGGGGTACCGTCTCGAGGCCAAGTTCGACAACATCGGCGGCCTGAAGCTGCGGGCGCCGGTGAAGGCGGCCGGCATCGTCGTCGGCCGGGTCGAAGGGGTGCGGCTCGACTCCAGCACCTACCAGGCGGTCGTCTCGATGAAGATCGACCAGGGCTATGAGTTCACGACCGACACCATCGCGTCGATCCTGACCTCGGGGCTGCTGGGCGAGGTGTACATCGGCTTCGACGCGGGCGGCGATCCCAAGATGCTCGCCGACAAGGGGGTGATCATGAAGACGCAATCGGCGGTCGTGCTGGAAAAGCTGATCGGCCAGTTCCTCTACAACAAGGCGGCAGAGGGGGGCGGCAAGTGAAACGCCGTGCGGGGTGGGCGGGGGCCGCGCGGGCGCTCGCGGTCGTCGCAGCCGCGGCCCTCGCCGGCTGCGCCGCCGCGCCGTCGCGGGACGACCCGTTCGAGCCGATGAACCGGGCGATGTTCGAGGTGCACGAGGTCGTCGACAAGACGGTGATGAAGCCGCTGATCGACGTCTACACGGCGGTCGTGCCCAAGCTGGTGCGCACGGGCGTCTCCAACTTCTTCAACAACATCGACGATCTCTTCTCCGGCGTCAACGCGCTGCTGCAGGGCAAGCCGGAAAAGGCCGGCAACGACTTCGGCCGGGTGATGCTCAACACGTTCGTCATGGGCGGCATCTTCGACATCGCCTCCGACATCGGCATCGAGCGCGGCGGCGAGGATTTCGGGCAGACCTTCGGCGTCTGGGGCTTCCCGCAGGGGCCGTACCTGTTCGTGCCGGTCTTCGGGCCGACCACCTTCCGCGACGGCACCGGGGTCATCGTGCGCATCGCGGTCGGGCCGGTCGGCTACATCCCGGACATTCCCGCGCGCAACATCCTGTACGGGATCGGCGCCGTCGACATCCGCGCCCAGGCGACCGACGCTATCGGCATCGCCGAGACGGCGGCGCTCGACAAGTACCGTTTCATCCGCAATGCGTACCTGCAGCGGCGGCAGTATCTGGTCTACGACGGGAAGCCGCCGCCCGAAAAAGAGGAAGAATGATGCAGCGACTGATACAGCGTCTGTGCCGCGGTGCGGCCGTGATCGTGGTGGCCGCAGCGGGCGCCGTGCCGGTGGCGCACGCGCAGGAGGGACCCGAAGCCCTCGTCAAGCGCGTGTCGCAGGACGTGATCGCGACGATCAAGTCCGACCCGCTGGTGCAGGCGGGCAACCAGGCCCGCATCCGCGAGGTGATGGAAAGCAAGCTGGCGCCGAATTTCGATTTTACGCGGATGACGGCGCTGGCGATGGGCCGCAACTGGCGCGCCGCGACCCCGGAGCAGCAGCAGCGGTTGACCGATGAATTCCGGACGCTGCTGGTGCGCACCTACTCCAGTGCGCTCGCCAAGTACCGCGACGAGGTGATCGAGTACAAGCCGCTGCGGGCGAACCCCGCCGACACCGACGTCACCGTGCGCACCGCGGTCCTGAAGCCCGGCGGCGCACCGATCCAGATCGATTACAGCATGGGCAAGACGGCGGCGGGCTGGAAGGCCGACGACGTCATTGTCGGCGGCGTGTCGCTCGTCACCAACTACCGCGACGAGTTCAACGAGCAGATCAAGTCCGGCGGCATCGACGGCCTCATCAAGACACTCGCCGACAAGAACAAGGGAGCCGCGGCGAAGTGACCGCAGAGTCCGTCGTGCCCGGCGCGTCCGTCGCGCGTGCCGCCGATGCCGGTTTCACCTGCACCGCCGACGGCGCGCGCTGGATCGTCACGGGCGTGCTGACCTTCGCCACCGCGGCCCCGGTGCTCGCCGCCGCGCGCGCGCTGCCGCTGCCGGCAACCGGGGTGGTCGATTGCGGCGGCATCGCCGCCGTCGACTCGGCCGCGGTGGCGCTGCTGCTGGCGGTCAAGCGCGGCGCGACGGCGCGGGGCGCGTCGCTGGTCTTCACCGGCGTGCCGGCGGCCCTCGCGGCGCTCGCTTCGCTGTACGGCGTCGAGGAGATGCTCGGCGGGTGACCCGGGGCTTGCGCGCGGCCGCGTGCCGCCGGTCCGGGTTCCCTTTCCCTTGCCTCTCCCTTTGCCTTCGCGCCCGATGCCTGCCGCCGTCGAAGCCGTCAACATCACCCGCCGTTTCGGTTCCGTGCAGGCGCTCTGCGGTGTCGATCTCTCGGTCGCGGAGGGCGAGTTCTTCGGGCTGCTCGGCCCCAACGGCGCCGGCAAGACGACGCTGATCTCGATCCTCGCGGGACTGACGCGCGCCAACACCGGTACCGCGCGCATTCTCGGCCACGACGTCGTCACCGACTACCGCAACGCGCGGCGCCTGCTCGGCGTGGTGCCGCAGGAGCTGGTGTTCGACCCGTTCCTGACCGCGCGGCAGACGCTCGAGATCCAGTCCGGGTATTTCGGCATCCGCAACAACGGCGCGTGGATCGACGAAATCCTGCATCACCTCGACCTCGCCACCAAGGCCGACGCCAACATGCGCTCGCTGTCGGGCGGAATGAAGCGGCGGGTGCTGGTCGGGCAGGCGCTGGTGCACAAGCCGCCGGTGATCGTGCTCGACGAGCCGACCGCCGGCGTCGACGTCGGGCTGCGACAGAGCCTGTGGGCGTTCATCCGCAAGCTGAACCACGACGGCCACACGATCATCCTGACCACGCATTACCTCGAGGAGGCCGAGGCGCTGTGCGGGCGGATCGCGATGCTGAAGGCGGGCAGCGTCGTCGCGCTCGACACCAAGCAGGCGCTGCTGTCGCGCTTCGCCGGCCTCACCGTCCGCCTCGCCGCCGAGCGGTTGCCCGCGGCGTGGCAGCCGCGCGTGCTGCGCCAGGAAGGCGGCGTGTACTTCATCGGGCTCGGGCGCTACGCGGAGCTGGAAGCGCTGCTCGCGGCGCTGCGCACCGACGGCATCACCATCGCCGAGCTCGCGCTGCAGGAAACCGACCTCGAGCAGGTCTTCCTGCGGATCATGGGCGGCGACCAGGGGGTCGGGGGCGGCGGCGCGGCGCCAGCCGCAAGCGTGGGGGTCGTCCCATGAGCGCCGCCGGGCCGTCCCGAGGACGTCCAGTGAGCGCCGCGGGCGCCGGCTGGCCCACGCTGCTCTACAAGGAGCTGCTGCGGTTCTGGAAGGTGAGCCTGCAGACGATCCTCGCGCCGGTGCTGACGTCGCTGCTCTACCTGCTGATCTTCTCGCACGTGCTGGAGGCGAACGTCACCGTGTTCGGCGGCAAGGTGCCGTATTCGGCGTTCCTCGTCCCCGGCCTCATCATGATGTCGGTGCTGCAGAACGCCTTCGCCAACAGCTCGTCGTCGCTGATCCAGTCGAAGATCAACGGCAATCTGATCTTCATCCTGCTGCCGCCGCTGTCGCCGCTCGAGCTGTTCGCGGCGTACGTCATCGGCGCGATGGTGCGGGGCCTCGTTGTTGGCCTGGGCGTGTTCGCGGTGACGCTGTTCTTCGCGCCGTCGCTGCTGCTGATGCCGCATCCGTTCTGGGCGCTTGGGTTCGCCGTGCTCGGCAGCGCGATTCTGGGGACCCTGGGACTGATCGCCGGGATCTCGGCCGACAAATTCGAGCAGATCTCGGCGTTCCAGAATTTCATCATCATGCCGCTCACCTTCCTGTCCGGCGTGTTCTACTCGATCCACAGCCTGCCGCCGTTCTGGCAGGCGCTGTCGCGTTTCAACCCGTTCTTCTATATGATCGACGGGTTTCGCTACGGCTTTTTCGGACTCTCCGATGTGCCGCCGGTGATGAGCCTCGCAATCGTCGGCGGCTGCGCCCTTGCGCTGGCGGCGTTCACGCTCGCGCTGTTGCAGAACGGCTGGAAACTCCGCTACTGATACCCGCCATGGCCACACCTGAATCCATCGAACAGTCGATCGCCGCCGGCCTCGATTGCCAGCATCTGCAGGTTGCCGGTGACGGCCACCATTGGGAAGCGCTGATCGTCAGTGCGGCGTTCGAGGGGCTGTCCAAGGTCCGGCAGCACCAGCTTGTCTACGCCACGCTCGGCGACCGGATGCGCGAGGAGATTCACGCGCTGTCGATGACAACGCTGACCCCGGCGCAGTGGGCGCAGCTCCAGTCGTAGCCCGGCGTTGAGCGAAGCGAAACCCGGGGCCGCCGCTGCATGAGGGCTGAGCATTGGACAAGCTGCTGATCGAAGGCGGCCGGCCGCTCGCGGGCGAGATCCGCGTCTCCGGCGCCAAGAACGCCGCGCTGCCGATCCTGTGCGCGGCGCTGCTCTCGCCCGAGCCGCTGGCCCTTTCCAACATCGCGCAGTTGAACGACCTGCGCACGATGCGGGCGCTGCTCGCGCAGATGGGAGTCGCGATCGATGCCGCGACACCGGGTTCGCTCGTGCTCGACGCGGCGAAGATCGACTGGCCGCTCGCGCCGTACGAGCTCGTGAAGACGATGCGCGCGTCGATCCTGGCGCTGGGACCGCTCGTCGCGCGCTGCGGCGAGGCGCGCGTGTCGCTGCCCGGAGGCTGCGCGATCGGCCTGCGTCCGGTCGACCAGCACGTCAAGGGCCTGCAGGCGATGGGGGTCGAGATCGACCTCGAGAGCGGGTACATCAGCGCGCGGGCGGCGCGGCTTCGGGGCGCGCGGATCGTCTTCGACATGGTGACCGTCACCGGCACCGAAAACCTGATGATGGCGGCCACGCTCGCCGACGGCACGACGACGCTGGAGAATGCCGCCCGCGAGCCGGAAGTCGTCGATCTTGCCCGGTGCCTCTGCGCGATGGGCGCGCGCATCACCGGCGCCGGGACGACGCACATCACGATCGAGGGTGTCCCCCGCCTGCACGGCGCGACGCACGCGATCATGCCGGACCGGATCGAGACCGGGACGTTTCTTGCCGCGGTCACCGCCACCGGCGGTGACGCGACGCTCCTGGGAACGCAAGCCGACACGCTCGACGCCGTCATCGACAAGCTGCGCGAAGCCGGCGCGACGATCGACGTGCGCGACGACGCGATCCGCGTGCGGCGCGACGGGCGGCTCAAAGCCGTCAACATCCGCACTGCGCCGTATCCGGGCTTCCCCACCGACATGCAGGCGCAGATGCTGGCGCTGGCGACCCGGGCGGAGGGCACGGCGGTCATCACCGAGACGATCTTCGAGAACCGGATGATGCACGTGCAGGAGCTGCAGCGGCTGGGCGCGGACATCGAGGTCGAGGGCAGCACCGCCGTCGTCAGGGGCGTGCGCCGGCTGGCCGGGGCCAACGTGATGGCGACCGATCTGCGCGCATCGGCCTGCCTCGTCATCGCCGGCCTCGTCGCCGACGGCGAAACGATCATCGACCGCATCTACCATCTCGATCGGGGCTACGAGCGGCTCGAAGCCAAGCTCTCGGCGCTCGGCGCCTCCATTCGCCGCGTCGCATGACCGACCTCGGCGCTTCGCCGCTCGGGCACGCAACGACCTACGCCGACGGCTACGACGCAACGCTGCTGTTTCCCGTCGACCGCGCACCGCTGCGGGCCGGCCTCGGGCTCGCGTTTCCCCTGCCGTTTCACGGTGCCGACCGGTGGACCGCCTACGAAATGTCGTGGCTCGATCCCGCCGGCAAGCCGCAGGTCGCGATCGCGACGTTCGCGATCCCCGCGGAGTCGCCGCGCATCGTCGAGTCGAAATCAGTCAAGCTCTACCTGACCGCGTTCAACCAGACGCGCTTCGCGGCGGCAGCCGCTGTCGCCGCGACGATCGAGCGCGACCTCGGCGCCGCAGCCGGCGCGGCGATCGGCGTCGCGCTGTTCCCGCCCGAGCATCTGGCCATGCTGCCGCAGGGCGAGCTGGCCGGCGAGTGCATCGACGCGCTGCCGCTCGCGGGCGCCGGCGCGGGCGCCGGCGACGCGCCCGCCCCGGAACTGCTGGCGGCGGGCGGGCCGATCGTCGGGGAGGCGCTGTGCTCGCGGCTGTTCCGGTCGGTGTGCCCGGTGACCGGGCAACCGGATTACGCGAGCGTGCAGGTCCGCTATCGCGGCCCGCGCATCGACGCCGCCGGTCTGCTCGCGTATCTGGTGTCGTTTCGCCGCCATCCGGGGTTTCACGAGCACTGCGTCGAGCGGATCTTCAGCGATGTCTGGCGCCGATGCGCGCCGGAAGCGCTGTCCGTGTACGCCCGCTTTACGCGCCGCGGCGGCCTCGACATCAATCCCTGGCGCGCGAGTGGCGGCGAGCTGCCGCCCGACAATCTGCGCACGGCAAGGCAATGAGCCCGGGGTCCGGATTGACGGAACGCACCGTTCGGCGCTGACGGTCGGGAACCGCGCCGGACGTGCCTCGCGGCCGTGACCGGCGGCGGCCGGCGGCACCTCCGGTAGAATGACGTCCTTGCATTGCAGCATCCGACCCGTGTCCACGCTCACCATCGCGCTTTCGAAGGGGCGCATCTTCGACGAAGCGCTGCCGCTGCTCGCGGCGGCGGGCATCGTTCCGGCCGAGGATCCGGAGACGTCGCGCAAGCTGATTCTGCCGACCGGCCGGCCCGGCGTCGCGGTGGTGATCGTGCGCGCCTCCGACGTCCCGACCTATGTGCGCTACGGTGCCGCCGACCTCGGCGTGGCCGGCAAGGACGTGCTGCTGGAGCACGGCGGCGAGGGGCTCTACCAGCCGCTCGACCTCGAAATCGGCCGCTGCCGGATGGCGGTGGCGACGAAGCGGGGCTTCGACTGGAACGGCACCGTCCAGCGGGGCGCGCGGATCCGGGTCGCGACCAAGTACGTCAACACCGCGCGCGAGCATTTCGCGACCAAGGGCATGCACGTCGACCTCATCAAGCTGTACGGCTCGATGGAGCTCGCGCCGCTGTGCGGGCTGGCCGACGCCATCGTCGATCTCGTCAGCACCGGCAACACGCTGAAGGCGAACGACCTGGTCGCGGTCGAGGACATCATGCCGATATCGGCGCGGCTCATTGTCAACCCGGCCGCGCTCAAGCTGAAGCGCGACGGCATCCAGCCGCTGCTCGGCGCGCTGGCGGCGGCGGTCCGGGCGCGGGGGAACCGTTGAGCGCGGCGGCCGACGCCGTGATCGCCGTGGAGGCCGCCGCATGAGCGCGAGTCCTCTCACCGTGCGCCGGCTCGACAGCGCAGCACCGGGATTCGACGGCGAGCTGGCCGCGCTGATCGCGTTCGATGCCGCGCAGGACCCCGCGGTCGACGCGGTGGTGGCGAAGATCGTCGCCGACGTGCGCCTGCGGGGCGATGCGGCGTTGCTCGACTACACGGCGCAATTCGACCGGCTGCAGGCGCCGTCGGTCGCGGCGCTGGAAATTGCCGCAGGGGAGCTGCAGGCGGCATTCGCGGCGCTGCCGGCCGACGAGCGCGACGCGCTGCAGGCGGCGGCGGCGCGCATCAAGAGCTTCCACGAGCGGCAGAAGATGGCGTCGTGGGCGTACCGCGACGAGACGGGATGCGAGCTCGGCCAGCAGGTGACGGCGCTCGACCGCGTGGGCATTTACGTGCCGGGCGGCAAGGCGGCGTATCCGTCGTCGGTGCTGATGAACGCGATTCCGGCCCACGTGGCCGGCGTGGCCGAAATCATCATGGTGGTGCCCACTCCCGACGGCGTGCGCAATTCGCTGGTGCTCGCGGCGGCGCACGTGGCCGGCGTCAGCCGCGTCTTCACGATCGGCGGCGCGCAGGCGGTGGCGGCGCTCGCGTACGGCACCGCGACCATTCCCGCCGTCGACAAGATCTGCGGTCCCGGCAATGCTTACGTTGCCGCGGCCAAGCGGCGCGTGTTCGGCGCGGTCGGCATCGACATGGTCGCCGGCGTCTCGGAAGTCCTCATCATCGCCGATTCGACCGCCCATCCCGATTGGGTGGCGATGGACCTGTTCGCCCAGGCCGAGCACGACGAACTGGCGCAGGCGATCCTGCTCTCGCCCGACGCGGCGCTGTGCGACGCCGTCGCGGCGAGCGCGCAGCGGCAGATCGCGGCCATGCCGCGGCAGGCGATCATCGCCGCGGCGCTCGCCCGGCGCGGGGCGCTCGTCAAGGTGCGCGATCTCGCCGAAGCGTGCGCGCTCGCCAATCGCATCGCGCCGGAGCATCTCGAGCTGGCGGTGGCCGACCCCGAGGCGCTGCTGCCGATGATCCGCCACGCCGGTGCGATCTTCATGGGCCATCACGCGTCGGAGGCGCTCGGCGACTACTGCGCCGGCCCGAACCACGTGCTGCCGACCGGCCGCACCGCGCGGTTTTCCTCGCCGCTCGGCGCGTACGATTTCCAGAAGCGCTCCAGCGTGCTGCGGGTTTCGCCGGCAGGTGCGCGAGCGCTGGGTCCCCTGGCCGTGACGCTCGCGCGCGGCGAAGGCCTCGCTGCGCACGCCCAGAGCGCGCTCTTCCGGCTGCAGGCGAACGAATGAGCTCCCGCACGGAGGCGCGTCACCCCGCGGTCCCCGGCGTTGCCGATGTCGTCGCCGCCGTCGTGCGCCCGGAAATCCGCGCGCTGACGGCCTACGCCGTGGCCAAGGCGGACAACCTCGTCAAGCTCGACGCCAACGAGAGCCCGTTTCCGCTGCCCGGGGCGCTGCGGGCGAGGATCGCCGCGGCGATCGCGGATGTCCCGTTCCACCGCTATCCGGACGGCGGCGCCGACGGCGTGGCCGCGGCGCTGCGCACGCTGCTGGCACTCCCGGACGGGCTCGGTCTCATTCTCGGCAACGGCTCCGACGAGCTGATCCAGATCATCGCGCTGGCCCTCGCCCGGCCCGGCGCCGTGGTGCTGGCACCCGAGCCGACGTTCGTCATGTACCGGATGAGCGCGCTCGTCGCGGGGATGCGCTTCGTCGGCGTGCCGCTGACCGCCGACTTCGCGCTGGATGCCGACGCCATGCTCGCGGCCATCGCGCGCGAACGGCCGGCGCTGGTGTTCCTCGCGTCCCCCAACAATCCGACCGGCAACCTCTTCGGCGCGGCGGAGGTCGAACGCGTGCTGCGTGCCGCGCCGGGACTGGTCGTCGTCGACGAGGCGTACGGCGCGTACACGGACGGGAGTTTCCTGCCGCGCGTGCGCGAGTTCGCCAACCTCCTCGTGTTGCGCACCGTGTCCAAGATCGGGATGGCCGCGTTGCGCCTGGGCTACGCCGTCGCGGCGCCGGAATGGATCGCCGAATTGAACAAGGTGCGGCAACCGTATAATCTCAACGCGCTGACCCAGGCCGCGGCAAGGGTGCTGCTGGGCGAAGGGCCGTTGCTGGCGCAGCATGCGGCGGCGATCAGGGCGGAGCGTGCGCAGGTGGTCGAGGCGTTGTCGGCGCGGCCGAACGTGAGAGTTTTTCCGACGCAGGCGAATTTCGTGTTGATGCGGGTTCCCGATGCGCCCTCCTGGTTCAGCCGCCTGCGCGCGGCCGGCATCCTCGTCAAGAACGTGCATGGCTCGCATCCGGCGCTAGCGCAGTGTCTCCGAATCACCATCGGCACACCGGCCGAGAATGACGCGCTGCTCGCGGCGCTGAAGGGCATCGCATGAAGAATGCACCTCCCCCGGTCCGGGCGCGCACCGCCTGCGTCGAGCGCAGCACCGCCGAGACGCGAATCACCGTCGAGGTCGATCTCGACGGCACGGGCCGCGCCGAACTCGCCACCGGCGTGCCGTTTCTCGACCACATGCTCGACCAGCTCGCCCGGCACGGCCTCATCGATCTCGTCGTCCGTGCGGACGGCGACCTGCACATCGACGGCCACCACACGGTGGAGGACGTCGGCATCACGCTGGGCCAGGCGGTGCGCGAGGCGCTGGGCGACAAGAAGGGTTTGACCCGCTACGGTCACGCCTACGTACCGCTCGACGAAGCGCTGTCGCGGGTGGTGATCGATCTTTCGGGCCGGCCGGGGCTCACGTTCGACGTCCCCTTCACGCGGGCCATGATCGGCACGTTCGACGTCGACCTCGCGCACGAGTTCTTCCAGGGCTTCGCCAATCACGCGCTGGTCACGCTCCATGTGGACAATCTGCGCGGCGACAACGCCCACCACCAGGCCGAGACGGTGTTCAAGGCGTTCGCCCGCGCGTTGCGGATGGCGGTGACGCCGGATCCCCGGGTGGTCGGGGTCGTGCCGTCCACCAAAGGGGCGCTCTAGCAGCGTTACGCAACGCCGCGCAAATCGGTATCTCGCATGGCTGACATCGTCGTCGTCGATTACGGCATGGGCAATCTCCGCTCGGTGGCGAAGGCGCTCGCGCACGTCGCACCGGAGCGCAGCATCGTCGTCAGCAGCGATCCTGCGGTGATCGACGCCGCCGCGCGGGTGGTGCTGCCGGGGCAGAGCGCGATGCCCGACTGCATGCGCTGTCTCGACGCGAGCGGTTTGCGGGACGCCGTGCTGGACGCTGCGCGCACGCGGCCGTTTCTCGGCATCTGCCTCGGGCTGCAGATGCTGTTCGAAACGAGCGAGGAGGGGCCGACCGCCTGCCTGTCGGTGCTGCGCGGCAAGGTGGTGCGATTTCGCGACAAGGCGATGGTGGGCCCGGAAGGCGAGCGGCTCAAGGTGCCGCACATGGGCTGGAGCCCCGTCCGGCAAGCGACGGCCCACCCGCTGTGGGCAGGGATTCCCGACCTCACCCGGTTCTACTTCGCCCACAGCTATCACCCGGTGCCCGATGCTCCGGAGATGACCGCGGGGACTGCCGACTATCCGCTGCCGTTTACTTGCGCGGTGGCTGGGGCTAATATCTTCGCGACGCAATTCCATCCGGAAAAAAGCCAAAGCGCAGGTCTCCGCCTCCTCGCCAATTTCGTAGTCTGGAACGGGTACCATTGACGTCCGGCGGCGCGTGCCGCCACCGCTCCCGTCCCTTCCTCCTCCCTGCCGTTCACCCACTCTCCCTGCCGCCATGCAGATCATTCCCGCGATCGATATCAAGGACGGCCACTGCGTCCGCCTGAAGCAGGGCGAGATGCACTCGGCCACGGTGTTCTCCGAGGATCCCGCGGCGATGGCGCAGCACTGGCTCGAGCTGGGCGCCGAGCGGCTGCACATCGTCGATCTCAACGGCGCCGTTGCCGGGGTGCCGAAAAACGAGCTCGCGATCCGCGAGATCGTGAGCGTGATCGGCGAGGAAATCCCGCTGCAGCTCGGCGGCGGCATCCGCGACCTGGAGACGATCGAACGCTATCTCGACGACGGCATCACCTACGTCATCATCGGCACGGCCGCCGTGAAGAACCCGGGGTTTCTGCACGACGCCTGCTCTGCATTTCCGGGGCACATCATCGTCGGACTCGACGCGCGCGAAGGCAAGGTCGCCACCGACGGCTGGTCGAAGATGACGGGTCACGACGTCGTCGATCTCGCCAAGAAATTCGAGGGCTACGGCGTCGAGGCCATTGTCTACACCGACATCAGCCGCGACGGCATGCTCACCGGCGTCAACATCGAGGCCACGGTCAGGCTCGCGCGCGAGCTGCGGATTCCCGTCATCGCATCCGGCGGCGTCGCCTCGCTCGACTGCATCAGGGAACTGTACAAGCACGAGAACGACGGCATCATCGGCGCGATCGCCGGCCTCGCGCTGTACGAGGGCAAGCTCGACTTCAAGGCCGCGCTCAACGCCGCGAAGGGCAAATAGCAAAAAACGGGGACAGATCAAAAAAACGGGGACAGACCCCAATTTGTTCGGGGGAAAAGCCTGGGCCTGTCGACGGTGTTCGGCCCCGAACAAATTGGGGTCTGTCCCCGTTTTTTGCCGACACGCATGGGCCTCGCCAAACGCATCATTCCCTGTCTCGACGTGGCCAACGGCCGGGTGGTCAAGGGCGTCAATTTCGTCAACCTGCGTGATGCCGGCGATCCGGTCGAGGTCGCGCGGCGCTACGACGCGGAGGGCGCCGACGAGATCGCCTTCCTCGACATCCGGGCGAGCATCGAGACGCGCGGCCTGCTCTACTCGATGATCGAGGCGGTGGCCGACGAGGTGTTCATCCCCCTCACGGTCGGCGGCGGCGTGAACTCGGTCGCCGACATCCGCGCGCTGCTCAACGCCGGCGCCGACAAGGTCAGCATCAACACCGCGGGGGTGAACAATCCGCGGCTGTTCGACGAGGCGACGGCGCATTACGGCTCGCAGTGCATCGTTGCCGCGATCGACGCCAAGCAATCGGCGCCCGAATCGTGGGAAGTGTTCACGCACGGCGGGCGCACGCCGACCGGCATCGACGCCGTTGACTGGGCGCGGGAGGTGGCCGCCCGCGGCGTCGGCGAGATCCTGCTCACCAGCATGGACCGCGACGGCGCGCGAACCGGGTTCGACCTCGCGCTGACCCGCGCGATCGCCGAGGCCGTGGACGTGCCGGTCATCGCCTCGGGCGGCGTGGGGACACTCGCGCACCTCGTCGACGGCATCGTTCAGGGACGCGCCGACGCGGTGCTCGCCGCGTCGATCTTCCACTACGGCGAATTCACGATCGGCGAGGCCAAGGCGGCGATGGCGGCGGCGGGTATCGAGGTGCGCCTGACCCCGGGCGTCCTGCGTCCGGCGTAACATCCGGATTCCCGGGCACCGATGCCGCACTCCTCTTCGCCAGCCAATCCGACCATGACCTGGTTCGATGCCATCAAATGGTCCGCCGACGGCCTCGTGCCCGCGATCGCGCAGGACGCCGCGAGCGGCAAGGTGCTGATGCTCGCCTGGATGGACCGCGACGCGCTCGCGCGGACGGCGGCCACCGGCGAGGCGCACTACTGGTCGCGTTCGCGCGGCCGGCTCTGGCGCAAGGGCGAATCCTCCGGGCACGTGCAGAAGGTGCGCGAGGTGCGCCTCGATTGCGACGGCGATGCCGTGCTGCTCGTCGTCGAGCAGGTCGGCGGCATCAGTTGCCACACCGGCCGCGAACGCTGCTTCTACCAGCGGCTCGAGGCGGGCCGCTGGGTCAGCGTCGAGCCGGTGGTCAAGGATCCGCGGACGATCTACGCCCATGACTGAACCGGCTTCCCGGGAGCGCGACCTCGCCAGCGTGCTCGATCGCGTTGCGGCGACGATCGAATCGCGCAAGAACGCCGATCCGGCGTCGTCGTACGTCGCGTCGCTGTTCGCGAAGGGCGACGACGCCATCCTGAAAAAGATCGGCGAGGAAGCGACCGAGACGGTCATGGCGGGAAAGGACGGTGATAAACTGCGCATGACCGCGGAAATCGCCGACCTCTGGTTTCATTGCCTCGTGCTGCTCGCGCGCCACGGGCTCGGTCCCGACGCCGTGCTCGCGGAACTGGCGACGCGCGAGGGTCGCTCGGGCCACGTCGAGAAGGCCTCCCGCAAGGCATGACCTGGAGGCAGCCGGAGACGATGGCCAACTACCGGCACACGCAATTCGGCTGGGCGATCGCCGCCGGGACGGTCGTCGGGCTCGCGGCCGCCACGCTCCTGACCGTTTCATTGTCGGCGGGAACGATCAATGCGGCGCGGTGGATGGTCGTGGCGCTGTTTGGCATCCTCGCGGCGGCGTTTTTCCTGTTCGTGACGCTGACGGTCGAGGTGGACGCGGACGGGGTCCGGCTCCGGTTCGGCATCGGGCTCATCCGCAGGTCGGTGGCGATTGCCGACATCGTGCGCTGCGACGTCGTGCGGACGCCGGTCTGGTGGGGCTGGGGGCTGCACTGGACGCCGTCCGGCTGGCTATACAATGTCTCGGGCCGCGATGCCGTCCGGATCGAGGTGCGCCGGGAGCGGTCGGTGATTGTCGGCAGCGACGACGCGCCGGCGTTGAAGCGGGCGATCGACGGGCTGTTGAATGCGGCGCCATCGGGCGCGCGATGAAGGAGCGAGGGCGAACGTGGGAGACAAGGTGCAGGACTGCATTTTTTGCAGGATCGTGCGCGGCGAGGTGCCGTCGAAGAAGGTGTACGAGGATGCCGACGTGCTGGCGTTCCACGACATCCAGCCGGTCGCACCCGTGCATTTCATGCTGATACCGAAGCGGCACATCGCTTCGCTGGCGGAGGCAACGATGGACGACGCCGCGCTGCTGGGCAAGATGCTCGCGCTCGCCGCCCCGCTCGCGCGCGAGCAGGGGTCGCCCGACGGCTTTCGCACCATCGTCAACACCGGACACATCGGCCGGCAGGACGTCATGCACGTCCACATTCACGTCATCGGCGGGCCGCATCGGCTCGGGTCGATGGTGTCGCCAAACTGAACCCGAGCAAAGGAGAGCGCCATGGGCAGCTTCAGCATCTGGCATTGGCTGATCGTACTGGTGGTGGTCGTGCTGATCTTCGGCACCAAGAAATTGCGCAATATCGGCCAGGATCTCGGCGGCGCGGTGAAAGGCTTCAAGGAAGGCATCAAGAGCGCCGAGGGCGACCCGGGCGCGGCCAAGGATGCCACCGACACGCCGTCGCCGCAGATCCCCGGCCGGACGATCGATGCCGAGGTCAAGAAGGACAAGGTGGCGTAGCCCGGGTTGCGCGAAGCGAAACCCGGGGCCGCCGTCTCTTAGCCATCATGTTCGACGTCGGCTTCAGTGAAATCATGGTCATCGCCGTCGTGGCGCTGATCGTCATCGGCCCCGAACGGCTACCGAAGGCGGCCCGCACGCTCGGCCACCTGTTCGGGCGCCTGCAGCGTTACGTGAACGACGTCAAATCCGACATCAACCGCGAGATCGAGCTGGACGAACTGCGCAAGCTCCAGCAGCAGGTAAAGACGGCCGCGACGGACTTCGAGACCTCGATGACTTCCGCGGTGAAGGAGGTCGAAACGGGCGTGCGCTCGGTCGAGTCCGAGCTCAACGCTGCCGCAGAGGCCGCGCCGGGGACACCAGCCACGCCGCCCGAAACGCCGCCCGCCGACATGCTCCCGCTGCCCCGGACCGTGGCCGAACCGGCACCCCAGGAACGCGAGCCGGTCGCACCGGCGCCGGCCCCCGCCGAGCCCGCGCGGCAGGCATCGCTGCCCGGGTTCGAGCGAGGCTGACGCGCCTCGCCGCGGTTGTTCCCATGAGCGACACCCCTACGCCGACGGACGCCGCGCAAGAGACGTTCATATCGCACCTGGTCGAACTGCGCGACCGCCTGCTGCGCGCCATCATCGCCGTGGTCGTCGCGCTGGTGTGCCTCTTCCCGTGGGCCAAGGACATCTACGCCCTGCTCGCCGCCCCGCTGCTCAAGGCGCTGCCGGCGGGCGCCACGATGATCGCGACCGACGTCACCGGCACGTTCCTGGTCCCGCTCAAGGTCACGCTGATGGCGGCCTTCCTGCTGGCGTTGCCGTACGTGCTGTGGCAGATGTGGGCGTTTGTCGCTCCCGGCCTCTACCACCACGAGAAGAAGCTCGCGGTGCCGGTCATCCTGTCGAGTTTCGTGTTCTTTCTCATCGGGATGTCGTTTGCGTATTTCGTCGTCTTTCCGGTCGCGTTCGGCTTTTTTGCGAGTTACGCGCCGGCGGGCGTGCAGATGATGACCGACATCGACAAGTACCTGTCGTTCGTGCTGACGATGTTCATTGCCTTCGGCGTCACGTTCGAGGTGCCCGTCATCGTTCTCGTCCTGGTGCGCCTGCGCATGGTGACGATCGAGAAGCTGAAGGCGATCCGCTCGTACGTGATCGTCGGCGCGTTCGTGGTGGGCGCCGTCTTCACGCCGCCCGACGTGGTGTCGCAGCTGCTGCTCGCGGTTCCGCTGTGGCTGCTCTACGAGCTCGGCATCCTGCTGGCGCGGTTCGCGCTGCCGCCGGCGCGCGAGGGCGAATCGGCGTCGGAGCCGGAGTTGCCGTAATCCGGGTTACGCGCGGGGCCGCTTGCCGACGGTCACATCGACATCGAGCGTCTTCCGTTCGCGCCAGACCGTTACCTTGCACGTGGCGCCCGGCGCCAGCTCGGCGATCCGGGCCAGGAGCACCGGCGTGTCGCGCGTCGCCTTGCCGTCGATCGCGATGACGATGTCGCGGGCGCGGATGCCGGCGCGGTCGGCCGGGCCGTTCTGCACCAGCGTGCGGATCAGCACCCCACCGGAATTTTCCAGCGCCAGCGCCTGCGCGATCTCGGCCGTGAGGTCCTGCGGCTCGATCCCCAGCCAGCCGCGGGTGACTTCGCCGTCCTTGATGATCTGCTCCAGCACGGTTCGCGCGAGGGAAACCGGGATCGCGAAGCCGATGCCGAGCGAGCCGCCGGACTGCGAAAAGATCGTGCTGTTGATGCCGATCAGGTTGCCGGAGGTGTCGACCAGCGCGCCGCCCGAATTCCCGGGGTTGATCGCGGCGTCGGTCTGGATGAAGTCCTCGAAGCGGTTGATGCCGAGGTGGCTGCGGCCGAGCGCGCTGACGATGCCCATCGTTACTGTATTGCCGAAGCCGAAGGGATTGCCGATGGCGAGCACGACGTCGCCGACCCGCACGGCCTCGAGATTGCCAAGGGTGATCGCCGGCAGTTTCTCCCCGTCGGTCTTCAGCACGGCGAGGTCGGATTCCGGGTCGATGCCCTGGATCCGCGCCTTCAGCCGCCGGCCGTCGGCCAGAATCAGCTGGATGTCGTCGGCGCCCTCGATCACGTGGTTGTTGGTGAGCACGAAGCCTTCGCTCGAGACGATCACGCCGGAACCGAGGCTCGTCGCCCGCTGCCGCGGCAGACGTTCGGCGAAGTCGGGGAAATAGCGCCGCAGCACCGGGTCGTCGAGCGCGGGGTTGCGCTGGCGCATCTCCTTGCTCGTGTAGATGTTGACGACTGCGGGCATTGCCTTCTTCGCGGCGTCCGCGTAGGACGCGACCTTCTCGGCCACGACGGGGGTTGCCGTTTCCTGCAGCAGCACCACGTTGCCGACGCGGCTTACCGCGCGGGGCAGCAGGTCCGGTCGCAGCGTGGAAACGACGAAAAGCGCGGCCAGGCACAGGGTGCAGACCTGCGCGAAGATGAGCCAGAGTTTGCGCAGCAAGGGAATCTCGGCGGCGGGTGATCTTTCGATTATAGACAGTTGCCGAGAGGGTACTCGCGCGAATGGAACGGGATACCGGCGGCGGGCGGGACGCGCGGTACCGGCCACGTTTTGCGCTCGGGCCTTCGGAATTCCTTCCAGAATGCCTCGGCTGCCCCCGCACAAGGGGCTGATTCCACGCACATATCATGCCCCTGCCGGCGGCGAGGCTTTCGGCGGACCCCGGAAATCCCCTATAATTGCAAGGTTTGGCAAACGGGGTCCGATGCGTGTCGGGCGCCGCGACGCCCGAAGACGATAGGGGATGCGGCGGAATGGCAACCGACGAAGGTGTGAACAAGGGCAAGCGCCGCTTTCTGGTCGGCGCCACCAGCGTGGTGGGAGGGGTCGGCGTCGCCGGTGCCGCGACGCCGTTCGTGATGGCGCTTTTTCCGAGCGAGCGCGCCAAGGCGGCCGGCGCGCCGGTCGAAGTGGACATCGCCAAGATCGAACCCGGGCAGAAGATCGACATCGAGTGGCGCGGCAAGGTCGTGTGGCTCATCAACCGCACCAAGCCGATGCTCGATTCGCTGCCGAAACTGAACGCGGTGCTCGCCGATCCTGACTCGAGCGCGCAGCAGCAGCCGGCGTCCTGCAAGAACATCCATCGGTCGATCAAGGACGCGATGTTCGTCGCGGTCGGCATCTGCACGCACCTTGGCTGCTCGCCGACGTTCCGTCCCGACGTAGCGCCGGCCGATCTCGGGCCGGATTGGCTGGGCGGCTTCTTCTGCCCGTGCCACCAGTCCAAATTCGATCTCGCCGGCCGCGTGTTCAAAGGCGTTCCGGCGCCGACCAACCTGGTGATTCCGCCGCACAAGTACGTGTCGGACACCAAGATCGTCATCGGCGACGATGGCAAGCCGGCGTAACGGGGAGCCGCCGCCATGGAAAAAATCCTGAACTGGATCGACGCGCGCTTCCCGCTGACCGCCCTGTGGGAAAGCCAGTGGGGCAAGTACATCGCGCCGAAGAACTTCAACTTCTGGTACTACTTCGGCTCGCTCGCGGCGTTCGTGCTGGTGATCCAGATCGTCACCGGCATCTTCCTGACGATGAACTACAAGCCCGACGCGGCCAAGGCGTTCGAGTCGGTCGAGTACATCATGCGCGATGTCTCGTGGGGCTGGCTCATCCGCTACATGCACTCGACCGGCGCCTCGATGTTCTTCGTCGTCGTGTACCTGCACATGTTCCGCGGCCTCATGTACGGCAGCTACCGCAAGCCGCGCGAGCTCACCTGGATCTTCGGCTGCCTCATCTATCTCACGCTGATGGGCGAGGCCTTCTTCGGCTACCTGCTGCCGTGGGGCCAGATGTCCTACTGGGGCGCGCAGGTGATCGTCAACCTGTTCTCGGCGGTGCCGGTCATCGGCGAGGACCTGGGCATCTGGATCCGCGGCGACTACACGATCTCGGACATCACGCTGAACCGCTTTTTCGCGTTTCACGTGATCGCGTTCCCGCTGGTGCTCCTGGGGCTGGTCATGGCGCACCTGATGGCGCTGCACGAGACCGGCTCGAACAACCCCGACGGCATCGAGATCAAGCAGCAGCCGCATGACCCGCAGACCGGCCTGTATCTCGACGGCATCTATTCGCACCCGTACTACACGGTGAAGGACCTGCTCGGCGTGGTCGTCTTCCTGGCCGTGTTCTCGAGCATCCTGTTCTTCGTGCCGGACATGGGCGGCTACTTCCTCGAGGCCAACAATTTCATCCCGGCGGACCCGCTCAAGACCCCGGAGCACATCGCGCCGGTGTGGTACTTCACGCCGTATTACGCGATGCTGCGCGCGGTGCCCTCGATGATGGACAGCCAGTTCTGGGGTGTGCTGGTGATGGGTGCGGCCGTCATGATCTTCTTCGCGCTGCCGTGGCTCGACCGCGGTGCGGTCAAGTCGATCCGCTACCGCGGCACGCTGTACAAGGTGTGGCTCGGGCTCTTCGTGGTGAGCTTCCTGATCCTCGGCTACCTCGGCGTCGTCCCGGTGACCGTCTGGGGCCAGTTCCCGGAAAGCTGGCCGCTGCTCGGCACCGCCGACCGCGCGACCGTAATCTCGCGGGTGCTGACCGTCGTGTACTTCCTGTTCTTCCTGCTGATGCCTTGGTACACCGCGCGCGACAAGACCAAGCCCGTACCGGAAAGGGTGACCGGATGATGAACAAGCTCGCGGTACTTCTCGGCGCACTGCTCCTCACCGTGGCCGGCGTCGCCGGTACGGCGGCCGCGTCCAGCGGGGTCGATCTGCGCCTCGAGCCGGCGCCGGTCAACCGGCTCGACGCCGAGTCGCTGCAGCGCGGCGCCCGGACTTTCGTCAACTATTGCCTCAACTGCCACACCGCCAAGTACATGCGCTACAACCGGTTGACCGACCTCGGCCTCGACATCGCCATGATCGAGGACAACCTGATGTTCGCGACGGACAAGGTCGGCAGCACGATGACCGTGGCGATGACGCCCAAGGACGCCAAGACGTTCTTCGGCGCGCCGCCGCCTGACCTGACGGTGGAAGCGCGCGTCCGCGGCGCCGACTGGCTCTACAACTACTTCCTCGCCTTCTACCAGGACGACGCGTCGACGACCGGCTGGAACAACATCGTCTTTCCGAACGTCGGCATGCCGCACGTGCTCTGGTCGCAGGCAGGCGTGAACCGCCTGGTGTCGACCGAGTACAAGAACCACGAGGAAGCGCAGGCGGCGGCGATTGCCGTGAAAGGCCTGGTGCTGGTGACGCCGGCGAGGGACCACAAGTACCGCGTGGACACGCTCATAGCTGACACTCCGGGCACGATGACGCCGACGCAGTACAAGGGGATGGTCGCCGACCTCGTCAACTACCTCGACTACATGAGCGAGCCGACGAAGAACAAGCGGATCAACCTCGGCATCATCGTCCTCCTCTACCTCGGCGTGCTGTTCGTCTTCGTGTACTGGATGAAGCGCGAGTACTGGAAGGACGTCCACTAGCCGCACCCAAGGGGTCGGATACGACTTTCGGCCCGGTGCGCGCCATGTTCGCGGGACGCCCGCGAAAGTCGTCTCTGACCCCGTTTCTCTGGCCGCGCATCGGCCCCGCAGATTCTGTCCCGCCCCACGCGAGGAGAACCCCAACATGATGACGCTCTATTCCGGCACCACCGACCCTTTCAGCCAGCGCTGTCGCATCGTGCTGCACGAGAAGGGCATGGACTTCCAGATCATCGACGTCGATCTCGACCACAAGCCGGAAGACCTCGCGGTGATGAACCCGTACAACCAGGTGCCGGTGCTGGTCGAGCGCGACCTGGTGCTGCACGAGTCGAACATCATCAACGAGTACATCGACGAGCGGTTTCCGCATCCGCAGCTGATGCCGGCCGACCCGGTGATGCGCGCGCGGGCGCGGCTGTTCCTGCACCGGTTCGAGAAGGAGCTGTTCTCGCACATCGATGCGCTCGAAGGCAACAACCAGAAGCAGATGGAAAAGGCCCGCAACCTCGTCCGCGACAGCCTGCTGCAGATCGCTCCGATGTTCGCCAAGCACAAGCACATGCTGGGCGAGGAGTACTCGATGCTCGACGTGGCGATCACGCCGCTCTTGTGGCGGCTCGACTACTACGGCATCGTGATGCCGAAGCAGGCAGCGCCGCTGATGAAATACGCCGAGCGGCTGTTCGCGCGGCCCGCCTTCTCGGAAGCCCTCACCTCCGCCGAGCGGGGGATGCGCAAGTGACCTGATCCGGCTTCACGCGGATTGACGGCGCAAACCGCACGCGTAATATCCTCACCCCATGTCCGAGCAATCCGCCAAGCCGTACCTCGTCCGCGCCATCTGTGAGTGGTGCGCCGACAACGGCCTCACCCCGTTTCTCGCGGTCAAGGTCGATGCCCGCACGCGCGTGCCCACTGCCTTCGTCAAGAACGGCGAGATCGTGCTCAACATCAGCACCACGGCCACGCGCCGGCTCACGATCGACAACGACTGGGTCCAGTTCAACGCGCGCTTCGCCGGGGCGTCGCAGGAAGTCTCAGTGCCGATGGCCGCCGTGTCGGGCGTCTTCGCCAAGGAGACCGGCTACGGCTTCGCCTTCGCGATGCCGAAGGATCCGGCAGCCGCGTTGACCGAGGCCACCGCGCCGCAGCCACCGGACGTCGAGCCGACGGCGGGCGAGGGGCCGGGCGACCGCAAGTCCGAGGGCCGGCGGAAGGCGCGCCCGTCGCACCTGCAGGTCATCAAGTAGCCGCGGTCGCGGCGGCATGCGCTGCCGCGGCGGGCCGGCGACGCCCAGGTTTTCGCCGGATTAGCTCAGGGGTAGAGCAACCGCCTTGTAAGCGGTAGGTCATCCGTTCGATTCGGATATCCGGCACCAACAAATCAATAACTTACACGTATAATCCCGGGATGTCTTGGGGCCGGTTCAGAATTGGGAACACCTTTGGGAACACTCTGGCGACCGTACCTCTGCGATCAGCCCTCGGCAAAGATCATTCGCCCAAACCGCTCGGCTCCGATACAAGCCACGACTGCGCGAAGTCGGCACCGTCCACGCGCTCGAAACCGGCCAACGAGAACGCGGCAGGACTCATCGCCACCAACAGTGGCTCGTACAGGGGCGGCAGTTCGTCGGGGTCCTTCACCCGGCCCACGTTCACCACGCGGGCCATCCGCAGGTAGCGGCGTAGCTCGTCATCGAATATCTGTTCCACGCGCAGGTCGCCAGTCGCTGCGGGGCGATTGATCCATTCGTGCTTGGGGAGAGGTCTGCCTTTATAGCGGAGGCGGCGCACGGCGAAGCGCATGATCGGTAATACCGTATAGATATACGGTATTGTATGCCGAATGGCTCGCGACTGCCTCGGCAGGTGCCCCGATCCCGATCACCGATTTGCAGACATCTGCAAGGTGCGCCGCCGCCACCCTTCGATCACGGGGCCATCGCGGAAACGCTGCCGCCGCGCCGGGTGGTACGTGAACATGAAGTCGGCAACGAACTTCCTCACTCGCCCAACTCGCGGCTAGCGTCATCGCCGCATCCAGACTGACCGCATCCTCCTCTGGCGGGATCGCCGCATCCGGTGGCAGCAGCGGGAAGTCAACGCCACGGCGGCGGTTGGCCTCCCAGTCGGCGGCGTGTTCGATCCACGCCAGCAGCCCCGGCGCGATCTGCGGGACACCGTCGACGGTCTCGATCAGCGCGTGGAGGTGATCGTCGTCGGGGTCGGCAAGAGCAGCGGCAACGGGCTGGAGGTCAGCATCCATGACGTGATCCATCATTGCCGTTGCCCACTCTGGCCGTCATTCTGCGGTCAGTTGGTGTGCGGCGAGACTCAGCGGTCCCTTATGGGCCGTAAACACGAAACCGGTCACCTCGAAGCCGCACACCGCAGTCATCGCTCGGCCTTGATGTTCATCATGTAGGTGTTGATCGCTTCCGCGAGTATGTCGGCTTGTGTCTTGCCGGTTTCCTCTGACAGGCGGTGAATGGCATCACGGATGAATACCGGCACCTCAATGGTGACGGTGGCCGGCGGTTGGTGGTGTCCTTCTGTCTTTTCATCTGTCATCGCGTGCCCTCCAGTAAACGGCGTTCTCCTTCACGAAGTGCAGCCAGGCGTTGGTTTGTTGGCGCACGGCGCACCGCACAGGGCATCACTTCGCGGGGCAATCACGGTGGACACCGATGCCCAGCGCCCCGGATGCACCGGCGCGGGCGAACCCCCACCTATCCTGCGCCGGGCTTGATTTCCTCGAAGTTGCGCCAGATCAATGAAATGGCGAGCGGGTAGCAGAAACTGGCCGATTGGGAGGTCCGCAATGAACCGGCTCGCGCTCGCTGCGCTGATCGCCGCGGTCGCGCTCACGCCCGCGCTGTCAGGCGCGAAGGGGTCGAGCAGCCATTCGGGATCACACTCGTCGAGCGGTTCGAGCACCTATTCGTCCAGCCACTCGGGCAGTCATTCCTCCGGTCATTCCAGTAGTCAATCCTCAAGGCATTCGGGCGGCCATTCGTCGAGCGCATCATCAAGCTATTCGGCTGGCGGGTCGCACAGCAAGGCCACATCGGGCGTCCCCCGCGACTCCCACGGCAAGATTGCGCGGGACCCCCGGCAACTGAACTCCTTCAAGAAGCAGCATCCCTGCCCGTTCACCGGCAAAACCTACGGCTCCTGCCCCGGCTACACCGTAGATCACGTCATTCCATTGAAGCGCGGGGGCGCAGATGCCCCGAGCAACATGCAGTGGCAGACGAGCGCGGCGGCGCGGGAGAAGGACAAGTGGGAATGAAATACCTGCCGGGGCTAACTGTGTTGTAAGCGAGGGCGACAAATGAATGGTCGGCACATGTGGGGGACAAGCATTCGCAATTGGCTGCTGACTGCCGGACTCGCGTTCTGTTGGCTTGGCACGGCGCACGGGGAGATTTACAAGTGTGTCGAAGGCGGCAAGGCAGTCTTCCAAGATACCCCTTGCCGTGGCAGCGGCGGCGCAATCACGGTCACCCCTGCCAGCGGACCAGCCCCTGCGGCCCCGCTTGGGATAGCGAACTCCAACGAATCATCCGCCAAGCCTGATGCCACTTCGAGGCTCAAAGACGACGTAAGGTCGATGGAGTATCAGCGCCGGCTGCGCGGGATTGACAACGAAATTAGGGCACTTGAAGGGTCCATTCTGGATTATCAAACCGCGATGGGCCGTGAGATTGCCGCCCTTCAGGATCGAAAGAGGTACGCCAAGAACAATCTTGCCGGAGCAACGTGGGAACAAAGCATCTCGACGGAGATGCAGTCGGTTTCTGACAAGTACAGAGTAAGCATTCAGGTGGCCCAGGACCGGATTTCCCAACTGCGCCGAATAGCTGCCGATATGCAAAAGAACCCGTAAGCAACGGAAAGGTAGCATCGGTCGCCCGCGTGCCCATCAAATGGTTTGCTAATCGATGGTAGGGGTAACATTCGATCCACGGACGTGTGTGGGCACATCATTGCTGTCATCCTTGCGCGACATGACCAGCGGACGCTGCAAGCCGATCCTGCCGACGCTGGCCGCGTGCTTCATCGTGGTCGCGCCCTGCGGACCCGCCGCCGCGGGGCCGCAGGGAGACTGGGTGCAGGTCATCGCAGCCGCAGCGCGCGGCGATCATGCGCAGGCGCAGCGGCTCATTCGCTCGCTGGCCGAGAGGGGCGACGCCGACGCCCAGTATGACCTCGGCACCATTTACCAAGCCGGCGAGGACTTGCCGCCCGACTTCGTCCAGGCATACAAGTGGTACCAGCTCGCCGCATCCCGATTCGCAGCGTCGGAGGAATCAATGCGCGACAGGGCAATCAAGAACCGCGACCGTATTGCCGCCGTGATGACGCCCGCCCAGATCGCCGAGGCGCAGAGACTCGCCCGCGTGTGGAAGCCGACCGGGTGATGCGGCGGATGTCTGTTCCGGCCCGGGGGCTATTCAACTGCACCTGCGCCGGTCCAAGCCATGAGCCTCGCTCGGCGAGGCCAGATTTTGGCGTCGGTGCATTCCTCCCGTATCCTTTGCTTTCGCACGCGCTGCCACGCGGCGTTCGACACTTCGATGCGGCAGCCGCAAACCCGTGAGACATTCGGTGCCTGCGCACCGGCCAGCCAGGAGAACGAGATTGAACCAGCTTGATTTCAGCAACCGCACCGCCGTCGTCACCGGAGGCGCAACCGGCATCGGCTTTGCCGTCGCGCAGCGCCTCGCCGCGAGCGGCGCCCGCGTTGCCCTGTGGGATCGCGACGCGACCAGGCTCGCAAGCGCGCAATCCGCATTGGGCAAGGGCACCGTGGTGCATACGCTCGACGTCGCGGACGCCAGCGCGGTCGCAGCCGCTGCCGCGGCAACGCAAGCGGCGATGGGAGGCATCGATGTCCTCGTCTGCTCGGCCGGCATCGCAGGGCCGAACCACATGACGTGGGAGTATCCGCTCGATGCCTGGCGGCAGGTGATCGACGTGAACCTGAACGGCCTCTTCTACTGCAATCGCGCGGTGGTGCCGGCGATGCAGAAGCGCGACTACGGGCGCATCGTCAATATCGCGTCGATCGCCGGCAAGGAAGGCAACCCGACCGCGTCGGCCTACAGCGCATCGAAGGCGGGCGTGATCGGGCTGACCAAGTCGCTGGGCAAGGAGCTCGCGAAGACCGGCATCCGCGTCAACTGCGTCACGCCCGCTGCGGTGCGGACGGCGATCTTCGACCAGATCTCGCAGCAGCACATCGATTTCATGCTGTCGAAGATTCCGCTCGGGCGCTTCGGCGGGGTCGACGAGATCGCCGCGATGGTCTGCTGGCTCGCGAGCGAGGACTGCTCGTTCTCGACCGGCGCGGTGTTCGATTTGTCCGGCGGGCGCGCGACGTATTGACGCGCATTTTGCCGCGCTACGGCCGCACGGCCAGCATGATCTTGCCGATGTGCGTGCTCGATTCCATCAGCGCGTGCGCGGCGGCGGCCTCGCCCAGCGGGAACACGCAATGGACGACGGGCTTCAGCTCGCCGCGCGCGAACAGCGGCCATACCTTCGCCCGCAACGACTGCGCGATTTCCACCTTCCGCGCGTGGGGACTCGCGCGGAGCGTCGAGCCGGTCACCGTCAGCCGCCGCACCATGATCGGCCGCCAGTCGATCTCGGCGCGCCCGCCGCCCAGGAAGCCGATGAAGACCAGGCGGCCGTCGAGCGCGAGGCACTTGAGGTTCTTCGGAATGTAGTCGCCGCCCACCATGTCGAGCACGAGGTCGACGCCGCGCTTGCCGGTGATCCGCGCGACTTCCGCGACGAAGTCCGCAGTGCGGTAGTTGATCACGTGATCGGCACCGATGGCGCGGCAGAAACCCGCCTTGTCGTCGCTGCCCACGGTGGTGATGACGGTCGCGCCGAAGCGTTTGCCGAGCTGGATCGCCGCAAGGCCGATGCCGCTCGAGCCGCCGTGGAACAGGGCCGTTTCGCCGGCCGCGAGATGGCCGCGATCGAACACGTTGTTCCAGACCGTGTAGTAGTTCTCGGGCAGGCTCGCAGCCTCGAGTTCGGAGAGACTGCCCGGAATCGGCAGGCAGTACTCGGCCGGCGTCGTGCAGTATCCGGCGTAGCCGCCGCCCGGCGTGAGCGCGCAGACACGGTCGCCGACCTTCCAGGTGCTCGCGCCCTCGCCGCACGCCACGATGGTGCCGGCCACTTCGAGCCCGATCACCGGCGACGCGTCGGCAGGCGGCGGATACGCGCCGGCACGCTGCAGGCAATCGGGCCGGTTGACGCCGGCGTAGCTCACCTCGATCAGCACCTCGCCGGCCTTGGGGGCAGGGACGGGTCCTTCGGCGAGCGCGAGCACGTCGGGTGGCCCCGGTGCGCGGGCCGCAACGAAACGCATGGTCGAGGGCAGGGGCATCGGATCCTCCGGTAGTTCCATCAATACATCACGCGCACGTTCTCCGGCGCCAGCCAATCCTTGAGCTGCGCGATGAGCGCGTCATCCGGATTGACGCGCCACGTGACGGGCAACTCGATGTCGCCGCCGATGCCGCGATTGCTGTACTCGACGACGATCTGGCAGCTGCCGTTGCGAAACGGCGCCAGCAATTCGAACAGCCGGTCGACCGCCGCGCTGCCGTTGCACGCGAGGCGCAGCGTCTTCGCGTGGCGCTTGCGGATCGCGGCGAGGTCGCATACCGATTCCGCGACGATGCGCAGGCCCTGCATCTGGCCGTCGTCACCCATCCGCGGGCTCACCTTCACCTCCATGACGACGAGCTGGTCTTCGCGCAACAGGGGGCGCGCGGCGTCGAAAGCCTCGTTCCACACGACGACCTCCGCCGAGCCGCCGCCGTCGTCCAGCGTGACGAATGCCGTCTTGCCGCGCTTGCCCGTCTGCACGCGCAGCGCGGTCACGATGCCGGCGATGGTCACGGGTTCCCGTTTCGGCGCGAGGCTCACCAGCGGTTGCCTGACGAGCTGCGCCAGCTCCGCGGCGTAGGCGTGGTAGGGGTGTCCGGACAGGTAGAAGCCGAGCGCAGCCTTCTCGTGGGTGAGCCGCTCGGCTTCCGTCCACTCGCGGGCGGCGATCAGCGCGAGCCCGGCCGCCTGCTGCTCTTCGCCGAACAGCGAAACCTGAGCCGCGTTGGCCTCCGCGCGTTCGGCTTCGCCCAGCGCGACGCTGACCGACGCGTACAGCGTGGCGCGGCGGGCGTCGATGCGGTCGAACGCGCCCGCCCGGATCAGCGCCTCGACCGCCCGCCGGTTGACCGCGCGCTTGTCGACGCGCCGGCAGAAGTCGAACAGGTCGCGGAACGGCCCGCCCTCGGCGCGCGCGGAAACGATCGCATTGATCGCCTGCTCGCCGGTGCCCTTGATGCCGCCGAGACCGTAGCGGATCTCTGTCGCATCGACGGGCTCGAAGCGGAAATTCGACGCGTTGACGTCGGGGGGCAGCACCGTCAGCCCCTGCGCGATCGCATCATCGTGCAGCTGGCGGACCTTGTCGGTGTCGTCCATCACCAGCGACAGGTTCGCCGCCATGAACGCCGCCGGGTGATGCGCCTTGAAATACGCGGTCTGGAAAGCGATCAGCGCGTAGGCGGCCGCGTGCGACTTGTTGAAGCCGTATCCGGCAAACTTCTGCATCAGGTCGAACAGGTGCGACGCCTTCGCAACGTGCATGCCGTTCTTCTGGGCGCCGCTGACGAAGATGTCGCGCTGGCGGTCCATCGCCGCCTGGTCCTTCTTGCCCATCGCGCGGCGGAGGAGGTCGGCGCCGCCCAGCGTGTAGCCGCCGATGACCTGGGCGATCTGCATCACCTGTTCCTGGTACACCATCACGCCGTACGTCGGCCCCAGGATCGGCTCGAGCCGCGGATCCATGTAGTCGACACGCTCGCGCCCCGACTTCCGCGCGGTGTAGTCCGGGATCAGCTCCATCGGCCCCGGCCGGTACAGGGCGACCAGCGCGACGATGTCCTCGAACCGCGCCGGCGGCGCCTGCTTGAGGAGGTCGCGCATGCCCCGCGATTCGAACTGGAAAACCGCGGTCGTGTTGCCGGTCCTCAGGATGTCGTAGGCCGGCTTGTCGTCGAGCGGGAGCGTCTCCAGCGCGAGCGTGTTGGAAGGATCGAGGCGGCGGACGTAACGCAGCGTCCAGTCGAGAATCGTCAGCGTCGTGAGCCCGAGAAAATCGAACTTGACGAGTCCCACCGCCTCGACGTCGTCCTTGTCGAACTGGGACATGGTCGCTTCCGATCCGGCCTGCGAGTAGAGCGGGCAGAAATCCGTCAGCTTGCCGGGTGCGATCAGCACGCCGCCCGCGTGCATGCCGACGTTGCGGGTGAGGCCCTCCAGCGACTCGGCGAGCGCCAGCAGTTCGCGCACCTCTTCCTCGTTTTTCTCCTTCTCGGCCAGCAACGGCTCCATCTCGCGCGCCTGGGCCAGCGTGATGAGCTTGCCAGGCTGGAACGGGATGAGCTTGGCGATGCTGTCGCACAGGCTGTACGGCAGATCGAGGACGCGACCCACGTCGCGCACCACCGCCTTGGCGGCCATCGTGCCAAACGTCGCGATCTGCGAGACCGAGTCGGCGCCGTACTTCTTCTTGACGTAATCGATGACGCTGTCGCGGCCGTTCTGGCAGAAGTCGATGTCGAAGTCCGGCATCGAGATGCGCTCGGGATTGAGGAAGCGCTCGAACAGCAGCGCATAGCGCAGCGGATCGAGGTCGGTGATGCCGAGCGAGTAGGCGACGAGCGAGCCGGCGCCGGAGCCGCGGCCGGGCCCGACGGGAACGCCGTTCTGCTTCGCCCAGTTGATGAAATCGGCGACGATGAGAAAGTAGCCGGCGAAGCCCATCTGCACGATGGTCGCGGTCTCGAAGTCGAGGCGGGCGACATACTCGGGCCGTTTCGCGTCGCGCAGGACCGGCTCGGGATACAGCGTGGCGAGCCGGCGCTCGAGGCCCGCGGCCGCCTCCGCGCGAAGGTGCGCGTCGATGGTGGAACCGTCGGGCGTGGGGAAGTCCGGCAGGTAGTTCTTGCCGAGGGCGATCGTGAGGCTGCAGCGCTGTGCGATGGCGACCGAGTTGGCGAGCGCTTCGGGCAGGTCGGCGAATGCCGCCGCCATTTCGTCCTGCGACTTGAAGTACTGGTCCGGGGTAAACAGCTTCGGGCGCCGCGGGTCCGCCAGCACGAAGCCCTCGGCGATGCACACGCGGGCCTCGTGCGCGCGGAAATCCCCGCGGCGCAGGAATTGCACCGGATGCGTGGCGACGACCGGCAGTGCGAGGTCGCCGGCAAGGCGCACGGTCGCGGCGACGAGCGCGCCGTCGTCGGCGTGGCCCGCGCGCTGGACCTCGAGGTAGTAGCGCCCCGGGAACAGGGCCGCCCATTCCTGCGCCGCCTTCGCCGCACCGGCGGCGTTGCCCTGCGCCAGCGCCTGGCCGACGTCGCCGTCGCGACCGCCGGACAGCGCGATCAGGCCGTCGGTGCCCTCGGCGAACCACGCGCGAGCGAGCTCGGCGTGCCCGCGGTGCTGGTTGCCGCGATACGCGCGCGACAGCCACTCCGCGAGCCTGAGATAGCCCGCGTGCGATTGGGCAAGGAGCAGCATGCGCCAGGGCTGGCCGCGCTCGGCCGCGTGCGTCACGCGCACGTCGCAGCCGATGACCGGCTTGATGCCCCTGGCGCGCGCCGCCTTGTAGAACTTGACCAGCCCGAAGGCGTTGCCGAGATCGGTGATCGCCAGCGCGGGCATGGCGTCCGCCACCGCAGCCGCCACGGCGTCGTCGATGCGCAGCGTGCCGTCGGCGATGGAAAACTCGCTGTGCAGCCGCAGATGGACGAAACGCGTTGCGCTCATGGGGAACCGAAGACGGGAGTGTTAGAATTTTACTCTGTTCGTCCGATTGACTTTGCGTTGCCACTGCCGTGCCCCTCGCGTTGCCCGCCGCTCCACGCCTTGCCGTTCCCGCCGTCGCCTGCGCGCTCGGCATCGCAGTGCTCCTCGCGCAGAGCGGCTGCGCGACGCTGATGCCCGGCGCACAAGGCGAGCGCCCCGGTGCGGGCACTTCCACGCCGACGCCGTCGCACGTCGAACCGCCGCCACCGGCGATCAACCTGGCGGGCTTTCCGCTGCCTTATCGGCAGGGTTACGCCGACGGTTGCGCCAGCGCGGGCGGCCGGGAGCAGAAGGACGCCGCGCGTTTCGCCGCCGACGGCAACTACCGCACCGGGTGGGCAGACGGCCGGGCCCTGTGCGCAAGGAAATAGTCCGCGCCAACGGCGCGACGTTGCGCGAGGACACCCCGCGATGAAGCCGTTCCGTTCGCACCGCGTCCCGCTGCGCGGCATGGACCACCACGTGCTGAGCTGGGGCGATCCCGCCGCGCCCAAGCTGTTCCTGGTGCATGGCTGGATGGACGGCGGCGCATCGTTCCAGTTCCTGGTCGACGCGCTCGCCCGCGACTGGTACGCGGTCGCGCCGGACCTGCGCGGGTACGGCCGCAGCGCATGGCAGCCGCAGGGTTACTGGTTCGCGGATTACGTCGCGGACCTCGAGGCGTTGCTCGATGTGTTCGCCCCGGGAGAATCCGTCAACCTCGTCGGCCACAGCCTCGGCGGCAATATCGTCATGCAGTACGCGGGCCTGCGGCCGCAACGGGTGCGCGCCGTGATCTCGCTCGAGGGGTTCGGCATTCCCGTGGAAACGCCGGACAACGCACCGAAAAAATTCGCGAAGTGGCTCGACGCGCTGGCCGACCCGCCCGAGTTCGAGCCGTACGCGAACCTCGACGCCGTCGCGGACCGGCTGCAGAAGACCAATCCGCGACTGCCGCGCGACAATGCGCTGTTTCTCGCCGGTCACTGGGCCGAAGTGCTGCCCGACGGCCGCGCGCGCCTGCGGGCGGACCCGCGGCACAAGCTGCCGTTTCCCTCTGTCTACCGGATGGAGGAGATCTATGCGATCTGGCGCAGGATCCGCGCGCCGGCGCTGTGGGTCGCCGCGGCGCAGTCGGACATTCCCAAGTGGCTCGCCGAGCATCCGGAAGGCGAGATCGGCGCCGACAATCTCATCGGCGTGAGGCGACGGCTGACGCACGTGCCGCAAGGGCGCCTCGTGATCATCGACGACGCGGGCCACATGCTGCACCACGATCAGCCCGCCGCCGTCGCCGCGGCGATCGAGGCGCTTCTGTGCGCCGCGGCGGGCCCGCATTGATCCCGCCCCGCCGCGCGGCCGCGTTGCGGCGCGCGCGGTGCCGGTGGCCGGTTTCGCAGCATCGCGCGCACCCGCGGAACAGCGGGTGAACCGCCTCGCGATCCGGTCGGTCGGCGGCGCTTACGTTGCGATGGCGGTGCTGACCGTGGTCTGGGGCAGCAACTGGCTGGCGATGAAGCTGGCACTCGGCCATGCGCATCCGGTCCTGTACAACATCCATCGCACGCTCGTCGCGATTGCCGTGCTGTTCGCGGTGTTGTTGTGGCAGCGCCGGCCGCTGCTGCCCGAGTCGTGGCGGGCCGTCGTGGTCACGGGTTTGTTCCAGACCACGATCAACCTCGGCTCGACGCCGATGGCGCTGGCCGATGGCGGTGCGGGCCGTACCGCGGTACTGGTGTTCACGATGCCCTTCTGGACGATACTGATTGCATGGCCGGTGCTGCACGAGCGCCTGCGCGGGACGCAGTGGCTCGCCGTTGGTCTCGCCCTCGCCGGGTTGACGCTGATCGTCGAGCCATGGAAATGGCAGGGCGTCCTCGCGCCGAAGCTGTGGGCGGTGCTGTCGGGGTTCGGCTGGGCGGCGGGGACGATCGCCCTCAAGTATTTCCAGCGCGAGAAGCGCTTCGACATGCTGAACCTGCTGGCCTGGCAAATGGCGGTCGGGCTGCTGCCGATTCTTCTGGTGCCTCTGGTGCTGCCGCTGCCGGCCACGGACTGGAGCGCGATGTACGCGCTGTGGCTGCTGGTGACGGGCGCGCTGTCGACGGCCGTCGGCTACGTGCTCTGGATCGCCGTGCTGCGCTGGGTGCCCGCGGGGACCGCGTCGCTTTGCATGCTGGCGATCCCGGTGATCGCGCTCGTGAGCTCGATGATCGTGTTCGGGGAGCGGCTGACCGCGGCGGAATGGACCGGCATCGCCTTCGTCGGAGCGGGCCTCGTCATCATCTCGGTGCGCGCGTGGCGGGCGAGCCGCGAGGGCAGGCGCGACGGCGACGAGCCGCCGCTGCTCGAAGGTGGATAGCGCAGCGCCGCGAACGGCCGGCGAGCGCGGGTGATGCCGGCCACGGACAGGGCATGATCAGAGTCGATACACGCGCCGCGCGTTTCCGGCGAGGAACAGCTGCATGGCCTCGGCGTCGAGCCCGATCGCGTCGATGCCCTCCAGTGCCTTGGCCGGCATGATCATCGGGTAGTTGGTGCCGAACAGCACCTTGGCGCGGCCGTGACCGCGCATGAATTCCAGCAGCGGCGCCGGGTAGCGCCGGACCGTGTACGCCGAGGTGTCGATGTAGACGTTCTCGTGCTTGGTCGCGACGGCGACCGCCTCGTCGGTCCAGGGATAGCCGATGTGCCCGGCGACCACCACCAATTCGGGGAAGTCGATCGCGACCTGGTCGAGATAGATCGGGCGCCCGACCGCGGAGGGCATGAGCGGCCCCGTGTGCCCGATCTGCGTGCAGAACGGCACGCCCATCTCGCAGCACGCGGCGTAGACCGGATAGAAACGCCGGTCCGTGGGCGGCGCCTCCCACAGCCATGGCAGCACGCGGATGGCCTTGAACCCCAGGTCTTCGACGCAGCGCCGGACCTCGCGCATTGCCGCCATCGGTTTCGCGATGTCCACCGAACCCACGCCGACGAGCCTGGCCGGCGCCTGCGCGACGAAGCCCGCCACTTCGTCGTTCGAGATCATCACCGACCTGGGCCCGACCCACGCGCTGATCAGGCTGCGGGCAATGCCGGCCACGTCCATCGCGGCGATCGTGGCAGAAACGGGCAGCTCCTCGGTCGGCAGCGCCGCTTTCGTCCAGCGCAGCAACGACGCGAACATCGGATCCTGGAGGTGGCGCAGTGTCGGGTGCTGCGCCCATGCATCGATGATCATTGCGGCGCTCGTCATGTCGCGGCCGGCGCGGTTTGCGCCGGCTCCGAGAACTCCTCCCATGCGGCCAGCGCATCGGCCGCGTACATCAGCGAAGGTCCGCCGCCCATGTAGACCGCCATGCCCAGCGCTTCCTCGACCTCGGCGCGCGTCGCGGAGAGCTTGACCAGCGCCTCGACGTGATACCCGATGCAGGCGTCGCAGTGCGCGGCCACGCCGAGCGCCAGCGCGATCAGCTCCTTCGTCTTCTTGTCGAGCGCGCCGTCGCGGGTCGCGGCGCGGGACAGCGCGCCGAAGCCCTTGATGACGTCGGGAATGTCCGCCCGCAACTTCGCGATCGAGGCCGACACCGAACGGGTGATGTTGCGATAGCTCTTGGTCATGCTCCTCCTCCGATTTCCCGATTCTCGTCAGTCTCGCACGAACCCGGCGGCATCGCTGTGACCTATGTCACAGCGCTGGGCGGGGCGCATGGCGCGAACCGGTAGAATGGGTGCCCGGTTCGACCCAGGCACCCATGACGCAACCCGCGCCCTCCGATCTCGGCAAGCTGGCGATCAATCGTGATTTCGTCCGGGTGACGGGCCGGCGGCGCCGCAAGTGGCTGTGGCTCCTCGGCCTTGCGGCGGCCGCGCTGGCCGGCGCCGCCTGGTATCTCGCGCAGCCGCGGCCGGTGGCGGTGGAGACGGCACCGGTCGTCACGATCTATCCGTCGCAGGATTTTCTGGTGCTGAACGCCACCGGCTACGTGGTCGCGCAGCGCAAGGCGGCGATCGCCTCGAAGGCGACGGGCCGGCTGACGTGGCTCGGCGTGGCCGAGGGCTCGCGGGTGAAGGCGGGCGAGATCATCGCGCGGATCGACAACCGCGATGTCGTCGCGCAGGCCGAGAGTGCGCAGGCGAGCGTGCTCGCCGCCCGCGCGGCGCTCCTGCAGGCGCAGGCCGAGGAGCGCGACGCGGCGGCGCAACTGAAGCGCAACGAGGACCTGCTGGCGAAGGGCTTCGTATCGCCGGCGACCGTCGACACGGCCAGATGGCGTGCCGATCGCGCGGTGGCGGGCGTGGCCAGCGCCAGGGCGGCCATCGGTGTGGCTGAAGCCAATGCGCGCAATGCCGAGGTCTCCGTCGACTACACGCTGATCCGCGTGCCGTTCGACGGCGTCATCCTGTCGAAGAGTGCCAATGTCGGCGACATGGTCACCCCGTTTTCATCGGCGGCGGACTCGAAGGGCGCGGTGGTGACCATGGCCGACATGAGCACGCTCGAGGTCGAGGCCGACGTTTCGGAATCGAGTCTGGCGAAGATCAAGGTGGGCCAGCCCTGCGAGATCACGCTGGACGCGCTGCCGGGCGAACGGTTTCGCGGCCGGATCAGCCGCATGGTGCCGACGGTCGACCGGGCGAAGGCCACGGTGATGACCAAGGTGCAGTTCGAGACCATCGATCCGCGGATCCTGCCGGAGATGAGCGCGAAGGTGTCGTTTCTGTCGCAGGACGTGACGCCCGCGCAGCAGCAGCCGCTCACCGCCGTCAATCCCGGCGCGCTTGCCTCACGGCAGGGGAAGACCGTCGTGTTCCTCGTCAAGGACGGCCTGGCGGTCGAAGTGCCGGTGACCGCCGGCGCCACGGTGGGCGGGCTGATCGCGATTTCGGGCGCGGCAAGGACCGGCGACAAGGCGGTGCTGAAGCCCGGGGCGGAACTCGCCGACCGGACGGCCGTCAAGGTCGCCCCGAAGTGACGGCCGCGCCCCTGGTGGCGATTCGCGGATTGTCGAAGCACTACGTTCGCGGCGAGCAGGTCATTCCGGTGCTCGTCAACATCGACCTCGACATCGCCGCCGGCGAATACATCGCGCTGATGGGGCCGTCCGGCTCCGGCAAGTCGACGCTGCTCAATCTGATCGCCGGCATCGACAAGCCGAGTGCCGGCGAGATCAGGGTGGCGGGCATCGACATCGCGGAGCTCGACGAGACCGACCTCGCGGCGTGGCGCGCGGCGAATGTCGGTTTCATCTTCCAGTTCTACAACCTGATGCCGGTGCTGACGGCCTTTGACAACGTCGAGCTGCCGTTGCTGCTCACGTCGCTGTCGCGCCGCGACCGGCGGCAGCGGGTCGAGACCGCGCTCGCGCTGGTCGGCCTCTCCGACCGCAAGAGCCATTACCCGAACGAGCTGTCGGGCGGCCAGCAGCAGCGGGTGGCGATCGCGCGCGCGTTCATCTCGGACCCGACGTTGATCGTCGCCGATGAGCCGACGGGGGATCTCGACCGCACGACGGCGGAGGAAATCCTTGGCCTCCTCGAACGGTTCAATGGGGAGCTCGGCAAGACGATCATCATGGTGACGCACGACCCCAAGGCCGCGGAAAAGGCCCACCGCGTGGTGCATCTCGAAAAGGGCGTGCTCGCCGATTGATCCGTTGCCTCCGGCGGCGAGGCGCAGGGCGCGTTCCGGGGAACCGCCGCGCCGGAGCCGGCGGCGCGCGTTACGGTTTTCCGGGTTTCGGCGGGGTGCCGGCCGGCCGCGATGCCTTCGCCGAGTCCAGCATGTCCTTGTCGAGCTCGAGTTCCAGATCGAGCGCGCGAGGCAGCCTGCTCGCAACCATCGTGGCCGTCGCGGTCGTTGTGCCGGCGGCGGCTGCCGGGCGCTCGACCCGCCGCGCCGCGCCCGTCGCGCTGGCATCGCCGCTCAACTGCTCGGCGAGCTGGCGCAGGAAAAGAATCTCTTCGTACGCGGGCAGCGAGAAACCCGTGCGCCTGCCGTCGCGGTTGTCGTGCAGCAGCCGGTCGAGCAGCGCGCGGCATTCCGCCGTGCCCCACGACGAGACGACCTGCCGGATGATATGGGGAAACGCTTCCAGTCCGCGATCGCCGTCATCGTGCGGCGGGAAGTTCTCCCAGGCGGGAACCGCCGCGTTGAACCGCAGATGGAAATCCTGCGCGAGCTCGCGGAAGTCCTGGTCGCGACCCTGTTTGTGGTACAGGTCCAGCAGCATCACCCAGGCGGCGGGCAGCGAGCCCGCCGTGCGGATATGCTGCTGCAGCACCTCGATCGCGCGATCCATGCGGTTGAACGCGAGATACACGCCCGCTTCTTCGGTGACATGGGACAGTTCCGACACGGCCACGGCCGTGGACTGCCCGCGCGTGTCGGGACCTTGTCGCGCTTGCGCCGCCTGCGCCACGGCGCGCGCCGCGGCGGGCGCGCCGGCCGGGGGTCGCGCCGCGGGTCGCGCCGGCGCCTGTTCGCCGGGCGCGGCGTTGCGCATCCATACCGGCGTGTCCGCCACGCTGCGGCGGCGCCGCAATGACAGGCCCGCGGCGATCAGCAACGCCAGTCCGATCACCGCCGCGAGAACGGGCCAGCCGTCGCTCCACCAACGGCCGATCGTCGCCTGTGGCGAGGTTTTCGCCGCTTCTTCCGCCGCGGTGCGGGCGGCCTGCAACGCCTGCGCGGCGACGATTTCCTGCTGCATCCGGTCGACCGTCGCGGCCAATTCGACCACGCGCTGCCGCAGCACGATGGTTTCCGCCTCCAGCAGGTTGGCGAGTTCCTGCTGCTCGCGCGCAGTCGCGTCGCCGGCACCCTTGCCGGGCGCGCCGCCGGGAACCGCGGTCGACACGGTCAGTTTGGGCTTGGGCTGGGGAGGGGCGGCAGCCGCCGCCCTGGCCGCGGGATTGGGCGCCGCTGCTGCGCGCGGTCGCGGCTCCGCCGGCACTGCCGTCGCGCTTCCCGCCGCCGTCGCGCGACGGCGATCCGGCGCCCGTGGCGTGCGGGCGGGCGGCGGCGCGGACGAGGTGCTGCGCGCGTCGGCATCGCCGGTCGCGGGCGTGCCGGCGGATGGGCTGACGGCCGCGGCCGGTGCCGGCGCCTCGCTCGCGACCGGGGTGTCGATCGGCAACGGATCGAGCAGCAGCGTATATTCGCGGCGGACGGGGCTGTCGCAGCCCGCCTGCAGCGTCACCTTGACGATCGGATCGTTGAGCGGGCGCAACGTCGTGACCACGAGCCGAGCTTCGGCGCCGGTGCGCTCCAGCGCGATCCGTGCGGTCTGGACTTCGGGTATGCCGTCGGCGGAGCGCTGTGTAAGCGCCAGCTTGAAGCACTCACCGGAAATTTCTTCGCCGGGGGCGGCGATGATCGGCACCACGATCCGCAGCGGCCGGCCGAGCCCCGATTGGGCGGAGATCTCGCCGAGTCCGATCGCCTGTGCGGTGCCTGCCACGGCGGCGAGTGCCAGGGTGGCGAGGAGCGCGGCATCGCGGCGGCGGCCGGCAAGGGCAGCGGAAGATCGGCGGGAGGAAGACGCGGTGTTCGGCAACGGGGTTCTCATCGTTGGTTTGTTGCTCGGGGCTCGCGACCTGCCGGCCGCTTGCGAGGTTAGTTTAGCAGGAACCGTGCCGCGGCGAGTCGCTCTGGTGGAGATCGGCTAAACTGCTGATTCGCTGTACTCTATGGCGAAGCCGGCCCTTTCCGCGGCGCGTCCCCCGCCTTGCTGCTGCCTCAACTCGTCCTCAAGAACGCATTTCGGCACAAGCTGCGCACGGTCCTGACGATCGTGGGCATCGTGGTGGCGATCACGGCGTTCGGGCTGCTGCGAACCATCGTCGACGCCTGGTATGCGGGAGCGAACGCGAGTTCGAGCGCCCGCCTCGTGACCCGCAGCGCGGTTTCGCTCGTGTTCCCGCTCCCGCTCACGTACGCCCAGAAACTGCGGCAGGTGCCGGGCGTGGCGTCGGTGACGTGGGCCAACTGGTTCGGCGGCGTCTACATCAGCGAACGCAACTTCTTTCCGCAGTTCGCGGTCGACGCCCCGACGTACCTCGACATGTACCCGGAGTTCGTTCTCGCAGCCGACGAAAGGAAGGCCTTCCTGACCGATCGCACCGGCGCGATCGCCGGCCGCAAGCTCGCCGACCGTTACGGGTGGAAGATCGGCGACGCGATTCCGCTGCGTGGCACGATCTTTCCGGGCACCTGGACGTTCACGCTGCGCGGGATCTATGACGGCGCCGAAGCGACCACCGACACGTCGTCGATGTTCTTCCACTGGAGGTATCTGAACGAGACGCTCAAGCGGATCTCCCCGCGCCGCGCCGATCAGACCGGCGTATTCATCGAGCAGCTTGCGGATCCGCAACAGGCCGCGGAGGTGTCGCGGGCGATCGACGCCGAATTCAGGAATTCGCTCGCGGAGACGCTCACGGAGACCGAGAAAGCCTTTCAGCTCGCCTTTGTCGCGATGGCGGAAACGATCCTGCTCGCGATCCAGGCAGTGAGCTTCGTCGTCGTCATCATCATCATGGCCGTGATGGCGAACACCATGGCGATGACGGTGCGCGAGCGCAGCGCCGAGTACGCGACGATGAAGGCGCTGGGCTTTTCCGGCGCCTTCGTCGCCTTGATGATCTTCGCCGAATCGCTGGCGATCGCGATGGTCGGCGGCCTCATCGGCGTCGGCGTGACCATCCCGCTCACCAGGGCCTTCGCCGTCGCGGTCGGGTCGCTGCTGCCGTCGGTGAGCGTGAGCATCGAGACCACGCTGCTGCAGCTTGGCGCGGCGCTCGTCGTCGGCGCCGTGGCGGCATGGCTCCCCGCGTGGCGGGCGGCGCGGATCCGCATCGTCGATGGCCTGCGTGCCGTTGGCTGAGATGAACGGCCCCCGCGCTCACTGCGTTCGCTGTCCCCCGAGGGGGTGCACAGTGCCCTTCGGGCGGCCGGGCGGGCAGATGAACGGCCCCCGCGCTCACAGCGTTCGCTGCCCCCCGAGGGGGTGCACAGTGCCCTTCGGGC
>Ga0315290_10000166_pt1 | contig 39741 bp, 38 predicted proteins | sample YL17G12_0_MG_FD_203627 | JGI IMG/M metagenome (GOLD analysis project Ga0315290, IMG submission 203627) | Sediment microbial communities from Yellowstone Lake, YNP, Wyoming, USA - YL17G12_0 | ecosystem: Environmental > Aquatic > Freshwater > Lake > Sediment | place: USA: Wyoming | collected... | reverse complement strand
GCCAGAGTGGAGTTCTTGGCGCCGCTTGGCTTCGGCCGCGCCGACGTGGTCGTTGCCGTTCCCGATTGCTGGATCGACGTCGCCTGTATGGCCGATCTGGAAGACGTTGCCGTTCAGTTTGCGCGGGCCCATGGCAGGCGTCTGCGCGTCGCCACCAAATATATGAACCTGACCCGGCGTTTCTTCGCGCGGGCCGGCGTCGCGGGCTACCGCATCGTGGAGAGCGTGGGCGCCACGGAAGGCACGCCCGCCGCTGGCACGGCGGAGCTGATCGTCGACATCACCACCACCGGCACGACGCTCCGCGCCAATCATTTGAAGCTGTTGCAGGACGGGCTGATCCTGAGGTCGCAGGCTTATCTGGTGGCCGCGCGCGCCGCGGAGCGGAGCCACCCGGCCGTCGAGCTTCGCGACGCCATTCTCGCCCGCCTAACTGTCGATACGAACTGAGAGTCTCTTCATGGTCATCCGTCTCGCGCTCCCGGCGCTGCTCGCGTTCTCCTGGCTTGGCGCGGCCAGCGCGGCGCCTTCGCGCATCATCATTCTGCGCCACGGCGAGAAGGCAGATGCTTGAAAGCATTGCGGCGTGGGGCAAGGCCGCGCGGACGCGCTCGCCGAGTTCTATCTCGGCCGCGACGCCGCAAAGCCTATTTTCACTGGAGGCGAGGCCATTCTCGCCATCACTCTGCATACGCTCAACGGACTGAAGTCCGCAAGCGGCTGCGATACAAAGGGCGCCTCGGAGTGAGGAGCCTCACGCCAGGCTGAGATCCATCTCGCCCCTGGCGCCCGCGCCGTCGCCCCGCGACACTGGCGCGAGGTGATGGCGCCCGGCGCCGTCGGGCTTAAGCTCCAAGAAGCGCTCATGGTAGGCGACGAGGCTCGAGCGGTGGCCGATCGAGACGATGGCCGTGCCCGGCAAGCGCTCGAGCAGAAGGCGGTAGAGCATCTCCTCGGCACGCTCGTCGAGCGCACTGGTCGCTTCGTCGAGGAACAGCCAATCGGGCTTCTGCAACAGCGCGCGCGCGATCGACAGCCGCTGCTGCTCGCCGACGGAAAGCTGGTCGGCCCAATAGGCGGTCTCGTCGAGCCTGTCCTGCAAAGCCCCGAGCCCGGTGGCCGATAGGACGTCGTCGATCTCGGCAGGGGAAAATGCATTTTCTGGTCCGGGATAGGCGAGCGCTCCCCTGAGCGTGCCAAGGGGCAGATAAGACCGCTGCGGCAGGACCAGGAGATCGGCGCCGTGCGGGACGCGAATGATGCCGGAGCCGAACGGCCAAACGCCGCCCAGCGCCCGGAATAGGCTCGTCTTGCCTGAGCCGGAAGGCCCCGTCACCAGCACATGCTCGCCCGGCTCGATGACGAGACCGGAGACGCGCACGATCTCCTCGCCATTCGGCAGGCCGACGATCAGCTCTTCGGCGAGAAGGGCGGTACCGCCATCGCTCACATGCTCGACGCGGGGAGCAGCGCTGTCGAGCGACCGCGCCCAATCAATCGAGGCGTCGAAGCCCGCGAGTCGGTTCAGCACCGCCTTCCAATCGGCAATTTCCGGGTAGGCCTTGACGAAGAAGGACAGCGCGCCCTGCACCTGGCCGAACGCCGATGCGATCTGCATCAGGCCGCCCAGCATCATGGAGCCAGCAAAATAGAGCGGGCTCACCACGATGAAAGGGAAGATGATGGCGACCTGCGAATAGCCCTGGGTGAGGAAGGTCAGCCGCTTGGTGCGCTGCATGATCCCGTACCAATTGCCGACTACGCGCCCGAAGCGATCGAGCAGGCGCTCCTCCTCGGCGCGCTCGCCGGCGAGCAGCGTCACTTCTTCGGCGTTCTCGCGCAACCGCACCAGCGAGAAGCGGAAGTCCGCCTCATAGCGCTGCTGGTCGAAATTGAGGCGGATCAGGGGACGCCCGACAAGATGGGTCACCCAGGTGCCGATGACGGCGTAGATCAGCGCGGCCCAGACGAGATAGCCGGGAATGTTGAAGGACTTCGAGCCGATCATGAGCGGGCTGCCCGATGACAGGTTCCACAGGATCACCACGAAGGAGACGAGGGTGACGATGGAGCCGAGCAGCGAAATGCCGATGTCGAGCGTGCCGTTGATGAACTGCCTGATGTCGTCGGCGATGCGCTGGTCTGGATTGTCGGCCGAATCGCCTTTTAGCCGCATGCGGTAATGCGTGCCTTGGCCGAGCCAGCGTCCGAGATAGCGCGTGGTAAGCCAGCGGCGCCACCTGATCTGCAGCCATTGCTGCAGATAGAGCTGATAGACGGCGCTGACGATGAAGACCGCCGCGAGCAGGCTGAACACGCCGAGCTGGGAGATGAAAACGTCCCAGTCCTTGTTCTGCAGCGAGTCGTAAAAGGCTTTGTACCAGGTGTTGAAGCGCACGTTCAGCCAGACCTGAAACAGCTGCAGCGCGATCACGGTGGCAAGCAGCACGCGTCCCGCCCAGCGGTCCTCCGAGCGGAAATAGGGGAGCGCGATGCGCGCGAACTCTCGGGTTGAATTACGGAATCCGGCCAAACCAGGGATGCTCCAGGGGGCTGCGAGGAGTTGAGCGCTATGCGCTGAGGACGATAGGGCGCGAGCAGGCGCTTGGGAAATTACGTTTGCGTAAGCCTAGGGAACCCGCCTGGTAGGAATAAAGCAGAAAGGGCGGCCAATGGCCGCCCTTTCCTTAACCGACAGTCCCGATTTCTGGTCTGATTACATCATGTCCATGCCGCCCATGCCGCCGCCCGGCATGTGCGAATGCTCATCCTTCTTCTTCGGCGACTCGGCGACGCCAGCCTCGGTGGTGACGAGGAGACCGGCGACGGAGGCTGCATCCTGCAGCGCCGTGCGCACGACCTTGGCGGGGTCGATGATGCCTTTCTCGACGAGATCGACATACTCATTGTTCTGCGCGTCATAGCCGAAGGTCGGCGATTTCTGGTCGAGCACCCGGCCCACTACGATCGAGCCTTCGACGCCCGCATTCTCGGCGATCTGGCGGATCGGAGCCTGTAGCGCGCGGCGGACGATGTTGATGCCGGCCTCCTGGTCCTCGTTGTCGCCCTTGACCTTCAGCGACTTCGAAGCCCACAGCAGAGCGACCCCACCGCCGGGCACGATGCCCTCCTCGACGGCGGCCCGGGTCGCGTTCAGCGCATCGTCGACGCGATCCTTCTTCTCCTTGACCTCCACTTCCGTGGCGCCGCCGACCTTGATCACGGCAACGCCGCCGGCGAGCTTGGCCAACCGCTCCTGCAGCTTCTCCTTGTCGTAATCGGAGGTGGTATCCTCGATCTGCTGCTTGATCTGGCCGATACGGGATTCGATATCGGTCTTCTTGCCGGAACCGCCGACGATGGTCGTGTCGTCCTTGGTGATGGTGACCCGCTTGGCCTTGCCGAGCATCTGCACGGTGACGTTTTCGAGCTTGATGCCGAGATCCTCGGAGATCAGCTCACCGCCGGTGAGCACGGCGATGTCCTGCAGCATGGCCTTGCGGCGGTCGCCGAAGCCAGGGGCCTTTACGGCGGCAACCTTCAACCCGCCGCGCAGCTTGTTGACCACGAGGGTGGCCAGCGCCTCGCCCTCGACGTCCTCGGCGATGACCAGCAGCGGCTTGCCCGACTGCACCACCTGCTCGAGCAGCGGCAACAGCGCTTGCAGACCGGAGAGCTTCTTCTCGTAGATGAGGATGTAGGGGCTTTCGAGCTCCGCCACCATCTTCTCGGCGTTGGTGATGAAGTAGGGCGAGATATAGCCGCGGTCGAACTGCATGCCTTCGACCACTTCGAGCTCGCTTTCGAGGCTCTTCGCTTCCTCGACGGTGATCACGCCTTCATTGCCGACCTTCTGCATGGCCTTGGCGATCATGTCGCCGATGGCCTTTTCGCCGTTGGCCGAAATGGTGCCGACCTGTGCGATCTCGGCCGACCCGCTCACCTTCTTGGCGCGCTTCTTGATGTCGGCGATGACCTCGGCCACGGCCTTGTCGATGCCGCGCTTCAGGTCCATCGGGTTCATGCCGGCGGCCACGGATTTTAGACCCTCGCGCACGATGGCCTGGGCGAGCAGCGTGGCGGTCGTGGTGCCGTCCCCGGCGGTGTCGTTGGTCTTCGACGCCACTTCGCGCAGCATCTGCGCGCCCATGTTCTCGAACTTGTCCTCGAGCTCGATCTCCTTGGCGACGGTAACGCCGTCCTTGGTGGAGCGCGGAGCGCCGAAGGATTTCTCTAAGATGACGTTACGGCCCTTGGGCCCGAGCGTGACCTTGACCGCATTGGCCAGGATGTCGACGCCGCGCATCATCCGCTCGCGGGCGTCGGCGGCAAATCTTACGTCTTTCGCTGCCATTTCACTTTTCTCCGTTGATGTCTTGTCGTCTTGAGGTGGGGACGCTTCAGCCGAGGATGCCCATGATGTCGGACTCCTTCATGATCAGCAGCTCCTCGCCGTCGATCTTGACCTCGGTGCCGGACCATTTGCCGAACAGCACCTTGTCGCCGGCTTTGACTCCCATGGGCTGCAGCTTGCCGTCCTCGCCGCGCGCGCCGGGGCCAGCCGCAACCACTTGGCCCGTCTGGGGCTTTTCCGCCGCCGTATCTGGGATGATGATGCCGCCTTTGGTCTTGAGCTCCTCCTCGAGCCGCCGAACGACGACGCGATCATGGAGCGGACGAAATTTCATGGGTTTTCTCCTGAGATGACTGGGATCAGGGTGTAAGGGATGGGTTCGTTGGCACTCATAGAAGTTGAGTGCTAACGAACGCCCTATGGATAACGGGAGCGCTGGCCCCCTGTCAAGCAAACCGGCGAGGCGCGAGCCCGGAAAATGCTTCACCCGGGCCGCTTCTTGACCATGATGGCAAGCGCCGCAAGCGCGCCGAACCAAGCAGCGGATCGAGCAAGTCGGCGCTGACCGGGACCCATCCAGAAGCGGCTCTTCCCTAAGATCAAGTGCTTGACCGGCCTTTCTCGCTGTCCATATGGACGAGCAGTGCCGCGGGATAGCGCTCCCCGGCGGCAGCACCCGCGGGTAGCGCGCGTGCGAGTGCCGCAAGGTCATTGGGTGAAAGATCGACCTTGAGAGCGCCCAAGGCCTCGGTCAGACGATCGCGCCGCCTCGCGCCGACCAAGGGGACGATATCGGAACCTTGTGCCGCGACCCAGGCGATCGCCACCTGCGCCACGGACGCTCCGAGCTCGCCCGCGATTCCCTGCAGTTTATCGACCAAGGCAAGATTGGCCTCCAAATTCGCGCCCTGGAAGCGCGGACTGTTCCCACGGAAATCGCGCTCGCCCTCGCGCGCCTTCGACCAATGGCCACTGATCAGCCCGCGGGAAAGCACGCCATAGGCGGTGATGCCGATCTGAAGCTCGCGGCAGACCGGCAGGATCTCAGTCTCGATCCCGCGCGAGATCAGCGAGTATTCGATCTGCAAATCGCTGATCGGATGCACGGCGTGGGCGCGGCGGATGGTCTCCGCGCCCACCTCCGAAAGCCCCACATAGCGGACATAGCCGGCCTTCACCATGTCGGCGATCGCCCCGATCGTGTCTTCGACGGGTACGTTCGGATCGAGCCGCGACGGGCGGTAGATGTCGATATGATCGACGCCGAGCCGGCGCAGCGAATAAGCGAGGAAGTTCTTCACGGCGAGTGGCCTGGAATCATAACCCGACCAATTTCCGGCCGGATCGCGGAGCGCGCCGAATTTGACGCTGATAATCACGCCGTCGCGGCCGCTGCCGGCAAGCGCCTCGCGGATGAGCATTTCGTTGTGGCCCATGCCGTAGATGTCGCCGGTGTCGAGCAGCGTGATGCCGGCATCCAAAGCGCCGTGGATCGTGGCGATGCTCTCGTTCCGGTCGGCCGGCCCGTAGAGGTCGGACATACCCATGCAGCCAAGGCCGATGGCCGAGACCTCGGGACCCGCCGCGCCAAGCTTTCGATGGATCATGGCTGGCTCTCCTTGACTGAAGCGCGCCACGGTCACTGTGGGCGCGGATTAGCTAGGCCCGCGCGGGCGCTCATAGGACGAGGCGGACATAGCCCAGTCCGAGATACATCAGGACGAAAATGCCGACCACCAGCAGGAGGAGCCGACAGATCGACGTCCGGGCCCGGTTGGAGAGGGTGTCGGCGAACGGGTTGGGCAGGTGCTTGAAACAGGACGCGGCGAAGGACCCGACGAGATCTTCATGCCGCCTCATCACCGACCAGGCCTGAACTGTGATGATTAGCCAGGCGCCGCTGATGAGAAGGCCGGCGGCAAGCATGGCAAGTGCCACCCACTTATTCTCCCACAGCACCGCCGGACTGATGGCGAGAGCACCAATAAGCGAATTGGCGAAGAGGCCGGTCCAGCAGATGACCTTGGTATGAGCCGCGCGGTTGCCCGGGTGTTTGCCGAACACTCCGTTCAACGCATCGACCAGCTGATCGGGTCCGGGTGGTTCTTTAGCACGGACCGCTAAGCCGGCGAAAATCGCGAGGCCAACCACGCCTGCCAGAGCTCCGATTTCGATGTGTCTGAAGGTCATGCTGTCGGCACTCCTTCGAACGGCAGTGGAACCAAGCAAATTCCCGAGAAAGCACTAAGCCTCAATGCGCCTGTGTGCCATGGCCAAGCGGGCAAGAATTGTCGCATAGGGCCGTTATCATATTCTGGCGACGTGACGGAATTTTCTCCGGGCGTGCGCGACTATCCCGCAAGGATCGCCGGCGCGGCGCACCAACAAGAGTCGTCCGCCGCCATTTGGGCCTGCCGCGTCTTGGCGGTCATCGTCTTCGTGATTATCGTCTTGGCTGTGATCGCGAGAGCCCTTAGGCTACTTGATAGCTATGCTTGCATGCTTGCCGCCGCATGGTGGCGGGGCAAAGGGACCAGCCGAAGCTGAGTATGACAAGCCATGACCTCTAAGTCGACCGCTGCCTCTGGACGCCTCACTCTGCTAGATGTGGTGGTCCTTATCGCCATGGCTGTCATCGCCGCGGCCTTCTCGGCCGGCCTCATTCTCAATTCAGGCATCGACGTCATGGCGGGCGTGATCGCGGGTGCTGCGCTCTTCACGGTCATGGCCTCTTCCCATTATGTGATCACGCGCCAGGCCCGCTCCGCCTCCGTCACCGGACGCATGGAGGAACTCGAGGAAGCGCTGATCGTGCTTGACGGCGACTTGCAGCGCATCGATCAGGTCGAGGACGACGTAGCCCGGCTCGATCTGCTGACGGACAAGGTTGAGCGTCTTGATCAGGCCGTGGCAGATTATCAGGGCGGCGATGCCGGTGCCGGCGCCGAGCAGCTCGCGCGCTTGTCGGGCGATCTCGAGCATCTGCAGGAGCGGCTCGGCGCGCTGCGCTCCGAAGTGGAGCTCGAGGCGCGGGCGCAGCGCGAGCAGATCGGTGGCGAGCTGAAATCTCTCGAAAGCTTGATCAAGGACCTCTCCCGTGAGTTGATGGCGGCCGCGCCCTTGCTCGCCGCCCCTGCCTCTCAAGAATTGGAGCTGACCTCCGAGGTTCCAATGCCGCTTGAGCAAAGCGAGACGGTTTCTGAGGACGCGCTGCCGCGCGAGCTGCCAGCCGAAACCCTCATGCAGGCTGAGGACGGCGGCATGGCCGAGGTCGAAGAGGCCGATATCGTCGCTCTTTTGGTCGATGAGATCGCGCTCGACCTCGCCCCCGATGAGGCCGCTCTCGACCGCGAGATGCTTGGCGTCGTGCGCCAGGCAATCGACGCGAGCCGGATCGACCTTTATCTGCAGCCGATCGTTGCTCTCCCCGAGCGCAAGCTCCGTTATTACGACGCGCTGACCCGCATCCGCACCGGCGCGGACGATGTCGTCTTGCCTCAGAGCTATCTGCGTGTTGCCGAGCGCGATGGTCTCATGCCGCGCATCGACAACGTCATGCTGGTCAAGAGCGTGCAGCTATTGCGGCGGCTGGGGCCCGAGTCCAAGCTCAAGGGCGTGTTCTGCACGCTCTCCGCCCAATCGCTGCTCGACCGCGACTTCTTCCCGGAACTCGTCGAGTTCTTGGAGGAGAACAGCGGCCTCGGCGACAGCCTCACCTTCCAGCTGAGCCAGCGAGCCGTCAGGGATCTGGGCACGAGCGAGCTCGCCAGCCTGAAGACGCTGGGTGAGCTCGGATTCTACTTCGCCCTCGACCACGTCGACGATCTCGACGCCGATTTCGGCGCGCTCCGCGATCATTTCTTCCGCTTCGTCAAGATCGATGCCGAGACGTTGCTACAGGGTACGGGGGCGGCTCGCGCACCGGTCCCCGCCGCCGACATGACGAGCCACCTCGATCGCTTCGATCTCAAGCTGATCGTGGGGAAGGTCGATGACAAAGAAAGTCTGGACCGGCTCTTGGACTATGGCGTGGAGCTCGCCCAAGGCGATCTCTTTGCCGAGCCGAAACCGGTGAGCCCGGAGATGTTCCGCGAGCTCGAGGACGCCGACACGGCCTTCGGCTAGCGGTGCCCGCCGTAACCGGGGATCAGCCAACCGCTATTTCTCCGGTATGGATTCTCTCTGGATCGCGTTGATCCCGTCACCGCCGACGGTCGACTCCAACGCGCGTTCTGCGCCTTCCTCGCCCTCCTTGGGGTGAGGCGCCATGGCGTTCGCGCCTTCACCATGAGGATGCGGCGCGGCTTCCGCAGGGCCGGTGTCGTCCTTGGGGGTGCCGTTATCTTGAGCGGGATCCAAGAGGTTCTCGACCTCCGAATTTTCCTCGTCGCCAGCCAGAATCGTCAAGCTGGATACGCTGCTGAGCGAGAACCGCGGCGTCGCATTGGCTGGGGCCAAGCCGAGCAGAGCGAGCGCGCAAGCCGCCGCGCCGGCTTTGAGCAGAAAGTAAGGCATGTTCATCTCCCCGTTGCTATCCTTTTGGGCATCGCCGAAGGCGATCGCGCCTAGTAGCACCAAATACGGAACATAATGTTACAAGAAACGGCAAAGCTTGTGCAAAGTTGAGGCGAAGCGAAACGAGCGAACTCGGCGCCGTAGCGGCGCCGGGCCCGGCTGCTCGCTAGTCCGTATATCGCATGCTGGAAGGCCAGTTGGTCGAGGGAAACAGCCTTTGCAGCTCCCGGATCTCGTCATGGCCGTTGCCATCGTACCTGTAGGAACCATAGTCCCGGGGATAGTCTCTCACGGCGTAATTGGGGTTGTAGGATCGGTATTGTCGCCGGTAGTAGCCCGCCTGCTCGACCGGCAATGCCGTCGAGGCCAAGCCATTCAACCCTTGTACGGGCGCGGCATCAGCCGGGCCCGAACTTGCGAACAGAAACACGCTGAACACGGCCGATGCCGCCAAGACAAGTAATTTCGGCAGTCTGGAAGGGAGGTAAGGCATGGTTGATCTCCTTTGCCGATTCTCCCTCGGCAGGTGGTATCTGGGGAGACCCGCAACGCCCTACAACGAAGCCCTGCTTCACAAAAAAGTGAGTGCCCCGCACCAGGGATCATGGTGGCCTCGGGGCGCCCTACGACCTTCTCTCGTACCGAGCGAGCTGATCGAGCGGGCGAGCGCCACCACGATTACTTGGCTCGCCGAGGGCGGGCTTGAGCGGGGGACTTAAGCGAGGTCGCCTTGACCCGCATTCCCTGAGCCTCTACGGGGGCGTCATGACGATCGGCACTGATACAGTTCCGGTGATTGGCTCCATCAAGGAGCTGGGCTCCAGCTACGCCGCCTGGCTCGTGGATATCTGGGGCGTGATGCATAACGGCGTACGGGCCTATGCACCCGCCGTCGAGGCGACGAAGCGTTTCCGCGAGCAAGGCGGGCTCGTCGTGCTTCTCTCCAACTCGCCGCGGCCGAGCGAGGGGTTGCAGAACCAGCTCCGCAGCTTCGGCGTCCCGGACCGTGGTTACGACGCCACAGTCTCCTCCGGCGACCTCACCCGCAACGAGCTTGCCAAACATCCGGGTGCACGTGTCTTCCATCTCGGGCCCGAGCGCGATTTGCCGGTCTTCGCCGGGCTCGATGTCGCGCGCGTCGATGCCAGCGAAGCCGAGCTCGTGGTGTGCACCGGCCTGTTCGACGACGAGACCGAGACGCCGGACGATTACGGCAAGCTACTGACCGAACTCGCGGGGCGAAGCCTGCCAATGCTTTGCGCCAATCCCGACCGCATGGTGGAGCGCGGCCACCGTCTCGTTTATTGCGCCGGCGCGCTGGCGGAAATCTATGGTGAGTTGGGCGGCAGCGTCATTTATGCCGGCAAGCCTTACGCCTCGATCTACCAGCTCGCCTTGGAGACCGTCGATGCCCTGGCCGGTAGGACGCTTGCGCGTGGTGAGATCCTTGCCATCGGCGACGGGGTCCGCACCGACATGGCCGGAGCGGCGAGCTTCGGGCTCGACGCCGTGTTCGTGGCGAGTGGGCTGCATGTGTCCAACGCTGCTCGTGGCGAGGATTCTGACGGCAACGCCAATCTCGATGAGCTTGTTCTCGCGGAATTGTTCGATGGCTTGAGGCCTCCGCGCGCCGCCATGCCTGCGCTTGTCTGGTGATTTCAGGCTTTGGCGAAGAGCGCGTCGATGCGCGCTTGATCCACACTTTGCCCCGGCAGGTCCGGCCCACTGAGCATGAGTTCCGTCTTGCGCCGCTGCCGCTCGGCCCCCGCCTTCTTCCCCGCGCGGTGTATGCGCGCAAGACGCGCGGCGATGATCTTATCGATGGCTTCGGCGACTTTCGCCGTGCGCGGACCGACAAAATCGTGGACGCCACACGCCGTCATGATGCTCATGGCCTTCGGCCTTCACCGAGGCACCGTTGTCGCTGTCGTAAGCAGGCCTTCTGTGGAGGTGAGAATGCAGCTAGCCGCCTCCTCGGCGGTGCTGCGGATGGTGGCAAGCTCGCGTAAGACGTTTGCGAGCATGGCGATCTCGGCCGCGAAGGATTGGCTCGTCCTGCGGCGTTCGCCGAATGCGACCGGCGCAGGCCTGCGGCTTGTGGGAGCTCCCGACGGTGTGGCATTGAGGCGGGTCCTATGTGCTAACCGCTGAATACGGCGTCGATCTTGGCCTTCAGCGTTACGGCGTTGAACGGCTTGACGATGTAGTTGTTCACGCCGATCTTCTAAAGGGATCGGCCGTGAACGGAGGGTTAAGCCGCCCAGTCGGGGCTGGCGCCTTCGCGGCGGCCACGATATTGCAGTGCAACAGAGGCTTCGCTATTTTCGCGCGCGGAAATTCATGGGAGCACGGGGGATCGATGACCACGAATGGCAACGGGGCTGCAAATCAGGGCTATTTTTTCGAGGATCTGGCCGTCGGCATGGAGGCAAGCTACGCCAAGACGATCACCAGTGAGGACGTTCTGGCCTTCGCCGAGCTGTCGGGCGACACCAATCCCGTGCATTTGGACGATGCCTATGCCGCCGGGACCATGTTCAAGCAGCGCATCGCTCACGGGCTTCTGACGGCGAGCCTGATCTCCACCGTGCTCGGCACCAAGCTGCCCGGGCCCGGCTGCATCTATCTTTCGCAGAACCTCAAATTCCGCGCGCCGGTGCGCATCGGCGATGAGGTCGTGGCGACGGCGCGCGTGACGAGCCTCGACCCCGAGAAGGGCCGCGCCGTGCTGGCTACCGAATGCGCCGTCAACGGCAAGAGCGTATTGGACGGCGAGGCCGCGATGATGGTACCCCGCCGCGATCCGCGATCGTAATTCGCGCTCAAGCAGCGTAGCGATAGCGCATGAACGTCATGAGGATGCGAAGATGGACGTCGTCACCGGCTGGCGGGATGTGCCTGCGTCCGCGACAGGTGCGGTGCTCGCGATCGGCAATTTCGATGGCGTCCATCGCGGCCATCAGGCTGTTCTAGGCCGGGCGCATGACCTTGCCAAAGCTCAAGGCAAGCACTCGGGCGCCGTCGTGTTCGAACCACACCCCCGCGAGTTCTTCGCCCCCGAGCAGCCTTTCTTTCGGCTGACGCCGTTGCCGGTCAAGCTCGAACTCTTGGCCGCGCTGGGACTCGACGAAACCTTCGTCATCGACTTTGGGGCAGAGCTCTCAGGGCTCAGCGCCGAGGCCTTCGCCACCGACGTGATGGCCAAGAGCCTTGGCGCAAGCCACGTCGTGGTGGGCTACGACTTCACCTATGGCAAAGGCCGCACCGGCAACTCGGTGGAGCTCAAGGCGTTGGGGGTGAAGCTCGGTGTCACTACGGGTGGTTTTGGCGTCGATATCGTTCAGCCGGTGGCGCAAGGAGGGGTGATCTTCTCCTCGAGCAAGGTGCGCGAGCATCTCCGCCGTGGCGAAATGGGCGAGGCCGCCGAGCAGCTTGGCTATTGGTGGCGGGTGCGGGGGCGCGTTGAGTGCGGCGCCGGCCGAGGCAAGGGGATGGGATTCCCCACCGTCAATCTGCCTCTCGCGCAAGGCCAGGACGTCGGCCATGGCATCTACGCGGTGCGGGTCGAGCACGGCGCGCGCCGCCATCACGCCGCCGGCTATGTCGGCGCGCGCCCCACTTTCGGCGAAGGCCAGCCGGTGCTCGAAGCGTATCTCCTCGATTTCGCGGGCGACCTTTATGGGGAGGACATCGAGGTGGAGTTCATCGCGCGACTCCGAGGCGACGCTATGTTCACCAGTCCGGAGGCACTTGCCGCCCAGATGCAAGAAGATTGCGAGCAAGCCCGCGCCGTCCTCGCCAAGCTCGACGCCGACGATCCCATGCGCCAGTTCCCCTTGGGCCGCGCACTCGCCGGCGCCACTGGATTGTAGCAGGCGGCGTTGCTAGAACCCGCGTGCATCGCGCGGGCAAGCCGATGGGCGGGAAGCAAAGATCATGGCGAAAAGCAAGAGCAAGAAAACGGCTTCGCGCGCCAGCCAAGCGCGTGCGACGAAACCCGTGGCCAAGTTGAAGGCGCCATCGAAGTCGCTGAAGCGCGCCGGAAAAGCCAAGGCAGCGAAGGCCGCCACCAAGAAAAAGATGGTGAAGCCCGCAAGCAAGCCAAAGGCGACCCCTGCCAAGAAAACGGTGAAAACCAAGCAGAAGACCAAGGGGGCGAAGCCAGCCAGGCCCGCACCAAAGACGGTCCAGACCGGACGCGATTGGAGCGAGACGCTATTTCTCCCCAAGACCGACTTCCCCATGAAGGCAGGACTGCCGGAGCGGGAGCCCGAGCTGCTCAAGCGCTGGGAGCGGCTTCGCCTCTATGACCGGCTCCGCGAGGAGGCGATGGGGCGGACGAAGTTCGTCCTGCATGACGGGCCGCCTTACGCCAACGGCCATCTGCATATCGGGCACGCGCTGAACAAGATCCTCAAAGACGTGATTACCCGCTCGCAAGGCATGATGGGCAATGACGCCAATTACGTGCCGGGCTGGGACTGCCACGGCCTCCCCATCGAATGGAAGATTGAGGAGGAGAACTATCGCGCGAAGGGGAAATCGAAACCCGACCTCGCCGATCCGGCGGCGATGATCGCCTTCCGCCGCGAATGCCGCGCCTATGCCGAGCACTGGCTGAACGCGCAGCGTGAGGAGTTCAAGCGCCTAGGCGTCGAAGGCGACTGGCATCACCCCTACACCACCATGAGCTTCGACGCCGAGGCGACCATCGCCGCCGAGCTGATGAAGTTCGCAATGAACGGATTGCTTTATCGCGGCTCCAAGCCCGTGATGTGGTCGGTGGTGGAGAAGACCGCACTCGCCGAAGCCGAGATCGAATATGAGGAGATCACCAGTCCTGCGATCTATGTGAAGTTTCCTGTAGCTAGCTACTCGGGCCCCCAAATCGATATCGGTCCGGACGACGATGAGTTCCTGCTACCGGAGGAAATCCAAAATGCATCCTTTGTGATCTGGACGACGACGCCGTGGACCGTCCCCGGCAACCGTGCGATCGCGTTTTCGAAGCACATCGACTACGGCGTATACGAGGTCACCCATGCCCACGATGAAAATTGGGCGAGGGTAGGCGACAGGCTGATCCTTGCCGACAAGCTCGCCGAGGTGGTCTTCGAGGCCGCGCGAGTGGCTGCTTGGAGACGCTTCGGCCACGTGCCGTGGTCTTCTCTTGAAGCTATCGCCGCCTCTCATCCTCTTCGCGCCAGTGGTTACGACTTCCCGGTCCCACTGCTTGCCGGCGAGCATGTCACCGAAGATACCGGCACGGGGTTTGTGCACACCGCACCCGGTCACGGCACCGACGACTTCCAGATTTGGGAGCAGCATCAGGGGGAACTGATGCATCGGGAGATAGATACGAAAATCCCCTTCACTGTCGATGCCGACGGCTTCTTCACCAAGGACGCCCCCGGCTTCGAAGGCAAGCGCGTCATCGACGACAAGGGCAAATTCGGCGATGCCAACGACGCGGTGATCGAGGCGCTGATCAAGGCCAACGCGCTGATCGCCCGCTCCCGCCACAAGCACGACTACCCGCATTCCTGGCGGTCGAAGAAGCCGGTGATCTTCCGCAACACGCCGCAATGGTTCATCGCCATGGACAGCGCGATTCTGGAGGACGCTCCCACCGACACATTGCGCAAGCGCGCGCTTGCCGCCATCAGCGAGACGCGGTGGGTGCCGCCGCAAGGCGAGAACCGCATCCGCGGCATGATCGAGACGAAGCCCGACTGGGTGATCTCGCGCCAGCGCGCCTGGGGCGTACCCATCACCGTGTTCCGCAATATCAATCCGAGCTCTGACAGGTTTGACGATGTCGTGCCGAGCAAGGACTATTCCTGGTCGGGAGCGCTCATTGAGAGAGTGCGCGACGCCTTCGCCAAAGAAGGCGCCGATGCTTGGTTCGAGCCTGGCGCGCGCGAGCGCTTTCTCGGCGGTCTCGTCGATGATCCGGAAGATTGGGAGAAGATCGACGACATTCTCGACGTCTGGTTCGACTCTGGCTGCACCCATGCCTTCGTGCTTGAAGAGCGCGCGGACCTCAAATGGCCGGCCTCGCTGTATCTTGAAGGCTCAGATCAGCATCGCGGCTGGTTCCAGTCCTCGCTGCTTGAGGCTTGCGGCACGCGCGGCCGCGCGCCCTACGATGCCGTGCTCACCCATGGCTTCGTCAATGACGAGTCGGGGCGCAAAATGTCGAAGTCCTTCGGCAATGTGGTCGCGCCCCAGGACGTGATTAAGCAATCCGGCGCCGAGATCCTGCGGCTGTGGGCGATGAGCTCCGACTACGCCGACGACCTCCGCATCGGGCCGGAGATCGTCAAAGCCAATGTGGAATCTTATCGCAAGCTCAGGAACACGCTCCGCTTCCTGCTTGGCAACCTTGCCCATTTCGAGCCGGGCCAGGCGGTGCCCTACAGAGAGATGCCGGAGCTTGAGCGCTATATGCTCTCCCGCCTCGCCGAACTCGACGTGAGCGTCCGCGCGGGCTACGACGCCTTCGATTTCAAGCGCAACTTTCATGCGCTGTTCAATTTCTGTGTCAACGATCTCTCGGCCTTCTATTTCGATATCCGTAAAGACGCGCTCTATTGCGACCCCTACGGGAGCATGACGCGCCGCGCCGCGCTGACGGTGCTCGATGCGGCGTTCTCCGCGCTAACCGCCTGGCTAGCCCCCATGCTCTGCTTCACCATGGAGGAGGCCTGGCTCAATCGCTTCCCGGACGACAAGGGGTCCGTGCACCTTCGCCAATTTCCAGCGATCCCCGCCGCGTGGCGCGACGAGGCGCTGGCTGAGAAGTGGCGCAATGTGCGAGCGGTCCGCCGCGTGGTGACCGGCGCGCTCGAGATCGAGCGGAAGGAGCGACGCATCGGCTCGAGCCTCGAAGCGGCGCCGAAAGTCTACATTGCCGATCGGGATCTCCGCGCAGCGCTCCAAGGCATCGATCTCGCCGAGATCGCCATTACCAGCGGCGTGAGTTTGGCAGATGGTGCTGGCCCCGAAGGGGCCTTCCGCCTCGATGAGGTCCCGGGCGTGGCTGTGGTTTTTGCGGCTGCCCAAGGCAGGAGATGCGCCCGCTCCTGGAAGATCCTGGAGGATGTGGGCGCCGATCCAGAATTTCCGGAGCTCAGCCCTCGCGACGCGGAGGCCGTCCGGCAATTCGACGCCCGCCAGCTGGCTCAAGGATAGAGCGCTCCATGCGAAATTTATGGGGACCATTGTCGCCGCTTGGGCTCGGGATTGCCGCCCTTGTGCTCTTGGCCGACCAAGCCCACAAAGCCTGGATGCTCTATGTCTATGACATCGGCGCCAAGGGCACCGTAGCGCTCGCCCCCTTCTTCGATCTCGTGCTCGTCTGGAACCAAGGCGTGAGCTATGGGCTCTTGGCTCAACGCACCGAACTCGGCCGCTGGGGCCTGATTCTCTTCGCCGTCGCGGCGGCCATCGCCCTCGTCTTTTGGCTGGCGCGGACCACCTCGCCGCTTGCCGCGGCGGGCATCGGGCTCATCATCGGCGGCGCCGTCGGCAACGCCGTTGATCGGATGGTTTACGGCGCCGTCGCCGATTTTTTCTCCCTCCACGCCTTCGGCTTTGAGTGGTATGTGTTCAACATCGCCGACACGGCAATCGTAGCGGGGGTTATCGGACTTCTTTATGAGTCTCTTTTTAGGGGACACAAAAAGGTCTCAAACCCTTCTAAGATGTGAAGAAAGTCCGGACTAACCGGAATTTCGAGGGAGTCTTTGGGGCACTCCGTAACCATTAACTCTAGGCTGCTCGGCAGGGGCCTTGGGCTTCTCGCCGCCTGTGGTGCAGTGCTCGCGCTCGGTGGCTGCGGCGGTATTGAGTTCCAGGGCAAGCTGTTCGACTATGCCGGGCTCTCCGGCAGCCGCAGCAAGGAAGAGGTGCGGATGACCGAGCGGGCGCCTTTGCTCGTTCCGCCCGATACTCACCGCCTGCCTCCGCCCGGCGCCGCGGCCGTCGTTCCCGTCGATTGGCCGACCGACACGGACCTTTCCCGCAAGCAGGTTGCCGCGGCAAAAGCAGCCGCGGAGCAGAAGAAAGCGGCAGCGTTGGAGCCCGACAATCCTTATGCGGGCAAGCCCAAGCTGCTCGATAAGCTGTTGGGCAAGAATACGGCGACCGACGAGGAAAACGCCGTCAGCGTTCCCGAACCCGATCCGTCGGACAAGACGGCGCAGGATCGCGCGCGCGAACAGGCGGCAGCAACGCCGGTGAAACCAGTCGATCAGAGTCTGAACGCACCCACGGCGACGGACGACCCCTTCCACCCGGCGGCGCCTGACAGCTACAAGGGCATGTCGAACCCCTCCGGCAACAACGCCAGTTATTGACGAGAAGCACCCGCGCCAGCCCGGCACGCTTGCGAATTAGCTTGAAAAAGCGGGGGCCAGGCGTGAAATGTGGGGCAGTCCGGCCCGCCTAACCGCTTCGCTCAAGGTTTGATGGGCTTGAGCCCTTGGGTTCTCACCTCCGGTCACATTCCATGGTGATGTCGATGTTCGATCAGCTTGTGGGCGCGCCCGATCTTAAGGCGAGCCTGATCTTCGCGGGCCTCGGCCTGGCCTCCATGGCTGTTGCCTTGGCCTTGGGCGGCGCTCGCGCTGCCCCGCGCATTACCGAATTCAAGCTCGCCAACGGCTTGCAGGTGCTGGTCATCCCCGACCACCGCGCGCCGGTGGTAACCCATATGGTCTGGTACAAAGTGGGCGGCGCCGACGAGCCGCGGGGGTCCTCGGGCATCGCGCATTTCCTCGAACATCTGATGTTCAAGGGCACCGACGCGATCCCGCCCGGCCAATTTTCCAAGATCGTGGCGAAGCATGGCGGAGAGGACAACGCCTTCACCAACCACGACGTCACCGCTTATTTCCAGCGCGTGGCAAAGGATCGGCTGCCCATGGTTATGGCCATGGAGGCCGATCGCATGGCCAATCTGCGCCTCTCCGAGGAGGACGTGGCGACCGAGCGGAAGGTGATCCTCGAGGAGCGCCGCTCCCGCGTCGACAACGATCCATCGAGCATCCTGCAAGAGCAGATGATGGCGGCGCTCTATACCGATCATCCCTATGGCATTCCCATCATTGGCTGGGAGCAGGAGGTGAGCGCGCTTGACCGCGATGATGCGCTTGGCTTCTACAAGCGCTTCTACGCGCCGAACAACGCGCTTCTCGTCGTGGCCGGCGACGTCGAGCCCGAAGAGGTAAAGCGGCTCGCCGAGGAGACCTACGCCAAGCTTCCGCCCAACGCCGCGCTGAACGGCCGGTCGCGGCCGCAGGAGCCCGAGCACCACGTTCCGGTCAGAGTAGAGCTTGAGGACCCGCGCGCCGGCCGCATGACGGTGCAACGCTATTATCTCGCGCCGAGCTACGCCTCCGCCGCGCCGGGCGAAGCCGAGGCGCTTGACCTCATGATGCGCGTGGCGGCGATCGGGTCGATCAGCAGACTTTATAAGCGCCTCGTGATCGAGCAGAAGAAGGCGGCGAGCGTCGGCGGCTGGTATTCGGACTCCGGCCTCGACGCCGGCAGGCTTGCCTTCTATGCGATCGGCGCCAACACGGTTTCGGCGCCGGAGCTGGAGCGGGCCATCGACGGCGTCATCGCCGAACTGCGTGAGAACGGCGTCACCCAGGAAGAGCTCGACCGAGCCCGCAGCGCCTATCTCGCCGAGTTCGTCTATACGGCTGACAGCCAGTCGCGCATGGCGCGCCACTATGGCTGGCGGCTCGCCACCGGCATGACCGTCGAGGACGTCGAGGCGTGGCCCGAGCGGCTGAAGCAGGTGACCACCAGCGGCATCCGCGACGCCGCGCGGAAATATCTCGTCGAGAAGAATTCGGTCACGGGGGTGCTGTTGCCGGCGCCAATGAAATCCAGCCCCAGCGGCGAGCTGCCGGCCCATGCACCAAGCCCCGGCAGGTCTTAACAGCGATGCCCCGAACGGACTTTCTGCGGCGCGCCGCCGGAGCGGTTTTCGGCTTGGCGCGGTGGTTTCCCTCATCGCGGCGCTTGCCGCAGCACCGGCCGGTGCCATGAACATAACGCACGTCACGAGCCCGGGCGGCATCGAGGCCTGGCTCGTCGAGAGCCACGCCAACCCCTTGATCGCCATACGCTTTGCCTTCCGCGGCGGCGCCGCCCAGGACCCCAAGGGCAAGGACGGCCTCGCTTATTTTGTCTCCGGCATGATGGACGAAGGCGCGGGTGAACTCGACTCCATCGCTTTTCAGGAGCGCTTGCAGTCGCTTGCCATGCGCATCGACTTCGACGCGAGCCGCGACGTGATGCTCGGCAATGTGCAGATGCTCACGGCCAACCAAGATGAGGCTTTCGATCTCTTGCGCCTGGCGCTGACGTCGCCCCGCTTCGATCCGGATGCGGTCGAGCGCGTGCAGGCCCAGATCATTGCCGGGCTGAAATTCGACGAGCACGATCCTGAATCAGTGGCCTCGCTCGCCTGGGACCGCATCGCTTTCCAAGACCATCCGTATGGGCGCCCGATCAAGGGCACCATGGCGTCGATCGCCGCTATCGCGCCTGCGGACCTCAAGGACTATGTCCGGCAGGTCTTCGCCCGCGACCAGTTGGTCATCACCGTGGTGGGCGACATCGACGCGGAGACCCTCGGCCGCACCCTCGACCATGTGTTCGGCGCCCTGCCGCAGCACGCTTCGCTCGCGCCCATCGCCGATGCCACCCCACCGCTCGGGCCGATGCGCGAGATCATCGAGATGGATGTGCCGCAATCGGTGGCGCAGTTCGGCCATCGGGCCTTTTCGCGCAAAGACGAGGACTTCATGGGAACTTACATCCTCAATTATATCATTGGCGGCGGCGGTTTTTCCTCGCGGCTGATGGAGGAGGTCCGCGAAAAGCGCGGGCTCGCTTATTCGGTCCATTCCAACCTCTTCCCTTATCAGCACGGCGCCGTGTTCGTCGGCAATGTGGCGACGCAGAACGAGGCGGTCGGACAATCGTTGCAAGTGATCGAGAGCGAGTTGAAGCGCCTTGCCGAGGAGGGGCCGAGCGCCGAGGAACTCGCCGATGCCAAGAGTTATCTCACCGGCGCCTACGCGCTGCGCTTTGAGTCCTCGAGCAGCATCGCCAACCAGCTCTTGTGGATCCAGATCGAGGATCTCGGCATCGATTACGTCGACAAGCGGAACGCGCTGATCGAGAAGGTGAGCCTCGACGATATCAAGCGCGTGACGAAGCGACTTATCGAGGCCGATCGCCTGATCACCACCATTGTCGGCAAGCCGGTTGACGCCGGACTGAGGGCGGCGCCCGGCTGAAGTGAGCCGAGCCTGCCGCTGAACGCCTGATCCGGGTGAGGGGAGAGATCGACCATGCCATTGTCGCAGTCGATCGAGGGCTGCCTCGAAGCAAGCATCGGTGCTGCGGGCTTGCCGCAAACCTCGCTCGAGCTTTATCTCGAGCGGCTCCGCCCGCGTCACGACGCCTTGCGCGAGGCTTATGCGGCGGGCACCCTGCCCTTGCTGCGCGTGCCGGAATGGCGGGACGACATCGCCCCGGCCCGCAACGCGCTCGCCGCGCTCACCAGGGACGCAAGGACGCTGGTCTTTTTCGGTACCGGCGGCTCGAGCCTTGGCGGCCAGGCGCTGGCCCAACTCGGCGGCTGGGGCATTCCCGGCTATGACGGCAATGGCGGGCGGGAGCGCCCACGCACCCGCTTCTACGACAATCTCGATGCGAGGACGCTGCAACGCGCCCTTGCCGGGCTCGATCTCGCGACGACGCGCTTTGTCGTCATCTCCAAATCCGGCAACACACCGGAGACCTTGGTGCAGACCATCGCCGCCATCGAGGCCGTGCGCGAAGCAGGGCTCGGCGGCCGCATCCCTGAGCTTTTCCTCGGCCTGACCGAGCCGGCAGCGACGGACAAGACCAACGGCTTGCGCGATCTCTGCCAAGCCTTGTCGATTCCGACGCTGCCCCACGATCCCGATATTGGCGGCCGTTTTGCCGGCCTGACCAATGTCGGGCTTCTGCCGGCGCTGGCCCGCGGGCTCGACGTCGAGGGTTTGCGGGAGGGCGCCCGCACCGTGGTCGCGGCGCTGCTCGAAGCAGGCGAGCCCAAGGACTTCGCGCCGGCTCTCGGTGCCGCCGTGGCGGTCGGCCTCGCTAAGGAGCGAGGCATCCGGGCAAGCGTGATGCTCCCCTATAGCGATCGCTTGTCGCGCTTCGCCGCCTGGTATGTGCAGCTCTGGGGCGAGAGCCTCGGCAAAGCGGGCGAAGGGACGACCCCCGTCGCGGCGCTCGGGCCCGTCGATCAGCACAGCCAGCTCCAGCTCTATCTCGACGGCGCGCCGCAGCACCTCATCACCGTGATCCGCGAGGCTTGCGCCGGCACCGGTCCGCGCGTAGCGCCGCAGCTTGCGCATCTCGCCCATGCCGATTTTCTGGCCGGGCACACCGCCGGCGATCTGGTGGCAGCGCAGCAGCTGGCCATCCCCGAGGCGCTGATCGCCGCCCACCGGCCGGTCCGCACCATCGACGTTGAAACGCTTGACGAGCGCGCCCTTGGTGCTCTGATGATGCACTTCATGATCGAGACGATTCTCGCAGGGGCCCTTTTGGGCGTCGATCCCTTCGACCAACCTGCGGTAGAATCGGGTAAGCTCATCACGCGCCGATATTTGAGCGGTGAAAGGCCTGAGGAACGCGATGGCCATACGCCAACTACCGCCGAATCTCATCAATCGCATCGCCGCGGGTGAGGTCGTCGAGCGACCCGCGAGCGTCGTCAAGGAACTGATCGAGAACGCCATTGATGCAGGTGCCCGCCGCATCGATGTGGTCGCGACCGGCGGCGGTCTTGGCCTGATCCGCGTCACCGACGACGGTTGCGGCATGGACAGACGCGACCTTGCGCTTGCCGTGGAGCGCCACGCCACCTCGAAGCTTCCAGGCGACAATCTCTCTGAGATCCTCACCCTCGGCTTCCGCGGCGAGGCGCTGCCCTCCATCGGCGCAGTCGCAAGGCTTTCAATGCAAAGCCGCGCCCGCGGCGCCGACGCGGCTTACGAGGTCTCGGTTGAGGGCGGGCGCAAAACCGAGCTCAAGCCGGCAGCCATTGGAGCCGGCACCCGCGTCGAGGTGCGTGATCTGTTCTATGCCACGCCGGCAAGGCTCAAATTCATGAAATCCGAGCGCGCGGAAACCATGGCGATCGCCGATGTAGTGAAGCGGCTCGCCGTCGCCCAGGCGGAGATCGCTTTCAGTCTGACCATCGGCGAGCGCACCACCTTGCGGCTTGAGCCTTGCGCGCCGGGGCTGCTCGACCATGGGCTCGCACGCCTTGGGCGCATCATGGGCGAAGACTTCGTGGCCGACGCGCTGCCGGTGCGCGCCGCGCGAGGGGGTATCGTTGTGGAAGGCTTCGCCGGCCTGCCCACGCTGCATCGGCCGAACAGTCTGCAGCATTATCTCGTCGTCAATGGGCGCCCCGTACGCGACAAGCTGCTGGCGGGAGCAGTACGCGCGGCCTATAGCGACCTCGTGCCGAATGGCCGCCACCCGATGCTCGCTTTGTTCTTGACGGTGCCGCCCGACGAAGTCGATGTGAACGTGCACCCGGCCAAGACCGAGCTCAGATTCCGCGACGCGCAAGCGGTGCGCTCTCTTCTCATCGCCGGCTTGAGGGAGGCGCTTGGGCAGGCCGGGCACCGCGCCACGGCGTCCCTGTCCGAGGAGGCGCTTGCCCGTATCGCGCGGCCGGGCAATGGCGCCATGCCGGGGCAAGGTTTGGAACCGAGACCCCCTCATTGGAGCGGGCCGTCCCCGCGGGCTTTTGGCTTTGCCGAAGGCGCCCAAGCCCCCTTGGCGAACGTCGGAAGCCCGAGCGCCGATAATTATGCCGGCGATACCGACGATAGCGCGGCCATCGACTATCCCTTGGGCGCGGCGCGGGCGCAGCTGCATGACACTTTCATCATCGCCGAGACGGAAGACGCGCTCGTCATCGTCGATCAGCACGCGGCGCATGAGCGGCTCGTCTATGAGCGCCTGAAAAAGGCCTTCGCCAATGGTGGCCTGTCGCGGCAGATCTTGCTGATCCCCGAGGTGGTCGAACTCGACGCCGAAAGCGCCGAGCGGCTTAGCGCCGCGGCCCAAGACCTCGAGCGGCTCGGCCTTGTGGTCGAGCCCTTTGGCACTGCCGCGGTCATCGTGCGTGAAGTTCCGGCGTTGCTCGGCCAGGGCAACATCAAGGGACTGTTGCGCGACCTCGCCGATGAACTTGCCGAAGGGGAGGGGGGCCTCGTGGTCTCGGAGCGGCTCGATCACGTGCTTTCGACCATAGCCTGCCATGGCAGCGTTCGTGCGGGGCGCCGCCTCAACGCGGCCGAGATGAACGCGCTTCTCCGCGACATGGAAGGAACCCCCTTCTCGGGCCAGTGCAACCACGGCCGCCCGACCTATATCGAGCTCAAGCTCGCCGATATCGAGAAGCTATTCCAGCGGCGTTGATCCGATCCCAATAAAGCGGCGCCCGGTGTCGCTCTGCTGCGTCATCCGGGTTGAGCCGGCATCCAGGAAACCTGCTCAGGTTTAACCGGGATGATGATGACGGGGATAATTTACTTGAAGTTCTGCAACACGGCCGTCCGCAGGAAGGCGCTGTCGGCATTGGCGATGTCGCCCGAGGCATCGCCGAGCTTGAGATGCGCGATCTGGATCAGGTGCCCGCTCTCGGTCTTCACCAGGGTGTAGTGGATCTCGATCGATTTTCCGTCGGTGCGGCAGGCGGTGAACAGGCGCCGCACGCTCACCGGCTCGCTTCGCTTCTTGCCGGAGGCGAAGTCGCCTTTGCAATTCTTGGAATCGTCCGCCATTACCACCGTCGCGGCCTCGTCGAGATCGACCGCGCCCATGTCCTTGTAACCGGCGATGGCGCCGACGATCCCGTTCGCATAGGTCCACACCACGTCGAAATTCGGCATCGGGTTCTTGGCCGGGTCGATCAGCTGATAATTGGTGATGCCGGCGGAGGCGAGCAGGTTTGAGGCGAACACTACCGCTTCGCTTGCGGTAAACAACTTGTTCGGGTTGTCTTGGTTTTCTGTCGGTGGCTTGGCCTCGAGCGCGGCGAAGGCAGACGTGCCGCCGGCGGCCTTCTCGCCCTCCAAATTATCGCTGACACAGCCCGCGAGCGCGGCGATGGCGGTCCGCGTGCCCGTAAGCCTGAAGTTGACCTTGCCCGATGGGGTGACCACGGCGAGCCGCCGGCCATCGCGCATGGCGTTTACCACGGGTCCCTCATTCTCGAGCGGTACCAGGATGCCATGGACGTCGACCACCTTGGCGGTGGAGGGGATCGGCTCGCGAGAATCGACGGCAAGGGTCACCGGCTGGGCGCTGCCGACGTCCAGCTTCCATTTGTCGTTGACGAGGACAATCCCCCACCCGAAGTCGCGGCTGATGATGAAAGCGAGCGTGATGCCATTTTGGTAATCCGCCGTCATGGTGCAGTCGCGGAACTTGCCGGATTCGTCGCTGTTGGCGCCACCTTCCCAGCCCCCCGATTTGAAGGCTTCGGCGGGCGACCCGAACGACGCGGCCGCCGCGACCAGCAGCGACATAAGGCCCACAACCCTGACCAGCGACATGGCACTTACCCCGAGGAGCCCTTGCGCCATTCAACCACATCTCCAGGTTGCGAGCTACAGGGGACCAGGCGAGCCCTTCTCCATGGTCGTCCGGGCCATGACGATCTTGGTGTCGCCATAGGATCGGGTGTCGATCTCCTGGAAGGGTGCGGGCAAAGTGAACGCTGCATCGGCGCGCTCTTCCAGCACCACGACGGCGTCGTCTGCGAACCAGCCTCCTGCCACCACGGCGGCGAGCGCTTGGTCCCCGAGCCCGCGGCCGTAAGGCGGGTCGAGGAAAATGAGATTGAAGGGGAGGATCGCTCCTCTCGGGCCGAGCTTGGTCGCATCACGGCGCCAGATCTTGGTGATGCCGGTCAGCTCCAGCGCCTCGACATTGCGGCGGATGGCGCCCCGCGCCTCCGCCAAGTCTTCGACGAACAGGCAAAATCGCGCGCCCCGCGAGAACGCTTCGAGCCCAAGCGCGCCGGAGCCGGCGAACAGGTCGAGCACGCGGGCGCCCTCGAAATCGAAGCGCGGGGACCCATGCTCGAGCACGTTGAACAGCGCCTGGCGCACGCGGTCCGATGTCGGCCGCGTGGCAAGCCCTTTCTGCGCCTCGATCCGTGCGCCCCTGAATTTGCCGGCTACGATGCGCATGGCCGACCGAAACTCATCGAGAGCGCGCGGCGCGTCGCCTTTCGCCCTCACTGCCGAGCCCCAACTCGTCGGCGAGCTTCGCGCCCAACTGGTCTCTCAGCACGCGCGGTTTCACCTCGCTCAGCGTGCCGGGCGCCAGATCCCCCAGCGAGAAAGGCCCGAACGAGATACGGATCAGCCGGTTGACGGTGAGGCCAAGCGATTCGGCAAGCCGCTTGACCTCGCGGTTCTTGCCCTCGCGAAGCCCTAGGTTCAGCCACATATTGGACCCTTGCTCGCGATCGATCGTGGCCTCGATCGGGCCGTAATGCACCCCGTCCAAGGTGATGCCATTGGTCAGGCGGTCGAGGTCGGCCTGCCTCACCCTGCCATGGGCGCGCACGCGATAGCGCCTGAGCCAGCCGGTGCTTGGCAGCTCTAGATGCCGGGCGAGCGCGCCGTCGGTGGTGAGCAGCAACAGCCCTTCGGTGTTGAGGTCGAGCCGCCCCACCGAGACCACCCGCGGCAGCTCAGGCGGCAGCGCCTCGAACACGGTACTGCGCCCTTGCGGGTCCTTGTGGCTGGTGACCAGGCCCTTCGGCTTGTTGTACCGCCAGAGCCGCGGCAGTCCCGTCGCGGGCAGGGGCTTGCCGTCGACCGTGACCTTGTCCCCTGGCGCCACGACGACGGCCGGGGTGGTGAGCACCTTGCCATTGACGGCGACGCGGCCTTGACCAATCCATGTCTCGGCGTCGCGGCGGGAGCAGAGCCCCGCATGGGCGATCGCCTTGGCGATCCGCATCGGCTCGGCGGACGTCTGCACGCGCGGTTCAGAGGTCCTGCCCCCTTGACCCTGCCTTTTCTTTGACCCCACTTTGTCAGCCATGATGAGGCAGAAGCTTGCAGATGTGACGAGCCCAAGCAAGCGGCCCATGGATTTGGCCCTTGCTGAGGCTGAGGCCGCGGGCGCGCGCGGCGAGGTCCCGGTCGGCGCCGTGGTGGTGAGCGCGGAAGGCGAGGTGCTGGCGCGCGCCGGCAACCGGACGCTTGGCTCCCGCGATCCGACCGCTCATGCCGAGCTGCTTGCGATCCGCGCGGCTTGCGCCAAGCTCAGCAGCGAGCGGCTTGTCGATTGCGATCTCTATGTGACGCTCGAGCCTTGCGCCATGTGCGCCGCGGCCATCTCCTTCGCCCGCATCCGCAGGCTCTATTTTAGCGCGGCCGACGCAAAAGGCGGTGCCGTCGAGCACGGGCCGCGGCTGTTCGGCCAGCCAACCTGCCATCATGCGCCTGACGTGTATGGCGGCATCGGCGAGGCCCGCGCCGCGGCGCTGCTGAAGCAATTCTTCGCCGCCCGCCGCTGACATCAGGGCTGCTCCCGCCCTCCCATTGTCATCCCCCAGCTTGACCGGGCGATCCAGTAACCACTGTCCTTCGTTCATTCGCACCTCCCGTGGTTACTGGATGCCCGCCTGCGCGGGCATGACAAATGTGGGGATGGCGTGCGCTCTCCTTCCCGCGACGGATTTCAGCGTCCGGGCTTTGCTGGCCTCCCCGCATCGGGCACGACGAAGGGAATGGCGCGCCGAAAAGCGCAAATCCATTTTGGTTGGCGTCTGAAGTCGCGCGGGCACCTTTCGGCGCGCCATAGCGGCGTTTGTTCGGCTTACCGGGCCGCGCTTTCGCAAGAGGTCTTTGACGCATTATCTTGTCTGAAACGTCTGTCAACTTTTCGGGATGAGGCTGTCGCTGCCTCAGGTCGTCAGCCAGCTCCTAGCAGGGAACCGTAGTGTCCCCGGGCGGAGCCCCGGCGCCGCCCGAGTGCCTGGCTTGCTGGCCAGACCCGCAGGGCACCGCACCGGCGAGGCACCAGGAATTACCCAATGCCTGCCACACACTTCGTGTGGGGACCAGAAAGCCCTCACACGAAGTGTGTTCGTCCCGCTTCACGACGCCTCATGAAACGACCCTTCAGCGGACGAGGTGGTGGAAGGATAGATGCGCAATTGGCGCCGGGGATAAATTTAGACCGTCCTTTGGCGCGGAACGCGCGAAACAAACCGACTGGACCTCGGCTTGCGCCGGAAAGACGGCTGCGGATCGGGCCGTCCGTCGGCCTAGTGAGCAATGAAACGCGACGATAGAACGGCCCCGCGGGTCACGCTACCATGCGGACGCCCACGGGACGGCGCTCCGGCGCTGCTCGTGGCTCGGTATCTGTGAGGCGTAGACCTCGATGGGGGGCAACCAATTGTACAGGGTAGTAGCGTTCGCCGCGGTGCTGGTGACAGTGGCCGGTTCGGCAGGAGCCGCCCCATGCGGCAATACCGGCGCGGGCTTCGAAAACTGGAAGAGGGTCTTCGCCCAAGAAGCCCAGGCAAAGGGCGTCAAGCCGCAAGCAATTTCCGCCTTGATGACCACGACCTATTCGACGGGGACCATCAGGGCCGACCGCGGCCAGAAGAGTTTCAAACTATCGCTCGATGCCTTCATGGCGAAGCGTGGCGCTGCCGGTATTGTCGCCAAGGGCAGGCAGTTGAAGGCCGCGAATGCCGCGCTCTTTGCCTCCATCGAGAAGCGCTATGGCGTACCGCCCGGACCGCTGCTCGCCATCTGGGGGATGGAAACCGGATTTGGCGGCTTCACCGGCAATCAGAACACGCTTTCGGCGGTCGCCACGCTCGCCTATGACTGCCGCCGGACCGAATATTTTACCGACCAGCTTTATTCGGCTCTGACGCTCGTTGATCGCGGCGTGCTTAGCGCCTCCTCACGCGGCGCCATGCATGGCGAGGTCGGCCAGACGCAGTTTCTGCCCAAGAACATCCTGCTCTATGGCGCGGACGGCGATGGCGCTGGCGGCGTGAACCTCAATAGCAAGGCGGATGCGCTCGCCTCCACCGCCAACTTCCTCAAGGGTCATGGCTGGGTCCGGGGCGCCGGCTATCAGCCGGGCCAGCCCAACTTTACCGCCATTCAGGGTTGGAACGCCGCCAGCGTCTACGAGCAGGCGATCGCCATCATCGGCAAGCAGATCGACGGGTCATGACGACCGGGCAGGCGGCGGCTCGCGTCGCGCGATCTGCCGCAGCATGCGGACCGCCAGCCACAACAGCACGATGACCAGCAGGAGTGCGGCGAACGGCGCCGCCAGGGCTAGCAGCGAGACGATGAGCGCACCGCCGAGTTCTCCAGTCGCGATCACCGAATTGCCCAGCCCGCCCGTCAAGACGGTGGATTTCGCCCTGAGCACCGCGGTGATGCTTTGCGTGAGGCCGGCGACGCCACCGCCCGCGATGATTGCCGTCGACCATTTCACCAGCGGCGGCAGGTCGGTGATGACCGCCGCGGCTACGAGTGTGCCGGCGACAAACGCGGCGGGCGTAGCCAAGGCGTCGAGCAGATTGTCGACGCCCGGAATGTAATAGCCAAGGATTTCCGCGAGCGCCGCCACGCTGAGCAACGTCAATGCGGAAGGCGTCCCGAGCCAGGCGAAGCTGTCGCCCAATTGCAGATGCCCGCCATAGGCCGCGGCGCTCATCACGAGCATCGGCAGGAACACGCGGAAGCCGGTGGCCGCGGCGAGCCCTATGCCAAGCGCAATCGAAAGTGCGAGATCAAGGTCGGACATGGACTGCTCTGAGGCGTCAGTGCCTCACGCGCGCCAAGAGAGGCGGCGCTAGAATCCTGATTGAGGCGTCCAGGTGCGCATGCTGGGCGGCCAGTTGGTCTGCGGATAGAACCTCTGCAGCGCCTGAATTTCGAAGTCGCCCTTCTCATAGGGCACGAAACCGAAATAGGTGCTCCAGCCGCCGGGACGGCGCGTGTAGACATAGGGGTAAATGGGAGGACGCCCGCGCCGATAGATGCGAACGGGCTCTAGCATGGAAGCATGGCTGCCGAAGGCAGATGCAAAGGACGGCGCCGCGCCGGCCGGCCCGACCCAATTGAACTGCCAAAGGGCGAGGGCGATCACGGCAGCCTCGACAAGGACGGATGCTGCGCTCTTGGAACTGGGCAATGCGTGCGTCACAAGGATCTCCAACCTGCCCTTCATGCGTGGGAGGAAGCGTAGCATGGCCAGCGGTGGCTGCAACGCCTCGCCCCGTCAAGGATGGTGAAGGGCACGGTCTTCTTGATCATGCAAAATGGCTAATGAATGACTCGCACTCCATAATCCAGCTCGGCCTTGTGGCGGGATTCCTCGTGATCGCCGCGGCGACCATCAAGCTTGCGTTCAGGGCAGGTCGAGCAGCCGCGGACCCGATCATTGCAGCGAGCTTTAAGGAGCTGCGGAAGGGTTGGTACCAAGTCAACATGACAGTGACCAATCGGACGCCCTACGGCTTGGTAGGGGTGTCATTGCGCCGCGTGCGGCCAGCCTCGGCGCGACTCATGGCTCCGATCAAATCGGTCAGCACGCAACAAGGCGAGTTCCAAGTCTGGTCCGATCCTGCGATCGACAAACCGACAACGACAATCCCTCTCGATGTGGTGATTGGACCGCACGAAGTGCCGCACGGAGTTGTTTCACTAAACTCCGAGATCCACACCGCCGCTTGGCTGTTCTTGCCGAAGAACAGCGAGCCGGCGCGCCTGACGCTTGAGCTTGCTCTGCGGGATGGAGCAAAAAAACTGCGTCGTTACCGGTTTGTCGTCACGCGCGACGCGAATTGAATCCGTGACCAATTTTTCGCATGGGAATGTTAGCTCGTTTCAGTCCCCTCACGCTCAACCGCGCGCCAGCCGATGTCGCGGCGGCAGAAGCCTTGCGCCCAGTCGATCTTGTCGACCGCGGCATAGGCGCGCTGCCGCGCTTGGCCGATAGTTTCCCCGCGAGCGGTGACGCCAAGCACCCGGCCACCATCGGCCAGCGCGCGTCCACCGTCGCGCTTCGTGCCGGCATGGAAGATTTGCACGTCGGGATCGCTGGCGGCGGCATCGAGCCCCTTGATCTCTGATCCCTTGGCGTAAGCGCCGGGATAGCCCTTCGCCGCCATGACCACGCAGAGCGCAACCTCGTCATGCCATTCGAGCTCAACGCCGCCGAGCCGGCCCTCTGCCACGGCGAGCAGCGCGGGCAGGAGGTCGGACTTCAAGCGCAGCATCAGCACTTGGGCCTCGGGGTCGCCGAAGCGGACATTATATTCGATCAACTTCGGCGTTCCGTCCTCGATCATCAGCCCGGCATAGAGCACGCCTTTGAAGGGCGCGCCGCGCTCCCGCATGGCACGAACCGTGGGCTCGATGATCTCGGTCATGGTCCGGCGGCAAAGCGCGTCCGTCATGATCGGCGCCGGCGAATAGGCTCCCATGCCGCCGGTGTTCGGTCCCTGGTCGCCGTCGAAGGCGCGCTTGTGGTCCTGCGCGGTCGCCAGCGGCAGCGCGATCGTCCCGTCGACCAGCGCGAAGAAACTCGCCTCCTCGCCCTGCAAGAACTCTTCGATCACCACCTCCGCTCCTGCCTCACCGAAGGCGCCACCGAAAAAGGCATCGATCGCGGCGTGCGCTTCGGCTGTCGTCAGGGCGATGGTCACGCCCTTGCCGGCGGCGAGCCCATCGGCCTTGATCACCACGGGAAGCGGCTGCCTCGCCACATAGGCATTTGCTATATCCGCATCGGCGAAGCGGGCGCAAGCGGCGGTCGGAATGCCGGCCCTCGCGCACAAATCCTTGGTGTAGCCCTTGGAGCCTTCGAGCCGTGCCGCCTCTCTGGAGGGCCCGAACACTGTGATGCCTTGCGACTCGAGGTCGTCGGCGAGCCCTGCGACCAGGGGCGCCTCCGGACCGATGACGACGAGGCCGATGCGCTTCTCCTTGCAGAAGCGGGTGACGGCGCCATGATCGGCGATGTTAAGCGCGATGCATTCGGCGACGCCCTCGATCCCCGCGTTCCCCGGTGCGCAATAGAGCCTATCGAGCAGGGGACTTTGCTTGAGCTTCCAGGCGAGCGCGTGCTCGCGTCCGCCAGAGCCTATCAACAGCACGTTCAATGGGCTAATGCTCCCGCTTGTTGGGCGTTTGCCCGGCCTGTATTGCTCGGGCCTCGGCGTCCCGGCTGCTTAGTATGGGAGCCGCCACAGCAAAATGGAACGACGTCTCTAGAATGGCCGATCCAGTCGCAGATTTACCGGCGCCGACGAACCTCGTCGAATATAGCGTCTCCGAACTCGCCTTCGCGCTCAAGCGCACGGTGGAAGAGGCGTATGGGCTGGTGCGGCTCCGCGGCGAGATCTCCGGCTTCAAGGGCCAGCACGCCTCGGGCCACGCTTATTTCGTATTGAAGGACGAGAAGGCCTGCATCGAGGCGGTGATCTGGCGGTCGAGCTTCGCCAAACTGCGCTTCAAGCCCGAGCAGGGCCTTGAGGTGATCGCCACCGGGCGCATCACCACTTATCCCGACAAGTCGAAATACCAGATCGTCATCGAGCAGCTCGAGCCCGCCGGCATCGGCGCGCTGATGGCGTTGCTCGAGCAACGGAAACGCATGCTCGCGGCCGAAGGGCTTTTCGACGAGGTGCGCAAACGCCCGCTGCCCTATCTGCCGCGCATTGTGGGCGTGGTCACCTCCCCCACTGGCGCCGTGATCCGCGACATCCTGCACCGCTTGGCGGATCGCTTCCCCTGCCACGTGCTGGTCTGGCCGGTCCGGGTGCAGGGCGAGACTTGCGCTCTCGAGGTGGCAGCCGCCATTAGCGGCTTCAGCACGCTCGTCATCGGCGGCGCGGTGCCGCGCCCCGACCTCATCATCGTGGCGCGCGGCGGCGGCAGCCTCGAAGATATGTGGGGCTTCAACGAGGAGATCGTGGCGCGCGCCGTGGCCGCGAGCACCATCCCGCTGATCTCCGCCGTGGGCCATGAGACCGACTGGACCATCATCGACCTCGTCGCCGATTGGCGGGCGCCCACGCCCACCGCCGCCGCCGAGCGCGCCGTGCCGGTCCGCGCCGACCTGCACATCAAGGTGACGAGCTTCGGTCTGCGCGTTGCGAGCTGCTTGCACCGCATGTTGGAGGCGCAACGGAGCCTGCTGCTTGCGGTCGCCCGGGGGCTGCCGCGGAAGTGCGATATTCTGGCGCTGCCGCGTCAGCGCTTCGATGGGTCGGCGGCTAGGCTCGGGCGGGCGCTGAAGGCCAATGCCCACGCCCACCGCGTGGCTTTTGCGCGCTCGGCTGCCCGCCTCAGGCCGCATCTGGTGAGAAGCGCTGCGCGGGGAGGCCGCGACCGGCTGATCGGCCTCGACCGCTCAGGGAGCCGCGCGCTCGTGGCGCTGGTCGGGCGGGCCAGGCAGCGTCTCGATGCACGGACGCAGCTGCTCGCCTCGCTCGGCTATCACAACGTGCTGGCGCGCGGCTTCGCGCTGGTGCGCGATGCCGAGGGTCGCATGCTTCGCCGTGCCGCCGATGTCAGCGCGGGCGAGCGTCTCGACATCGAGTTCGCCGACGGCCATGTTCCGGCTGAGGCCAATGCCGACGAACGCAAAGCGGCAGCGAGCCCGAAACGCGCGCGCGCCCGCGGCGGCGAAAAGCAGGGCACATTGCTGTAAGCGGACTGGCCTCCGGCAGGCTCCGACGCTATGGTGACGACAATGTAATTGGCATGAAGCGAGACGCTTAGCCGTGATGAACCGCTTCGAACGCAACCTCGGCTTCAAGGGCGAAGCCAGGCTCAAATATCTCGATGGCGAGGTGCAGGTGCTGACGCCCGGCGACTTCGTGCGCTGCGCCGTCACCGGCCGCAACATCCCGCTCGACGAACTCCGCTATTGGAGCGTCGAGTTGCAGGAGGCTTATGTGGACGCGGCCGCGTCGCTCAAGCGCTTCCGCGAGACCCACGCCGCATCCGCCCTTAAACCTGCGCTCTGCGCCTTTTGAGCGCGGCGACCAACAACTCTTTCGGCTTGTCCGCGTCACCGAACTCGACGGCGATGAGGAGCGGCCGCGAGCGGTGTTTCAATTCCCCCAAGGCCGTGCCGTCGTCTTCGGGGAGCCGCGCCCAATCCTTCTCGGTGGTGACGAGCATCGCGTTCTGCTCCCGCGCCCATTTCATTAAGAAAGCGGCTTGCCGCGGGGTATAACGATGATGGTCGGCAAAGGACATCGTGTCGATCAGCCTCGCACCATGCGCCGACAGCGATGAATAGAATTTCTTGGGATTGGCGATGCCGGCGAAGCCGATCACCGGCAGCACGCCGAGCCAGCGCGTGTCGCCCCGCGCCGCCATGCGCGCCCGGAGCACGGGTTTGCCTTGCGCCTCGAAGGCGGTGACGAGAGGCGCTGCCTTGTCGCCCTCTCCGATCAGGAGCAGGGCGTCGGCGCGGGGGATTTGGCTCTCGAGCGGCGCCCGCAGCGGCCCCGCCGGCATCACGAGCCCATTGCCGATCCCAACGCCGCTATCCGCCACGATCAAGCTGAAATCCTTGACGAGCTGACGGTTCTGGAAGCCGTCATCCATGACGATGACGCTGGCGTCTGCGACACTCGCATCCAAACTCTCGATCAATTTGGCGCCTGCCGCCCGATCGACCGAGACCACGGTCGGCGCATGCGCCGCGAGCAAAAGCGGCTCGTCGCCGACCTCCGCTGCGGTCTGGCCAGTGCCGACAAGGACCGGCCCCTTGCTCTTGCCGCCATAGCCGCGGGTGAGGAACGCGGGACGCTCGCTGAGGCTCTTCAGGAGCAGGGCGACGGCGATCGCGGTCGGCGTCTTGCCGCCGCCGCCAGCCGTGAGATTGCCGATACAGATGACGGGAAGGCGCGAGCGATAGGGCTCGACCCGCGCGGCCTTGGCGCGCGCCAGCGTCCCATAGAGATGTCCGAGCGGGAGAAGCGCTGAAGCGAGCGCGCCAGGCTTGCGGTACCACCAGAAGGGAGTGTTAGGACGCATGTTGCAACGTCACCTTTGGCGGCAGGAAGCGATCAAGCTCCGCGATGGTGCGCGGCAGTGCGCCGCTCATGCGGGCAATGGCGCCCTCGGCCCGCGCCATCATTGCCGCTCGCGCTTGGGCGTCGGCAAGGAGCGAAAGTGCGGCCTCGGCGAGGCTTGCCGCATCTCCGACCTGCCGGCAGCCGCCGGCCCGCAACAGCTCATCATAGGCATCGGCGAAGTTCCGCCAATGCGGGCCCGTCAGCACGGCCGCGCCGAGCTTGATGGCCTCCACCGGGTTCTGCCCGCCGTGGGGCACGAGCGAGCCGCCGATGAAGGCGACCGGCACGAGGTTATAGAACAGCCCAAGCTCACCGATGGTGTCGGCGATGTAGATGTCGGTGCTGGCCTCGGGCAGCTTTCCCGCCGAGCGGAGCGCCACGGTGAGGTTGGCGCCAGCGAGCAGTCTGGCGATGAGCGGACCGCGTTCGGGATGGCGCGGCACGATGATGGTGAGGAGGTCGGGCCGCATCTTCTTCATCGCCAGATGCGCCATGGCCACCATGTCGTCCTCACCCGGATGGGTGCTCGCGGCGAGCCACGCCGTGCGCCCGGAAAGCGCCGCGCCGAGCCGCTTGTGCCCGGCCAGATCGGCCGGCGGCGGCGGCGCGTCCGCCTTGAGATTGCCGACGCCGAGCGCCTGTGGGACTCCGAGCGCGGCGAAGCGCTGCGCCAATCGCTCATTCTGGGCGAGCACGAGGCTGAAGGCGGAAAACAGGGGACGGCTCAATCCCTGCTGCCCGCGCCAACGGCGGAAGGAGCGGAACGACATGCGTGCATTGATCAGCACGAGAGGCACGCCTCGCGCCTTCGTCTCCAGCACGAGGTTCGGCCAGATCTCGGATTCGACGAGCACGGCTAGGTCGGGGCACCAATGGTCGAGGAACGCCTGCACATAGGCCTGATGGTCGAGGGGCACATATTGATGCACCGCCCCTTGCGGCAGCCTGGCCCGCGCGAGCTTGGCCGAGGTGACGGTCCCGGTGGTAAGCAGCAAGCGGATGTGCGGATCCTCCACCGCGATGGTGTCGATCACCGGCAGCACGGCATTGGTCTCGCCGATGCTCGCCGCATGGAACCAGGCGAGGAAACCGGCAGGGCGCGGCGTGCTGGCTTGGCCATAGCGCTCCAGTCGCCGGTCAGGCTCCTCCTTGCCGCGACGCGTGCGCCAGGCGAGCATCAGCGGCGCCAAGGGGGCGGCGAGACGGGTGAGCGCGCGGTAGGCCGCGAGCGAACGGCTTGGCTTTGCGGCGTTAATGTGGGTCACGTCAGCCAAGGGTCGGTGGCTCCAGCAAGGGCGTAGGCGCGCCCGGTGACTTCGTTCAAGCCCCGCTCGACGGCGAGGCGGGAGGCCTCGAGCGCAGCCTCGTCGGTGCCAGCGGGGACCCATATCGGATTGCCGACCACGATGCCAAGCGTCGAGAACGGGAGGTTGATGGTAAAGACGCTCCACGTCTTGAGTGCGATGAACCGGCTCGTCGCCATGGCGCAAGGCACGATCGGGCGCCCGGAAAGCCTGGCGATCATGACGATGCCGTCTCCCGCTCGCCGCGCAGGGCCAGGCGGCACGTCGGCGGTCATGGCCACCGTAGTGCCGCGCGCAAGTGCTCGCGTCGCTTCCCTGAGCGCCGCAGCTCCACCTCTGTTCCGGCGACGGGCACCGGCGCCCGCACCCCTGATCAGGGTCATGCCGAAGCGTTTGAGTACCGCCCCGATATGCTCGGCATCGCCGTGCCGCGCGACCATGGCGACGACCTCGGCCGGCCGGTCCGGCTTGATCTTCGGCAGCATCAGGAACTGCCCGTGCCACAGGGCGAAGATTTGCGGGTGCTGGGCGAAGAGCTTGGCATCGGTGTCGGCGGGCTCGGAGCGCACCTTGCTCGTGGCATAGACAAGACGGATGTAGCCCGCGGCCAAAGTGCTGCCAAGAGCGACTACGGGCGGGGATGAGAGCAGTCGCTTCGCCATGCTCTCCGGGGGCTTGCCTATTTGCCGGCCACGGCGACGGCGCCGGCGCTAGCATCCTCGACGCTCGCGTCCTCGGCGCTGGCGCCTTCCAGCTCAGCCTCGGGGTAGCCTCCGGCGATGCCGAACTGGGTCCGGTGCAGGCGGGTATAGAGGCCGCCTTTGGCGACGAGCTCCTCATGGCGGCCGATCTCGACGATGCGGCCCTGGTCCAGCACGCAGATGAGGTCGGCCTTCTTTACCGTGGACAGGCGATGGGCAATCATCAGCACGGTGCGCCCGCGCATCAGCTCTTCCAGCGCTGTCTGCACCTTGGCCTCGGACTCGCTGTCCAGCGAGCTGGTCGGCTCATCGAGTAGCAAGATCGGCGCATCCTTGTAGATGGCGCGCGCAATGGCGATGCGCTGGCGCTCGCCGCCCGAAAGCGACGATCCGGCCTCGCCGACGCGGGTGTCGTAGCCTTTGGGCAGGCCCATGATGAAGTCGTGCGCGGCGGCGGCCTTGGCGGCTGCGATCACCTCGGCCTCGACATCGGGTTTGGTGCCATAGGCGATATTGGCGCGGATGGTGTCGTCGAACAGCACCGGGTCTTGCGTCACAAGGCCGATGGAGTCGCGCAAGCTGGCAATCGTCACATGCGCGATGTCCTGGCCGTCAATGACCACCTTGCCGTGATCCGGATCGAAGAAACGCAAGGTGAGATTGACGAGGGTGCTTTTCCCTGAGCCGGATGGTCCGACCAGCGCCACGGTGCGCCCCGAGGGCACAATGAGGCTCACGCCTTTAAGCACCACACTCTTGGGGTCGTAGGAAAAAGAGATGTTGTCGAACTCGATCTGCCCGCGTTTGAGCGCGAGCGGCTTGGCGTCGGCCGCCTCGAAGAGCCGGGTCTGCCGGTCGACGATGCCGAACACGCGGCTCGCCGCCGCCACCCCTTCCTGCAAACTCGTTTGCAGCGTGGCCGCGCTTTTCAGCGGGCCGTAAAGCAGGAGTGCCGAAGTCATGAAGCCCATGAACTGCCCAAGCGTGAGGTCGCCTTTGATCCCCTTGGTTCCGGCGAAGTAGATGGCAGCCGCAAAGCCGAAGCCGGTGAGGAGCTCGACCGAGGGGCTCGACAGCGCGCGCGCCCGCGTGCCGCGCATGGTGAATTCCAGTGTCCGGTTGATGGTGTAAGCCGCCCGTGCCTCTTCCCGGTGTTCCTGCCGGTAAGCGCGCACCACCCGCATGCCGCGCAAGGTCTGGGTGATGAGCGCGGAGAGATCGCCCGTCTCCTGCAGCGACTTCGTGGTCGATTTACGCATCTTGCGGCGCTGGCGGCCGAGCAGGAACCAGGCGAACGGCATGAACAGCAAAATCAGCACGGCGAACCGCGCGTCCATGTAGAACATGGTGGCGACGAGGATGATGACCTTGAGATAGTTCTCGCCCAAGGTGACGATCGAGCGGCTCGCCGTCTGCCGCATGAGATTGGCGTCGTTCAGAAAGCCTGAGAGCAGCCGCCCCGAATGCACCGTTTGGATGAAGCTCAAATCGGCGGCGGCGAGCTTGGCGAACATGTCGATGCGGAGATCGGCGATGAAGCGGTGGCCGAGATAGGCGACGGTGACGTCGGCCACATATTCGGAAATTGCCTTGATGATCGTCACCACCACGATGCCGGCGGTGACCCAGTAGATCATCTGCTGGTTCTTCGCCACGAACACGTCGTCGGCGGTCGTCCGGATGAGGAAGGGAATGGCCCCGGTCGTCGCTGCAGTGAGGATCATGGCAATACTGGCAAGCACCAGCAGGCCGAGGCGGGGGCGCAAATGCTCACGCCAGATGCGCAAGACGACCTCGCCCGTGGTGTAATGGGCTTGGAGCTCGTCGGCGCTGCGCGTGACGAGTTTAGCGTCGCTGAACAGTTGATCTTTCAATCGTTTCCCCGATGTCCGCCGGTCTTGGCTTGCTAGGGCCGCGGCCGGCCCGCTCCTCTTAGCATGCCCGGCAAGCGAGCTTTAAGGCGAAAAACCGAAGGCGGCCTGAAGCCTAACCCTTGGCCGCATCGACGCTTTCCGCATCCGGCTCGAGCAGCCGGTGCAGATGCACGATGAAATAGCGCATATGGGCGTCATCGACGCTGCGCTGAGCCGCGTCCCGCCAGGCGTCGTAGGCTTGCGCGTAGTTCGGGAAGATGCCGACGATATCGAGCGCCTTCAGATTTCCAAACTCGACCCGGTCGAGCGCTGTCAGCTCGCCGCCGAACACGAGATGGAGCAGCTGCCGCCCGCTGCTCTTTGCGCCATCCTTCGCCATGAGCTGTTGCCGCTCCTTTGTCCCTTGCGCCTCGACTTTGCCGAAACCTGCCTCAGAGGTCTATGCGGTTCGTCCGCTCGATCAGCTTGGCGTGCAGGCGCGGCGGCGCCGCGACCAGGCCCGGAAAGCGCGGCACCGGACTGTTGAAACGGAGCGGCTGCCCGTGATGGTCGGTGACCTTCCCGCCGGCTTCCTCGACGAGAAGCACACCGGCGGCGAGATCCCACTCGCTCTTGGCAGAAAGCGACAGGGTGGCATCGGCGCTTCCCGAAGCCACGAGCGCGAGCCGGTAGGCCACGGAGTTGACCCATCGCGACTCCACCCCGGGCCAAGGCTCCTTCCAGATGCGCTTCTTAAACAGGCCCCCGCTCGCGATGATGCGTGCGCCTTCAAGGGTGCTCCGGTCGCTCACCGTGATGGGCGCGTCGTTGAGGAAGGCCCCTTCACCGCGGACGGCATGAAAGAACTCCTGCGTCGCCGGGTTGAACACGATGCCGAGCACGGGCGCTCCGTCTTCCACCAGCGCCACCGATATCGTCCATTCCGGCACATGGCGCAGGAAGGCATTCGTTCCATCGATCGGATCGACCATCCACACGAAGCGTCGCTCGAGTCGGCTGGGATTGTCCTCGCTCTCCTCCGAGAGCCAGCCGTAAGCCGGCCGGGGGTCGCTTAACGCGAGTTTCAGCGCGGCATCGACGGCAAGGTCGGCCTCGCTGACCTCGGACCCGTCGACCTTGCGCTTCACCTCAATCTCCTGGCGGAAATAGCTGAAGGCGAGGCGTCCTGCGTCCTGCGCCGCTTGCTTTAGCAGGACAAAGTCCGCCTGGAGCGAGCGGGGAGCGGGAGCACTAGCGGGTTTAGGCGCGGTCATGGGCTTCGGAAAGACTCTCTAAACCATGCGGGAAGGAAGGCTCGGATACCATACATTAACAACGTCCATTAAGCGGTTCGGAAAGCTTCTGTGGCAGGATCGTGGCAATCAAGGTCGTCTCAAGGCAATCCAGGGAAGCTAACAGCAAGGCGTCATCCGGGCCTCAGGGCGAGAGCTCCGGGGCCCGATGCTTTTAGGGGATGCGCTCCTCAAAAGACAGAAGCGAAAAACATGTCGAGCAGGATGGCCGCGAATATGATCGCGCCGAAATCGCGGTTCGATCGGAAGCGCTTCAGGCAGTTCGCAGGATCGTCGATGTTGAGCGTGGCCACTTGCCAAAACAGATGGGCGCCGGCGGCACCCATGCCGAGCAGGAAGACGATCTCGGCTCCGGCAAGCATGCCGGCAAGCGTAATCCCGAGCCAAGCCAAAGCGTAAAGCCCGGCGAGCCAAATCTTGGTCGCGCGCCCGAATTTGAGTGCGGTCGATTTCAGCCCGAGCAGGGCGTCGTCGTCGCGGTCCTGATGAGCGTAAATGGT